>Ga0315274_10002968_pt1 | contig 25239 bp, 16 predicted proteins | sample YL17G02_20_MG_FD_203700 | JGI IMG/M metagenome (GOLD analysis project Ga0315274, IMG submission 203700) | Sediment microbial communities from Yellowstone Lake, YNP, Wyoming, USA - YL17G02_20 | ecosystem: Environmental > Aquatic > Freshwater > Lake > Sediment | place: USA: Wyoming | collected...
GGCCTGGTTGCCGAGGGAGGCGTGGAGCCCTGCCTTGTCCCCCAGCTCCCGGCAGAGGCGCTCCTGGTCCTTGTGGAGCGCCATGGCCCCGTCGAGGTCGCCGCGGGCCCGGAGGATGAGGGCCTGGCCGCCGAGGGTGCGAAAGAGCCCCGCCTTGTCCCCCAGCTCCCGGCAGAGGCGCTCCTGGTCTTTGTGGAGCGCCATGGGCCCGTCGAGGTCGCCGCGGGCCCGGAGGATGAGGGCCTGGTTGCCGAGGGAGGCGTGGAGCCCTGCCTTGTCCCCCAGCTCCCGGCAGAGGCGCTCCTGGTCTTTGAGGAGCGCCATGGCCCCGTCGAGGTCGCCGCGATCCAGGAGGATGTGGGCCTGGTTGCCGAGGGAGGCGTGGAGCCCTGCCTTGTCCCCCAGCTCCCGGCAGAGGCGCTCCTGGTCCTTGTGGAGCGCCATGGCCCCGTCGAGGTCGCCGCGCACGTAGAGGATGGTGGCCTGGTTGCCGAGGGATCCAGCCAGGCTGGCGCGGTCGCCTGTCCGGCGATAGTGCGCAACCAGGTACTCGCGCAACCCCAGGGCCTCGACGGGGTGCCCGGTGTCGGCGAGGAGCGTCGCGAGCTTCCACACATAGGCGTGGTGCGCGGCCGGGTCCGCCAGCACTGGGCGGTAGGCATCCGCCATCCGGAGGGATGTGTGCGCTTCGAGGCGGGCCCAGTACGCCTTCACGTCGAAGGGCGTAGCGCGCCAGGCCGCGGCGAAGAAGGGGAGGTCGGTCAGGCGGGCGTACAGGCGGTCCCAGGCCTCGGCCTGATCAAGCTGCCACGGCTCCTCGTCCACCCGGCGCGCCATCAGCTCGCGTCCGGCGAAGTAGTCGGCCAGCCGGCGGTGCGCCGCCCGTTCCGCTTCGGACGTGGGCAGGTACCGGTCCTGGACGGCCTGCCTCAGGTAGGCGTGGGCGAAGCCCAGGAGGCCCGACCGGCTGACGAGGGCCTGCTCGGCGGCCAGGGCGAGCGGGGCCCAGTGCGCCCGCGGGAGCGGCGCTCCGTTCGAGCCCAAGAGGTCCAGGAGCTCGGCCTCGGCGAGGCCCCGGCGGGCGGCCCAGAGGCAGGTGAAGGTGTCCCGGACAAGGCCAGGATGGTCCCGCTCGTAGTCCGTCTCGTAGCGGGCGAGGATCTTCGCATAGAGGGCCGGGATCGTCTGCGCCTCCAGGTAATGGGCGAGGGTTCCTTCCAGCCGTTCGTGTGCTCCGAAGACCCGCAATTCCTCCAGGAGGGCCTGGAGAAAGAGCGGGTTGGCCGTTTGCGGCGCTGCGGCGAGCTGGGTTGCGAGGCGCGGGGCGAGCGCCTTGGTGTACTGAGCGAGGTAGTTCTGGATGAACTGCTGGCGCTCGGCCAGCGTGAAGGGGGCCACCGCCAGGGTCGGCCAGCCCCGCTTCGTGAGGTCCTCCAGCGGCCGTCCCGGCAGGGTGGAGAGGATCAGGCGGATGTTGGCCGGGATCACCGGGGGGAGCCAGACGAGGTCGGGGGCGCCCTCCTTGTCCTCGAGTTGGTTCAGGGCATCGAGGATGAGGATCACCCGGCCCTTCGCCGCGGCCATGTGGAGCCAGTTGGCGAAGGCGGCCCGGAGCGCGTCGGGCTGGTCGGGGATCTCCTCCTGGATTTCGAAGTGGCGTTTCAGCTCCCCCAGGATCCGCCGGAGCATGGCGGCCCAGTCGGCGCTGTAGGGCGAGGCCCCGATGAAGTGCAGGAGGACGACCGGCTGCCGGGAGGCCGTGGACGGGGAACGGAGCCCACGCACGAGACGGCTCCACACCGATGTGTCGGAAGGTTGTGGCGTCTCCGCGGTGCGGCCACGGTACTGAAGCGCCCAGTTCGCGAGGAGGGCCGACTTGCCGATACCGGAGTCGCCGAGGATGACGAGCGGGGGACCGTCGCCGGCCGCGTGGGCGTCAAGGCGTCGGAAGTATTCCTCGCGGCCGATGTAGACCCGGGCGCGGCTCTGGGCGAAGGCTTCGTGCTCGGCGGCCTCCCGGTCGAGGGGGTCAGGGACGGATTCTTTGGGGAACAGGTGGTCGATGACCGCAGTGAGGTCCTGAAGGACGAGTTGGCCGAGGGCTTGGGGGTCGGGGTAGGCCTCGCGGACGGGGAAGCGGCTCTGGCGGATGCGCTGCTTGAGGGCCTGGAGCTTCTGCCGGCGGATCTCGGCGCGGCGGGTGGCCTCCTGTTCCCCATAGCGGGCGATCTCTTCAGGGGTGGGGACTTCGCGGAAGTCGGGCTGCTGGTCGGGAGGAAGAGTGTTCAGGTAGCCCGGGTCTCGGAAGTAGAAGAAGGCGTGGTCGGCCATCTTAGGGTCGTTCAGGACCCCGTGGAGGATCTCCAGCTCGGTGACGGAGTGCTGGAGGTGTTGCTCGAGCCATCGCTCCCGTTCGATGAGATCTTGCGGGATCTCCTCCGGCACCCACCCATACCGCTCCCCCAGGAGACCGATGAAGTAGGGCCGGCAGTTGTGGATCTCGGCGAGGCAGATGGGGAGGACCTTCCCCTCCGCCTTCTGCTCGTCGGTCACCCCCCAGCGGAGGTCCACCTCCCCCCAGGTGACGCCGCGGGATTCGCAGAGCTTGCGAAGCTGGGGGAAGATGAACTTGACGAGGTGGTCCCGCTCCGTGTGCATGTCGCGGAAGGTGGAGGAGATGAAGACGCGGACGGTACGCCAGACCCGAGGCATGACTTCCATTCCCTCTATGCAGAAGCGATTGAGGGGATGCTACCGCTACCAGTCTCGAAGCAGGACGATTTGAGGAAAATCCTCATGCACCGCGCGATATAGGGGTTCATCGGCAGTCAGGCCTACTAGCCGCAGATCTTCTGCCAGGGCCACGAAGAGGGCATCGTCTCGGATATCAGACGTTGCGCCTGACCGGAGTCGGGTTCGGGCAGAATCCACTTGGCGACCGCACTGCTGTCCACCACCGTATCACTCATCGCGGGCTCGGTCCGCCGCGATGTCGGGTGTGCTGTCGGGGAAGTACCCACGCTCCTCTACAATTCGCCGTTGAACCTGCTGAACCGCTTCGAGCCAGGCACGGGCATCGCTGCCTTCGAGCGGTTCGATGTGCAATCGCACCCTCTGGTTCTCCCGCAGGCCGACTTCACCCAGCGGTCTAAAAATCCCCCCCTGATAAATGGCATCAATTTGCGTCATGGCTGCCTCCACTCATCCGGTCGGCTCTCCATTCGTCAGTCTCGGGGACAACACACACTGTTTGCCGCCAATTCGCCCTCCATCACGATCGGAACATGTTTATGTGGCATCTGGGGGTCTCCTTGATGCACCATCCTTTTGCCGTCGCCATTATACCGTAAGCGTTCACCGGTCAGCAATCAGCCCTCAGCCTCAGCAGGCTTGAAGGGATCTGGGTCCCGGGGTTTCAAACCACTCGGGGCATTGGGGGCGTGGAATCTCTTGCCGCTCGTCCGGATATGCGCCGCTCCAGGGCTTGGACCTCTGTGCTGGCCATTGAGATCATGTCGGAACTCACCTACATAGCGTTCCAGCCCGGCAGTAGCTTGGCGAATTCCTCCTGGAACGCGGGGCGCTTCAGGTTTGCCGTCTTGACCTGCCTGGCAAATGCTTCCCACTTCTCCGGCGCCTTGATCACATCCAGCCACATGTACCGAACCTTCTGGGCAATCTTCGCTTTCTGGGCATAGGTCTCACGCTGCATGCTCTGGTTAAGCTTTCCCAGGCCGGACATGTAGAAGGCCAGTATCTGGTCCGGGTACCTCTCCTCCAGCCTGGCGGCGATCTTGAGAAGATCGTCACCCCCAAACCGGTCGTCGGGGTACCGCATTTTGGAAAGAATGTTGATGGCCTGGTCGTATTCCTCGCGGTGCATGTGGACCTTGAGGCGCTCCTGTGGCCTGGCTCGCTCCACGGCCGCGAGCATCTTGGGTTCATACCCTGCCCATTCCGCCACCTTGCAGAGGTTCTGGAAGGCCTTGTAGCTGGCGAGGGTCAAGGCCTCGGTCGCCTGAGCGAAGTGGAGCTCAAGGTAACCCTGCCGATCTCCGGATTCCTTGGCGCGGTCGGCCAGGAAGCCGCGGAGTTCATCCATCCGCCCCTTGGCCTTCTGTAAGCCTTCGCGGGCAATCGCCAGCGCTCTTTCCCTTTCGCCCTGTTCCCAATGAAAGGTCGCCAGATCGTGGTAATCGAGCCCGTATTCCATCCTGTGGGAACGCAGGGCCAGGTACTTTTCCCGGTCGCCGATCTTGCGGTAAATGCGCCGGGCGTTGTCCAGTGGCCAGTCCTTCCCAAGACCCTCCAGGCGTTCCGCAAGATCGCGGAGATCCTCGTTATCCCGGCAGGCGGCGTAAGCGACCTCATACAAGGCATCATCCATGCCGGCATTGCCGCTCTTGATATACGGCAACACCTCATCGAGCAACGCCCGACGGTCTTCTCTGGGGATTAAAGACTTCTTCAGCTTCTCGGAAAGCTCGTAAAGGAGGGCACTGACGTGATCTTGAGTATCGTAATCCCCGCCGCCGTATTCGTCCGGTTCGGCAAGGTCCAGCTCCGCCTCCGACCAGAGTTCGAAGATAGCTTCCGTTTCGGCCTTCGCCTTCATCTCTGGCGGAAGGGCGACATGCTTCTGAAGAAACTCCAGACACTCGCGCCGTGCGTCCGGCTTGGTCGAGGTCAGTTGCTCGACCATTTGTCTCAGGGCCGTGGTATCTGCCATTTGGAGAAGTTGATCCAGGGACTCTTCCCTTGCGGGATTCTTCCGGCCTCCACGCTTCTTCTTGTCCATCGTCCATCCCCTTCAAACGTCAGTCTGCTTGGGCGCGGCGGATGTGGTACGTCGGGAAGGTGCCGTAGCCCTTGGCCAGAGGTACTTGCCCGACATAGTCGCAGACGAACTCCTTCAAACCCTCAGCCGCTACCAGGGCAGCAAAGGGTTGACTGGCGTAAACCTGGCCCGGCGGCGCGATGGGTTCGATCCGGGCCGCCCGGCTGACATGGGAACCGGTGTAGCTGCGCTTCTTCAGCAGCGGGTCCTCGCAGTGGTAAATGGGGCCGGCGTGCAGCGCGATGCGAAGGTTGAGGCCCTTGGGCAACCCCTTCTTCTCCCAATTGGTGCTGGACACCCAGTCACACAGGTCGAGGGCGAGATTCCCCGCCCTCTTGACGGAGGAGAACACGAAGTAGAGGGCATCGCCCCAGGTGTTCTTCGAAAGCGGCGCGCTGCGGGATGCGGGGATCAGTTTGGCGACTCCCCCCATGAAGTGCTCTATGAAGCGGGGAATCTGCTCCTCCGTGAGCTTGGAATAATGAACAACGTCGGCGAACAGCATCGGCATGATTTTCTGAGGGAACGCCGCGGGCGTCGTCGAGAGGTATAGGGCCGGCGTGACCACGGGTTTGCGCGCGGCGCCAGCCGGCCGCACGCCCCCCATCGCCCTCAGTAGCGCTGTAGTATCTACCACCTCAGGCTCGAGGCTGTGCGAGCGCCAGTGACTCACCAGGGATGCGGTCCCGCCCGCTCCATCTCCCGGGCGACCATCCCACACAACCAGGGGGATCAGCTCGCTGTCCAGCATCTGCGCCCGCAACCTTGCCAGGCCGGTCTGGATGAGGTTGGAATACTCGTATGCAACCGCGCTTCCCGAAGCACGGTGCTCGCTGGCCACACTGACGCCCGCGGCCTGCTCCAGAACGCGCTTGAATCGCTTTCCCCAGTTGGCTCCCGGGAGAATGTCCACGCTGGCCTTCTGGAACTCGTCCCGGGGAAACGGCAGTACAACCTGCACCTCGGCCCCTTCCCGCTGCATCTCCTCAAGGAACAGGATGTCAGAGCCGCAAGCCGCGCCGGAATACCCGATCTTTGCGGGGTGCCTTCTCAATCTGTCGGCAATCTCTCGACGCACCCTCTCCTCCAGCGCCGGCGGGAATCGGGGCTTGGGCCGTCCGGGCTGGTCAATCATATGGCCAGCAAAGACAAGGACAACGGGGATGGCAAAACAGTGGTCGAAGCGGTGTCTGTCCTGGCCCAGGTGCTGGAGCAAGTGGTGGACCTGGCGGCGGGTGGCACTCAAGTCGCCGGAATATCCTCGCCCCAGTTCCCCCGCGCGGGCATATCGGTCCTCCGCCTCTGCCCAGTCACCCAGGATGATCGCCGCCTCGCCGAGCGTCGCCTCGGCCCAGTAATCTTTCGCCGTCTGCAACTTCTCCAGGGACAACTCACGGACCTTGCGGGCCAGAGACTTGGCGAGCTGATCTTGACCGCTCAACAAGGCCGTCGTGGCTGCATTGATTCCGGTGTAAATGGCATCATCAACCTTGCCCCTTTCCACCGCCAGGCGAAATCCCCTCTCGTAGTACAGGTGGGCCTGTTGCAGATGCTTATTCCGCTCGGCAGGCTGTCTTGCCTGTTCCCACAGGTCCTTATGGGTGCGGGCCAGGATACCGAGCGTCTCTCCATCGGTATGACCCTGGTGGTAGAGTTGGAGCACGATCCCGTTGGCACGGTGGGTCGCCCCGCTGCGGGCGAGCGCCAGCGCAAGGAGTTGCCTCAGACGAACATTGCCCGGCCAGTGCTCCAGGCCCGTCCCGAGCACGTCATAGGCCAACAGCGGCTCACCCACTTTCAGGATGCGGTTTCCTAATAGTTCGTACACCTCGGAGGAGCCAGCCCAGCGCAAGGATGACACGGATTCCCAGATCGAGGCCAAGGTCGCCAGATCCAGTTTGGCGGGACTCTTGAGGCGCTCCAGCGCCGCTGCAACTATCCCATGCAGGGAATCTGCTGGCGCCGACGCCTTCCGCGCCGGGGGCTCGATCCGATAGCCCAACGCCAGGATGGCCTTCAATGTCTCGATAGCCGCGTTCCGGTCGTATTGCTTCTCAGATTCCGGCAGCTCTTCATACGGCACTAGGCACGGGTGTTCCTTCTTGGCATCATCCCGTTGCTGTCCGTACTTCCACCCCTCGGCCAAGCGCTGCTGTGCCCAGGTGTCGTGTGCGTTTCCCGCTAGCAGTTCGGTCAATGCCAGGACACCCTGCGCAAGCGTCACTCCTGTGGTGCCAATTGGCCTCGGTTCGTATTTCAATGCGGTTTCCTCCTCTGCACTACAAGTCTGGACCCTGCCCTGAGAATGACCCGCCCTGACCCGCTCACCCGCGCCCTCTCCCGCGGTGGGGAGAGGGGAAGATGGTAGAAGAGACTGCACCTTGTCCCCCAAAGGCGGCTTGGCGGTTCACGCCTCTTGCGAATCCGTCCACCTGGGTGTTCCCTTGACCTGATATCCCGGATTTGAGAGACTCACGGCCGATCATTCTCAAGAGGAGGCGACACCGATGGCCGGAACCGTGATGAAACAGATGCACCTGCCGGGTGACCGCGAATTCCTCGTGGTGATCTACGATCTTCTCTACGAGCCCGTGGACTGTATCGTAAACGCCGCCAACGGAGGACTCTCGCACGGGGGAGGGGTGGCGGCTGCCATTGCGGATGCGGCCGGGCCGGAGCTTGTTCGAGAATGCAACCGGATTGTGAAAGAACGAGGGCGCATTCCGGTCGGAGAGGCGGTGGTCACCACCGCGGGAGAGCTTCCTTTCAAGGGTGTCATTCATGCGGTGGGTCCTCGCATGGGTGATGGAGACGAAGAGAACAAGCTCGTCAAAACACTTCATTCCGCCTTCTTGGGGGCGCAGGAGAGAGGCTGGACTTCCCTCTCCTTTCCGGCGATCAGCTCAGGCATTTTTTCCGTGCCCATTCCCGTGTGCGCTCGCGCCTACGTCCGGGCCGTTCACGACTTCTTTCAAGAACATCCAGAATCGTGCTTGAGGATCATACGCCTCTGCTTGTTCCAAGGTCCGATGGTGGACGCGGTTATGAGAGAAGCGAACTGACGGCCCTTGTGATGTAAATCGGACCCAGCGGTATGCGTAGAATGGCCCTTCTCCTGTTCCCATGTCAAGAAAAAGTCGGCTGGGGGTAGCCCTGATCCCAGAAGAACACTGAACCGCCAAGGCGCCAAGAACGCCATGTACGGAATGACTCATTTGGGCAAACACAGAGGGTTTCAACCGCACCAAGAACTTGGGTTCGCGTTCTTCGATCGAGAGACAGGAGCATCATATCCTGGGGGGATTTGGGAGGAAAGACTGGCCCTCGGTTGATCCATCCCAGGAACATCCCAAGTGTAGCGGGCTTGGCCGAAAGCGCTTGACCGGTTCGGCAACTGGAGTAGACTGCCGGCATTCGTCCCCGTGGGGGGCGAAGACAGGGGGGCTTGATTGGGAAGGGTGGACGAAGGGAATGCGACAGGCTGAACACGCGGAGGCAATTGCGCCGGAGAAGCGGCGGACCATGTGGGCTGGTATCACGCCGAATGTGCGGGCGCTGGGGGTGGTGTCGCTCCTCACGGATGCCAGCACCGAGATGATCTACCCGCTCCTGCCGCTGTTCCTCACGCGGACGCTGGGGGCGGGCACGGCCTTCGTGGGGCTCGTCGAGGGGGTGGCGGAGACGACGGCGAGCCTCTTCAAACTGATCTCGGGCTGGCTCTCGGATCGCCTGGGGCGGCGCAAGGCGCTGGTTCTCTGGGGCTACGGAATGTCCTCGCTCACCCGCCCGCTCATGGCGATCGCGTTCGCCCCGAGCCACGTCCTCGGCATCCGGTTCTTCGATCGGATCGGGAAGGGTATCCGCACCTCGCCGCGGGATGCGCTCATCGCCGATTCCACACCCGCGGATGCCCGGGGGGCCGCCTTTGGCTTTCACCGCGCCATGGATCATCTGGGCGCCGTCGCGGGACCTGTGCTGGCTTTCCTCCTCTTGCCGCTCTTCCGCGGAAGCTATCGCGCGATCTTCTGGCTGGCCAGCATTCCCGCGGCCCTCTGCGTCCTGGTCCTGGCGGTCGCCGTGCGGGAGACTCTCGCCCAGGGGCCTCCCGCGCGCCTTCCGCTGCTCACGCTCCGACCCTATGATCGGCGGTTCAAGGGATTCCTCTGCGCCGTGACGTTCTTCACCCTGGGCAACAGCAGCGATGCCTTCCTTCTCTTGCGGGCCCGCGAGGCGGGTGTGGCCGAGGTAGCCATCCTGCTTCTGTGGGCGGCGCTCCACGTCGTGAAGTCCACCACGTCCTTCGCGGGCGGGATCCTGTCCGACCGGATCGGCCGGCGGGCCACCATCGTTGCCGGTTGGCTCACGTATGCCGCGGTGTATGCGGGATTCGCCATGGTAGGGAGCGCGTGGCACGCGTGGGCGCTCTTTCTGATCTATGGGCTCTACTTCGGCCTCACCGAGGGGGTGGAGAAGGCGCTGGTCGCCGACCTCACGCCGGTGGAGGCGCGTGGCAGCGCCTACGGCGTCTACCACACCGCCATTGGGATCACGGCGCTTCCTGCCAGCCTGCTCACGGGATGGCTCTGGCAGGCCTTCGGTGCGCCCGCGGCCTTCGGCGCCGGCGCCCTCGTAGCGGGGGCAGCGGCGGTCTTGCTGTGGGCAGCGCTGCCCAAGCCCCGCGGGACAGGCAAGCAGGGCCAGTGACCGCCGGCCACCCCGCTCCGGCAACAGCGAGTCATCAAAGCACGACTCCAATACCCGACCCAGACGGCACGGCACTGCCGGCTTTTCTCGCGAGCCGGAGTATGATATATGTAGCTGGGAGCAAGATAAGTTTACGGCCGATCTGTGGGTCACACTCCTTCCCCCAGCGATGTTGAATTTGGGTGCGCGATGAGTTCCCGAGCTCCTCAGCTGCAAATGCCGCTTTTTCAGTCGCCTGGTAATGCGGGGTCACTTCCGCAGAAGAGGCGTCCCGAAATGCGCTCGCCCAGGGTCATACAAGAGTTTCACCTGCCCGAGAGCCTGTGGGCGATTGAACTGGCGGCGGGCCAAGAAGACTTCGCGACATTCCAGGCCCGCTTGCGGTCCGAGCTACCCCAAAACAGCCCGGAGACCCGAGCCCGCTACGCCCAGTCTATCAAGGGCTGGTTCTTTCCGAACGAGCAACTTGACGTACTTCCGGTGCAAGTCCACCGCATGTACCTGGACGCGCGGCTGACTGAGGAGATAATCCGGTTTGCCTACCTCAGCGCAGAGCCGATAGTCGGGGAGGCCGTCGCGGAAACGCTCTTCCCGCTGGAACCCGGGACAGTCGTCCCGCCGGACTATCTCGATGGGCACTTGCGAAAACTACTCGGCGAGGTTCCTCCGAAGACGGCAAAGAGGCTTCGGCAGAACTTAAGAAAGCTCGGCTTTCTGAGCCCGGGTCGGGGCCGGATGACCGTTCAAGCTCTCCCGGCAAGCGGCACAGCCTTGTTCCTCGTGTTCACCTTCCTGTTTGCTCCGGCAGTACCCCGGACGGTTGAACTGAGGACAATCATGACCCATCCCTTCTGGAAGTACCTGGGCTTCAAGACCGATGGCGACTTCCGCAAGACGTTCCGCCAGGCGGACACCAAGGGGCTGTTGGCCAAGTACGTTGCCGCCGATCGTATTGAACAGGTGACCACGAGATTCTCGCTTCAGGAATGTCTCGAGCAACGAGTTCGCCTGTGAAGGCCATTTTGCTGGCAGACCTCTTGCGACAGGAGACCTGGGACAAGGATGTGGTGCTCTGGAAGGGCCCGATCGAGACTCTCCGAGCGCGTCTGGGTGCCAAGAACACAGTCGAACTGGATCTACTCGATGTGGTGCCGCCTGATTTCGACCCGGCGGCGGACAACCGCGAGTCGGAGGATGAATTCCGGCGCGCTTTGGAAGACCGACTACGTTCTATCGAGGCTATCCGGACGGGTCCCCAGGTGCTCGTCGTCCGCAATGCTCCGCTTCTCGCACGCTTCGGCGTTGGGGCTCGCCCGTTCTACGATTGGCACGCCGGCTCACAGAGCATGACGATCCTTGCTGTGGAAGGGTTCGCTACCGAGATGACGTTTCCGCCGGAGGCCGAATACGATGCCTGCTACCTTTCCCATTACTTCGAGCAGGTCGTAAAGGCCCTGGTCGTTTCGTAAGGCTGCTATGGCAACGCTGAGGCCGCTTGGTGAACTGATCACGGTCAAGCCGCGGCCCGAGACCACACCCTCTCTGAAGCCGGCGCTGACCAAGCCCGAGGAAACGGTCGGGAACTATTACTTCACCCCGTCCCTCATTGAGCACTTCAAACGAATTTTCGAGACCGTCATCCACGGCCGCGGCCAGGGGTTCTGGGTCCAGGCGGAATACGGAGCAGGCAAGACCCACTTCCTGGCCGCCCTCGGCCTCCTCTTGGGTGAGAACACGGACAGGAATTGGCCGCACGTCAAGGACGCCACCTTACGGCAAGAGTACGCCAAACCCCTCGCGGGCAATAGACTCCTCTTGGTCCCCTTCAGCCTGAAGGGGATGGCGGAGACGGAGCACGAGAGCAGCCTGACGCGCGTTGTCGAACAGCAGATTAAGGACGCCCTCCCCCCGGCCATCCGAGACAAGGTGGACGTGACCTCGGACGAGTTGGCGCACACCTGGTGGCAGACCCAGGCGAACGAGGCCGAGAAGGCGGGGGTGGGTCACTACTTCCAGCAAAAGCACCATCTGTCCCCCGACGCCTACCTGAAGCAGTTCGGCAAGTATAAATTCGGGGCAGAGGTCCGCAAATCCGGGATAACCATCGCCCTTAAGGGGAGCTATCGGGAGCGGTTCTTCCACGTCTACAAGCAGGTCGTCAGCCACGGATACACCGGCATCCTTTTCATCCTCGACGAGTTCCGCTCATGGCAGGACCGACACCCCGAGGGCTCACCGGAGTACGCGGAGGACGAGGACGTCCTCGAGACCCTTGGCTACGTGCTCCCCGTTGACGAAGGGGCCAAGGTCTGGGTGGTTGTGGCCTCGCAGGGCGATATGCCCCAGAAGCTCTCCGGGGCCCACGAGGGGGACCGGTTCATTCAGCTCCCGCTTCTCGCCGACCGCAACCGCACCGACTTCGGCGAGATTGTCGCCTTCCGGTGTCGCGACCTGAAGCCCGGGGCCCCCATTGAGGTGCGAGAATACTTCGACTTCCATTGGAAAACATTCAAGTTCCTAAAGCAGACCAATACTTCCAAGGAATACTTCCAGGCCATCTTCCCGTTCCAGCCGCGCTGCTTCGATGTGATCCGACGGATTACCCAGAACGCGGACCGCCACAACCTTCCGACGGCGCGCTCGGCGATCAACATGGTGTGGGAGGCGCTGAGCCTTCCGGAAATCCTCCGAGGCAATCGTCTCCTGGTCGTTTCGGACCTCCTGCAGAGTGAAGAGTTGCTAAAGGGCCTTCGGTCCGAGCACTACCGGACAGCCTTCGATGCCTACGAGCTGGCAAAGGACGGCCTGGCCGAGACTTCTCTAGCGGAGGACCAGCGAGAGTTCGCCGCCCGGCTTGTCGGAACGCTCTTCCTCCAGGCCATTGCCTCCCCTGACCGACCCATGAAGGCGGAGGAGCTGGCCGAGGCGACGTTGGTTCACAGCGCGGATGTCGCCCCGGCCGATGAAGTGGATGCCATTCTCGTCACACTACGCCAGGAATTGTCGCAGATCCGGTATGACAAGGAGAAGGGGGCACGATTCGAGACCGAGGCGCGCCAGGTTGAGTTTGGCAAGGTCTTTTCGCCGTTCAAGAAGTCCGCCAAGGCAAACACACCGGCGCAGGACGCCAAGTGGCTCGGTTCCCTTTTCTGGGACCTTGCGGACATCGGGAAAGAGGCGTCCGAGCAGGGTTGGACCGGAGGCATCTTCAAGGATCTCGGCCGTCGCGACGCGAGCGGTTCATGGCTGCTCCCGAACACGGTCGGGGATCGAACAACCAAGCTTCACCGTGTCCAATACGAGGGTGTGGCGATTATCGCTAGGGATTGGCGTCCGGAGTTCGGCCAGAGGCTGACCGATCCTGGCCAGCACTTCCGGATCGTGTACCTCACGCGCAGCCAGCAAATGCCACAGGAGGACTTGGCCGAACCGCGCATGGCGGTCTGTGTCCCGGCAGGTCTGTCCGAGGAATGCCGCGAAACCCTGGCGGACCTCGTGGCCTGCGACGAGATGAAGAAGAAGTTCACCGGACCGGTGGACGAGGAGGTTCGCTTCAAGATCGAGGATCGCCGAAAAAAGGCCGTGCTCGAATTGCTCAAGCACCAGGTCGCCACCTACCGCCAGGGACAGATCGTCACGCAAAAGAGCCTGGGGATCCCGCCGGCGGATATCTTCGCCGGCCAGCGGGTCCGCGAAGACTCCCTTGCGAGCCGGATCCTCGACAAGACCTACGACCAGCCCCTGTTCGAGCCCCGTGATTTCAAGAAGGACCTGACTGCTGCCGAGATCCCCCGAGTGTTTCGTGGGTTGTTCTATCCGATTGGGGAGCAGGCCACCGCAGACCGGGCTGCCCGTGAGCAATATGGTCCCGGATTGGAGCTGGTGGCTAAAGGGTACCTCACCGAGTTCAACGCGGCCGCCTCCCAAGCGATCAAGCGGATTCGCTCCCTCCTGGCCACCAAGGGTGAGATGTCGCTGGCTGACCTGGCGCGGGATCTTTGCCGCGAACCCTGGGGTCTCACCGAAGAGATGGTCTGGCTGTATGCCCTGGCGCTCGTTCGGGAGGGGGGGAGCCCCGCATACCAGTTGGCTTTAGGCGCCGCGGGCCGAGAATACCGATTGCGAGCAGGCAACCCCCCGGCGGGAAACTGCCTCAAGGCGGCAACAGTCCATGAGGTGGTCTGGGATACCCGATTCCGCGCAGCCCTCGCCGGGGCGCGGGTCGCCCCGTCCAAGGATATTGACTGGAATTCGGTCGTTGAGTGGGTCCAAGTCCTTCGACCGGACGCCAAGACCGTTGCCAACAAGGCCGAGGAGCCCGCGCGAAACGCAGAACTCCTGAGGGACCTTGCTAAGCTCGCTGATGAGCTTCCGCAGGTCCGCGAAAACGCGTCCCTTGTCGCCAAACGGCTAAATGCCGTCCTGGACCGCGAGACGGCCGACGCGTTTGACCGGATGGTGACCGTTGTCGAGGCGACAGACTTCGGGGACTTCCAGGAGCGGGCTCGGACCGCATTCGACACCCTCGATGCGTTCCGGGCAGGATGGGCGCGGATCGAGCGGGCAAGAGCTCTGGCAGACAGAGCATCAGTCATTGATGCCGTGCGGGCGTACCTCGACGGAGCAACCCACCTTGCGGACCCGCAGGTAGTCGGGACGCGTGATCTGGTGGAGGTCCACCTCAAATACGCCAACATATCAAGGGACCCAACGCTCGTCGAAAAAACGCTCAAGTCGGCCTTCGCCGATTTCCAGGATCGTTACATCCACGCGTATCGCAAGTTCCACCGAATCTACCATACGGCCGCCGAGCGATTATCGGCCGATCTATCACGCTACGACGGACGGCTTGCGACACTGCGGCGGCTGAATGCCCTGGATCTCGGTGCCCCTGAGGGGATCGGCTTGGATGGCCGTTTGGCGGCGCTGAAGAGCCGGCTGGTCGCCTGTCCCAAGACGGATGAAGCCCCCGTCGAAGACGTGCCCGTGTGCCCGGAGTGCAGGCTAACTGCCGATCAGGCGCTGCCCGAGACCGAGGCCCGCGCGGTCATGGCGGTAATAGATCGGGCTATCGAGGGCTTGGTCCAGCGACTACGGCAAGAGACAATTCGAAAGATCCTGGAGAGTAGCGCGGAGTTCGGCGTCACCGAGCTCCTGAAGGTCATCCAGGCATCGCAGGTGGAACGACTCGCGGATGTGCTGGACGATGATCTCGTCCAGAAAATCAAGTCGCTCCTCCAAGATGCGCGCCTCGTACGGCTTGACCTCCCCGTCACCGACCTCTTCGACGGTATCGCGGGGATCGAGGAAGGGGACATTAACAGAATCCTCGCTATCGTGAAGGACCGCCTGTCCATTCGGTTTAACGATGCGAAGCGGGCGAATCCCGACAAGCGAATCTTGTTGCTGCTAAAGGGCACGCAGCAACCTTCCCATGTGACCACCCCACCCCTGGAAGGCCGTGAGAAAGATCAGGTACAACGGAAAAAACCCCGAGTCAAGGTTGAGGGTTGGCTGAAGCCGTACCGCATTGACAATCTCGAGGAGGAGATTCGGAAGCTAAGGGAGGAGACGTGGAAGCACGTTGAGGAAGAGAACCAAAATGCCTGATTGCGCCGTGGACACGAATGTCTTGATTCGATTCCTTGAAGGCGACACGAACCTCCCCGAGCCAATTCTCACATACCTTCGGGACGTGGACGAGGGCATGGCGATTTGTCACATCCCGGCGGTTGTGGCCATGGAGATGCTGTACCTGTTCGAGAAGGGTCGGATTCCGCGTGGCGTTGATGACGTCGCCGACCTCTTGGAGAACAGCAACTTCCGCCTCCAACCGCTGGACCTCGGCGTGCTCAGGGCGGGCGTGACCGTGGACGATATTCCCGAGCTACATGACCGAATGATCGTGGCCACGGCAAAATTGCTCGGTGTCCCCCTGTTGACCCTCGACCACAATATCCGGGCCACTCAACACGTCCAGACGGTTGGGTGAACCTCGTTATGGGACTCGACTTCCTGGCCGCCCCCGAGCAGGTCCGAGAGTTCATCGAACGCCTGGGCAAGCCCTACGATCCCGCCACAGACGCCTATGACCGCCCGCCCTTCGCCTCGGACACACGGGCCGGCAAGAACGACCCGATCTACAACGCCCACCCCTACCACACAAAGGTGCCGCCCCGAGGAATCGTTCCCTACATCGAGCATTATGCCGAGCCTGGGGACATCGTTCTCGACCCATTCTGCGGCAGTGGGATGACGGGCATTGCCTGCCTCCTGGCCCGTGATCGGAATGGCGGCCCGGCGCCCCGCCGGGCGATCCTCAATGACCTGTCCCCTGCCGCGTGTCACATCGCCTACAACTACTGCACTCCCGTGGACGTTCCGGCACTCCGCCGCGAGTTCGAACGGATCCGCGCCGCGGTCAAGGACGAATTCGATTGGCTATACAGGACGACCCACGACGACGGCACCCCAGCCACGATCCAGTACACCATCTGGTCGGATGTGTACCGATGCGAAGGCCTGGTCAAGGCCAAGCCCCGCGGTTGCGGGGCCGAGATCGTGCTGTGGGATGTCGCGGTGGACCGGGAGACCGGCCAAGTGAGGGAACGCTTCCGTTGTTCGGGATGCGGGGAAGAATGGCGCAAGACCCAGCTCAAGCGCACCAGGAGCGTCCCGGTGGTCGCTAATTACGAGTACGTGGACGCCAACGGCAAGCGCCGCCGAGCCGAACGCCCGACCACCGATGCCGAGAAGGCCCGCATCGCCGAGATCGAGTCCAAGCCGATCCCATACTGGTATCCAACCGTCCAAGTCGAAGAAACTCGAGAGATGTATATCCGGTCCGCGTTGCATCTTCGTGGGATCAAGACCGTCGCCGACTTCTACACTAAGCGCAACCTGTGGGCGTTAGCGAGGCTGTGGCAAGAGATAGGTCGGGCCTCAATTGCCCAGCAGGACAAACTGCGCTTCGTATTTACTGGTATCGCCTTGGCGATGAGTCGCCTGAATCGTTTTCGCCCCTCTGGAACCTCTTTTCCCTATAACGTGCAATCCGGAACCCTTTACTTGCCGGCGTTGCAGAGGGAGCATAATGTACTGCAGGCATTTCATAATAAACTCTACTTACGCCTCACACGACTACCGAAGGGTCCGACTCCCGCCATTCTGACTATGGATCATGCTGGAGGGTTAAGGATTCCCGAAAACTCTGTGGACTACATTTTCACGGATCCACCCTTCGGCTCGAACATCTTTTATGCTGACTGCTCCGTCGTGTGGGAGGCCTGGCTCGGAGAGTTCACAGACGACCGATTTGAGGCAGTGTGGAACAAGTCGCGGAAGCCTGAGCAGGGCGGCAAGACGCTCGATGACTACGCTCGGCTGATGAAAGAGTCTTTTCAGGAGATGCATCGCGTCTTGAAGCCTGGTCGCTGGGCCTCCGTAGTCTTCAACAACTCTGACGACAACGTCTTTGATGCAATCAAGCAAGGCGCCCGCGACGCTGGCCTTTCGATCGAGAACGTTCTGTTCTTCGACAAAGTCCAGAAGACGTTCAAGGGGATCAAGGGTGAGAAGGGTGAGAAGGTCACGAACTGTGACGTCGTGATGAACCTCCTGAAACCCAGGGTTGCCGGGGGCGGCAACCATCGCCAGATCGCGGAGGACGTGGAGCGACTGATCATTGACCGAATCCTCGAGTACCTCCGGGAGTTGCCCGCAAGAATCAAAGATGAGCCCCAGACATACACCGATGAGCACCGGACGACGCCATTCCTTCATTCCATGCTCATGCGCGCTCACCTTCCGACGGATGTCTCGCTGCGGGGCATTACCCTTCAGACGATCGAGAACGTGTGCGCCCGCTATCTGCGAAAGGTGGACAACCACTGGTACCTGCGCTCCGAGCCGGTTCGCGTCCTGACGGCTGAAGGCCGACTAGAACTCCTCACCGAGCCGAGGATCACCGACGAGCGGACCGCCATCGAGTGGATCCGGTTCCAATTGCTCTCCAAGCTCCAGCGGATCAATGACCTGATCCCGAAATGGCAACAAGCCACGGCAACATTGCTGCAGAAGCTTCCCAAGACCTTGGAGGACTATCTGCGAGAGTTCTTCTGGTTCGAGCGGGCGACCGGCCGCTACCAGGAGCCGACGACGGAGCAACGCGAGAAGATGGCGGACGAGCGGACGCTCCAGGTACTCCACGATGCGGAGCGGTTCCTGGCTGGGACGCTCAAACGCGCTGTGGCCGACGTAGAACGGTGCGAATGGATCGGCGTATGCTACAGGGCCGGGCAGGGTTACGAGGACCTGAACAACCCGGACGAGGCCAAGCGATGTTTTGGTGCCGCCTCCAGGTTGTGGCCCACGATCATCAAAGACAGCGTGGATCCGAAGTTGTACGCCACTGCCCAGAAGCAGGCCCAGGCCTCTACACGCCGCCTGACCGACGACCGCCCAGACGCCGGCGCTACCAGGCCTGCCCAGTCAAGACAGATTTCGATTGACTACGACGGGTGAGGTGGCTGCCCTCCCTATGAGTACCAAGTCGCCTCAGGAGGTATTTGACCGGTGGCTTGCCGACCGCCCGAACGCGGCTCGGCTCGTCCTGTGTCTTGATCCTGACAGGGTTATCGCCTGGAAGCCGCAACTCGTGGACTCCAGGGGACGCGCCTGGTCGTGCGTGGTATACCGCGGGGATGATGTCGCCTTCCGCCGCCTTCTGCGCGATGCAGAGGTCGCGGGTCGCCCCATCGTTTGGGTCGCGGCGCGAGGGGAGGACAACGATCGGCCCATCCCGTTGACGCCTCTCGCGGACGTGCTCTCCCGAGTCGAGGGGGAAAGGTTAGACCTTTCCCTTCCTGCCCTTCTCCATCGCCTTTTCCCAAAGGCAAACTTTCCACCGGATCACGTGCGGCGGTATCGGAATGACTTCCTCGATCGCTTTGACCGCCTACCCGGCGTGTACCGCCAGATCAAAGAGCGATGGGACGAGCCCAACGATGTCTCGCGAGGCGAAGTGGCCGCCATGGCCCTCCTGCTCAGGCACCCGAGCCTGGACCTGCGCGAACTCTGGTGTGAGGAGACAGATGTCTCGGAATTTCTGGCCCACGCCCTGCGGCTCCTGCTTCGCCCGGAATGGCGTGAGGTGGACCGGCCCCTGGTCGTCGAGGTCATCCGGCAGGCGGCACGGGTGGACCTGGTCGAGGTTGAGCCGTTTCTCGCCGCCGACCCCGCAGAGGTAGCCGCCTTTCTCGTGGTCAGGGAACTGGCCGGGCGGTATGGCCTGCATAATCCGGCGGTGCAGCTCCACGGTGTAGGATCGTTTTCGCTGGATCCCCGCCTCCTGGAACCGATGGCCCAAGCCCTGATCGCGTACCTTAAGGCCGACGAGGAAACGTGGCGGGCCGTCGGAAGGGCGGCCGGACCGTTCCTGCGGCCGTCGCGGCTCAGGCGAATACTCGATCTCTTCGGCGAATCGTCAGCCCAGCGGTTGGCCGAAGGCATCCTGTCCGAACAGCACCACGAGGTCCTGGTGCAGGGTTATGCGGCCGAGTTTCTGAATCGCTATCTGGCCGACCCGGCGGGGACACCGATCGCATGGGCACGGAGGCTGAAGGACCATCCCATGCTCGCCTCCAAGTTTAACGCTGAGCCGCGGACGCGCGCACTCCTGGATGTGCTGCAGCACAGCGCCTCGGTCGAGGGGAGGCTTGCCTTGGCCAATCCTCCAGATCGAGCCGCAAGCGCTCTGATGGACTGGTACGTGAAGGAGGATATCCACCTCTTGGAGTGGGAGGTCTCGGAGGCATACCGGGCGATCGAGGCAACCGAAGATGCCGCCCTCATCGCCAAGGTCCAGGATTACCTGTTCGGCCGGCCGGAAGGCGGGGGTGTCGTCGGCTGGACATCAACGAGCCTAAAGGGCCGGGTCAAGGCGCGCCTCCACGCCCTCGATGAGATGCTGGCCGCCGAGGTTGCCAATGACCCGGCCCGTTTCTTGACAGGCCCCCGTTCCGCGACGAGGATGTTGAGGACGCTTCTCGCACCCGCGCTGACCCAGGGAAACAAGCGTATCTGGATTCTCCTGTTCGACGGCATGCGCCTGGACACCTGGACCGAGGTGGTACGCCCGATCCTTCAGCAGCACTTCACCATCCACGAGCCCCATCCCTTCTTTGCCTTCCTGCCCTCGACGACGCATCCGGCGCGGAATTCGCTGTTCGCCGGCAAGTTGGCGAAGGAATGGCGCGGATATGATGGGCGGTTCACAGCAAACGAAGGCATCCTCGGCGCGATCAACCTGGGTATGCCGGAATCGGCCTATGGCGAGCAGGTCCGCTTTGTGACCGACGCCGAGACGACGGAGGCTCGCAAGCGGTTAGGCGCAGGACCAGACGAGGCCGGACGGATTAACTTCCTCGTATATCCCATCAGCGACGACGGGGTCCACGAGCTCAAGGACGACTTGTCCAAACTGAATGCCCGGGTCCGCCTCGAGATGCTGGGCGACAAGAGTGCGGGACTACGGGGCATCCTCGATGACCTGCTCCGGCGAATCCATTCGGACGACGCCGTTGCCGTGGCGAGCGATCACGGGTTCGTCGAACTGGATCCGTCGGGCGCCATCGAGGCGCCAACGATGACTCCGCAGGAACAGCGTGAGCATCTTTTCTACCGGTACGTCCAAGATTACCGGATGCCGCCGGACCCCGCCCGGTATGTCGCCATCTCTGGGAGCAGAGGGGATTATACGGTTGCCGTCGGACGATGGTGGTTCAAGCGTAAGGACGCAAAACGTCGCCCGATCTACGAGCATGGCGGCTTGTCCTTTGCCGAGCTGGTTGTCCCAGGCGCGGTCCTCACCCGGATCACCGAGCGGCTGGTCCGAGCGGAACTCGCGGACCTTTCGGAAGAAATCGCGGTGGACGAGGGGACTGAATTCGTCGTAACCTTCGGCCTCGCGTGCACCGGGACGGTAACCGCGGATTGCCGGGTCGAGGTAACCACGAATCTCGGCCACACGCTCTTGGAACACCAGGAGACATTGTCCGCCGGCGCGACTCGGTTCATCCGGGCAATAGGAATCGCGCAGTACGCCGAAGGACCCGACCATCAACCCCTGCCCGATCGGACACTCGCCGGGATCGAGGTACGCCTGCGGTACCGGGAACCGGGTGGCGAGTGGCAGCAACCCCCCGGCGGAGCCGAGAGAATTCGTGTCCGCGTCCGCCGAGCCGTTGGGAGGGTCGAGATCTCTAACGCATTGGACGTCTTTGGTGACGTGGAGTAGCCCCGACGAGCCATGAGTGACCCCCTCGCATCCTTCGACGACATCGCGCCAGGCACCGAGGTTGAGGCACCTCCAGATGAATCCGAAAGCCTGCGGCGCCTAAATGCAAAGGTCCGCGATCTCTTGGGCGATCGGATCGTCCTGAAGCCGCTCACCCGGTGGAATGAGGCGTACAAGGAGTTCCCACGCTTCGTCATGGAGTATCTTGTCCACAAATACGTCTCGCCGGACGACCCGGTGAGCGGGCAACGCAAGATTGATAAGATCCTCACCGAGCACTACACCGAGAGCGGAAAGCGCGAGCTGATCAAGAGCCGCGTGAAGGAGAAGGGCGAGTACTCGCTTCTCGGGCAGCTTACCGTTCGGTTGGATCAGTCGAAGGATCACTATTGGGCCGATGTGCCGGCACTGGGGGATACCTTTGTTCGGGTGAGCCAGCGGGTCCTGGCCCAGTATCGCGATATCCTGATGACCAGCGGCGCATGGGGCACCATGGTGGTGGAGTACGACGCGACGTATGAGCTGGGCCGGAAGAAGTTTCCCTTCTACGTCAGGGAGTTCACCCCGTTTCAATTCACGAGACTCGACCTCGACGATTTCATCGTGAAACGGCGAGAGTTCACCGACAGCGAGTGGCTGGACCTCATGGTTCAGTCCATCGGCTTCAACCCCGACCGCTTCGAGCGCCGCACCAAGCTCCTGTTCATGCTGCGGCTCGTTCCGTTTGTGGAGCCCAACTACAACCTCATTGAGTTGGGACCCCGCGAGACTGGCAAGACCTACACCTTCAGGAATACGAGCAGCCGGGCGTTCGTCGTCAGCGGGGGCAAGGCCACCCCTGCCACCCTGTTCTACAACAACGCCTCCCGACGACTCGGCGTCGTTGGCCTCAAACACGTGGTGTACTTCGACGAGATTGCCAATACCCGATTCGATGACGCGGAGGCGTCTATATCCATCCTCAAGGATTACATGCAGACGGGCAAGTTCACCCGAGGAGACCAGGAGTTCAGCGCCTCCTGCTCCATCGTCCTCGGGGGCAACATCGACACCGACCTGGAGAAACGACGGCCGGAGGAGAAGTACGAACACCTCTTCCAGGTGCTTCCCGAGGAGCTCCAGGACGCGGCATTCCTGGATCGCATCCATGCCTACTTGCCCGGCTGGGAGATCCCAAAGATTCAGCCGGCCAACTTCGCCCGAGGCTATGGCTTCATGTCCGACTACCTCGCGGAGATTTTCGCCGACCTTCGCCGCCTGAACTTCCAGACCCATGTAGCTGCCAAGGTTGACGTCAGCGGCATGACCGGTCGTAACCAGGACGCCATCAAGAAGACGGCCGCCGGTCTCTTGAAACTCCTGTACCCCCACCGGACTCCGGACGATCTCAGGGGGGAGGAGATTGGAAAACTGATCGAGGTCGCCGTGGAGATGCGGAAACGGGTGGTAGATCAACTTGCCATCATGCTGCCCGGCGAATTCGCCTCAGTCACATTTGAGCACTCTCCGCTCTGAGGCGTGCCGTAGAGTCGCGCGACCCGGAGACTTGGGTGGGATTAGGACGAGAGGTAGCGGGCACGTGGCGGGAGGGGAATAAGGCCTCAGGGCCCGATGAGTTGAGCGCGGCACCCTGGGGGTGAATCAGAGCCGTGGTCAGGGCTTGGCCACGTCCCAGACATTGACGCCGAAGCGAGCGTGAGGACGCGGGACTTCAGGGATTACACCTACGTTTTGGCATGGCATGGCGCTCCCGAATCGGTCGAAATCGGTCATGGCGACGAGGTTCGCGTCACGTTCGACTCGGCGATCGCTGACGCCTTCCCGCCGACCCCACCACCTGGCGCCGAGGCCCAAGAAGAGGGGAAGCGCCGAGAGGGGATTCGCCTCCTCACCTGGGGCGACCCCCTTCTGGAGGGCTGGCTTGAGGCCCCTTGCGCGGCGCACCCCTGTCGCAATATGATTGGGCTGCGCTGGGCCTGCAACGCCGCGAAACCGGCAACCAGGTTGAGTATGCTGTCACTGGGATGGATGACCGAGAGCCGATCAAGGAGTGGCGCCGCTTCTGCGACCTTCTGAACGGGACGATATCATGAAACGCGGAAAAATGGTCCACGGCGAAAGCAAGAGTGGCCATACGCTTTGGTGCTTGCTGCCTGACGGGCGCATAGGCTAGAATCCGCCATCCAGTGGGCATCCCGCGTGCATCCCAAGTCCTGGGAAGCTTGAGGCAAGCCGCCACCGTCAGCAGGGCCTGGCCGGGAACGGAACACCCTGGAAGCAAGGATGACTACTTCGCAAGAACTTCCTGAGTACGAGAATCCTCCTGTAATCGAGGTGGTTTGCGGTGTCCTTTTCAAGCCTCTCGAAGGCCTACTTGCCCCGCACTCAGGAATGCTGTGGGAGAAGTTCAAACCGGAATACCCACGGTGCCAGGAAGTTCCCCCCCTAGATCCGGTGATTGAACATTTCGGTGAGCTTCCTACCGCAGGGATTCGCCTTACTGATGTACCACCATTGCCACGGATATGGTTCATCCATGCGGACGACACTGGAATCATCCAGGTACAGCGTGACCGGTTCCTGCACAACTGGAGGAAGAAGCGAGCGGATCAGGGGTATCCCCGATATCACAAAGTAATCGAGATGTTCAGGGATCGGCTGTCACGTTTTCAATCGTTCCTGATCGAAGGAGACCTGGGGGTTATTGAGCCCCTCCAATACGAGATGACCTACGTCAATCACATCCTGATAGGAGAGGGCTGGAACACCCTGAGCGAGATTGGGAAAGTCTTCCAGGATTTCGACTGGCAATCCAGGGAGGCCCGGTTTCTCCCCGAATTCGAAGGCATGAACTGGCGGACGGGGTTCCTTCTGCCGGAGCGCTCAGGTCGGCTCCACGTAACGATCCGACGTGGGGTGCGTCGTCATGATGGACACCCTATGATTCTTTTCGAGCTGACGGCACGCGGGATTGGAAGCGATACGGCACCTGATGCCATGTGGGCTTGGTTCGATCTAGCTCGGGAGTGGATTGTCCGTGCCTTCACCGATCTGACCAGCGACGATATCCAAAAGCAGGTATGGAGGCGAAAGAGATGACTCAGGCGACAGAGCGTCGAGCGGCTCGGGAGCGAATCGCGGGAGAGGATATTGACTGGCCGACGACCCACACCAGCATGGGAGAAAGTGAGCTGGTTGAAACCCCATACAGCCCCACAGGAGGTCATTTTCCTCAGACGTGGCCCTTTGCCGACGCCTTAATCGTCACGGAACCCCCAAGGGAGGAAGACATAAGGAGTCCTGATCTACCGAGATGGGGAAAACGGTACTGGTATTTGCCCAGCTCGCGGCTCGGGGCTCCAGAAGAAATAATGGTGTCGAGGAGGGCTGGCAGATACGTCATCCTCATTGAGGCCACGGAGGAACAACTTGGGCACCCTGAGGATGTCGTGGCAAGCATGACTCTCTGGCCTCCGCTGTGGCAGCACGCCGAGCCCGAACGTCGGGTCTGGCGAGGGGTGTTTTGTCCGCCGTACCGCCGGGAGGTCCTCTTCTCCCAACAGGTTGAGATTCGAACCGCCGAACTCCCGCGATGGAAGCCGCACATCACCATCGACTGGCGAAGGCTTGAGAGACAAGATGAGTGATGCCTGGTACGAAGAGGTGCCAGCCACCATAAGGCTGACCCAAGGCGACCTTATATTCGACTGCCCCCTGATTGGTTGGCAGCCTGGACTGCTCCGAAGAGAAAGTGTTACGGAAACCGAGGTCCCGAGGGGAGCAACTGCCGCCATTAAGGGTGACGTTGTGGTCATGACGCAAGCCTGCGACCTGGAGTTCGAGAGGGTCAGCAATGTCATCCTGTGTCCGCACATGAGCCTTGCTGAATATCGCCCAGCTTGGGAAGCCGAGATGAAAAGGCGGAACCAGAACCCGACAGAGAAGGCTTGGAGGAATCACTGCGAGGATATCCGCGATGGCTTCGTCTGGAACCTTACGTTGCTAAACGCAGGGAAAGGAAGCACTCTCAGCATTGAGCACCGAGCGGTCGATTTTCATGAGGTCTATAATGTCCCGCGCAACTTTCTTGAGTCTTTAATCGCCCAGCGCATGCAACCTCGATTGCGCTTATTGCCCCCGTACCGTGAGCATCTATCACAGGCCTTTGCCCGGTTCTTTATGCGCGTCGGTCTTCCGGTCGAGGTTGCCAAAGCATGGTAGGCGAAGCTTACCGACCGGACCCGCCGGCAGTTAACCGCGTGTCCAGCTGGCTTTCTTCTTCCTGTTCGGCATCCTGGGCTACCTGATGGTCAAGACCGCATTCCCCCTGGCGCCGCTGATCCTGGGGGTGATCCTGGGCGATCAGATCGAGGCGAATTTCATCCGGGCCATCATGACCAGC
>Ga0315274_10002973_pt1 | contig 25226 bp, 20 predicted proteins | sample YL17G02_20_MG_FD_203700 | JGI IMG/M metagenome (GOLD analysis project Ga0315274, IMG submission 203700) | Sediment microbial communities from Yellowstone Lake, YNP, Wyoming, USA - YL17G02_20 | ecosystem: Environmental > Aquatic > Freshwater > Lake > Sediment | place: USA: Wyoming | collected...
CATGGGCGATGTGGCCCAATCCGGCCGCACGGTGCTTTTCGTCAGCCACCAGATGACTTCCATCCGGCGTCTGTGCACGCGCACGCTGTGGCTGGATGGCGGCCGTGTGCGCGCCGTCGGCCCCACCGGCGAAGTGGTGGCGCGCTATGAGAGCGAGGCCTTGGGAGGTGCTGCCGCCGGTGCCGCCGCCGGTGCCGCCGCGCCCTCCGCCGAATATCGCGCGCGCTACCTGGGCTGGCGCATCGCGACCAACGACGAGGCCCATGCTCACACCCTCAACTCGCTCGACCCGCTGACCCTTGAGTTGCAGCTCGACGTGCGCCAGAAGCTCGAGCAGGCCTACGGCGGGTTTGAAATCTTCGATGTGGAAGGGCAGTTGTTGTGGTCGGGCTCGACCTACGACGAGGGACGCGGCGACCTCGAGCTCGCGGCCGGGCGATATACCTTCGCCTTCGGGCTGCCGCTGCTGCCGCTGCGGCCCGGGGCCTATCGCCTGCATGCCAGCCTGTATGAGCGCGAGGGGCATCGCCTGGTCGACGATTGGTGGGCCATGCCGGAACTCATCGTGGCCACCACGCCTCTTTCTCATCCGCAAGATGAATGGCAAGGCGTACTCAACCTGCCGTGCACCTTCTCGATGTCGACCACCGGCACCGGCGACGATCGGCGGCAGACGGGATGAGAGCGGTCTCGGGCATGCGGCGGATCCTTCAGGCAACCCAGGTTGCGGCCCGCCAGGCCGCAATGTTGTTCGCCAATCGAGCCATCATCCTGCTCTACCATCGCGTGGCGGAGGGCCATCCGGACCCGCATCTCCTGTGCGTCAGCCCGCAGCACTTCGCCGAGCACCTGCAGGTGATGCGGCGGTGGGGGCGGCCCGTGGCGGTGCGGGATCTCAGCGCGGGGTTGCGCTCAGGGAGCATACCGCCCCGGGGCGTCGCGCTGACCTTCGACGATGGTTATGCCGACAACCTGACGCAGGCCCTGCCGTTGCTTGAGCAGGCGCAGATGCCGGCAACGGTTTATGCGTCTGGCGGGCACGTGCAGGGCGGGGGCGAGCTGTACATCGACGAACTGCAACATGCGATACTCACGCGCCGCGACCTGCCCGTCGAATTCGTGCTGCACATCGGCCGCACCGAGTATCGCTGGAGCGCCGCTCCGCCTGGCAAGGCACACCCCGCCACCGCTGATAACTTGGCTTGGCCCGATTTGGCAAGAGAAAGCATCTACCTTGAAGTGTGTCAGTTGCTCCGCCCGCTGAACGCAGCCGAGCGCGAGCATGCGCTAGAGGAATTGCGCGCGCAACTGGGGGAGCGGCCCGTGGCCTGCAATCAGCACCGGCTCCTCTCTCGCGACCAGCTTCGCGCGCTGGATGCCCACCCGTTGGTCGAGATCGGATCGCACGGCCTCGATCATCTCGTTCTGGCCAATCTCGACCGTGAGGCGCAGGCTGCAGAAATGCGGGCGGGCCTGCAGGTGCTCGAGACGATTCTCGAGCGGAATTTGGAAAGCTTCGCCTATCCTTATGGCAGCCCGTGGGACGTCGGGCGGCAGACAGTCGCGCTTGCACGAGAACTCGGGCTGCGCGAGGCGTGCGCCAACACGCCGGGGCAGGTCGTGCGGGGCAGCAACCCCTACTGGCTGCCTCGCTTCCTGGTGCGCGATTGGGACGGAGAAGAATTCGAGCGCCGGCTGCGCGGCTTCGACCGGCCGCAGCTGGCACGCGAGGTCGCGCGTGAGTAGCGTGGGTGTTGATCCTCGCCGGAGTGCGCGCCGCAGTGCGTGGAGCTGGTTGGGCGACCCGCGCCTGCCGCTGGGCGCGGTGCTGATCATGGCTGCCGCTGCGTTCTTTGTGCTCATGCGCTACGCCGCAGTCTCCGACTTTCGCGAACTGGCTCTGGAGCGCTTGCAAGACGACTCGTACTACTACCTGCAGCCGGCGTGGGATTTCGCGACCCGTCACTTCTTTACCTTCGATGGGGAGCATCCAATGTACGGGTTCCAGCCGCTGTGGATGCTGGTGCTCACCTTCCAGGCTGTTTTCGTTCCGAACAAGATCGCCTTTCTGCGCGCAGCGGTCGGGCTTGGGGCGTTACTTTACTGCATGACCGGCGTCGGTCTGTTCCTTTTGGCGAGGCGCTGGATGCGCGACTGGGCCGCGCTGCTTGCGCCGGCCGTGTGGCTCTTCAACCCGGGGTTGGCCGGGCTGTACATCACCGGCAAGGAGAACGCGCTCTTCGCTTTCCTCCTCGTCGCCAGTGCCGTGCTGGTTGCGAGGCGGTTATCGCGCCCGGCATCGCCGCGCGCCGCCTGGGTGGACGGGGTGGTGGTCGGCCTGCTGGTGATGAGCCGGGTGAACGCGATGGCCATCGCGCTGCTTTTTGGCGCGGCCATCCTGGTCGCCTCGCCCGGTGGGTTGAGCGAACGCCTGCGGCGCACGGGGTGGATGGCGCTTGGGGCGGGCGCGATTCTCATCGCGTGGGCTGTCTATGCCTGGATTGCATTCGGTGCGATCTTCCCGAACAGCGGGACGGCCAAGCTCTTTGGAGCATGGGCTGCGCTGGCCGTCTTCATCGATCAACATGTGTCCTGGCTTTCTCTGGGCCAGATCGCCGCATTGTTGCCGCAGAGCGAGCGGATATACCTAGGCAACCCCGGCGCGTTAGTTCTGCCGACGCGCGGGCTGGCCGAGTCCTACTTCGTTGGCTTCCTTCCGGAGATCACCCTGGGTGCGCTCACCCGGCTGTGGCCTGCGGGAGGCACCCTGGCTTACAGGGTTCGGTTAATCCTCCTGGGGTTCACAGGTGGCGGGTTCATCGCGTGGTTGATCCTTGCCGCACGTGGTGGAATTAGCCGACGCGGTTCGAGGGGCTTACGAGGGGAGTGGACGGAACTGAGCGCGGCTGCGCTCGTCGTGGGCGTGCTGGCGCTTGGAGCGATGATCAATGGCGCCACGAACTTGTTGCTCTTGCCGGCCTACTTGTACTGGGGAACGTGGTATCCCGTCCCGGAGCAGGTAACGCTGGTGCTCGCCGCCGCGACCGTGCTTTGGCTTGTGGCGTGTGGCGCGGCACGCGGGGTGCGGGCTGTGGCGCAGTGGAGAACCGCGCGCCGCGCAGACGCACCGGCAACTTCTATCTCATGGCTCAGCGCGTTGGGCGGCATACTTCTCGCGGCCGGCATTGTCGCGCTGGCGATCCCGTTCCAGCGCGCATGGCGCCCGACCCAATACACGCCCGACCCCGCCGCGGCGGCGGGCTACAACGGCGTGCGTTGGATGAACGCGCACCTGCCGCACGGCAGCCGGGTGGCCTCCTATAGCTCCGGTTTGCTCGGCTACTTCGCCGAGGGTTACACGGTGATTAACATCGACGGTCTGGCCAACACGCTGCAATTCGTGGAAAGTGAGACTCGCGGGCACCTGCTCTACCTGCGGGGATTGGCCTCCCGTGACCCGCTGATCGAGTATCTGCATCAAGAAGGAATCACCCACCTGGCCAACGTGGAGCCCGAGGCGCGGATTGCCAGTGGGCCTTATCTCGGTTTGGTCGAGGCGCAGGCAGCGTCGCTCGTCTATGATGGGCCGGAGATCATTGATTGGGGGCCGGGCGAACCATTGCGCCGGTTCATCGTGGTTGAGTTGACGGAACCTTCGCCGTGATCACCCTATTCACGATTCCCAAGCCGTTCACGGGTCCATTTGCGCGCATCCAGCGCAATGCGCTTGGCTCGTGGCGCGCGCTGGGTGCGCATGTGGAGATCCTCGTTCTCGGAAGCGAAGTGGGATCGGCCGAGGCGGCTGGTGCCATCGGGGCCAGGCATATCCCGGCTGTCGAGACGACCTCCGCCGGGACACCGCGAGTCGATGCGGTATTTGCCGCCGCCGAGCAGCATGCGGCCAATGATCTCCTAACGTATGTCAATGCCGATATCATCCTGCTTCCCGACTTCCTGGCCGCCGTCGAGCGCACGGCGGGTCGACTCGCAAAACTGCTGATGGTGGGGCGTCGATGGGACCTGGACTTGGAAGACACGATCGACTTCGCCGACCCGGGGTGGGAGGCGGACCTGCGGCGCGCAGTGCATGCGCGGGCGGTGCTGCATAAGCCGCGGGGCATCGACTACTTCGTCTTTCGCCGCGGGCTGTATCGCGAGATGCCGCCCTTCGCTGTGGGCCGGACCATGTGGGATAATTGGCTGATCTATTCCGCCCGCGCGCAGCGTGTGCCGGTGGTGGATGCGACCGCAGCGGTTACGGCGGTGCACCAAAACCACGACTACAGCCATGCGGCGGGCGGCCGGCCGGAGGTGTGGAAAGGGCCGGAGGCCCAGCGCAACATGGCCCTGGCCGGCGGCCTGGACCACTACTTCACGATTGATGATGCCACCCACCGCCTGCGGGCAGGGCGCCTGACGCGCGCGCTCGATTGGGCGCACCTGCGGCGCGGCTGGCACACCCTCCCGGTCCTCAGCCCAGCAGCCGGCCGGCTGCATCGCCTGGCGCGTGCGGTCGGCGCAGCCATCTACCGGGCGCGGCGCCAGGTGGCACGCTGGCGCGGACGCGTCTGAAGGACCGCCGGCGGGAAGAACCTAAACGCCCGCGATCCCTATCAACCCACGAGCGGAGACTTCATGGCGGCACGTGTAACGGCACCACGTAAAGTTGCAGTCATCGGATTAGGCAAGCTGGGTGCGCCCATGGCCGCCGCAGTGGCCGCACGCGGCATCCAGGTCATCGGCGCTGATCTGGATCCCTCCAAGGTCGAGGCCATCAATCGCGGCGAGGCGCCCGTGCGCGAGACAAACCTGGCCGAGACCATCCGCGCCGGGCATGCGCGCCTGCGGGCCACCACCGATATCCGTCAGGCGGCGCTCGAGGCGGAAGTGATCTTCGTCATCGTGCCCACGCCCAGCGAGCCCGCGGGAGGCTTCTCGCTGCGCCACGTCCTGCCCGCGTTAGACGAGGTGGGCAAGGCAATCGGGGCAACGGCCGAGCGGCGCGTGGTCGTGATCACATGCACGGTCATGCCCGGCCACACCGGCGGGCCGATCCGCGAAAGGCTGGAGGCTGCCTCCGGCAAGAAGGCCGTAACGGACTTCGGCCTGTGCTACAGCCCTGAGTTCATCGCCCTGGGAAGTGTGATTCACGATTTCCTCAATCCCGACCTCATCCTGGTGGGCGAATCCGACGCGCGCACGGGCGAGCTGCTGGAGGCCTTCTACAAGAAGGTGTGCGAGAACAAGCCGGTCATCGCCCGCATGAATTTCGTCAACGCCGAACTCTCCAAGCTCTCGGTCAACACATTTGTCACAACCAAGATCTCCTTCGCCAACATGCTGGCCCACCTGTGCGAGCAGATGCCCGGCGCGGAGGTGGACGTGGTGACGCGCGCCATCGGACACGATACGCGCATCGGCCACAAATACCTCAAAGGCGCGGCCGGCTACGGCGGGCCGTGCTTCCCGCGCGACAACCTGGCCCTTGGACGGCTGGCGCGCGAGCACGGATTGACCGCGGTTTTGGCCGAGGCTACCGATCGCGCCAATCGCGACGAGGTCAACCGGCTGAAGGGAATAGTCCGCGCGCATTGCAGGCCGGGCACGCGCGTGGGGATTCTCGGATTGGCCTACAAACCCGACACCGAAGTCATTGAAGAATCGCAAGGGGTCATGTTGGCCGAGGCGCTGCTCGATGAGGGCCTCGCGGTGGTGGTGTACGACCCGATGGCGCAGGGGTCGGCACGGGCGGTTCTGGGCGAGCGCGCGGCCTACGCCGGCAGCGCCATTGGCTGCCTGCGCGAGTGCCAGGTGGCCGTGCTGGTCACACCCTGGAAGGAGTTCGGCGCGCTGCGTGCGGCCGAACTTGGAGAGCATGCGCCGCGGCTTACGCTGATCGATGCGTGGCGCCTCGCCTCGCCGGATCTGCGCGCGGCGGTGGGTGCATACATTGCGCTGGGCGTTGGATCGAACTAGACTGATGCAACGCCACCCGGGCGCGAGAAGCGCCCAGGCGTGCAGGGAGAGAATGGCTGCATGATCAATTGGGATGGAACGCAAGTCCTGGTCACCGGAGGCGCATCCTTCATCGGCTCATCGCTGGTGGACGCTCTGGTGACGCGCGGCGCGCACGTGCGCGTGGTCGACAACCTCTCGAGCGGCCGGCGCGAGAACATCCAGGGCCATCTGGACGCCGGGCGGGTTGAGTTCATCCAGGGCGATTTAGTCCAAGCGGAGGTGGTCGCGGCCGGCTTGCAGGGAGTGCAGGTGGTGTTTCACCTGGCGGCCGACCACGGCGGGCGCGGCTACGTCGACCTGCATCAGGTCGAGTGCTCGACCAACTTGATCTTGGATGGCATGCTGTTCCGGGCGGCGCATGCGGCCGGCGTGGAGAAGGTCGTTTTTGCCTCCTCGGGTTGCGTTTACCCCAACAACCTGCAGACGCGCACCGACCAGGAACTGTATCTCACTGAGGATCTGGTGCGGCCGCCCTACGACGCCGACAACATGTACGGCTGGGCCAAGCTGATGGGCGAGTTGACGCTGCAGGCCTACCACAAGCAGCACGGGATGAAATCCGCCAGCTGCCGCTACTTCACGGTTTACGGCCCGCGCGGTGTTGAGAACCATGCGGTGATGGCTATGATCGCCCGCGCCTTCATTGGCGAGGACCCGTACGAGGTGTGGGGCACGGGCGAGCAGATCCGCAATTGGACCTTTATCGACGACATCGTGGCCGGAACGATTCTGGCAGCGGAACGGATCGACGACGGCCGGGCGGTGAACCTGGGCACGATGGAGCGCATCACCGTGCGCCAGGCAGCCGAAGAAGTGCTGCGCACCACGCGGCACAAAGCGCGCATCGTGACGCGGCCGGAGATGCCCACCGGCCCGCTCAACCGTGTGGCCGACAACCGCCTGGCCAAGCAGCTGCTCGGCTGGGAGCCCAAGACTAAGTTCGTTGACGGCTTGCATCGGACCATCGACTGGTACTTCTCGACCAAGGATCGAGCGCAGGTGCGGGCGATCCTGGGTCGCATGCTCACCGAACGATAGCTCGCGCCCGCGCACGTGCCGGCCGCCCGACGCCGGGATCGGCCCGCCCTCGCGGCGCGGCGAATCTCCTCGAGGCCCTACTCCGTCGAATGCCTGCGTTGGTCAGCATTGTCCTGCCCTACCTCAACATGGCCCGCTATCTGCCTGCCGCGGTGGAAAGCGTGCTCGCTCAGTCGTACCCCGAGTGGGAATTGATCATCGTGGATGACGGCTCGCGGCCCGAGCAGGCGCGCCTGGCACGCGATCTGGCCGGCCGCCACGCGCTGCGGGTGCGGGTGCTGGCCCATACCGATGGCCTCTCGCATGGCGCCAGCGCCACGCGCAACGTAGGCCTCGCCGACGCGCGCGGGTACTACGTGGCCTTCCTGGATGCGGACGACATCTGGCTGCCCGAGAAGCTTGCGCGCCAGGTGGACCTGCTCGAGCGCTTCCCGCGAGCGGCCATGACCTTCGCCCGCGTACGCTACTTCTCGGATGACCCGCACGCCGCGCTCGAATATGATCAGCCTTTCGGATCTCTGCGAGAGGGAGTCTACGAGCCGCCGCAGCTCACACTGGAATTCCTGCGCGACGCTTCGATCTACCCGTGCCCCACGGCGGTGCTCCTGCGCCGCGAGGCGCTGGGCGCGGTGGGCGGATTCGATCCGCGCTTCCGCAAAGTGCGCACCGATTTGGTCGCCTGGACCAAGATCAACACCCACTACGCGGTACACGCGGATTCGAGAATTGTCGCACGCTACCGGCAGCACCCGGCCTCCTCCGTGGCGCAGATGAATGCCGCGGGCGACTATTTGCACTACGAGCTGGCGTTTTACCGCTGGCTGCTGCGCTACATTGAAAGCCTCCCGCCGGCGGTCCGGACGGCGATCGAACCCTTTGCCTGTGAGCGGATGTACTATTACTCGGTACAACACGCGCTGCGCGCCGGATGGCGCTCGCGCTTGGCATGGCGCGTGGCGGTGGCCCCGCGACTTGCGGCCTACCCCGCCTTTTGGCGGCACGCACGCTGGCTCAAGGCAATGCTCCCGGGCAGTGCCCCGAAGCCCGAAGCCATGCCCGGAGAGAGGGCAGGATGATGTTTCTTCGAAAGCTGCCAGCCGGGGTTCGCCTGCCGCTTGGCCGCCTGCGCGAGGCACTGCGGCGGCGCGCCGCGCGGTGGCGAGTGCGCCCGCCGGTGGGCTGGGTGCGCTTTGGCAGCTTCGGCCGCGTGCATCCCATCAGTCGTGCGTTCGGCTTCGACCGCGGCACACCCATCGACCGCTACTATCTCGAGCGCTTCTTGAATGAGCACGCTGCGGATATCCGCGGGCGGGTGCTGGAAGTGGGCGACGACACCTACACCCGGCGCTTCGGCGGCGAGCGAGTGATGCAGCGCGAGGTGCTGCATGTGACGCCGGGAAACCCGCGGGCGACGCTCGTCGGCAACTTGGAGACCGGCGAAGGCCTGGCTGGGCGCACCTACGACTGCCTGATCCTCTCCCAGACGTTACACTGCGTCTATGACCTGCGGGCCGCGGTGCGCACGCTGCACGGGCTGCTGGCGCCGGGCGGGGTCGCCCTGGTCTCGATCCCGGGGATCAGCCAGATCAGCCGCTATGATGCCGATCGCTGGGGCGACTACTGGCGCTTGACCCCGCTAGCCGCCCACCGCCTGTTCGGGGAAGTCTTCGAGCACGAGCAGATCGAGATGTGTGTCTATGGCAACGTGCAAACGGCCACCGCCTATCTGCACGGGCTCTCGCTCGAAGACCTGCCGCGCCGTGCGTTCGACTACGACGACGCAGATTACCCTGTCCTCATCTGCCTGCGCGTGCAACAGACAGGTGCCCGAGGCGCTAGCGCGGATTCTTCAATCCCCGCGCAATGATCGACAGGCCCTCGCGTGGCACGTCATGAGAGAACCGAGAGCATGACTGCGGATCGGCCGCGGATCTGGCCCGATATCGCGCTGCTGATGCTTCTGACGGCGGCGGTCATTGTGCTGCGTACCCAGGGGTGGCGTGCTATCCGCCTCAACAACCCCGACATGCTGCCGTATTACACGGGGGCACGCGCCCTGGTTCAATCCGGCACCATCCTCGATCACGGCGACATCTCCAGTTACTTTTCCTTCAGCCCGCCGGGGACCGTGTACTTGATGGTGCCGGGGCTGCTCCTCACGCGCGATGCCCGGTTGCAACGAGTGCCGGGAGACGCGTTGGTCTTCGCGGGCATGATCCTCTTGCTCTACCTCACGGTGCGGCCGCTGCTGGGGCGGGGAATCGGGTTGACCGCGGCCGCACTCACCGCAGTCTCGTCCGTGGGTTATCAGGGCATCTATCCCGTTGGCCACCCGGTTTTTGTCCTCGGCACACTAGCCGGACTGATCACGTGGGTCAACGGGGGTGGCCGGTGGGCGCTGCCTCTGGCGTTGCTTAGCCTGGCGGCTGGGTTGTATGCGGATCTCGGGATCCTGCCCTTCGTTCTTGTCGTCGCAGCAACATGGCTCGTCTTCCGTCCGAAAGTGTGGTGGCCGGGGGTTGCGGCCGCGGGCCTCGCGGCAGGCCTGCTCTGGCTGCCGTATCTGCGGTTCGAAGAGGGCCGCGGGTTTTCCGACGTCGCATCCATCCTGACCTTGAGGAGCTTGAATGCCGCTCGCGCCCCGGGTCAACCTTGCCTGGCGACCCTGCCTGGCGACTCCGAGACCCTTAACGGGGTCTTCATTCCTTACATCGATGCGGCGGCGGCAAGCGCTCGCCTCGTTGAGCCGGCGATGAGTACCGTCGGCATCGCGCTGCATCGCGCGTGCGTAGTTCTGGCCAATCTCGACGGCAATTTCGACTCGGGAGTATTTCTGCCCGGCCCCAGCCAGCCGCTGGCCGTGTTGCTGCTTCTCGTGACCATGATCGGGCAGACGGCGCTGCTCGTTGGGTGGCTGGGCTCCGGGACGTTGCGATCGGCCAGCGACCGTCGGCCATCCAAGGTTTGGCTAGGTTTAGCCGTGATCCTCTTGGCCGCGGCAGGGGCGGCCGGTGCTTACCTGCTTCTCGACCCGGGTGGCATTGCACCACGACTCACGGCGGATGGTTCGCTCTCTGTGCCTGCGCGCCTGGTTCTCGCGCAAGCGCGCGCGTACATACCTCTCATGTGGGTTGGTGGAGTGATCGGGTCCTGGCTCGGATGGAAACGTCCCTGCTCGCGGTCGGTCGGTTTGTTGGCGCTCAGCCTGTGGATTCCGTACCTTGCCCTCGTTGTCTTGGCTGAACCCGGGCGGGTCGAGCGGTTTAGATTCCTATGGCCACTGCAGGTGACGGCGCTCGTCTATGCACTCCATTTGATGATCCCACGCGGCCGGTGGGCGTTCCTAAGGGGCATTGCCTTCGTGCTTGCATTTGTGATGTTGCTTCCTGCACCAACATATTTCGGAAAGGCGCACTCCTGGCTGGCGGATGGCTATGCCGGCGCGGACGGCGGCGAGTCGGCAGTTGTGGATTTCCTCGCCCAGGGCGCAAGCGCGTCCGGTTCGACCAGCCTCACGGTAGGGTATGATGCGAGTGGGCGACCCCCGGGAGAGTCAATTCCCGACATGTATCACCGACCCGGCGCGTGGATCGACTACCTGCTCGAATCACGGCACGGGATCCGAAACGACCGCGCGCCCGAGGGTCCGTTGTCGGATGCGGACGAGTACCGGATCCGGGATACGGGTATCGGCGGAGATGGCCGCGCGATGTCGACCTCGGCTGCGCCCGAGTGGGATGGGTTTCATCTGGCCGCCGTCTTTGGCCCGCTCGAGGTGTACGAGCGTAGGGCCCCGGAGCCGTGAGGGGCGCTCAACCCTCTCACCGTTATGTGGGTGGCGATAACGCAAACCATGCCGACATCTAGTCTCCCTCGCATCACGCTCGTCACGCCCTCCTTCAACCAGGTGCGGTTCCTCGAACCCTGCCTGCGCTCGATTCTCGATCAGCAGTACCCGGACCTCGAGTATATGGTGATGGACGGCGGTTCCACAGACGGGAGCGTTGAGGTGATTCGCCGCTACGCCCCCCGCCTAAAGGCCTGGCGCAGCCGGCCGGACGGCGGTCAGTACGCAGCCGTGGCCGAAGGGCTGAACGCCGCCTCGGGCGAGGTCCTGGGCTGGCTGAACTCGGATGATCTGCACCTGCCGTGGACCTTGCGCACGGTGGGCGAGATCTTCGCCGCGCGACCCGATGTCGATTGGATTACCAGCCGCATGCCGCTGCTCGTGAGCGAATCGAGCGCGCTTGTGGCCGCCAAGCGCCTGGAGGGATTCAACGGGCGGGCGTTCTTCCGCGGCCGCAACTTGCCCGTGGTGCACGGCTTCTACACCTGCTTCATCCAGCAGGAGTCGACCTTCTGGCGCCGCTCGCTGTGGGAACGTTCTGGCGGGTTCGGGGCGGGGCTCGACCTGGCCGGCGATTTCGATTTGTGGGCGCGCTTCTGGAGGCATGCGACTCTTCACGCGGTTAACGTTCCCCTGGCATGCTTCCGCCTGCAAGCCGATCAGAAGACGGCCCGCCAGATGACGGATTACATGGACGAGGCGGCGTCCGTGTTGCGGCGTGAGAAAATGCGCCGCCCTTCGCGGGTCGAAATCCTTGCCCGGCGCGCGTTGCGGCAATTGCCGCTGGCTGTGCAGCGCAGGCTGCCCGAAGGAATCGCCTACACGGCCCGCATCATCGAGAGCACCGACCTCGACGGGCGCACGCCGCAGTGGCGAGTGACGAATGAGCGCTTCATCTAGGAGGCGCGAGTGACCGTCCGCTCTCGTGCGCCCGGCACGCCGTTGAAAATCCTTCAGGTGGCAGGTGCCGCCCGCGCCGGGGGCGGCGAGCAGGTTGCACTGCGCTTGCACCAGGCTTTCCTGGCACATGGGCACCAGGCGTGGTTGGCCGTCGGCAGCGGCGCGGACCTCCCGGCTAGGGGCCTGGTAACCATCCCGAATCGCTGGGCGCTCCGCGGCTGGCCGCGGACCGTGCGACGCGCGCAAAACTGGCTGCTGAGATTGACCGGAGGTCGCGGGCAATCGCGCCTCGACTCGTTCCTCGAAGCACTGGTCTTCCCCGGCGTTGCCTGGGATCTCGCCATCGGTCGCGAGGACTACACCCAGCCCGGGACGTCGCTCTTGCCGCGCACACTCCCTGCGTCTCCGGATGTCATTCAACTCCACAACCTGCATGCACGCTGGCTGCGGCGCGAGGGCTTCTTCGACCTGCGCGTCTTGCCCGGCTGGAGCCGCCGCACGCCGGTCGTCCTCACGCCGCACGACCCGTGGCTGCTCACCGGGCACTGCGCGCACCCGCTCGGCTGTCCGCGCTGGAGGATCGGATGTGGAAGATGCCCGGACCTCGACATCTATCCCGCGGTGCGCCGCGATGCCACGGCCGCCAACTGGCAGCGCAAGCGCCGGCTCTTCGCAGCAAGCCGGCTGTACCTTGCCACTCCGTCGAGATGGCTGATGTCGATGTTCGACGAGGCAGGCTTTCCGGCGGTGGAGAAGCGCGTGATCCCGAACGGCGTGGAGAGCGATGTGTTCACGCCGGGCGATCGGCGTGCCGCGCGGCGGGCGCTCGGGCTGGATGAGCAGCGGCCAATCGTTTTAGTCGTGGCCAACCACCTGCGCACCAATCCGTGGAAAGGATACGATTGGGTCCGCGAAGTGGCGGCGCGCCTGGGCGCTACGGGGGCGCAGCCGGTGGACATCGTGTGTGTCGGTGACGAGGGGCCCACCCAGCCGGCCGGCCTGGCGCGCCTGGTCTTTGCCGGTCAAGTCGATGATGGACAGCGCATGGCAGATTTTTATCGGGCTGCAGATGTGTACCTGCATCCCAGCCGGGCCGATACCTTCCCGCTGGCCGTGCTGGAGGCAATGAGTAGCGGGTTGCCTGTTGTCGCAACCGCCGTTGGAGGAATTCCCGAACAGGTGGAGGGCGGCGTCAGCGGGTTCCTCGTGCGCCCGGGCGACTTGGCCGAGATGACTCATTGGCTGAGGACCGTCATAGAAGATGAGACTCGGGTGCGGTCTATGGGCGCGTGTGGCCGGGCCAGGGTGCTTCAGTCCTTCCGCCTCGAGACCCAGGTGCAGGCGTATCTGGATTGGTACGACGAGTTGCTCGCCGGACAGCGCGGGCGGCAAACCGCATACCCGGTGGTACTGAGACTCGTGCCGTGAGCACTTCGCCTCTGATCTCCATTGTGACTCCCTCTTTCAATCAGGCGGAATACCTGAGTGCCTGCATGGAGTCCGTCCTGGGCCAGGACTACCCGCGCCTTGAATACCTGGTCCTGGATGGCGGATCGACGGATAGCACCCGCGAGGTCCTCGAAAGACACGCCGCTCGTTTGACCTATTGGGCGAGCGAGGCCGACCGCGGGCAGGCCAGCGCGGTGAACAAAGGCTGGGCGCGCGCGCGCGGCGAGATTCTCGGATGGTTGAACTCGGATGACCGGCTGGCTCCAGGCGCGCTCGCGCATGTCGCCCGCATCTACCAATCGCATCCGGATGCGGCCATGATCTACGGCGACATCCAGGAGGTCGACTCCCTCGACCGGCCGGTGCATCTCAAACACATGGCCAACTTCGGTTTACCCGCGCTGCTTTTAGGCAAGAACATGGGCCAGCCGGGCGTCTTCATCACGCGGCGCGGTTACGCGGCGCTGGGCGGGCTGGACGAGACCTTGCACTACGCGCTCGACTTCGAGTACTTCGTGCGCGCGTGGCTGGCCTTCCCCGTTGCGGAGATGCGCTACAGCGGAGAGGTTCTCGCCTTCTCGCGTTTGTGGGGCGGGACAAAGAGCGCCCAGGCCGCCTCGCGCTTCGGCGAGGAGTACCGCCTGGTGCTCGACCGCGTCTTCGCGCACGCCGATCTCACGCCGCCGTTGGCCAACCTGCGCCGCCGTGCGTACAGCCGCGCGGTGGAATTCCGCCAGGCGCGGCTGCATTTCGAATCGAGGCGCACCGCCGACGCCTGGCGCTGGCTCCTGCGGGGGGCCTGGCACGAACCGCATCCGGTGGAGAAGCTGCGCATGCTCTGGTTCGGCGCGCGCTATCTCCTGGGCCTGCACGTGCCGCCGGCGAAGGACTAGCCGATGCGCATCTGCCTGCCCACCGGTATCTTCCCTCCCGACATCGGCGGCCCGGCCTCTTACGTGCCGCGCATCGCGAAGGCGCTTGTCGAGCGCGGGCACGCGGTGGAAGTCATCACCCTGAGCGATGCACCCCACGATGACACCCCTTACCCCTTCGTCGTGCAGCGCATCCCGCGCGACATGTCGCGCCTCCCGCGCATGGCCAAGACCATCGCGCGCATCGCGCGAGCCTCACGAGGCGCGGATAGCGTCTTTGCCAACGGGCTCTTCATCGAAGCGGTGCTGGCGCGCGCGCTCGTGCGGCGCCCGCTGGTGATGAAGGTTGTGGGCGACTGGGCCTGGGAGCGTGCCACGCTCAATCGGCAGACCGAAGACGGCCTCGAGGATTTCCAGACGCGGCGGCAGAAACGGCGCGTCGAGGCCGTGAAGCAACTGCGCGCATGGGTCACGCGCCGGGCGCAGCACGTGATTGTGCCGAGCCAGTACCTCGCGGATATCGTTTGCGGGTGGGGGGTTGCACCCGAACGAGTCTCAGTCATCTACAACGCTCCGGATTTGGCCGCTCTGCAGAATGTCGACTTGCCGCCCTTCAATGGGATGACGCTCGCAACTGTTGGCCGGCTGGTCCCTCATAAGGGTATTGTTCCGCTTCTGCGCGTGATCAGTACTATCCCCAACGTGCGCCTGCTCATCGCTGGCACAGGCCCTTCACGAAATGCCCTCGAGAAGGAGACCGCGGACTTGGGTCTGCAATCACGCGTGATATTCCTTGGGACTCTGTCACGCGAGGCGGTGGCCGGATTGCTGCGCCAAGCCGATCTGATGGTGCTCAATTCCACGTATGAGGGCCTGCCGCACGTCGTGCTCGAGGCTTTCGCCGCGGGTACGCCGGTGCTGGCCACGCGTGTGGGCGGCACGCCGGAGGTCGTGGAGCATGACGTGAGCGGCTGGCTGATCCCTTCTGGCGATGAAGCCGAACTCGGCCGAGCCATCCGCTTGCTGCTCGAGGATCCGGCCTTGCGCGACCGGCTGCGCGAGGGAGGGCGGCGTATGCTCAGGCAGCGCTTCCGCTGGGAAACGCTCGTCGAGCAAACACTGGCTGTGCTTGAGGGGCACACCAAGTGAACCTCCTCATGCTCGGCGTCGGGGCGACGGGGCTGGATGACCCGCGCAGCGAGCCGGTGCAACGACACCTGGAATACGCGCGCCGGCTGGGTGGGCACATCGACCTGATCGTCGACAGCCCGCGCCCGATGCGCATCGAACACGGGCCGGGGCTGCGCGTGTGGACGACCGGAGCCGGCCGCATGGCTTATATCGCCCGGGCGACCCGCCTCGCAATGCAGGCTGCCCTCGATCGACATCCGGACCTGATCACCACGCAGGACCCGTTTCTCACGGCCTACGTCGGGCTGCGCCTGCGGCGGCGTCTGCGTCGGCCGGTCATCATCCAAAACCATTCGTCGTTTCTTGGTGAACCCTACTGGGTTCGCGAGCGGCCGGTGGTCTATCACGGATTACGCGAACTGGCTCGAGCGCTTCTGCATCGCGCGGATGGCTGGCGCGTGGTGAATGCGCGCGAGCGCGAGTACTATGTCGAGAGGCTGCGTTTGCCGGCCGATCGCGTTCGGGTGCTGCCCGTTCCGTGCCGCATCGAGCCCTTCCTCGTTGATCCGGCGCCCTCCGAAGTTGAGAGACGGCGTGCAGAGCTCGGGCTGAGCGAGACAGACAAGGTGATGTTGTGGGTCGGTCGGCCGGTGAGGGTGAAGCGCCTACCCATTCTGTTTTCAGTCTTTGAGCGCGTGCGCGTTGAGCATTCCGGTGCTCGCCTGGTTCTCGTCGGCGACCCATCCTTGCTGGCCCATGAGGAGCGGCACACGCCCCTGCCGCAGGGAGCGGCCTGGGCGGGCCAAGTCGCATTTGAGGATTTGCCGGCATACTATACGCTGGCCGACGTGTTCGTCCTCACCTCGCGCTATGAGGGATTCGGGCGCGTGCTGGTCGAGGCAGGCGCGGCGGCGCGGCCCGCCGTGGCCACCGCCACGGCCGGCGCGCGCGATATCATTCGCCACGGGGAAACCGGTTTCCTCGCGCCGGTCGAAGACAGCCAGGCGATGGCCGGGCACGTGCGCACGGTGCTGGCAGCGCCTGCGCAGGCGCAGGCGTTGGGCCGCGCCGCGCGGCAGCACGTGCGAGCGGCCTTCGACCCCGGGAGCGCGTATGATGCGATTGTCGATCATTGGCGCGAGGTTGCCCAGCGGCGCCCATAGCCGCGTGCGGCGAACCTTAGCCGGTCACCTGGGGTGCAGCCTATCGAGATACGCATGAAGACTGTGCATCGCCGTCGTGTGCTTCGCGCCCTATCCTGGATCTCGCCCGCCTGAGGCCTCTCGCACATCATGCCCGAGCCGCTCGTCTTCCTCCTGCCGCGCTACGATCCGCAATCGCCCGAGCACTTCTTTCATTTATATGGATTCCTCGAGCGCGTTGCGGCTCGAGTCGATCTGACGGTGTTGGTGGAGCGGATGCGGCCGAAGGAGGTATGGGCCGGCCGGGCCCGCGTGCGGCGGCTGCGTGCGCGATTCGCCGCACTGCGCTTCTTTGAGGAGCTGGCGTGGTTCGCCGCGGCGCGGGCGCGAGGCGCGCGCCGCTTCTACGTTCATTACTCGCTCTCGGGCGGGCTGGCGGCCTCGCTCGTCACGCGCCTCATGGGCGGGGAAACCTTCTATTGGAATTGCGGGCTGTACCGCCAGTTTGCGCCGGGGCGCGAGGCCGGCTGGCGCGAGCGCTGGCGCGCGGCGCGCGGGGTGTGGCTGCTGGAGTTGGTCCTGCGCCTGTGCACCTGGTTGGTGACCGGGACGCCGCGCATGGCCGAGTACTACGCGCGCGAAGCCCGCATCCCGCTAGCCAAAATCCGCGTGCTGCCGAATTTCATCGACCGCGAACGTTTCGCGGGCCTCAACCGCGATCAAGCGCGCAAGCAACTGGGCATCGGGCGCGATGAGCAGGTGCTGCTCTTTCTGCATCGTGTCGCTCCGCGCAAGGGCGCGCATCACCTGCCCGACATCCTGCGCGCCGTCGAGGAACGGTGCGGCCCCGTGCACCTGATCATTGTCGGCGATGGGCCATACCTTGCGCCGCTGCGCGAGGCGATGGAACGCGCTGGGCTCAGCCGACGCTGCGGCTTCCGCGGCTGGGTGCCGAATCGGGATGCGCCCACCTACTTCCGCGCAGCCGATCTCTACCTTATGCCGTCTCTCGAGGAAGGATTCCCACGTGTGTTGCTCGAGGCCATGGCTAGTGCCTGTCCGTTTGTTGCCTTCGATATCGGCGGGGTGAGCGACATCCTCACGCGCAAGCAAGCTGCGGCGGTTGTCCGCGCGGGTGCCGTGGATGAGTTCGCGCGGCGCTGCGTTGAACTTGTGCAGGATCAGGGCCTGCGCCAGCGCCTGGCCGCGGCCGGGCTCGAGCGGGTGAAGGCGTTTGACGAAGAGCGTGTGGCAGAGATGTTCGTGGAGATGATGCGCGGGAAGGCGCCGCGCTGGCCGGGCGCCGATGGCGCTGGGAGCATCCTATGAGCTCCAACAAGGTGGCCTGGTGCGGCGTGTGGAGCAGGGAGCACAACAACGTCCGCTACAGCGAACTGCTGCCGCGGCTCCCGAGCGTCGACAAATACTACGTCCATCTCAATCGCTGGTGGCCGATGCGCGGGGTGCAGCGGCGCCTGTGGCAGCCTCTCTTGGTGCGGCTTCTCAGTCGGCGCTACCCTCTCTTCCTGTGCACCGCGTGGTGGCAGGCGCACCTCTTCCGCGGGCGTGTGATTATCGATCTCGACGACCCGCGGTTCTCGGCGCGCGAGCAGGCGGCCCTCCAGGGCCGCAACGTGGCATGCGTTGTGGTGACAACCGAGCGCGTTCGCGCCCGCCTGCGCGAGGCGGGCGTGCGCACACCCATCGAGATCATCCCGCAGGGTGTGGCCACCGACCGAATTCGGGCGGACCGGGTGCGCGAGATCCGCGACGGCTGGCGGGAGGCAGGCGGCGAGATCATCGCGGGGCTGCATCAGCCGCACTTCGAACTCACGCGCGAGTTACCCAAGCAGGATCTCGCGCGCATGTACGCGGTCGATCGGCTGCTGGAGGCTTTCGCCAAGGTCGTGGCCGAGGAGCCGCACGCGAGGTTGTGCCTGGTGGGCCGCGCGAGCCCGGGCGTGCTTGAGTTCGCCCAGGCTCACCCTTGGCTGCGCCTGACAGGGTATGTGCAGCACACGGATGTGCTCAACTACGTTTCGGCCTTCGACATCGGCCTGTTCCCGCGCGAGGTGGATGCCGGCGGCTGGGGTTCGATCAAGATGCTCGAGTACATGGCCTGCGGCGTGCCGGTGGTGGGCACGCGGGTGAGCGAGATGGACGAGGTGCTGGAGGCCAAAGCAGGCATCCGCGCCGATGATTGGGATGATTTTGCCCTGTGGATCAAGCGCCTGTGCCGCGAAGATCCATTGCGTTTGGCCTTTGGCGAACGCGGGCGGGCCTTCGCTGCGGCGCGCAGTTGGGAGCATGTTGCAGAAGTGTATCAACGCATCTTGGGCGGGATTGGTGGCGCCCTTGGGTAAGGTGGGCTCAGTGCGGATCACGTACCTTACATCGGCCAGGTTACCTACTGAGAAGGCGTACGGTTTCGCAATTGCGAAGCAATGCGAGGCACTCGCGCTTCTCGGTCACGAGGTCGCTCTGATTTTTCCCAGGCTTGCGCCCAGGCAAGCCATGGCCATGTGTTGCGACGAATGCCCCGACTTGCACTCATACTTTGGGGTCAGACCACTTTTCCAGACAAGGTGTGTCAGGATTCTCGGTGTAATGGACCGCTTCTGGTCGGAAGAATCCAGGGTATGGCCGCTAGCGAAGTCGGTTGCATTCTCAATCAATGCTCGGACCCTTGTGCCCTCGTACCCAGCGCGGGAACCTGGCCATCTGGTATGGACGCGGGACTTGCTGACGGCGAGCGTTCTATTAAGGCACCCAGGCGCGACCCAGTACCGAGTGGTCTTTGAAGCCCACAACGTCCCTGGGCGAAGCATGCGTCCCATGCTCAGGCTCCTGAACCGCTCATGCGTTGTCGTGGCCACGACTAATGCTATTGAACATGAGCTTGTGTGCCTTGGCGTGGCGAAACAGCGCATCCTTGTGGCCCGCAGTGGGGTGGACCCTGACATGTTCAACATTGCCGAAAGCAAGAGCCAGTGCCGAGAGAGACTGGGCTTGCCCCTGGACCGCCCCATTGTCGGCTATGTGGGCAAGTTCAGGACCTTTGAACGAGAAAAGGGAATCCCCGAGTTGGTTGCGGCTATGAGGTACATGGCCGACGCCGTAAGACCGACGCCACTGCTTCTCTGTGTGGGTGGTCCGCTTGACAGAGTAGATGAATACTACCAAGTGGCACGTGCCAATGGGGTCGACACCGGAGCGATAAGGTTTGAGGACTTCCGCCCGCGGCAGGAAGTCCCGTATTGGCTCAAGGCCTGTGACGTATGCGCAATACCGCTCCCGGAAGATGAGGGATTCTTCTCGAGATATACATCCCCGATGAAGGCCTTTGAGTCCATGGCGGTGGGAACGCCCATTGTTGCGTCGAGTGTAGAGTCGATGAAGGAAATAGTTGAGGACGGAGTGTCCGGGATCCTTGTGCCACCCGGCAATTCAGTGGCTCTGGGTCGCGCGCTAGCTCGGTTGATACTGGTGCCGGGATTGGCTTCTCGACTCTCCGCCAACGCGTCAAGGAATGTCAGCGAATACACATGGACGAACCGAGCCGTCAGAATTCTCGACTTTGTCAGATCGGGTAGCGTATCGCATGAGGCTGGTTTGACATGAACGATGATCATGGCGCACGACAGTGTCGGAAGCGATGCGTCTCGCGAGGCCCAATTTCTGAATGAGCCCGATGCACGCCCTCCACCTCCTCAAGGCGACCGGCATCGCCGGCGCCGAAACACATTTGCTGGCACTCCTGCCGGCGCTGCGCGAATTCGATGTGACCAGCGGGCTGCTTATCATGGAGGATCCCAGGCTTCCGCAAAGCGACTTCGTCGCGCGGGCTGAGGCAGCCGGTGTGCCAACCGCGCGCGTGCCGATCGTTGCCCACATCGACCCGTTCGTCGTACGGCGGCTGCGGCGGGCGATGGGTGAATTGGAACAGCGCGTCCCGGACAGTGCGCCGTTCGACCTTTTGCATGCGCACCTGCCGCACGGCGAGGTGTATGGTACGCAAACGGCGCGCGCCTTCCCGCGCATGCATTTCCTGATCACGCGGCACAACGACGACCGCTTCCGCGGTTCACCTTTGCTGCGCCCGGTCTTCGCGCCCTCGTTGCGGCGCGCCGAATGGATCATCGCCATATCGCACGCGATTGCCCGATCGCTCACGGCGCTCGAGCATGTGCCGCCGGAGAAGATCGAGGTCGTCCACTACGGCTTGGACGCCGACGCCTTTGCCGGCTCGGCAAGGCGCGGCTGCGTGCGCGCGGAGCTGGGCCTGCATGACGAACCGCTCATCGGCTACGTCGGGCGCATGGTGACGCAGAAAGGCGTGGACGTACTGCTGCGCGCCTTCGCCGAGGTCGTGCGAAACACGCCGCACGCGCATCTCGCGCTGGCCGGCGACGGGCGGCTGATGGGAGAGATGCGCGCATTGGCCGGCGCGCTGGGGTTGACCAACGCTCACTTCCTTGGCTGGCGTGGCGATATTGCCAGCCTGATGGCGGATGTCGACGTCCTTGCGGTTCCCTCGCGCTGGGAAGGGTTTGGCCTAGTGGTCCTGCAGGCCATGGCGCTTGAGCGTCCGGTCGTTGCCTCGCGCGTCAGCGCGTTGCCCGAGATTGTTGAGCCTGGTCAAACCGGGACACTCGTACCGCCGGAGGATCCCGCTTCGCTGGCGCGCGCGTTGACCGAAATCCTGCAATCGACGGACCGTGGCGCGGCGCTGGGTCGCGCCGGGCGTAGCCGCCTGGAACACGAATTCACACTCGAACGCATGGCCTCCCACACCGCCCAGGTCTACCGGGAGGTGTGCCAGCCGTCCTCGGGCTGAGCCGCCTCGCCAAATGCCAGCGCCGCTATAATCCCCACCATCTACGTGGATACTTCGCGGCCCGGCCGCCGGCTCGCCGTCGGCGGCAGCTGGATGGTGGCGTGCCTGCTTCGCGCATTCGTGTGGCTCTCGTCATCGCCCGCCTGAATATCGGCGGGCCAGCGACGCATGTCGTGCAACTGGCCGCGGGGCTGCCCGCCGAGCGCTTCGACGTGCGCCTGATCGCCGGGCGCGAGGGCCGCGGCGAGGGCAGCATGCGCTATCTGGCCGAGAAGGCCGGGCTCGATCCGCAATGGATCCCCGAGCTTTCGCCGGCGCTGGCCCCAAGCAACGCAATCGCCTTCTACAAGATTTCGCGCCTGATTCGCGAGTGGGGGCCGGATGTCGTCCACACGCACACCGCGATGGCTGGTGCGCTGGGCCGCACCGCCGCGCACCTGGCGGGCGTGCCGGTGGTGGTGCATACTTTTCACGGGCACGTGCTGCGCGGATATTTCTCGCCGCCGGCGGAGGCCCTCTTCCGCGCGATCGAGCGCAGCCTGGCGCGACATAGCGACCGGCTCATCACCCTCAGCACCAGCCTGCGTGAGGACCTGGTGGCGCTGGGCGTCGCACCGCGCGAGAAGATCCAGGTTATTCCGTTGGGGATGGAATTCGCCACGCTGCTCGCCGCGCCGCGCCGCCTGGGTGTGCTGCGGCGCGAACTCGCCATCTCGGATGATGTGCCGCTGGTGGGGAGCGTCGGCCGGCTGGTGCCGATCAAGAACCATGCCCTCCTCCTTCAAGCCGCACGGCGCATGGTAGACTTGGGAACTCCGGCGCAATTCGTCATTGTCGGCGACGGTGAGTTGCGCACACAACTGGAGCATCTCTCCGCCCAACTCGGTCTTGAGACGCGAGTCCATTTTCTAGGCTGGCGCGAGAATCTCGTGCCCATCTATTCGGACCTCGACCTCTTGGCGCTGACCTCCGAGAATGAGGGCACACCGGTGGCCGTGCTGGAGGCGATGGCGGCGGGCGTGCCGGTCGTGGCGACCTCGGTGGGCGGCGTGCCGGATGTGATCCGCGCCGGGCAGACAGGCACCCTTGTGGCCTCGCAAGAGGCGCAGGCCTTTGCCCAGGCGATGGTTGACGCGCTGCGCAATGCGGCTCACAGCCGCACGTTGGCCGAGCGTGCGCGGTCTGAGGTTGCGGCCCGCTTCGGCAAAGATCGCATGCTGGCGGAGACGGCCAGCCTTTACGAATCGCTGCTCGCGGCCACGCGCACGGCGCAGCGGAGCGCTGCCGCGTAAGCTCTACGGGCGATCGGGTGCAACCCACCCGGCACCTTTCCGGTGATGATCACCTACCTTCCTCTCATCCTGCTCGCCGGCCTTTCGGCCTTCGTGGCCACGCCCATCATCGGCGCGCTCGCGCGCCGGGTGGGTTTCGTGGACTATCCCAAGCCGCACAAGATCCACGTCAAGCCCATTCCCCTCATGGGCGGTTTGGCGATCTACGTTTCGCTGTTGGTGGTCGTGCTGCTGGTGGGTGTGGGCCCGGCGAAGGTCGAGATGATCGGCGTGGGTGTGGGCGCCACGCTGCTCGCGATTGTCGGCCTGTTGGATGACCGGCGCGGCCTCTCGCCCTGGGTGCGCCTGGCCGCGGAAGTCGTGGCGGGGGTCATCGTGGCGGCTGTGGGAATTCGCGTTGACCTTTTCCCGTTTCCCGCACTCAATATCCTCATCACGCTCTTCTGGATCGTGGGCATCACCAATGCGCTCAACCTGATGGACAACATGGACGGGCTGGCGGCGGGTGTCGCGTCCGTGGCGGGCCTGTTCTTCTTGATTCTTTCCTCCTCGACGGGGCAAGGGCTGGTAGCCGCCCTCGCGGCCGCGGTCGCCGGTGCCTCGCTCGGCTTCCTGTACTACAACATCAACCCGGCCATGGTCTTCATGGGCGACGCCGGTTCGTTGCTGCTGGGCTTCACCTTGGCAGTGGTGGGGATCAAGTACACGCCGGCCGAGCTGCCGCTGGGTTCAACCTGGATGGTGCCGATTGTCGTCCTGGGGCTGCCGATCTTCGACACGACGCTGGTGACCTACGCGCGCTGGCGCGCCCGCCGGCCGCTTTTCCGCGGCGGGGGTGACCACACCTCGCACCGCTTGGCGCGCCTCGGGCTGGGTGCCGCGCGCGCCGTGCTCACGCTGTACATCGTGTCCGTGGCATTGGGCGGGCTGGCCATACTGATGACCCGATCCACCCCGCGCGTGGCGGACATGCTCTTTGGCGGGCTGCTCGTGGTGGGCCTGCTGGGCGTGCTGCTACTTGAGCGGGCGCGCCCGCTGCCGCCCGCGAACCCGCCGCTCGTGGTGATCACCACGCCGCGGGATGCGCCGCTCCTGATCGGTGCCGCGAAACGCTTCTCTACAGACCTCACCGTCGTCCTCAGCCAGGGCTTCCGGGCCGAGGGGCTGGCGGATTTGCTGGTGAGCCTGGCCCTCGACCCGCAGGCGATGCGGGCGTGGATCGAACGCGCTCATCCCGTGCTCGATCTGGCCGGCGTGGGCGAATGGGAGAAGAGCCTCAAGGTGGCCGGGCGAGTTCTCTTCGATGGAAAAGACTCCGCTGGCGCGGGGGCGGTGCTCGCGCGAATAGAAACCGCCTCGCTCGTGGCGGTGGCCGCGGAGGCCGACCCGGGGGAGGCCGTGCGCGCGCTTCTCGCGACGATGGGTGGGCGCGTGATCTCACTGGGCAAAGCCCGCGTGGCGGAGGCGGAGATGGCCGATCTCTTCGACGACATGCTCAGCGGTCACCGGCGAAAGGACAGCACGCGATGACTCACTACCTGATCACCGGCGGCGCCGGTTTCATCGGCAGCCATCTGTCCGAAGCGCTGCTGGCGCGCGGCGACTCGGTTACCGTAATCGACGACCTCTCGACCGGACGGCTCGAGAACATTCTAGACCTCAAGGGCAACCCGCGCTTTCGCTTCGCCATCGAAACCATCACCAACGAAACGGTGATGGACCGCCTGGTCAGCGAGTGCGACGTGATTGTGCACCTGGCGGCGGCGGTCGGCGTGAAGCTGATCGTGACCGACCCGGTACGCACGATCGAGACCAACGTCATGGGCACCGAGGAAGTGCTGCGCGTGGCGCGGCGCTACCGGCGGCATGTGGTCATTGCCTCCACTTCGGAGGTCTACGGCAAGAACGAGAAGGTGCCTTTTGCGGAGGAGGACGACTCGGTCTTCGGCTCGACGACGCGCAGTCGCTGGGCCTACGCCACCTCCAAAGCGCTGGATGAGTTCCTGGCGCTGGCCTACCACCGTTCGCACGGCCTGCCGGTACTGGTGGCGCGTTTCTTCAACACGGTCGGGCCGCGCCAGCGCTCGCGCTACGGCATGGTTATCCCGCGTTTTGTGCGCCAGGCCTTGAGCGGCGTACCGATCACGGTCTACGGTGATGGGAAGCAGACGCGCTGCTTCTGCAACGTGCGCGACGTGGTGGCGGCCGTGCTCGGCCTGGTGGACGCACCTCAGGCGGTAGGCCAGGTTTACAACATCGGGTCGCAGGAAGAGATCAGCATCCGTGACTTGGCCGAGCGCGTGCGCAGCCTGGCCGGGTCGTCGTCGTCGATTGTGTACGTGCCCTACGACCAGGCCTACGCCCAGGGCTTTGAGGACATGCAGCGGCGCGTGCCGAACATCGCCAAAATCCGCGCGGCCATCGGCTGGGTGCCGCGCATTCCGCTCGATGAAACCCTCCGCGAGGTGATCGCCTTTTGCCGGGCCTCGCCTGCGGCCGAGGTCGACGAAGGGTAACGCATGATGGACCTCGTGAGCCTCCGCCCCTCGCACGCGACCGGATGGCGCGCTGCATGACCTCGACAGCGAGCGCCTCGCGTTCGGGGCTGACCCTGCCGGAGCGCCGTGCGCTGCTGCTCTTGGGCGACGCGCTGGCGGTGCTGGGGGCCATGGCCGTGGCGCTGACTATCTGGATTTGGAC
>Ga0315274_10002974_pt1 | contig 25221 bp, 18 predicted proteins | sample YL17G02_20_MG_FD_203700 | JGI IMG/M metagenome (GOLD analysis project Ga0315274, IMG submission 203700) | Sediment microbial communities from Yellowstone Lake, YNP, Wyoming, USA - YL17G02_20 | ecosystem: Environmental > Aquatic > Freshwater > Lake > Sediment | place: USA: Wyoming | collected...
GCCCCAGGATTCCCAAATATCCAATTCTTCGATTCCCAGCTATTCCTGCATCCAAGGCTACACCGCTGGCCAGGGACAAGGAAACATCGGCTCCGATCCGCGCTTTCGCAGCCTCACCGATTTTCGGCTTCAACCCGGCTCTCCGTGCATTGACGCGGGTACTAATCAGGCTTGTCCCTCGTCCGATAAGGATGGCAATGCACGCCCTATTGACGGTGATGGCGATGGCGAAGTTGTCTGTGACATGGGAGCCTATGAGTACGTGCTTGCTTTTCCTCCTTCACGCTATGCTCTCCGGTTGTCTTCGAACCCGCCCATTGGTGGTACTATAGCTGCTCTCCCATTGCCCGGCGGAGACGGTAAATATGCCTCCGGCACAGCGGTGTCGCTGACCGCGAATCCAAGTAATAGATACTCCTTTACCGGCTGGAGTGGAGATGCTTCCGGGTCGGACAACCCTACACAGATCACCATGGGCAGCGACAAGAGCGTGACGGCTGAGTTCTCGCTCCTTCCGGCAATAGCCCGCAGTCCGACAACTCTGACACCCAGTTGCACTGTGGGACGAAATGCACATAGTCAAACATTTGAGGTTTGGAACTCTGGCGGGGGAACACTGAACTATACATTGTTGGGAAGTGCTTTATGGATTTCTTCGATTACCCCACCGAGTGGCGCGTCAACGGGCGAGCGGAATACACACACTCTGCGATTTGACACTTCCGGTTTGTCGGTAGGGACTTACGAAGCCGATATTGCGATCAATGGGCCGGGGGCGAGTAACACTCCACGGTTCGTTCACGTGACACTGACGGTATATGTGCCGCCGAATCTCACTCTCAGCAACTGCGACTTCGCGCCCTCAGCGCCCGTACAGCTACAGCCGGGTGCGTCTCTCTCGGTTGGAGCGTTTATTGACAACGACGCCAACGGACCGGCGGCACCGTTCTGGTTGGAAGTTTGGGGATCGCGCACGGGCGGACTGACGCTGGACTATCCCAATCTGGTGGTCAACTCGGAACCCATTGCGGGGCTGGCTGCTCGTGGATCGCGTTCGATCACCACGACCACGGCGCTCAATCCCATTCCCGATGGCCCCTACACGCTTGTTTTTGTCGTAGATCGTCTGAACCAGGTTCCCGAAACGAATGAAGGGGACAATCGCCTTGTGGTTCGCGGGAAACGACTGCTCGTCACACGGCCGCAGACGAACGTTGACCTTGTAGTGGAGAACTTCTCGCTGGGGCCGAACCCTGCACATAGCGGTCAGCCGATTCAATTGGGCGGCCAAGTGCGGAACGCCGGAAACGAGAACAGCGGCATATTCTGGATCGAGTTTTGGGGATCGCGGCCCGATCTGTATCCGGATCTGCACTTCATGTTGTGCGATTCGATCAAGATTGACAACCTCGCGCCAAGCGCCGCCGTTCAATTGTCCGCCTATTCAAGGACTCTTTACCCTGGGGCGACGGGGACATTCTGGGTTGGCTGTTTTGCGGATCGCCCGGATTCGATCAACGAATTGGACGAGACAAACAACTATCAGTTCATCGCGGGTCACGTTTTCAACGGCGGGACCGCGACGCTGCCATCGGGAGCATTGTCGGGCATGGGCAGCGAAACGCCGCCAAAGCAAGCCCTCCCCGATCTTATCATAACCCACTTCGATTTCTCCCCACAAGCGCCGACGCAATCGAAGCCGGGGGATAGCATGACGATCTCGATCACCATCGCAAACCAGGGTTCGGCTGACGCGGGACCGTTCTGGATGGAGTGGTGGGGGTCGAACCTCGGCGGGCTGAACATCTGCCCGCAGCTGATAGACCAATCGGAGCGGGTGTCGGGCGTGCGAGCGGGCGAGAGCCGGACGATGACGCTGAGCAAACCGCTGATGGGTGTTCCCGATGGCCCCTATACCGTCGTGGCCGTGCTGGATCGTCTCCAGGAAGTCGCGGAATCGAACGAAGGGAACAATCGGTATGCGGCGGCGGGAAAACGGGTTCTCGTGGCCAGGCCTTCGAGTGGCGCGAATTTGGTCTTGGAGGACTTCATGGGGTTGCCGTCGCTCGACCTGCTGGGTCCGGGGCGCGGGTTCTTGCCTGTCGCGAAGGTGCGAAATGCGGGCACAGAAAACAGCGGGACTTTCTGGATCGAATTCTGGGGGTCGCGTGATCAATCTTATCCGCAATTGGATTTCATTCTGTGTGACTCCATCAAGATCGAGAACCTGGCGCCCGGAGAGATGCTCGACCTGGCCAAGTACTGGTGCATAATGTATGGGGATGTGCCGCCAGGCAATTATGCCATAGTTTGCTTTGTGGATCGCGTGGACCAGGTGAACGAGACCGACGAATCGGACAACTACCAGTTCTTGCGGGATCAGAGTATCAGCCCGTGACCTTCGATGACCAGAACACTTGTGACAGAGTACCTTGACGCCAACATGCGAACGGACCGGAGCAGAAATAATGCGACATCTCGATGACGTGCTCGAGGCGGTGGGTTCTCGACCGGTTGGCAAGCGGACTTCCGCGATCCTGAGACGGGCCGCCGGGAGCGGGCAACCATCCGAGCCGTCACCCAGGCCGACGCGAAGCAGCAAGCCAAGAATCTGTCGCAAACGGTTGCGGACGGGCAGTGGGTATCGGCGCGCCGAAGCGACGCGGGGCCGACGGTCGGGCAGGCCCTTGAAGCGGCGATCAACGCAAACAACGCCTCCCTTGAGACGCGCACACAATACACGTGGAATGCCAACCGTTTTTTGGCGTGGCTTGCCAAAGAGCAACCGGCGGTCAAGTGTTGGTCACAAGTCAAGACGGATGCCATTCGTGCCTACCTCACGCATTGCCACAGGGACTTGAGACTTTCCCGCCAGTCCGTGAGACACCGGTTGGTTCCCGTCACGATGGCGAGCCGCTATTGGTCGGAGAATGAACCGGAACGCTATCGGGACGTTGCGCGGGCCGCGAAGCTTCCGAAAGACGAAACGAATCCTCTTGAGCGGGCCGAACGCGAACGGGCAAAAGCGCTGCCAGCGGCGGACGCCCGGGCGCTGCTTGAATTCCTGAAAGAACGACGGCTCGACCTTTACGCGCCGGCAGCGGTGCAAGTTCTTTGCGGTCTGAGAGTGCTTGAAGTGTTGGCGCTGAGGGAGTGTGGCGTGGACTTTGCGCAAGGCACTGTAACGATCACGCAGACGCCGCACCACACGCCCAAGACTCGTTTTTCCTACCGAACGATCCCCGTCCCGTCCGCCGTGTTGACAGTGTTGCGCGACGTGATTGGCCGACTGCCGATTGGCGACCGCGAGCGGCCTTTCTGTCTGATCGCGGCGATCCCTGGACTGGGTTTGACGGCTACTGCCACGCCCTGAAAAAGACTATCGAGGCTTGTTGGCAAGCAACGGGAATCGAGGCGCTACGCCATTTCCAACCGCACTGGCTGAGGGCGACTTTCGCGTCGGGGGTGAGGGCGCAAGGCGCTGACGCGCGCGCAAGCCTACATGGTCCACAGCCGGGGCGACGTGTTGGGCCTGCACTATGAACAGATTGCAATCGCGCAAATGAAGGCCGAAATCATCCCATCTTGTGAGAAGTGGTGGCACAAATCTGGCACAAGCGAAGAAACCCACCAAATCCAGGGAGCGCTAAGTGTAGCAAAATGAATGGCGCGCCCAGGAGGACTTGAACCCCCAGCCTTCTGATCCGTAGTCAGACGCTCTATCCAATTGAGCTATGGGCGCACCGGAAAGAACACGCTTGCCGGATGTTTCCCCGACAAGCGTGAAAAGGATTGTGCGGGCGGCGGCGGTTCTGTCAACCGAAAACGGCCACGCCGATCAGTCGCTTCGATCTTTCCGCAACCGCCGATGGACACCGATAGGCAAGAACAACAGAATGGGGGAATGGGAGAATGGGGGAGCGGAGCTGTGTTCAGAGCGATCTTCATGGCAGACGAATCGGCGTTCATCGGCACGTATCGGCGGTTCCTTGGCGCTCTCTGTACTGCCGACCCGTGGGATTTTCTCCTCGGCGAAGACTTCTTCGATGGCTTCGCCGCCATACCAGCTCCCGATTGTGCGCGTATTGCGGCCGACTGCCAGATGCCTTCTGCCTGCCCCCCATTCTCCCACTCGCCCATTCCCCCATTCTCTTGCGTGATCGCGGCCGGTTTTTTCTTTGTTCATCTGGACTTGATTTTGCTTGCCACAGGGGTATCGTTGTCTAAGATTTTTGCCAAACCTTTCGGGAGTGAGGACTGTCTATGCGACACCACGTGAAGAGATGGACACCTTGGGCGATGGTTCTCGCCATGTGGGCTGTGGCGGGGTGGGCCGACGTCGTTCAGTTGGACGACGGGCGGAAGATCGAAGGGCTGGTCATCGGCGAATCGCCGGTGGACGTGACGATCAAGCTCGACACGGGCGCGGTGATCAGTCTGCCGCGCCAGCGCGTGCGTTCCATCACGCGACCGGACTGGCAGTATTACGTTCAGAAGGGCGACGCGGCCCCCAGCGGCGCCGAAGCGCTCCAGTTCTATCAAACCGCCAGAAAGATCAATCCGAGGGCGCCGGGGCTGGACGAGAAGATTCGGTCGGCGACGGCTCTGGCCGGCGAAGAGGCGAAGCAACGCGTCGGCCAGGCAGAACGAAGCCGTCGCGAGGCCGAGGAAGAGGAGATTCTCAATCGCTACAACACGTTGATGGAGGCGACGCGGCGCGACGCCGCGCGCGACCTGCTCGAGCAAGTGATCGCGGAGAAGCCGTGGCTGCGCCGTTCGCGCCTTCTGCTGGCCGATTTCTATGCGCGCGACCGCGCGCCCGACAAGCGCGCGCGCTACGTGGCGGCGCTTGGGGGACTGATCCGCAACGATCCAGCCGCCTATTTCGCCTCGCACGCGCCGCTGGTGGTGGACGCCGCCCAGCGCGCGCTCCTCGACGGTTCGGCCAGCGTCATTCCCGCCGACGTCAAGGAGCGCCTGATCGCCGGCGCGGCGCCCTTTGCGGGCGAAGATGGCAACGTCATGTCACTCGAGGACTATCAGCGCCGAGGAGCCGAGCGCGCCAGCTCGGGTCCGCTGGCGCTGGCCAAAATCGAGTTTCTCAAGAATGTCTGCCTCAAGCGAACGGGGACCGATACGGGCATTGACCTCGACGTGACGACGTTCATCGGATATGCAAACCAGCTCAGCGCACTGGAGAAGCAGTCATTGCTTAGGCCGAAGCTCGAGCAATGGTCGAAACAGGCCCAGCAGCTGCTCGACTCCAAGGATGCGACCAAGGGGGCCATTCTTGCCGACATCATTCTCACGTTCGATCCGCAGAACGGCAACGGCAAGGCCGTGGCCGCCAAGTCGCGCGCCCAGGAAGCCCGCCGCTTGCGCGAGCGGACGCAGTATGATCGCGCGCGCAAGGTCATCGAGGCGGCGGAGAAAGTCGTTCCGAACGATCCGGGAATTGCCGCCGAAAAAGCCATGCTGTTTGCGACGCTGGCCCGAGCGCAGGGCGACGCCGGCAATCTCGAAGAAGCGGTCAACACCATTGCCGCGGCCGTGGCCGCCCGCTCGACCGACGCTGAAGCCGCCAAGATGGTCGGCGCCGAACAGAACCGCGTGTACGACACCCTGCTGAAGCAGGCCGACGCACTGGCCAAACAGGGCAATCCGGGAGCGGCGATTGATGTGGTCCAGCTGGCCCTCAAGGCGAAATCCGACATCATGACCAAGATGAAAGCGAATTCGCTGATTGACAACTACCGGACGCGATTGCGCGACATTGCGCGGGCGCAGGTCAAGGGCGCTGCCGAAAACCACACGTTCGGCGACCTCGTTCTGGCGATGGCGATGGCGCAGAAATACGGGGCGTGGGACAACCAGATGACCTCGGAGACTCTCCGGGCGGTTCGCGCGACCAAGAGAGCCGCCCAGGATGCCGCCTCGAAGAAGGACGCCCTCGATGCCTTCATGGTGGCCGGCCGGCTGGCGCCCTGGCTGGCGATCAATCCCGACCCGAAGATCGGCGACCTTCTCCAGACGGCGCGCGACACCGTCGTGGGGGGCGGCCAGTTGACGCTGCCGAATTTCTTTGCCGGCGCCTGGGTCGGAAAGGACATTCAGTGGGTGTTGCAAGAAACCGAATCCCACTTCAACGGCCCGGGCTTTAAGGCGGACGCGACCGGCCTGACACAGAACGCCCGCGCCGAACACGGAGAGGGCGACCAGTATGTCATCCGCATAGACCGGACCGACGCCAACGACTCGGTCTCGGTGCGCGTCCTCGACCCCGACAATCTGATGATCGAGCGCTATTCGAGCAAGCCGACCGATACGGCGAAGAACGAGACGACGATGAACTACAACGCGCCGATTCGGCGGGTGCCGACGCCGAAGGCCGCTCCGGGACGCGGCAGACGCGGCGGCGGACCGGGAGGCGAGGAAGCGACCACCGGAACGAAGCCGTCCGATCAGCAGAGCTAAGCCCGTCGGACGGGTCGGACAAGTCGGACGAGTCAGACCGGTCGGACGGGTCGGACGGGGTCTTCAAAACACTTGAAGACGGCGCCTTGGCCGCCAAGCATCGAATCAGGTGTTTGACGCAGTCGAGGTGTCCGAACCATGTCGTTCCGAGCGATTGAGGTTCATGGCGCGCGGACGCACAACCTCAAGAACATCCACTGCCGATTCGGCCACGGCCGGCTCACCGTCATCACGGGAGTGTCGGGTTCGGGCAAATCGTCGCTGGCGTTCGATACGCTGTTTGCCGAGGGCCAGCGGCGATTTGTCGAGTCCATGTCCACTTACGCGCGGCAATTCATCGAGCAGATGCCGCGGCCCGACGTGGACCAGATTCTCAACCTCCCGCCCGCGATCGCACTCGAGCAGCGCAATACGGTCAGGAACGCCCGCTCGACCGTCGGCACCGCGACCGAGGTCTATGACTATCTGAGGCTGCTTTTCGCGAAGATTGGCCGCACGGTCTGTCCCGACTGCTCGATCGAGGTCAAGCCCGCTACGCCCGAAAGCGCCGCCGACCGGGTCTTGTCGCAAAGGGGCGGCGAGCGCGTGGTTGTGTTGGCCCCGATTGCGCTCGGCGGCGACGTTTCGCTCGACTCGCTTCGGGCGGAACTTGTCCGCGCCGGTTTCTATCGAATCTGGCTGAATGGCGAGGTGGCGGACCTTGAGGCGGAGGAAATGACGGGCAAGATGCCCGTGCCACTGCCGCGCAGCGAGATCGAAGTGGTGATTGACCGTTTGGCGGTCGAGAAGGCGGCTGCGTCACGCCTGAGCCAGGCGATGGAGACGGCGTTCAAGGTGGGCAAGGGGCGCGCGGTGGTTGAGGTGGTGCGCGATGCGAGCAGTTCGCAGGCCGCACAGGCTGACAGCCTGCAAGCCACCCAGACTGACAGTCCGCAAATTGCACAGGCTGACAGCCTGCGCCACGACTTCTTCGCCGAGATGAAGTGCCCGCGCTGCCGGCGCGCGTTTCGCCGGCCCGAACCCAACCTGTTCTCGTTCTACAGCCCGCTGGGGTCGTGTCCGGCGTGTCAGGGTTTTGGCCGCTCGCCCGAGCTGGCCATGGACAAGATCATTCCGAATCCCGACCTGACGCTGAGCGAGAAGCCCATCGCGCCGTGGAACGGGCCGGTCTGCAAACAGATGTATCCCCATATGCGGCGGTTGACGCGGCCGCTGGGCCTTCCGTTCGACAAGCCGATCAGCAAGTTCACCGCCCGCGAGCGCAAGATCCTCGTCGAAGGCGAAGGCAAGTGGGACGGCATCAAGGGATTCTTCGAGTGGCTTGAAACGAAACGCTACAAGGTGCAAATGCGTGTGATGATAGCGCGCTACCGCGAGTTCGTTCCGTGCAAGACGTGCGGCGGCGCTCGGCTGGTTCCCGACGCGCTCGCGGTGCGGGTGGATGGCCGAACGATTGCCGAGCTGAATCGCCGGTGCATCGCCGACTTGCGGCGCTATTTCGACGGGCTGCGGTTGTCGCGGCACGACGAGCAGGCGGCCGAGCGGCTGCTTCACGAAATCCGCTCGCGGCTGGCTTATCTCGACGACGTGGGACTGGGCTATCTGACGCTCGACCGCCAGACGCGGACCCTCAGCGGCGGCGAGTCGCAGCGGATCAATCTCTCGGCGGCGCTCGGCAGCGGCCTGACCGAAACGCTCTACGTTCTCGACGAGCCGACCGTGGGGCTTCACCCGCGCGACACGACGCGGCTGCTCGGCATCCTCCACGCGCTCACGCGAAACGGAAACACGGTCGTCGTGGTCGAACACGACCCGACGATGATGCGCGGGGCCGACCGGATTCTCGATCTCGGTCCTGACGCAGGGGAACGGGGCGGCAATGTGATTTTCGAAGGCCCGATGAGTGACCTGCTGAATCACCCGACCTCGCTGACGGCGCAGTATCTGCGCCGCGATGGCCACGAGGCAGGACGAGCCACCGAACTGTCCGACAGGTCAGACAGGTCGGACCAGTCAGACAGGTTGGACGGCTCCGACAGGTCGCTGGCGGGTTTTGTTCACGTTCGCGGCGCGCGCGCTCACAATCTCAAGAACATAGACGTCGCCATTCCGGTCGGCGTTCTCACGGCGGTGACGGGCGTTTCGGGCTCGGGCAAATCGTCGCTCATCCGCGACACGCTTTACGCCGGCTATCAGCGGCGATTCGGCGGCCAGACGGTCGAGGTCGGCGACCACGACCGCCTCGAAGGCTTCGACATCTTCGACGATCTCATTCTGGTGGACCAGTCGCCGCCGAGCAAATCCACACGCTCCAATCCCGTGACCTACACGAAGGCCTACGACGAGATTCGGCAGATTTTGGCGGCGACCGACGCCGCGCGCGAACGCGGAATTGCGCCGGGCCGGTTCTCGTTCAACGTCGAGGGCGGGCGCTGCGAGAAGTGCGCCGGCACCGGCCAGATCACCATTGACATGCACTTCCTGGCCGACGTGTCGGTGACCTGCGACGTGTGCGACGGCAAGCGGTTCAAGAAGGCGATTCTCGACGTCCGCCACAAGGGCCGAAACGTGGACGACATCCTCGATCTGACCGTGGACCAGGCGACCGAGTTCTTCCACGACCAGCGCCGAATCCTTCGCGCGCTCGAACCGCTTCGCGACGTGGGGCTGGGCTATCTGCGGCTGGGGCAAAATACGTCAACGCTGAGCGGCGGCGAGGCCCAGCGTTTGAAGCTGGCCGGCCATCTCGCCGAACGTGGCACGCGCCGCCACCTCATGATGCTTTTCGACGAACCGACGACCGGCCTTCATCCCGCCGATCTCGACGTGCTGATGCGCGTGTTTCGCAAGTTGCTCGCACGCGGGACGTCGCTGGTCATCATCGAGCACAATCTCGATCTGATTGCGCGGGCCGACTGGATCATTGACCTTGGCCCCGAGGGCGGCGACGCCGGCGGCCGAGTTGTTTTCGCCGGCCCGCTCGACCGCTTTTTCAGCCACCCGACCTCGCACACCGCCGCTTTCCTGCGAAAGCACCTTTCTCATTAACCGCCGGGATAACCATCCTCTCGCTCAGCGATACTCCCTCCACGCGCCGGCGCCGGTCACCTTGCCGCCGACAAATGCGCGCGAGGACGAGGCCGGATTGATCGGGTTGCCCGCGCGGTCCTTCACGCCGCTGCCGACCGTCAGCGTATAGCTCGTTCCCTGGGCCTGATAGCTCGTCGTCAGATGATACTGCGTGTTGCTGAGTTTCGACGCGCTGATGATCTTCAGTCCGCGCGTGCAACTGTAATTCCCCGCCTGATCGGCGTTGTTGACCGCTTCGCCGAACGTCACATCGAGCTGTCCATAATCGCGGACCGTGAGAGCCGTCAAAGACGGTTTGACCGTATCCACAGTGACCCCGTTCGAGTTCCCCGACCAGCCGCCGAGGTTGCCCGCGCCGTCGCGCGCGCGAATCCGCGCATACAAGGTCTGGCCGTTGGCTCCCGTGACGTTTCGGGTCAGCACGTTGCCGACGCTCGCGTTGAACACATTGCTTCCGCCCGGCGTGGTTCCCACCTGCAAGACGTAGGCGGCCACGCCCGAGCCTGCGTCTGTGGCCGCCGTCCAGTTGAAGCGAACCGAGGTTGAAGAGGTATAGACCCCGGCGTCGGTCGGTGTCCCCGGAACGGTCGGCGCAATCGTATCCACCGTAATCCCGTCGGAATTCCCGGACCATTGCCCGACGTTGCCCACGTCGTCGTGAGCTCGCACGCGGGCATAGTAGGTCTGGCCATTCGAGCCGGTGAACGTCCGCGTCCAGGCGTTTCCCGCGCCGCCGGCGAACACGTTGTTGCCGCCCGGCGTCGTTCCGATCTCCAGATCATAGGAGACGACGCCGGAGATCAAGTCGAGCGCTGGCGCCCAGTTGAACCGCACCGACGTGGAGGAAGTAAACGCGCCGCCATCGGTGGGGATGCCAGGGGCCGTGGGCGACGTGGCGTCCTGCCGCGAGAAGGCGATGTCGCCAAACGGTCCTTCGACCATCCCGACCCGCCATTTCGCGCGGTAGTAATAGGTGGTTCCATCATTAAGGTTGATCACGGTCGCGCTGTGTGGGGCAATCCATCCGCTATTCTGCACGCCTTTCGCAAAGCTCCTGCCGGGGCTCCATTCGAGATAGTATTCGGTGGCCGTGGGCAGTGGATCCCAGGAAACCTGACGGGTGGTTCCGCGGGTGAATCGCGGCATCGGTCGCATCACCGGCGCGACTTGGGCCTGGGCCATCCACAATTCCCGACCGTACGTTTCCTCGGTGGCGGCAAAGTACAACTTGCTGCCGATGACTTTGAAGTTCTGCGGGTTTGAATTCTTCCCTCCTCGCATGATGTCCTTGACCATGACCGTTCCGCCGGGCGTCCCGTTGCTCTTCCACAACTCCCTTCCATGGAGTCCGTCCGAGGCAGCGAAGTAGAGAGCGCCGCCGAAGCTGGTCAGCTCCGATGGATAGGAGCTGGCCGTACCGGGAAGAATATCCTTGACGAGGACGGTGCCGGGGTCCGTCCCGTTGGTTTTCCAGAGTTCCCCGCCATGAACGCCGTCGTCGGCGACGAAGAAGACCGTTGCGCCTACCGCCACGATCTCATGCGGAAAGGAACCTATCCCGCCGGTGTGGATGTTCTTCACCAGCAAGGTGTTCGCCGTGGTCCCATCGCTTTTCCACAATTCGTTTCCGTTCGGGCTGATGTCACCGGCGAAAAACAGTTGGCCGTTGCCGACGATCAGATTCGCCACACCGACTTTCTTGACCTCGACGGTCCCGGGATCCGTCCCGTTACTTTTCCACAGACCCGATCCGGTCGGCCCGTATGCCCCAAAGTAGAGCGTGCCGCCAAAGTTCGTGAGATCGTTTGGGCTGGAGCTGCCCGCCCCCGTCTGGATGTCCTTGACCACATAAGTATTCGCCGCCGTTCCGTCCGACCGCCACAGTTCGTGCCCCGTTGCTGTTTGGAGACCTCGGAAGTAAAGCACGCCGCCGATGACGGTTCCAGGGTCCATGGGCCAGACGTCTTTGACGAGAACGGTCCCGGCCTCTGTCCCGTTGGTTTTCCATAGGCCTTTGCCGGCGGCGCCGCCGTCAGCGCCGAAATACAGCGTCGAGCCGCTCGCCGTCATGTTAACAGGACTCGACCCTACGGGACCGGGTGACACGTCGTCGATGTCCTTGACCAGTAACGTATGACCCGAAATGCCGTCGCTCTTCCACAACTCTGCGCCGTGTACGCCATCGTTGGCCGCGAAATAGGCCGTCGTCCCAGCCACTGTGAAATAGTGGGGGTTGGACCCGGGCAGTCCCGTGGTAATGTCGTCAATGAGGCTCGTTCCAGCATAGGTGCCGTTGCTTCGCCAGGGTTCGCGGCCGTGAGCGCCGTCGTTGGCGGCAAAGACCAAGGTGCCGCCCAGGTTCGCCATGTCATCGGGATCGGACGACCCCGTCGTGGTGTTGATGTTCCTGACCCTGCTGGTTCCCGCAAGCGTTCCGTCGCTGCGCCACAATTCAGCGCCGTTGCTGTCGGTCGCGTTGAAAAGCAAGAGGCCGTTGAGATTGGCTAGCCAGTCGGGGGCTCCGCTTTCGGGACCGGGTAGGATGTCCTTGATCTGGGTTGTCCCGGCCGGTGTCCCGTCGGTCCGCCACAATTCCAACCCGCTGGTTCCAACGTCGGCCGCACACAGCAAGAGGCCGTTGACATTGGTGAGTCCGCGAAAGCACGCGCCGCTGCCGGCGGTCGGGAAGAACTCCTTGACCATCGTTGTCCCGGCGTCCGTGCCGTTGGTCTTCCACAACTGCGTTCCCGTTGTTACTCCAATGACATCGAAGTACAGGATACCGTTCAGACCGAGCAAAGGGCCCGGGTTAGAGCTGGGGAGGCCGGGGGCGATGTCTTTGACCAACACCGTGCCCGGTCCTGTTCCATCGCTCCTCCAGAGTTCGTATCCATGCGCACTGTCGTAGGCTTTGAAGTAAACCCGGCCATTCACAACGAGAAGTTCTTCTGGGTCAGAGTCAGACGAGCCGGCGTTGATGTCCTTGACCATGACCGTCCCCGTCGAAGTTCCGTTGCTCTTCCACAGCTCCCTTCCGTTTGTTCCATCGTTGGCGCCGAAGAACACGGTGCCGCCGATGTTGGCCAGGTAGTGAGGCTTGGAGTCGCCGCCGGGGGCAGGATAGATGTCCTTCACCATCACCGTTCCCGCCTCCGTGCCGTCGCTCTTCCACAATTCCTCGCCGCTGGCATCGTCAATGGCCGCGAAAAACAGTGTGCCGTTGACATTGAGCAGATAGTCGGGATCGGAATCGTTGCTGCCCGGATGAATGTCCTTGACCAGCACCGTGCCGGCCGCCGTGCCGTCGCTCTTCCACAACTCGATGCCTTCGGTTGTGGTATCGGCCCTGAAAAACAGAACGCCGTTGACGTTGGTCAGCAGCTGCGGGTTCGAGGAGCCAAGACCGGGCTCGATATCTTTGACCATCACAGTCCCGGAGGCCGACCCATCGCTCTTCCACAGCTCCGTTCCGCTGACTCCGTTGCTGGCCGCAAAGAACAGCGTCCCATTGACGTTCGTAAGATTGTGGGGGTAGGAGCCGTCGAGGCCGGGAAGAATATCTTTGACCAAAACAGTGCCGGCCAGCGTCCCGTCGCTCTTCCACAGCTCGTTGCCGAGGAATCCATCGCTAGCGGCGAAGTAGAGAATTCCGCCGATGACCACACATTGGCTTGGGTCCGAGCCAGCGCTGCGGGCGTTGATGTCTCTGACCAAATCCACAATGTCGGCCGAAGATGTTGCGACAGCGAAGAGCCAAACGAGAACCAGGGAAATCCTGTGTGCGAGGCGTGTCGTTTTCAAGGGACTGCTCCTCCCATTCTGGTGAATTGTGAGTTTCCGCGCTTTAAAGGGAAAAGCGCACCTGAGGCCGAAAGTCAAGCGGAATCCGATCCCCAAGAAGATTCTCCTCTGCCTTTCACGAGAGCAATCAAGGAACCGCCGACAGACGCCGATGAACGCCGATTCGTTTCGGGAGGAGATCGCCTCGGCCCGCTCTGCAACGGGATGAGCGGGACATCGCGAGAGAAGGATCAGGAGATCAGGTCTTGTGGTTTTCGGCAGTCATCGGCGTGCATCGGCGTCCATCGGCGGTTCCGGCGAAATTGCCGTTGAAATCACGTGCGCGTTTGGCGATGATCCACGGGACAAGCAGGAAAAGGGGGACATCGGAGGGCGAAGCCATGGCGGACGAGAAGCCGCAGGAAGAACCCAAGAAGCTGCCGAAGCAAGTGACGCGAATCGCCGATTGCCTGCTTGACATTGCTGATTGCCTACTCGCCGTTGCTGCAATGCTTTTTTGTGCGATCCTCGTGGCGAAGTTCTTCGGCATGGCACTTGCGGATTGGCCCGATGTTTTGTCTTTCCTCGATCTGATGGGTGGAGCCACCGTTATTCTAATTGTGATGATGGTTTTCAGGGCTAGACGTGTGGACGGCGTTTCTCATGAGCGGGAAGATCAATCCCGCTACACCGCGAAAATACGAACCCACAAAGTCCTCGTCGTTGTCGCACTGTTCCTGGGTTGTCTGGTTTCGGTGCTGCCTGGATTCCTGGAGGCCCAAATCAGAGCGAAACTCTCCCGCATTCGAGATGACATGAGGAATCTCGCAAAGGCAACTGAAGCCTATCGTTCGGATCACCGGGCGTATCCTGCCTGGGCAACGGGCGTGGAAAGCGTCAACGGCTGGAACGGGCTGCCCTCGTTTCGCCTCGCACGCGACGTGAATCTGCTGCAGACGCTCACGACGCCGGTCAATTATCTCGCCGCTCATTCGAATCTCGACGGCTATCCGCGCGATCCGTTCGCGCCAGAGCGACAGGCCACCTTCGCCTACTACTCGACGAAAAGCCCGGCCGAGGGATGGATTCTCACCAGCGCCGGTCCCGACCGCGACTACGACATTGACCCGCCGCGCGACTACGATCCGGCGATCAAGCAACCCTCGGCCCTGCTTCTTGGTCTCTCCTATGATCCGACCAACGGCACGCTGAGCAACGGCGACCTTTGGAGGGTGAGACAGTGAGGGCGCCGCGAAAGGCGGCCGGATGGCACGGACGAAAGGGACCAAAGGGACGGAAGGGACAAGATTGACTGATTGCCTCTTGCCTCTCGCCTCTTACCTCTCACCTCTGACTTCTGACCTCTGACCTCTCACCACTCACCTCTCGCTTCCGCCCCAAAAGCAAAGATGCCGGGCGGCCAATCCCGGCATCTTAAAGGGAAAAAGGGAGAAATGGGGTGTAGGGGTGTGCGTGTTTAGGTTGTCGCTTTCGCCTCCGCCGGCGCCGCCTTTTCGGGTCTCGGCCTGGCCGGCTTCATGGGCTGGGCCGCCTGCGGCGCGGCCTTGGTTTCCGCCTTGGGTTTCTCCGCCGCCGGCGGTTGGGCGGCCTTCTTCGCCGGCTCCGTTTTTGGCGCGCCGGTCAGCGAGCCATAGCGCCTCTGGAACTTCTCGACGCGGCCCGCCGTGTCCACGTAGATCTGCTTGCCCGAGAAGTACGGATGACACTGCGAGCAGATTTCGAGCGTCATCCCCGGATATTCTTTGCCCTGATACTCCTTGCGCGCGCCGTCAAGCCGCGTGGAACCCACGAGGAACTGGTTGCCGCACGATGCGCACGAGACCAGAACGGCGCCATAAGTCGGATGGAGCTTGTCCTTCATTTCAACCCCCGCCGGCGACTGTCGAGGAGCCCGCCGGTGCGGGATGGGCAGCCATGACTTTCTGCCACGCATCGCTGTCGAGCGATTGCGACTCTTCGATCAGCATGATGGGAATGTCGTCGCGAATCGGATAGGCGCGGCGACAGTCAGGCTTGCAACACACCAATCGCTCGCCGTCGAGCACAACGGGCGTCTTGCAGTCGGGACACGCCAGGATGTCGAGCAGGTCTTGCGGGATCGCCATCGGCGCTCTCCACTAACGCACCTCGCGGTGAACCGTATGTTTTCGCTCGAAGCGGCAATACTTCTTGATCTCCAGCCGTTCGGTCGTCTTCTTCTTGTTCTTGGTGCTATGGTAACGAGAGACGCCGGGCAAAGCGCTGGTCTTGCACGACTGACACTCGAGTGTGATCTTGACGCGTCCCCCAGCTTTTGCCATTTCGACGACTCCGTGAGGCCGACTGGCCCGCCTTCTTTTTGCCGGCCTGCGGTACTCTGCCTACGCAAAGGACCTTTACAGTGCTCCGATGGGGCCGCGAATGTCAACCCGAAAATTGGCCGTGAAAATCGAATTGTGTCGGGGGTGTCTCATGGCTTTTTAGGCCATAGACATGATTGAAAATACTGGTTTTGCGTTGCGTTCTGGACTAAGATTTATGGTCAACACCTAAGTCGTTTTGCGCTGTCCAAGACGCCGGAACGTGATGGCAGTCAGACATGGTAAAGCATATAATTTCAACACTATACGTGCGACACAAGACGGCTTCGTCAGAACAGTTAACGTTCGCGGTGAAGGAATTTGCCGCACGAAAAAGACACATAGAACATTTATTTTGAAAAGGTTAGGTGGTCATACCATGGAACTCCCCGGCAAGTGGGCGATCGTCACCGGAGCGGGTCGCAGAATCGGACGCACCATCGCTTTGGCTCTCGCCGAGCGTGGGGCCGACATCGTCGTTCACTGCCATCGTTCACGCGAGGAAGCCGAGACGACGGCCACGCAAGTGAAGAAGCTGGGTTGTCGCGCAATGGTCATTGCGACCGATCAGAGCGATTGGAACGCTGTCGAGCGCGCGTGCGACGAGGTGTGGAGCGCGACGGGCGGCGTGGACGTGCTCGTCAACAACGCGGCGGTTTATCGGCGCACGCCGCTGAGCGAAATCGGCGAGCGCGATTGGGATGAGTTGCTCGACACCGACCTCAAGGGGCCGTTTGCGTGGGCGCGTTTTCTGGGGCCGCGCATGAAGGCGCGCGGGTGGGGCAAGATCGTCTCAATCGCCGACGCGGGGGCCGAGCGCGTCTGGCCCGGCTACATTCCCTATTGCATTGCCAAGGCGGGAGTGGTTGCGATGACGCGTGGGTTGGCCAAGGCGCTCGCGCCCGAAGTGCAGGTCAACGCGATTGCGGCGGGCACGATCCTGTGGCCCGACGATTTCAGTGTAGCGGCGAAGGCGCGCGCCTTGCGCGACGTGCCGCTGCGGCGGGTGGGATCGCCGGCCGACGTGGCGCGCGCCGTTTGCTTTCTGGTCGAAAACGGCGACTACATCACGGGCGCGGTGTTGCCGGTGGACGGGGGAAGGACGATGAACTGAAGGATGAAGGATGAGGGATGAACGAGGAAGGCAGAACGATGAACGAGGAACCGAACGCGATGGAATTGGGTATCTTGGTTTCCGTTCATCGTTCATCGTTCGTTTTCTTTGAGGGTTCTGAATGCGGATTGCGCTGATCTATGCGGGGACGGGTGACGCGGGACGCAATGCGGCGTCGGGGCTGAGCATGCCGCCGTTGGGCTTGCCGCTTCTGGCGGCGCTGACGCCGAGCGGGCATGACATTGTCATTCTGGACGACAGCCGCCGGCAGATTCGTTTTGGCGAGCGTGGCGTGGACGCCCTGGCCACGTCCACTCACGGACAAGATGCGCACGGACTAAAGACTCACGGACAAAATGCGCACGGACAGGAAGCCGGTGCCACGGAGTTCGATCTGGTCGGGATTTCGGCGCTGACGCCGACGGCCGAGCGGGCCTACGAACTGGCCGATGAGTTCCGACGGCGCGGCGCCAAGGTCGTCCTTGGCGGTCTTCACGTGACAACGTTGCCCGACGAAGCCGCCTCCCATGCCGACGGCATCGTGATCGGCGAGGCCGACGAGCTCTGGTCCCAGGTGGTCGAAGACGTGGAACAAGGCCGCTTGCGCCCGCGCTACGAAGCGGCGCAGCCGGCGGCGTTGGTCGGCCTTCCCGCGCCTCGGTGGGACCTGTTGCCGCGCGGCCTCTATCACCCACTTCGAGTCATCGAGACAACGCGCGGTTGTCCCCACTGGTGCGAATTCTGTGTGGTGCCGCGCTATTTCGGGACAGCCTTTCGCCATCGCCCGCTCGACGAGGTCGAGCGCGAGTTGCGCGCTTACTTTCCCCGGCCTCATGCTCTTTTCGATCGTTTGCGCCGCTGGATGCCCGTGCGTTCCAACGTTCCCCATTTCGTCGGCAAGCGGCTTCTCTATATTGTGGACAACAACGTCATCGGCGACCGCCGCTACGCGCGCGACCTGTTCGATCTGCTGCGCGACGTGGACCTGCGTTGGATCGGCCATGCGCCGATCACGATTGCCGACGATGCCGACTTGCTGCGGCGGTGCCGGGAAAGCGGCTGCCTGGCCCTGAACGTCGGTTTCGAGTCGCTCGATCAGGAGGCGCTCGACGCCATGGGAAAGCCCTTCAACCGCGCCGCCGACTTTGAGCGCTCGGTCGAGGCGATCCACCGCCAGGGGATCGGCATTTTCGGCACGTTCGTGGTGGGTTTGGAGAGCGACACACCGGAGACGTTCGAACGGATCGTTGAATTTGCCGAGCGGGTCCGGCTCGAGGTGGCTTTCCCGCTGGTTCTGGCGCCGCTGCCGGGGACCGACCTCTTCGAGCGTTACGACCGCGAAGGGCGATTGATCGAACGGCGATGGCGCGACTATGACAGCGGATCGGTGGTGTTTCGGCCGCGCCGGATGGGAACACGGCAGCTGTTCGACGGCCAGCGCGCGGCGTTCGAGCGACTGTTCAGTCTGGGGTCTATCCGAAAGCGGGTATTGCGCCGCCCGAGCGTTCACCCCTTGTTTTTCCTGATGGTAAACCGGGAGTTTCGTGGCAAGATCAAACATATCCGGCGGGCTTGGGCGCCGCCGCCCGATTTGCCGCCGTGGGAAGGAAACCACAAGGCGGAAGGATGAAGGATGAAGTGATGAAGAAAGATGCGAGGGAGATCGAAGATTCTGCAGGTCCATGTTCTCCTCTTCAGAGGTGTTTTGTTGTTCATCCTTCATCCTTCATCCTTCATCCTTCTGTTGGGTCTGAGCGATGAGATTCGCGGTCCAGTTCGGTCGGGTGAGGGTCGGCTTGTGGATGCTGCTGTTGGGCGTGGCCGTCCATTTTCTCGTGCCCGGTTTGTTTCTGTACTGGGCGTGGTGTCTGGATGCGCGATGGGGCTGGACGCTGGGATGGCCGCTGTGGGTTCGGCTGCTGGTGGGGGGATTGATACTGCTTCTCTCGGTTGGGCTCGAAGGCGCATCCGTATCGGAGTTTTTCCGGCACGGCGGCACCCCCGCGCCTTTTCAGCCGACAACCTCCCTGGTGGTTTCGGGTCCCTATCGCTATTGCCGCCATCCGATCTATGTGGCCTATGTGGGCTATCTGGCGGGACCGGGGATCATGCTGGGGCTTCGCTCGATCTTCGTGCTGGCGGCGGTGTGGTGGGCTTGCATGGCGGCCGAGGCGAAGTTCGTCGAAGAGAGGCTGTTGCAGCGACGCTTTGGCGAGCAGTTTGAGGTCTATCGGCGAGCCACGCCGTTCATGATTCCGCGATGCTGGCGGCGTCGGTAGAGATCAGGCCGATGGACGAAGGAAGGAGAAGTTCGTAGTCGCCGCGCAAGCGGCGTTCCGACGCGCCTTGCGGCGCGACTGCGAACCGATTCTCGTGAGAATGCGAGTGGGCGGATGAAGGCAGGGTCATGGTAGCGCTCGACGACCAAAAACCAGGTGCTCCCCGGACCATGAGCGCGGAGGGTGTGGAGTTCGCCCGCTGGTTGTTCGACATGGAACGCCGCGCCATCGTTCCGCTCAAATGGGTGCTGCTGTTAGGCAGCATTTTCCTGTGGGAATATGCGCGGCCCGGACTGGCCTGGCTCGAAGTGGACGTCTTCATCGTGTTCTTCGTCTATGGCCTGTCCATTCTCGCCATGCACTACTTCATTTTGTTTTCCAAGATTCCCCCGCACCAGGTGCGCACGTTTTGCTATGGTTCCTATGGGGTGGATTTGCTCTACGTCACGGCGCTGATCTACCTGGGCCACGTCCACATGCGCGAGCTGGGTTTGGGGGCGCCGGACTTTCTCGTGCTATACTTTCTCTTTCTGATCCGGGGATTTGTCCTCTATCGCTCGCCGGTCGAAAGCGTCGTCGTCAACGTCCTGATTTCGATCCTGTTCGTGTTCGCCGCCTGGCTCGAGGAGCGCTCGGTGACGTTCGGCTTTGGCCGGCCCTTTCTGGTCAAGGTCACGCTGGTTTGGATGGTGATTCTGCTGGCGTGGTTCATTTTTGAGATGATCAACCGCCAGAAGTTCGAGCTGCTGCGAACGCGCGAGCGGCTCTACCAGTCGGAACGTCTCACGGCGCTGGGCGAGCTGGCCGCCGGCGTGGCGCACGAGATCAACAACCCGATCGGAATCATCTCGGCCTACGCAGACTATTTGATTCGGCAGGCCGAGAGCGCCGATCCGCGCCGCGAGGACTACGAGGTCATCCACAGCGAGGCGCAGCGGTGCAAGAAGATCGTCGGCGAGCTGTTGCGTTTTGCGCGCCCCAGCGAAACGCGCCGCGAGCCGACCGACCTGTGCGCGCTCAACGACGAGGTGATGCGCTTCATCTTCCATGACCGAACCGACACGACGGTTCGGTTGGAGAAAAGTTACGCGGCCAATCTGCCGTGGGCGCTGGTGGATCCCAACCAGATCAAGCAGGCGCTCCTCAATGTCTATGTCAACGCGCAGCAGGCACTGGGAGTCGAGGGGGGCGAAATCCGCATCGCGATTGCCCCGGCGGGCCGCGAGGCGATTCAGATCACAATCGCCGACACGGGCCATGGAATCGCGCCCAAGGACCTGGCGCGCGTGTTCGATCCGTTTTTCACGCGAAAGCCGGGCGGCAGCGGCCTGGGACTGACCATCACACGGCGGCTGCTCGAGGCCAACAGCGGCGAGATCGAAGTGCAAGCGAACCGACCGCGGGGTGTGACGGTCACGATCACCTTCCGGCAATTGGTTTCACCTCCCGCCGGCCCGGGTGCTGCGGGCTGACCGGCGCCGCGTGGCGCGCAACCGGCGCTGCTGCGAAAAGGCGGGCGGTTTCTCAAAGCCGAAAGCGACCCCACGGGCGAATCGTGGCACGTGGACATTGCGCCGGTCGTGGCCGAGATTGAGCGAAGCGTGTCCGCAGAGCCTCCCGCCAGACAAACGGACCTCTTTTGGCCCTGAGAATCCTCATGACTCCTTGACACAATTGGTCCTATTGTCCCAGTAACGCTTGAAGTCCGCGTATGCCTTGCAGTCCAGCCGGAGATTGCTCCTGTAGGAGAGATTGCCCACCAGGCTGAACAGCGGTTTGCGGTGTTGCCACAAGCTGTTCCATACCCTGCGCAGAATGCGCGACATGGAATAGAAGTCCCGGTTGCAGGAGATCATTTCCTGGATGACGCCGTCCAGAGACAAGTGCTTATACCCGGCCACCGGGAAGGTCAGCGTATAGTATTTCCAGTCTTCCGGGAAGGCATCGAGGCCGATCCGGCCCTCCGACATCATTTGGTCCCACAGGCGCGTGCCGGGCAAGGGAGTCAAAAAGAGCACGTTGAGATTGTCCACGCCGTACTGACTGGCCACCTCGGCGATCCGGGCGCCGACGCCCGGTTCGTCTATGTCCAAACCGATGATAAAGGAACCCACTACGAGAATGTTGTGCCGTTGTATGCGCCGTACGGAGGCGCGGAAGTCCCGGCCTTTCAGAAGGTTGAATTTCTTGCCGACCTCCAGAAGCCCTTCCGGCGTGGCGGATTCAAAACCGATGAAAACGCCTGTGCACCCGGCCTTCGCGGCCAACGCCAGGAGTTCTTCGTCATCGGCGAAGTTAATGGTGGCCTGGGCAATCCATTTCTTTTGCAGGTTCGCCTGTGCCATGGCGCGGAACAGGTCCTTGGCGCGGGCGATGTGTTCCGGGCGCGTGCCGATGAGGTTGTCGTCCACCACCAGAACATATTTCTCACGGACCGACTGGAATTCCCGCACGACGTCCGCAATGGGCCGCTGCCGGTAGTGGGCCCCGTTGAACGCCGTGACGCTGCAGAAGGTGCAGTTCAAGGGACAGCCGCGCGTGGTCTGAATGGCTCCGAAGGCATATCCCTCAGCCAGCAAATCATGGCGGGCGAGCGGGACATCGCTGATCTCGGCGAACCCGCCGTCATACCGGCGCTTCAGGCGGCCCTGCCGGGCGTCCTCCAGGACTTGCGGCCAGATGCCCTCGGCTTCCCTCGTGACGACGGAATCCACGCGCGTCATGGCCTCGTCCAGGCACATCGTCGCATGAATGCCGCCCATGACGACGGGCACGCCCAGACGCCGGAAGTGCGCGGCCACTTCGTAGGCCCGGTTTGCCTGTGCGGTGAAAGCGGTAATGCCCACCAGGTCCGGCCGAGGCATGGCCGGATAGTCGGGCGCGCCGAGGTTCTCGTCCACGATCGTGATTTCCCACTCCGGCGGGGTTAGGCCCGCGAGAACCATCAGGCTGAGTGGTTTCCACACGCGGTAACGGTTCCAGCGGCTCTCCTTGACGTGGACGATGCTGACCAGCGGGTTGGAGGGATTGATCAGATAGAGTCGCATGGCGCGTATTCACTCACGGCTATGGATTTGCTTTTCTCGTGCTCTTACCCACTGCTGCTCTATTGAATCGAATGTCGCAAGTACTATTCGTTGGCCGAACGCTCGCCATCAGCCGTGCTGCTTTGCGGCGTCGGCTGGATACAGTGCTTCGCCGACAGTTTCTCCGATTTCGTAGAGAAAATCAGGAGAGAAATCGGCATCATTGGGCCATACAACGGTGTCTATGTCTGGGTTGACTTTGAACTGTTTGAAGTAGGACAGGTCTCTCAGAGGCTCGAAAACGGGACCGTCCAAATGGTCCGACAGATCAACCACCCGGACTTCATCATTCTCAAACAGGATCTTCAATTTGTACCCGTATAGATACGACGCGTCTATGACATAGTGCATAGTCCACCTCTCAGATAAGCGGTTCAATTTTCTGCAACTCTTCTCTCCGTTCCACTCGCCTCCAGTTCTCCATCAATTCTTCCCTATGTTGGAAAGCCCATTCAAGCACAAAGGCTACGATCCGGGGAGGTAGTTTCCCTTCGATCAACCGGAGATCGTCAATGGAGAAAGCAGCTCGTTGGCCCCCGTACTTGGCATGGAAATGGGGCGGAGCATGCTCCTTGAAGTACATGGCAACAACGATGCCCAGGAACCTGCTGATCTCCGGCATGGTGGTCTCCTCTGAGAGGTGCTTCCACCCTCCCCCGCAGCAGCATACCACGAATCAGCGACTTGTTCGGCAATCACGTCTTCTGGAGTTCCTCCGCTATTTCCTTCTCGATTTGCTCGATCGGCAGACGGGTCTTGTCTCGCATTCGTTCGTCGAGGAATTGCTGGAACCGCCGGCTGTTTCGCAGGGCCTCGACCTCCGCGTCGAAATCGTCCGCCTCGCTGATATTGTCCCGGAGCATCTTACGATTCCTGGTTTCTCGCAATGGCTCGCGCTGCAGTTGCTCCTTGATCTGTGATACGATCAGCCCTTGCTCGAACGCACGGTGAAGCGCGCCAGCTGCGTTGCCCAACTGGCGGCAGCACGCAAGATCCGCCCTGGCGCTCTCCGTCAGCTCTATCCGGTATGCTGGCATCCTCCCTCCATCATGTCAAGTGCCGGCCAAATGCGATCCAAGCAAGACGCGATCATTGTGCCATCCTGTGCCGAACGGTCGGCTGCAACCCGCTGTTAGCCGCCACCCTAAAGCTTGAAAATGATACCCACATTTGCCGCTGTCACCGAGTTTCTGATGTTTCTGCTATATCCGGTAGCCATACTCGGCGCGCCAATTGTCCTAACATGGCTTGGCGTTTCTCAATTGACTCGGAAACCCACTCTTTGAACTGAGGCAGATCCTGAACGGCTCGATTTAGGCTTGTGCTTTTCCCAACTTGGGGCTTCTCAACGAGGGACTTCGTGAGTAGGAATTTCGACTGTCTGTATCCCTGTTCTTTCTCTTGATACGGGCCGTTGGATACCGAAGCGTTGATAGTCTTTTCCAGTAAGGTGAGATTACCCAATTTCGCCACATAGGTCGCATACTCATCGGGCTTGTCAAAGGCGGCCTTGACTCCTGGTGTGGGCGACTGAGGAAGGATATGTTCGATATGTACCGACTTGTTATCTATATACTGTTCAATACCCATTGTACCCCATGCTTGTTCGTCAACATACTGGGTGAGTTTCGCTAAAATGTAACGCATACGGTACTGCCGGATGCTCGATTGTGACAACTGGCTAAACTCGAAATCAAATGATTTAGAGTGTGCTGCCAAATCAGGCTTGAAATATTTTTCCAAAAAGCCCTCAAGCCCCTGCTCATCTTTCACGGCCCGTAACTCAGGAGACCAGCGAGGCAAGTTTCGCTCAAAGGTTTTGGCCGGCTCTCGTGTAATGATATAGCAGAAGAACAGGTTCTCAATTTGGCGGCACAACTCTTTGAATAATTCTGGCGCAAGATGCCATCCAGCGAGCAAAAGAATGAAATGCTGACGAGCCGCGCCACTGAGCAAGGCTATGTTGCGCAAATATGGATTGGGTGCGCCCTGAGGGTCTTTGCCTTCTGCGAAGTATGAGTATTCTTGACTGCGGGCAATCAGACTTTTGGCAAAGTTTAGCGGCTCTCTTCTAATACCGACAATGTCGCGGTTGTCCACAAACCACTGATATAACCCATCTTCCCGCAAGCCCTTGGTCCAATCAATCGTATGTTGGGACATGATGTAATAACGCAGAAATCGCAACGGTTTCTCCTTGCACTTATCGAGCGTGTCCGTTAGCGTCTTCCAGTATTGTTTGAGTTTGGGGAAATCTTCGCTCCCTGTTTGGATGAAGAGAAGATTCTTGAGCAAATCCATCGAGTTCAGGCCAATACCCCTGTCGTTGATGGTCTCAAAAACCTTCAGCGCGTGTGTAAGGTTGGGCGTTTTGATTCGTATCAACTTGACGCGGGAGGTGAAAGTGGCAAAAAAGGCTTTTATCCGCGCTGGGTCGTTATCAAAATTGACTTTCAAGAATTCTTTGATGGTGTCGTATGCTGCAAGGATGTTCCTTACAGAGGCAGTAGTTCTTTGAATATCCTCGATAGGTGTCCTTCTGCTGGCTATCCTTTCCAGCACGTGGTCGCTGTCTTCATACTGCAGAGCAAGGCGGTAGCGAAATTCATCTTCGCCTGTTTGCAGGTTTGTGCTTACTGAGGCAATCTGTAACTTCAAGGCCTCGGGCACATTAGCATTTGCTTCGATAAGGTAGTCCCGAATAGCACACAGTATCAGGAAGCTCGTGGTCATCCGTTGCTGACCATCTATGAGTTGGTAAGTTCCATCTTCTCCTAAGCAAACGACGATGCTTCCCACAAAATACTCGGCGTCATTGATGGGACGATTGTCTTCACCACAGAATTCGTTAAAAACATCGTCAAGTAGTCTATCGACATTGTCTTGCTGCCAAACGTATTCGCGCTGAAAGTCGGGGACATTCATGATAAGGACCAGTCAAGGATAAAAGGAGTTATCCGGACGGCGTTGCACCCCTCTGCGCGGCCGTTGGGGATTCGCCTCGATGGCCCGGCGCGCTTTTTCACTCGGTTCCCGGG
>Ga0315274_10002977_pt1 | contig 25206 bp, 43 predicted proteins | sample YL17G02_20_MG_FD_203700 | JGI IMG/M metagenome (GOLD analysis project Ga0315274, IMG submission 203700) | Sediment microbial communities from Yellowstone Lake, YNP, Wyoming, USA - YL17G02_20 | ecosystem: Environmental > Aquatic > Freshwater > Lake > Sediment | place: USA: Wyoming | collected...
ACACAAGAAAAAGCGTTAAAAATGGCTATGGACTTGCTTGATGAGGGTAAAGAGGAAGTGACCATTGTTAATATGGAAAGTTATATTAAAGAAAGGGAAAGTGATGAAGACTGATTTAGATAAAGCAAAGCATTTCTTTAGATACAATTATTATCAATGGGAAACACCTAGAACTTTGAGAGAGGCTATGCGTTATTCATTGGTGAAAGCTTGGAGAAAGCAAAATTCTGATGTTAAACAAACCGAGGGGGCAGTATGAACAGAGAAGAAATGATTGAAAAGCTTGTTAATGACGATATCTCTACTATACAGAGTGCAATGTATGTAGATGATACCGAATATTTATGTAATATACTTAAGTATGGTATAGGTTATGATAATCAGAACATTGAGGATATTAAATTAGAATTTGAAAGTAGAACATGGGAGGACGAGGAACTATGAACATTTTTGAGGAAATAGAAAGAAATACAAGAATGACATATCAACACAGAAAGGAATTGTCTCAACGAGGCAATGATATTTTGCAAGGTGTGTTATGTGCTATGCAGTTAGCTGAGGAAATAGAGGGTGTTGAGGGTCAAGACTATATAAACCTTATGGGTGAAATAGGCAAAGAGGCTTCTCAACGCATTGTGAACTTTATATCATGGCATGATGAGCATTTAAGACAACAAGACGAGGAGAATGATCGTGCAAATTAAACCTTATTTGTTAGCAGAAATGGCTTTAGAAGTGGCAAGATTTACACCCGATGACGATAAGTCTCAATCAACAAGACCTAGAGCAGAATGGCGATGGAGTGTTGTAGATAAGGCTATGGAGATTATTTCAGAGTGTGGTGTTGATGGTGACTCGGAGGATTTAGACGAGATCGTTCATAATTATTTGTGTGCAGAAGAGGGGTTTGGTGAATAATGGGTAGATACTATCAAGGTGATATAGAGGGTAAGTTTTGGTTTGGTGTTCAAGCTAGTGATGATGCAGAGTTTTTTGGTGCGAAAGCATACGAGCCTAGTAGTATTGATTACCATGTAGATGACATTGAAGAAGTAGATAAGGGGCTTGATATGTGTATTTTAAACCTAGGTGCGAACAAGGAAAGGCTAGATAAATTCTTTGACTCACTAACGCATGGATACAATGATGAGATGCTCATTAAGCATTATAAAGATAAGCATAAACTTACCATTGACGAAGATTTTGTCATGAAGATGCTTACATGGTATGCTAGGCTTGATTTAGGTGAGAAAATTAAAAAGTGTATGGTAGAAAAGGGTCATTGTGAATTTAACGCAGAACTATAAGTGATACCCGATAGCATTCTTTGGAGTGCTATCTGATTATCATTTGATAATCTTAACTTGAGGAGTTAATGATGAAGAAGTATGAAGTAAGAATACCAAGATCGGTAAGAATGATTGAATGGGAAACTATTGTTGTCATGGGTAAAGATGAGGTTGATGCTATTGATAATGCTTTACGCTATGAGAATGTAGTTGGTGGCTCTCAATGGGAAGAAGAAGATCACGAAACCATTGAGCGTTTTGATGATGAGATTGAAATAAGGGAGATTGAAAATGGGTTATAGAAGCCAAGTAAAAAGTGTTGTGTATCAAACAAACGATAAGTTTGTGAAGTTTGTAAACGATTATGTAGATGAGATTGAATATCTTACACAAGAGTTTAGTATTCGTTATGCCACTAAGGGAGATTACAAAGTTTTGTATATAGACTTTGATGAGATCAAGTGGTATGACTCATTCCCCGAAGTGATAGCATGGAAAAAGTTTTTATCTGATGCTGAGGCAGAGGGTATGCACTATGAGTTTGTAAGGTTGGGCGAGGACGACTCTGATGTGGAGATAGACTATGGCACTAATGATAGTGGAAACTACATATTAGAGTTAGAGAGACATATTAAAACAAGTTGTTTTCTTAAATTAGACTAAGGAGAGAGAAATGTTCGGATTACAATATAAGAACTATTTAATCAATAATAGTTATAGTTTTACGGGTAAGACCATGTATTACCATGTATGGAAGTTATACGAGGGCGAGATGATTGATCTATGGGGTGATAAATTTAGATCAGTTAGACAAGCAAAACAATTTATAGATAACGAGGGAGAAAGCAATGAAACGATTTAGTATAACCATACCCGAAAAAAGAGAAGAGGTTGTAATGGTTAATTGGGAGATTGAAGCTGAAAGTGAAGAGGCTATTAAAGAAATGTTTGAAGAGGGAACATTTTTTGAGAATGCTGAATACATTGAAACCAATGATAGTCGTTGGGGCTTTGAAGTAATAGATCAATACATTGATCAAGCTGAGATTGAGGAGATAGGCGATGAGTAATTTATATGGTGAAGAATACGCAAAAGTCGTATGGAGGGCAGAAGATGTGCAATCTATCAATGGTGCGTGGTCATTAGAAAGATGTGAAGAATGGCTACAAGACAATGAAAGGCATATCTCTGATAGATTAATTGAGTTAGGTTGGGAGGTTATTGATGTTTTATTAAGGGAGGCAAGTGATGACTAATATCTATGTCAATGAAGAAACTGGTAAGAAAATTAGGGTTTATCAACGCAAAATAGTTCATGTATATGACCATGAAGACACGAGAGATTTACTTGACTTTAGAGATACAGAAGAGGGTGTTGCTCAATGGTGTTATGAGAATGCAGATGATTTTGATGATAACTTTGATGCTATTGAAGAGGCTTACAATAAGGAAAGATGGAGTGATGTTATTGAATTAACTAATTGTAGGCATTGCAATTATGAGTATGAGGAAGAGTGGGTTGTTGAACATATAGAGGAGAAAGAATAATGGCTTACGAAGTGCAAGAGAATTGTTTGTTTGGTGGTTGGACTAATACATGGTCATATGAAGATGACAATGGGGTGACCATACCGACTATATTTGATACAAGGGAAGATGCAGAGGCAGAGTTAGATTGGTTCTTTCAAGAGATGCAAGAGGCTTTTGAGAGTGGCAATATGACAGATGTTCCCGATCACTACGATTTTAGAATAGTAGAAATCACACCAAAGGAAGATAACGACTTCTATCATGTTCAAGCTGAACACGAGTCAATGCTCATAGATAAAGAGCTTGAAGCGTGGGTCAGAACACTATAAATTAAGCAAAATACTACCATTATACCATAGATAAAAACCCTTGTAAGCTATGTGGCACAAGGGTTTCGTGGCATTATGGTCGTTCCTAAACAACAAGGAGACTATATGTTAGGATTAGATTTGGCTAGCACTTGCCTAGCCTATGTATTATTTGGAGAGGCGGGAAACAATTTCCACAATCAAGCAGCGGTATATAATGTGGTTATGAATAGGGCAAAAACAATAGAAAAGGTATGCGATGTGGTTTACGAACCAAAACAATTTGAGTATATTAGCCTCATGCAAAAAGGACAGATGCGTGAACCTAGTAGAAAAGAATTGCTAGAAAATAAATTGCTAGCCTTAAAATTTCTTACTAAACAAAAGGGTTATACTTACAATCCAGTTGGTCGGGCTAAGTTCTTCCATGACTCAAGGATACACCCCACAAGAAATGTGTTTAATAAACCTTTGTTAGCACAAGTCAATAATCTTTATTTCTATTAAAGACCATATAAGGCTTTCTTTAATTCTTGGGAAGCCTTAAAATCTCCATTAAGAATATGAAAATCATTGAAATCTTGCCCGATTGTATCGGACATCCAATAACGCTTGCCTATGTTAATAGCGGTTTTTTCGCCAATTCCGTTGGTATCATTGTCAGCGATGACGAGTCCACCCTTAATGCTCCCCGCTATCAGCTTCATATTGGATGCACTGAAACAAACATAAATACAATACTTGATATTGCTAGCTTTCAAGACTTGCCTTACGGAGAGAGCGGTCGCATAACCCTCGCAGAAAAAGGGCATGCCTTTTGCGTCAAAGGTAAAGACTGCGTTCTTAGTCGTTTGACCATAGAGGAACTTCTTATCCCCATTGCTTTGGATGAGTTGGCAACCAACCAATCTTCTGTCAATAGACATTGGGATGACAAGTAAAGGTTCTCCGTCTTTCATCCATACATTACCTGTCTCATTAGGAAAACCCTTGCTAGTGAGATAGGGGTGTGTGTCTAGTTTAGTTTGTTTCATGATCCATCCCGCCTTGGAAGATGCTTTATCCTTTTTAACATTGTTCTCTATGTCAGTAAGTGCATTCCATAACTTATTTATATCATTCTTAGGCTTCTCTTTAATAGCGTTGATACCTTGGGCAAACCATACTGCTGGCTTATCCATGGTGGCAAAGTTCATAACAAACCCTACATCACCTAGAAACTTGTAAGAGCCATTAGTCTTCTTAGGTTTGTCTTCTGTGGGAACTCGTATAGATCTGTTCATGACTACATTATTGATAATGAGTCCGTGTATCCTAGCAAAGTCTTCAAAGTTCATTTGATCTCCATAAACTTGAGTAATTTAGTAGGACATACATAAAAGTCTTGTGTAAGGTTTTCGTATCTCTTATCTTTATAAGTCTTTACAGACCAATCCTTTATAGTGTCAGCTTTTAATACTGCTAGATGTGTTCTTGCCTTATTGAGATATACATACATGTATGGTTTGGGGTTTGCAATGTCGTATGAGTGCTTGGCACAGACCATGAACTGCTCTTTAAAAGGCCAATCTTCAGCACTTGTGAACTCAGCACCTAGCCCTTTGACTTCTACCCTTTGACTTAAGTATAAATCTCCAGAGTCTATATGATCTCTCCATTCCTTATGACTCTTAGCTTTGCTTGTTGTATTTACTTGAACGATACTACCATGCTTAACAAACCACCTAGCTACTTGCCATACTGCATCATGGCTCTGATCTAAATGGTTCATGAACTTATTGAAATCACTCACGCTACTCTCCTATTACGATTAGATTTACTATATGCTATGTTTCTATGCTTCACCCAATTCAATGTCTTAATACTAGGTTCTTTTGGCATAGCACTTAGCTTCCTCGGCCATACTCCAAACTTTTCCCTATACTTATGACTTGCCCAATTAACACTATACTTCTTACTATTGGCTATATATACAAGTTCTGAATAGAATGCTTGTCGCTCTTCATATGCTTGCCTACCATTCATACCAATCTCGTGCATCTCACCCGCTAACGCAGCGAATTGAGGGCGCTTTCTAATGTATCCACACTCGCCACATTCCTCAGCTTTATGCACCCATAAGGCTTCACATGACGGACACTTAGATTCTGTTTTAATTCGTTCAGTAGGTTCTTTCTTGGTCTTCTCTATGGTTTCTTCGTTAAGTTTACTAACACCTACTTGATATACTTCCTCCCAATCATCACGGAAACGGATGTAATTGCCCGAATGATCTAACCATAGGGCAAATTCTTTTGAGTGGTGTGGTCTCATGACCCTACCTAATTGTTGAATATGGGAACTTAATGACTTGCTGAAAGGTCTAGCTGATACTCCTATCTTAACATCTGGGACATCAAACCCTCGTGTTAATATGTCGGTAGCTATAAGACCATGGATGGTTGAGTCTGGCTTACTAAATTCTTCAATAGCCTCTTTCTTGAAGTCGCTTGTTTCCTTATAAGATACAGATACAAAGTTGTATCCTTTCTCGGCAAACTGCTTTACTAAGTCTTGACCATGGGCGACTCCCGCACAGAAGACAATAGTCTTTTCTGGCTTGCCGAATATCTCATGAGTTTTCTTAATCCATTCTTGAACGATGTCTCCAGTTAATTTCATGCCACGCTCTGTCACTACATCGGAAGACCATTCACCCGCTATCTTTTTAGCCCCTGTCATGTCTATCTCTTTAGCTATATAGACTTTGATTGGTGCTAGCCACTTGTTAATAACTAATTGCTCTGTCGTTGAACCACATACTACATTGGTGTATATGTTCCCTAATCCTTTGGTAAATGGTGTGGCGGTTAAACCTACTACCTTAAGCTTGGGATTGTTCTTAATTAAATCTGTAATTTGTTTTCTTGCTATGTGACATTCATCTACGATAAGTAAATCAATGTTTGGGAAGTCTTGCCTACGCTCTAATGTTTGTGATGAGCATACTTGAATACGCTCTGATGTATTATACTTCCAATGATTTGCTTGGTGAACTCCGTGATGGATATTGTATTTATCAAGCCTACCACTTGTTTGATCTACTAATACAATACGATCTAAAATCATTGCTGATCTGAATTCTTTGTTTGCTGATGCTTGCATAAGGTAGATTGCTACCTCAGTCTTACCGAACCCAGTTGGTGCATATAACAACTGACATCTATTACCCTCTTTAAAACCTTGTCTCAGCTTATCAATAACAGATAGCTGATGCTCACGCAACTCTAACATACTTCTCCTTAATATCCAGACAACCCTCTGGCTTGGGTAACTAAACTTGTAGTTTTCTTTTTAATGAACTGATAGTCTTAAGTAGTTCAGCATTTCTATTCTGAAACATATCACGACTATCTCTTAGTGCTTGATTATCTATTTCTAGTATATCTATCTTTACATCTTTTTCTTTGAGTATGGATATTACATAGTCTTGTTCAAACTCTGTGGCATCCCATGCTTTTGCTGCTATGATATCGTTAGCTTTACGCAACTCTTCTGACACCTCATATAGCGTATCAGAGAGTTCACGAATTTTGGACTCTAATTCTTGTATATCTTCTGGCACTTTAATTTCCTCATTTATAATTCTATTCCAAACCTATCATTAGATAAATAGGTATGGATTAAATTTTCCCCTTGACTTCTTCTATTCTTTTTCCAATCCAACGCATACAAGGGACTGCCATAGAATTACCAATAGCTTTATATCTAGGGCCATCGGGAGTATCTTTGTCTTTCAGTCTTATGTCTGTATAGTTATCTGGAAAGCCTTGGAGTCTTTCACATTCAATAGGAGTTAATCTTCTAACTGCCATAGGTTGAGCAATGAAAGTTTGTGCATGATGAGATTGCACTGAGGGTCTTAAAGCTTGTAGTGCGGGTGTGACTTTAAGTGGTGTTGCATTAAATGTATTAGCCTTTGCATCTTCACGGATTGAATACGCACTAACTAATGGAACATTACCGCCTCCCGTTCCCCATCGTGAAGTAACGGTCTGACATACATCTCCCATTTCTTTTACACGACTATCTGCGGGATGTGTTTCATAAACGATAGGTTCTAGTATTAAACCTCTACCATCTTTTAAATCTTGATTGCCTATACCTTTGTAGTCTCTTGCTAAAAGTGTGCCAATGGTATTATTTCCATCGGGGGATCTAGCTTGACTCCGTTCTCCAACGCTTGTTTTAATTGTGGAGGAAGCTCTTTGTTTCGGACTTGCGCTCTTCTCAATATTCCATGGCAAGCTTTCCCGCTCAAAAAGAACCTCTGCGGTAGGTCTCCAGTCTCCAAGATGTCCAACAACGAAGACTCTTCTGCGTCTTTGTGGAACTCCGAAGTATTTAGCGTCAAGCACCCGATAGCTGAACCCATACCCGCATTCTGCCACCGCTCCGAGAAAGGAACCAAAGTCCCGTCCACCGTTGGAACTGAGGACACCTGGGACATTTTCCCATATGAACCACTTGGGTCTAAAGTGGTCAAGAAGTCCCACATAGGTGAGGGCAAGGTTGCCTCTTGGGTCTTCAAGTCCTTTTCTGAGTCCAGCGACTGAGAATGATTGACATGGTGTTCCTCCAACAATAAGTTCAACTGATTCAAGATTCCACTCCTTATATTTAGTCATGTCACCATAGTTAGTGACATCTGGATAGTGGTGACTCAATACCGCAGATGGAAATTTCTCTATTTCTGAGAAGCCTAATGGTTGCCAACCTAAATCATGCCATGCAACCGTGGCTGCTTCTATGCCACTACATACTGATAGATACCTCATTGTTCTTTCCCTCGTTATTTTTGATTTTCCCTTTATTTCTACATGAATTAGCTCTGCTTGATATATCGTTAGGAACTTTGATTGCCTTTGCGTTCTTTAACTTATAAAACATATGCTTTGATATACCAAAATGATCTAATACATCTTTACGGAATAAGGGCTTTTTTTCAGTAAAAAAGTTATTTACTTTAGTTGCAAGCTCTAGTTCCTCTTTAGATAAGTTATGTGTATTTGTATTAGAATACTGACCTTCCACATAATTTATTAAGTTCATCATACCGTTACCCCTTTCTTTAACTACCTTAAAACTTATTACCTACTTCCTCAAATATCTTTTCAAATGATGCTGGTTTAAAGTCTTGCTTATTAAATTCAAACATAGTCTTTTTTCCATTAGCGTGCTTAATATACCCTTTAACTAAAACATTTTCAACTATAATCGTTTTCTTTGTGTCTACCATAATTATTCGCCTACGGTTCTGTATGTTACACCAAGGTAAATATTTCTTATGTTGGCTTTAGGGATATTGTATAACTTAGCTACTTTTGGAATTGGCATAGTCTTCAATGCCTTCTTGATTGCTATAACTTGATCTGTTGTTAAATACTTTGTGTGATAAACCTCACTCATTAGTATGGTGCCTCCTCGTAATCATTTGTGTTGAATGGTTTAACTTTCTCTTTCGGTAACTCTACCACATTTAAATCTGGATGTGAATCTTTGTACCATTTTGCTTCTCTCTTTGACCAGCGATACTTTCTTATAATATCACCGTCATCTACTACTGCGTGTGTAAACTCCATTATGTTCCTTTATAGTTCTTATAGTCCTTCCAAGTGCTACCAATAAGTTTTTGGATAGTAGCATACTTTATTGGATCTAATGTGTCTGGTTCTGTTTGGTATAACAAAATATCTTGTTTAATCTTAATAGTCAAGAATTCATCTTCTTTTCTTTTTTCAAAGCTCATCTTGCCCTCATCAAAAAATTTTAAGTATAGCTCCGCCAAGGGTGAGAAGTTCCTCACCTGACCCATATCATTGATAGATAGCTGTAATGATACTAGTCCTACACGAAGTTAATGTTCAATCGTTATGATGTTGGCAAGTCACCCCTGTTCATCATAACTTGTGTGATACCCATTTAAGTTCACGAGGCTCGCTTGCGGGTGTGTGCAAGGCCTATGTATTATCCACGCAGCCCATTTAGGCTCAGTAATATCGTTTGGAGTACGGAAAATAGGGAAGTAGAAAGATACTGACGTAGAAATACATCAATATTTTTTCCAATTCGCTACTCTCATTTATAAATATACGCTTGTTTTTGAATTTATGCAAGAGGTAAAAGAAAAAACCCCTAGATGATCAGTCTAAGGGTTTTTAAGGTGCGAGGGACACCGAGGGTTTTACCATTATCAGAGAGAGCGAGAATGGAAAAGCGTGAGGAAAGGGACTCACAAGAGAAACTATAGCAAACCAGGGTATCTGTGTCAAGCTTTTTCAACGGAATATTAAATTATTATTCCGTGGTAATCCCGCTAGCTGGTTAACGGGAGGCAACATGTGTTAAGTGTTTCATTCAAAAGGCATTTGTCTGTATTTTGAGTGAAAACAATTTTTACAGGCAAAATTAGGCAGTATTCATGGTTTTACTGAGTATTTTGTATAGCAAAAAGCGCATAATATTCAATACAAACTAGCTAGTATGGATTAAATTACATACAAAGATGTTTGTGTAGCAAAATGTGTAATATATTACACACAAATGTACTAATATTTAGAACAATTGATCTACTAAGGAGAACAATATGTGGACAAAACCAGCAGCAACAGAAATGAGATTTGGCTTTGAAGTAACTATGTACGTAATGAACAAATAATGGTCATCGTAACAGATTGTTATTAGTACAAGGGGCTTCGGCCCCTTTTACATATAGGGAATATATTGATAAGCAAGAATTATGCCATTGATTAAATTTCCAAGTGCATAGACGATTGCTAATACAACTATACCATCTGTGATTGCCTGTAATTTTCCCATGCTTTTTTCTTCTTGATTTTTTGAACGATTTGGTACTTAGTCTCGTTATTGTATTGAGACCAATTCTTGATATCTCTTTTAGACCTACCACAACCACTGCATATACCGTTATCTAGTTTGCATATTTGAATGCAAGGACTAGGCACATCATTCTTCATAGTGGTCTACTGGTAAATACTTTACATCGTAACGAACATCATTAATGTTGTCTGAATCAGAATCGTAATATACATCGCTGCGTAATGACTCTGATTTCTTTTTCTTAAAGATGCGGTCATATGACTCATCGTATAAGTTTCTATCTGTAGGTCGTTGTTTTGACCCCTTACCTGCTTCACTTGCCATACTATTTCCTTACACATAAAATGACCGGAGTAATTCCTGGTCTGCTAAACTTGTCATACTTTTCTATAATAGCTGTTTTTGCATTCTCACAAGTTAATTGAGATTCAAATGGTACGCTATATGTTTCAACGCTTACACTACCAAACATAATTACAATCATGATGTAACTCATACAAGCTTACCCGTCCATTTACCATTTTCATTTAATACCATTGGCATAAGTTTTGGCTGTCCATCTATGATCATGCCACAACCTATAATAAACCTAGTCTTAAAGTTCTTGGCGTATTGGAATGCCATTGACTTCTGGTTGATTAAGCACCCAACTTGCATGCCCCAGACTAATGCATCTGGATTTGAATAGTAACCGATACTAAACTTGGTATGGTAGTGGCCCTGCACGGTATGCATCCCGTACTGCATGGCTACTTTAAGAACATCAGCAGATAAACCATGCGTAAAGAAACAACGACTGTTATCAGATAATGTAATTGTATGGTCTTCTACCCATTGCCATCCATTACCAACGCCTAAATAGTCATTATAGTTCTTTAGATAGCCTTTGGGAACACCATGTTTCAATGCTCGTCTAAATAACATAGATGAGTGATTAGAGTGAACTATGGTCATCTTTGGAAATATCTTTTCAAGTTCCTGAATGTATGCTATAGATGCTGCAAGCTCATGGCCAGCAGAGTAAAGGTCTGGATCAGAGTCATGCATTGACATAGCATGCATATCTAACTCGTCACCAATATTAACAATACAATCTGGCTTGTATTTCTTCTTTAGTGCGGTTAAAAATCTAAATGCGTCTTGGTGGTGATATGGTATATGTAAATCTGATATTACTAATACTGATTTATATTTCATTTTTTCCCTTTCGTTAAATTACATTTCTCTTCTATCATAGCCCATTACTGCATTGAATTTACTCATGAATTTCCTAAAAGTCTTATCGTGGTGATCATAATTGCTTTTGCCATCTAAGTAAAGCTTTAAATGCACCATCTCATGAGCAAGCGTTCTTACTAAATTATTAAATGTTTCCTGATGGTATGTGCTTAAATGAATTTTAAGTGGCTCTACATTCATAGATCCCATAACTTCTGGATCGTCATCTACTTGAAATATGACTTTATGCGCTGGAGGGAGGCCCCAGTCCATCATTGGAGGCATGCTGCGTAAGTATTTGTATGTTTCTTTTACGGTGTATTCGTCAATCAGTTCCATGTTAGAGTCCTGGGTTAGCTTCTGTTAATAATTTACTATCGTAACGTTTAATAGCAATATGCTTTTCAGCTTTATCATCACATCTATACAAAGGTGTAAGGGTGATATTGTGGAGCTTAGATTTTAATTCGTTCTTGAAGGATATTTCAGATGGTTTAAATGGAGAAATGAAACTATTGACAAGTTTGTTCTTGTGATCAAACTCTTCGTAGACCCAGGCGTAAGGTTCTTTAACTGCGTTAATCATCATGCAATCCTTCCATAGCTAACCTACTAACAAAATTACACGAGGCTCTGAAGGCCACAAATATTACTGCAAAAGGAATAAATACAATCCCTAAAAATCCTACTAACAAACCAAATTGTGTTTTCATTTAACCTCCAAATGTTGTTTTTCAAATAACCAACCTATTGTTTTACGATGTGCATCTTCCCACATCTCTATTCTTTCTTCCCTAGTCATCTTGCTTCCTTGATCCAGATTAGCATGACACTTAAAACACATTGCCGCAATTCTATAGTCTGAACTTTTCATGGCGATTGATTTGCCGTCTCTTGATTGATTTGAATGTGCTGCAACAACCGTACCATCTTCAAGGCCACATACTTGGCATGGAGATTCTCTTACTATTTCTAGTAACTTTTTGTTCCTATACAATGCCATGCGCTCTTTCTATGGCTCTAGCGAATGCAGTATAGTTAATAAACTTCTTACCAGAGAATCTTTCAGATTCCCATATAAGAGTAATAGCTTCTTCTGATAAAGGTTTAACTACCTTAGGAAGCTTATCCATATCTTCTGTGGTCAGCTTTTGTTCCATCCATTGTTTATAATTTTCCATCTTCCACCTCCGTAATGCCTTCTAATTTTTGAATATGAGTCAGCATATCACGAATGTCTTGAGTCATAAGATTCATAACTCTATGTTGTTCTGTAATTTTTGTATGTAGCTCAATGAGTAAATCACCCATACGCTTACCCATTTCCTTATCTTTTTTGTATAGCTCTTCAGCTAGCTTGACTAGTTCGTCTAACATATAACTCCTTTTTTGGCATAATCATTTTACTTAAACACACTGAACACTTAAATCTTCTAATGTGTTTATTAGCGGTTGTTACTACTTTGCCCGTTTCGGCTGGTCTAAATTGAAGACATGATGAGCAGTACTTTTTCTCACTCATTTTCTGGTTCTTCTTTTAATAGCTGGAAGACCTACTGTAGCTTCTTCTTCCATCATAGCCTTAGCCATAGCTTTAGCATCACCTGGAATTTTGTTAATTGGTGCGCCACGAATAAGATATCCCATCATGGCCATACCAGCGTATACAGCTTCTAATTGTTCTTTATCTGTCATTTCAATATATTCCAACAGATTTGTAGCTTATTCCAAAACGTTAATTTTTTTGAGTTTGCTACTGTGTAGTCTGCTAATGCTTTCTGAATACCTGCTTGCAATATAACTTCTCTACCCGCTTGGTTCATGTCTAAAGTTAATTTACAGTCTCCATCTTTTGTATCTTTAATACTTACTACTTTGATGTATGGTTTTCTCATTTTGATTTCTCCAATGTTTTAATGTCATCTATGATGGTTGTGCCAATTGTTCTATTGCTAATAGATATAGTCATGGCATCTTCATTGGATGTTACAACCTCAGCCGCATCTTTAAGTCCTTGATTGTATCCGCTATTAAATGATGAGTTATTATCAATAATCATCTGTATTGCATTGCGTATAAGCATGGATTGTTTACGATTTGCGCCTGCAATCTTGAGCTTATCATGTAATTCTTTAGGCAAATAAAAGGATATTGGAACTAAGTTTTCCCTTGCCATAATGTATACTCCCTATAAAGTTTATCTAGCTGAGTCTGTGCTACAGCATTTGTTTTTAGTTGTGATCTTGACTCTAAGTCTAAATAGAATCTTAACCATTGAGTTGCAGTTTCATAATCTTTGGTAGAGATATCACTCCTTGAATAAAGGAACTCCCAAAACTTTGGATCACGGCATAACATACCAGCTATGCGTAAAGCTCTATCACCAGCAAATTCTTCTTGACGATCAATTGGTGCTTCATTGGTGTCTAGTCTTACCATAACTACTTGATATCTAGCCCCAACGAAATCCCGAAGTAAGTCCTCAGGAATGTCGTCAGGATGCATAGACAATGTTAAAACATATCCAGTTTTATCTTGTTTAAGGGCTACCTTAACACCTTCAAACTGTATTGTTTTCATGGTTATTGTTGATCCCATGGATTACCAGCTGTAGCTGGCTTTTCATAAGGCTCTGAAACACCAAGTGAAAGATAATCTTCACCAGTTTTAGTGTTGCGTTTCCAACCCGCTAACTGTAGCTTAATCAAACCTTCTTTATGTTTTGATAATAGGTCAATCAATAAGTTACGATCAACATGAACCAATCCTCTCATATCTGGATGGTTTTCTGCTTTTTTGTCACGATTAATAAAGATTGAACCTGTATTAGGCTTTTGAATATACTCAGCCATTTGCTTTCTCCTCTAGTTTAGTTTTAACTTCCGTAAATTTTGTCATCATCTCTGTAAAGAATATTGGATCTGTAAGCTTCACAGTATCAAACAAGGTCTTGTTCTTTTTAAAGATTAATAAGACATCTTCTGCATCGTTACACATATCTAAAAACATATATGTGGAACCTTTGATTAACTCTAGCCATCCTTGTACATCTTGACCAATCGGATCAGCTGGAGCATCTATTTGCCACTCACCACCTTTACCTACAATGCGTGGACTTTCAACTGTAGGTTCAGCTTTTTTTGAGTCAGATCCTGTGGTGGCATCTAGAGCGTCATGTTCAACAATCTCCATCGCTGCCACCCAAAGATAGCGCCGCAAATAAGTCTGCACCGCCCCCAAATTTTGAATTGCATGACAACCTTTTAACTCAGCCGTAGACATAGGTGAACTAAAGATCACAAAGTTTGGTTGTGTTGCTTCAGTAGCATCTACATCTACGATGGTTAATGTTGCCAATTCTGTACCAAATGATACAGTCCCACATAAGCCTACTTCTGCAAAGATTGTTTGAATCGTTGGCAAGAAGTCTGCTAATTCAAAATACTCGTATCCAGCAAATTTATTTTTACCAGATTTTCTAAGCGGGGCTTGTTGCAACTTAAGCCTAGCTTGTTGTAACTTTTTATATACGTTCATTTCTTTCTTCCTCTTCTGCTGTTAATATTAACTTATCCATATACTGCCTAGCTTTGTATAAGTCTTTGAGTTTGTCTTTCCTTTTCCATCTTGTTACATACTTTACAATATTACCTTCACACCATCCAAGACCATTGGAAATAATATAATCCCATGGCTGAATCTTTTGTGATACATAATGACTTCCGCCCACTTGTATGCTATCTATGTTTGCTACATTAGCATCAAATGTCTTTTCATAATCTTCGTAGGTAAACTCTGAAGACCAGTTATAATGTGTTTCAGCACCTTTACTCATCCTTGTTTCTCCAAATAAGTTTGATATTGTTTACACCATTTATTCACTAAGCAATAATCCTTACACCTAGTTCTATCGCCCTTGCGTTCTTGTATCTCATAACCATCACCAGATTCTTTTTTTGCTACTTCAGCCAATTCTAATGAGTCATGTAAAGACTTGGCTCTTACACCGCCTTGCTTCATAACCGCCCATACAGGTGGCTTTTCCCACATCTCTTGGGGTGTGCAATCTGGAAGTTCAGCTTCAGTCTCCGATGCAAACTCAGCTGCACTATGTTTAGCAATACGACCTTTGATGAAAGCTTCTTGCTCTTCAAATGTCCATAATGGAATATCAACTAATGTTACATTTCTTTGTGGATAGTCTGGCTTGCGCTCAGCTTCACGCTTTGACCAATCTTTTAAGATAGCTACAATTTGTAATGACTTTACTAGTTGCTTCTTATTCTTACTGACCAAGTATCCATAGATATTAAGTTGTTGTTCCCACTCTGGCTTATCATTCATCACAGCCCATACAGATGTAGTCTTATAGTCTTTAATGTTAATACCATCTTTTTCTATATGTTGTAGGTCAATAGCACCAGATACAACCCAACCATCAACTTCCGTAGATAGACGCTGTTCAACGATGTTATGCTCATCTGCACCTTTTTCTAGTACATTATGGACTGCTGAACCAAAAATAGACCATATCATATCTGATACATCTTGTGTAAGTTCATCATCATACTTCTTTAATAGCGTAACTATCTTTGGACTATTAAGTAAACTTGTAGCTGATATGTGTGCCTTACCTTTTGAGTAGCTAGGGTTCTTAGCTATATTGACAAATGGCGCAGGTAAATTAAATTGATTGGTTATCTTCATGCTTCGCAGTTTCCACTAGGACACATAACATTACTTAACATAGCCTCTCCTAATTCATCATAGGCCTTGTCTTTAGCTATTGCATCAGCTGATCTACATACATCATCTAATAAGTTGTATTCATTTTCCATACAACGCATCTTAATCTTCAACCCACGATTACGACCATGATCTGCTAATACAGATGTAATAAATTCTGTTTGCTCAATAGTCTTCTTTTCTAAGTCTATATATTGTGCATCTTCCATTTCTATTTCAGCTAAAACTAAAAATCTTTTCATTTTTTCTTATCCCTCCAGATTTGTTCACACTGTTGTTGCGTGTGAGTTTTTAAACATTCCTTAAAGTCAGCTCTTTCAGCATTCCCCCAAAAGAAACATAACAACTGTATAATAGCGTTTAAGGCATCCATAATGAAATGACATAGTGGCATATAATAAAATACATGTCAATAGGTTGTACCCATATATTTTCATGTGTTATAATAATCGTTATGAGTACAATAAAAATTACATTACCATACCCTCCATCAGTAAATCATTACTGGGGTCAAGTAGGATCTAAGAAGTTTCTTGGAAAGAAGGGAAAAGAGTTTAGAGAAGCAGTGTTTATTGCCGTCTATAACGCACGGCAAGGGGTATTAAACGGACGATTGCATATGGAGGTATACCTGTACCCTCCAGATAAAAGAAAACGGGATGTAGATAACGTTTTAAAGCCCTTGTTGGATGCTATGGAACATGCTGGGTGTTATGAGAATGATTCTCAAATAGATAAGCTTTGTATTACTAGACGGGAAGTTATGCCACAAGGATCTTGCTATGTGGAGATAAAGGTTATTGATTCCTAATTTTTTCTAATTGGTCGTTAAAACGATTCATTAAGATGATCTTCTTGTTATCAAGTCTATCAATCTGTTCTTGCGGACGACCAGCCATTTGGAATTTCTTCTTAGTAGCATTAATGTCATTGATCTTTGCTTCATACTGCTCAGCAAATTTGTATGCTCTAGCTTCTGGATGCTCTTGCATGTATTCACGTTTGGCTACTGGGTCTTTACTTAAGTTCTTTAATGTAAGCTCATGCTCATACATAGCATTAATGTTGTTATAGAATCTTGAGGTAATGACTGGCTTAGAATCTAGCTCGCCTTGGAAGCGACCTAGCACCGGTACTTTGTATGCTGGCACTTCTTCTCCAGTTTGTTTAGCCTCAATATACTTAGCTGTTTTAGCCACGCTACCAACTACTGGGCCAGTGACTGAGGATACTAAGAAGTCTATATCATCTCCAGTAGGGCTCCATGCACCCTTAGCAAAATCAGTCCCACCAGTCATCAAGTTCATTATTCTAGCAAATTCTTTACCAGCCGATGTACCAGTTTCTTTGGTTCTTAAGTATCCTGGCGTAGGTCTTGTGTATGAGTCTTGTCTTGATATATTTTGACCAAATGAATTCTTATTAGTTAATCCAACGCCTATGATAGGTTCTACTGCTGAAGGCACTAATGCGTTTAATGATAAACCTTGATTACCAAATGGGCTAAATGTAGAAAATAATGAATTTGTCCAAGCCATAGCTTTTTTGCCAGCTTTAGCTTTTTGGAAACCATTCTTATCTACATCTAAAGCATATTCAGTAAATATTCTTCCAGTATTAGGTAAAATGTTTAAACCGTATGGCATAGGGATAGTAATATATTTACCATCACCAGTAGGAATAATAAGGTTATGTTCTCTAATATACTCTGGAGGATCATCCTCTTTAAATCCAGCTGCTGCCATCATCATAGCTTGCATAACACCTAAAAGAATGCCACCAGAAATAATTCTTCCACCAGAAGGACCTCTTAAAGTTTCAGCTAATCTTACTGAGCCACGCACAGATGCATTAAAGAATAGGTATAGTGATCTTAAGGCGCCAGTTCTTGAACCTTTTTTGTCAAAGTTAATAGTTAAGTTTTTAGCAACGCTTGCAGATTGTTGTGGTGAATAACCAGCTTCACGCATTTGTTGATATGTAGCTAAGCGAACACCATTTTCAATCATAGATGCAAAGTCGTAAGTCATGCCAATGATGTATCTAAATGCCTTCTTAGAGTTGCCATCTTTAAACTGATTAAGTGTTTGATCTATGTATGACTTGTCTTCACCAGTGTTTAGGATTGCGTATCTGTTTGATGTTTGGAATCCAGCTTCGGTAGCTTCTTTATATATTCTTTGCCATTCTGAGTTAGCACTTCCATCACTAGCTCGTTCTTGTCTTAAAACACCCATAATACCCTTCATTGCTGGGAATATTTTTGCTGATACTTGGAGCTGTTTACCACGCACTGGCGTTGTAGATAAGTTAGCCATACCAAATGGATAGTCTCTGAGGCCGTTGACAATACTGAAGATAGGATTTAATACAGTATATAACTGACCAAAGTAATGATTAACAAATCTGTTAAGTCTTAAGAATGTACCAAGTGTTTGTGAGTCTAAGTTCTTTAATGTCCTAACCATAGTGACCGCATCTGGGTCTTTTTGGTTAAAGAACACATAGCGTTCACGACCATTAATCTTTAATGTAAGAACATTGTCGCCAAATCTAGCGTTACGGCTGATACGAGCATCTACAACTTCTTTGGTATTTGGTATTGGAAGACCTGTAGTTGGGTCAATTACAAAGTCAGATGGTCTTACTTTGCGTAAGTATCTTTCTTTAGGCTCAGCCATGAGGTTATCAGCAATACCTTCTGGGTCTGGGTAACCCATATCTGCAAGCTCTTGTACAAGCTTTTCACGGCTATGGATAGCGTCTGGATTAATTGCCATCCAAAAGTCTGGGTTAGGATTCTCTAATGCAAGTCTATATACAGCCTTACCTACTTCATTATTTTTAGCACGAGCAATAGCTCTTTCTCTTTGATAGAGTATTGCATCAATAGGATTGATAATTGCTTTTTCAGATCCCATAGCTCGTTTAGCAAAGTTACCACGCACATCAACGCCCACCCCAGTTCTTAAACCAGATGGAACGGCTTGTTGTTCTTGCTCACGATTCAATGGAACATAGTCTGGGAATAGTTCTCTCCATAGGTCAATCGTTTCTTGTGTTTCTTGACCAGACTCTACGAGTAGTTCTTGTGTCCTGTCCCTTATTGCATACCACTTATCAGCAATAGACTCTAATACTTTTGTGCGTTCTTGATCTAGGTTATTAAGATAATTATTAGCATCTTCTGTAGTCATGCCAGATGCACGATCTTTTAAATCATAAGGAATAATATTGCCTTGTGCATCAACTCTATGGTTGATATCATTCATTCTCTTATTGTATGCTTCAGCGTGTCTTGCGTGTAGGTATTGTTTGATGTCTTCTAAAGATACATTATTAGCTAACATTTCTTTAAGAATAGGATTAACTTCTTCATTAGCAAAGCGTAGAAGCTGATCTGAAATTCGGCTGTTCTTAAGTTCTTGTTTCTTTTCAGCATCAGACATATCACTAATAGAGTTGCCTACGGCTTTAATAGCCTTTTGAACTTTAGTAATAGTTACATGTTCATCAGCCCACTCTTGAAACCACTTACTTAATGCTGTAGCAATCCTACCACGCTCTGGTATTTCCCATTTGCGAATATCTACTGGATCACCACGATAATTAAATATTTGTCTTGTTTGTTGTTCGTCTTGAGCTTCTCCCTCAGTCATCGGTCTTTCATTTGCCGTAATATATTCACTACGACTGAGGAATGTTCCTCTGTTTCCAGATGCTGATTTAATTTGATTTGAGTCAAACGCAACCCAATGATTGCCTTCACGCATTCCATCATAACCACCAGCTCTAATAACCTCTTGCTCGGCTTTTGGATCCATGGCAGTAAATGGGAGTCTTCCCCTATCTACAAGCTCTTCTACTTTAGATTTAACATATTCTGGATCAGCTTTTCCAGTTCTTAGCATATGCTTTGTAAGTGCTTTTTCATATGCTTTTTCCATACTATAGCTAATGTAGTTTTTACCTTTAGAATTGTATGGGTTTCTAATGCTAAGATACACTGGCATTACATTAGCACCCTCAATCAACTGATTTTTTTCTATAGTTTCATTAACACTATCTAATTTAGTGGTAGCATATTCTGAAGCTTCTTTTGGATCTGGGGTAAAGTAAAATCCTTCAACATTAAGACCTCTGTTTGCTTTAGTAGATGGTTCAAATACATCAAATGATTTTGTTGTTCCATGATACATAATCATTGGAGAGCCATCTTCATTCTTAACTTTAGAACCCATAAACCATTTCTTAAAGTTTACTGATTCAATCTGCTTTTTATTTTCTGTATCAGCATCTAATGGATTACCAGCATCATATCTATATCCTTCTAATGTTTTACCAGTAAATAAGTCACTAGATAAATCCATAACTTCATCAAAGACTGATCTGTCTTTAGCTGTATTAATACCCATTGCCTTCATCATATTGCTTACAATGGTTTTAAGATTATCAAATATAGATGTTGCTTCTGACTTATCAAATACTGGATCAAGACTTTTTAGACGCTTAATAAAATCTACATCACTAAATGCTTCAGCTATAAATTCATCTAAGTTGGTGTTTCCATAATTTTGCCACTTACCCCTAATCTTTTTATCACCTTTTCTTGATGCTTGTAATAATTTATTAAGTTTTTGCACTTTAGGATCATTAGGGTACATTGTAATATAATGATTGGTGGCTGCATGAATGCCTTCATGGATTAATGTAGGCAGATCTGCGTTAGCAAATAATGCTAATATATTTTCTGTGCGCCTATAAAAACCAAGAGTACTGTTATATTTACCACCTACAATATATGGATCCATGAATAAATGAGCTTTCATTACTGGATCAATCTTCATGAGATGCTTAATAATATCTATATACATCTCTATCTGTGGTTTAGATAAGCGAAATAATGCTGGATCTTTACCAGTGTACTCTTCAACCTTTTCTTTATCAGAAATGCTTGTAAATACCATTTCATATTCATTACTAACAATAGCTTTTTCAAGCCTAGCTAATATATCTTTTAATGCACCACCAAGTGTTTCATGTTGATTAATAGATTGCTGGAATGGATTAAGCCCTGGTTTTCTTTTTCTAGTATATTTGTGTGTAAGCTTTCCACGAGATCTATTGATGTGTTCTAAATACTCTTTAGATAATCTTTCATTGTCAGCTTGTTTTTCTTCTTGTGATTTAACACGCTTTAATGTGTATGTAATAGATCCATCTGTGTTAAGACCTCTATTAAAGAATTTATCAAGGTAGCCGACACCTAATCTTGCTTCTATCCCTTTAACGCTTAATCTACTTGATGGATTATGAATGGTAAAGCTTTCAATAGCCCTATGAGCTGTATCGTATGCTAGGTAATCATTGTCCCCTATTTTATTTCCAGATAATGTGTCTGGTCTAAATTCTACAGATACTTGGTTTACATTCTTATTTTTTGGTAGTGTTTTGTTTTTATCTGATGTGACAGGATATTTTGAACTCACCATATTTGTATATGATGTACCGCTCTTATCTCCAAATAAATTGTACAACATCCCCATAACGCCATTTAAGTCTGTTTTGGCATACATAGGCTTATCTGTACTAATTGGGGCAAAACTAAATCCAGCTGCTTGAGCGCCAGAAACTGTTGTTAATGGATGTTCTTTACCATTACTATCTATAACTTGACCTACAGGCTCTATTGGTTTGGGAGTAGTACTTACTGTAGGGGGAGTTTCTTCTTCAACTGGAGGAGTTTCTTCTACTGGTGGCTTTTCTTCTGTAGGGGGAACTTGTGGTTCAGCTGGTTGAGTTTCTACTGGAGGTGCAGGTTCAACTGGTGGTTGGAATATAGGAGGCACTTGAATAGGTTTGCCATCTAGCTCTCCTAATGCACCTTCTACATCTTGTGATCCAGTAACCGTAGGTTTACCAATAGACACACCATAACCTTGCGCTAAACCCCCTGCATTACCAGTATTTGATTTTAAGAAATCATATTCAGCTTGTTCTTGTGGTGTAAGAGGTGTAGCAGGAGTTGTTTCTGTACCAGCAATCTTTGTTTCTAGCTCTTGTAGGCGTGTTGTAGCATGAGTTAGTAATTGTTCTGGAGTCACCACATTTGGTTGTGGTGTTGTCGGGGGCGTAGTTGGTGTGGGTGTTGATGTTGTAGTGGTAGGCGCTGGTTGAGTTGTTGTTGGTTGTTCTGTTTCTGTTGGTGGCTTTTCTCCGCTTACTCCAGTTAATGCATCTTTTAAATCTTTTATAGTTTGAGCTTGTTTAGCTTCTTTAACATTTCCTCTGTATGTAGATACAGCTTCAAATGGAGCACCAGCAATTTCTCCTATTGCTTCTTCAGCAATAGCTCTTGGATTAACTGGTTGTCCGCTAGCTACAGATCCTATGCCTTCACCAGCTCCGCCATAAAATCCTTGTTTACCAATTTCTTTACCCACTTCTTTTGCTGTGTCTTTGGCTATCTTAAACGCTCCCTTACCAGCATTTTCCATAATTTTATCTAAAGCCTTACCAGCCGAGCTAAATGATAACTTGTCAAAAAAACCGATGATAGAAGATTTTGTAGCTGCGCTTGCTGTTGCTTCTTCGTTAGACATGCCCTGCTGTCTTAACTGAACATACTCTTGACCAAACTCCATGAATGCTGAAGTAGTTGCACCAGTATAGGCTGCAGCTGTAGGGCTTCCAGTAGAGAAGTATGCTGCTATTGCTGAGGCTGCCATTACCAATGAAGATGGTAAGCTTTCTAAACCAACATGAGCTACATATTCTGGAAAACGGTCTATATTATTAACAAGCTCTTTACCATATAACTTAGTCTGTTTAAATGTGTCAGCATTTTGATACTCTGGAGTAGCTTCTAATGCATCTAGCTTTTTAGATAACGTAGGAACACTCTTGCTATATTTTTCTTCGGTAGCTTGTATATTTGATAAATTTTGTTCTTTATCATTCAAATGACCTTGAATAGCTAGCTGAGTTTGTTTTATTTGTTTTATTACATTTGGTGGTGCATTCTCAAAATTAGGCCCATACTGTTCTCTTTTAGCCTCTGTAAGCTGAGTGAGTTGAGTGATCATTTGATCATGGTAAGCATTTTTTGCGTTAAGAATACCTGTGGCTGCTGAAGATATATACGGATGTTTGGCTTCCTCATCATACTTACCTATAGCTTCTTGTACTGGTTTAACTAAGTAATCTTTAATAGTATCAGCTATGCCAGTTTCTGGCTTTTCAGCTGCTACACCTTGGAATGTTTGTGGAATTAAGGCTTTTGAATCTAATGCAGATGGAGTAGGGGCGACACTAGGCACTCCTGCTGATGAAGCCGCAGGTTGCGTAGCCTTAATGGTAGGCATAATGTTATTCGTAATAGCATTCTCAATTTCTTGATTTGACATGCTATCTGGAAACGCAACATTACCATACCCTAATATTTCTATGATTGGCATAGTGGGTTTTATTACTTTCTAAATTTACTACTTAATTGGTTGCATCTTTTGTGTATTTGGATCGTATACACCACGAACTGTTGGAGTTGATTTAGAACCTCCTCCAAATATATCATACCAGTGTGACTCTGGTTTTGCTACAGGTGCTGCTACATTAGACCCTGGCGTTGCTTTATAACCAGACTCTACATCATATGTATCTGGTGCGGCATAGGTTGTTAAGTACTTACCTATTGGACTCTTAGATACAGTATTATATGCATGACGATAAGCATCTGCATTTAATTTAAGTGGATCAATTTCAGTCATGTTAGTTGCAGCAATCTTTGTTTGCTCTTTGATGTAGTTATCTCTATTTCTTTCAAATTGATTAATAGCTAGTTGAGCGTTTTTGGTATCTTTATCATTTTGCAAGAATGCATTATTGTATTTAAGTTGATCTGCTCTTAACTTAGCATTTTCTTGGGCTGCATTAGCGCTGATAGCAAGACCAATCATTCTAGCTTGGGCTGCTTCATCTGCTTGTGCTGCAAGTAATTCTGATTTGGTAATATCAGATTGTCTTGTTGCGAGATCTTTTGCTGACTCTGCTTGTGATTTGCCGTATGCTTCACCAGCTTCACCTAATGCTCTAGTAAAGAACGGAGATTTGCTTGCTAATAAAGAACTGCCTAAGCTAAGCCATTTGTTTGACTCTTGTCCTTTTTTAGCTAGTTCCATAGCATCTCTTTGTGCTTGTACATCTTTCATAATAGCATCAGATACACCTGGTCCTTTATTAGATAGTTGGCTAAATAAGAACTTGTCTACGTTAAATGCTTTTTCTTTAGTTCTTGGGTTGATGTCAAAGTATTGGTCTGCTGGATCTTTAGCTTGAGGAACTACACCTTCATCTGCAAATGCAATAATACCACCACCTGCCATTTGAGTCATATTGTCTGTACCAATAGTGTCTAAGCCAGCTCTGTTTTGTGGCATCATAGCCATTTGTTCTGGGCTTGGTGGCATTTGACCTTGTAATGGTTGTGCAAAGATTTGTTTTGATTCTGGATTAGCTTTAATATAGTTTTGTAATCCAAGTTCACCCGTAGCTATAACTTTTTCTAATGGACTAGCTAACGGACTCTTCTCAACTTTTTTAAGTTGATCTTGGCTATAGCGTGACATAGGAATGCCACCAGCGGCTTTGATTACGCCACCATCTTTTTTGCCACCACCAAACATACCGTAAGCTGTTGAAGCCAAACCAGCGGCTTGAGCCAATTGATTTGGAGGAGCTTGGTACATTTGTGTAGAGCTTTGTTGCATTGGTAAGCCACGGAGCATAGAATTGAGAAGACCCAATTGCATGAATGGATATTGCTGAGCTGTTGCGTAATTTTGAACTGCTTGATTGATAATGTTTTGTTGTTGTTGCTGTTGCTGACCACCGTATTGGTTTTGTAAGTTAGCAATACCTTGTTGTGCTGCAAGTTGTTGACCACCAATACCAGCTAATTGACCAGCACCGCCAAGCATGTTTTGATATGCTTGCATTTGACCTTGTTGACCTTGTAGCCCTAAGTTTGCACCAAATTGCTGTGCTTGCTGAGCTGCATCAAAAGCTTTATTGTAACCTTGACCAATGATTTGGTTTTGAGCTAACATTTGATTTTGTCTATTAAGACCAGACATAAGCGCTTCACGGCTACCACCAAAGGCACCAGATTGAGCTGCTTTACTTTGTTGTTGTTGACCAGCAATGTCGTATTGTTGGTTAGCTAATTGAAGCTGTGGGT
>Ga0315274_10002978_pt1 | contig 25202 bp, 24 predicted proteins | sample YL17G02_20_MG_FD_203700 | JGI IMG/M metagenome (GOLD analysis project Ga0315274, IMG submission 203700) | Sediment microbial communities from Yellowstone Lake, YNP, Wyoming, USA - YL17G02_20 | ecosystem: Environmental > Aquatic > Freshwater > Lake > Sediment | place: USA: Wyoming | collected...
CAAACCGCATTTCTTGCCTAGTCGTTCAGAACAGGACAGAATAACTACCTGAATAACTAGGTAGCAGTTGAATAATTCAAGTATTTTTGCTAAAATAGGTTCGTATAGAGTTGTAGATACTCACAATAGATAGGTTAAAGTCAGTTTCAGATTTTTTTTGATGGACTTCGCATAGCGAAGTCCATTGATTTTGAGCCACGCCGCGCGCTTCGCGCGATTGTAGTGTGAGGTTGAAAAAATACGAAGCCGAAGATTTTTTGGAGAGAAGATTTTTTTGGAGTGGAGGTCGGAAACGAAAGATATAATGCTTGCCCCACCCTTCCCGTGCGCGCATTATGTATTTTTGCCGATTTAAGAGATCGGCAACTCCCTACTCGGTAATTTCTCCTGTAAAAAATTGAAGGTTTTTGAGAAATTATCTTTTGTTGTTTTGTTGAGTGTTACTTCTTTATTTTGAAATTGTAGTTGGTTTATCGCGTTATTTAGATTTTCCTTTACTTTTTTAGGATATTTCTTTTTACACTCATCATAACTACCTTTACCAAAAACGGAATCGTAAAGATTTCTTTGGTCCATTACTCCTATAAGTTTTTCAGTCGTATATGGTTTGTAAAAAATATCTTTGAGAGTAAAAACTTTGTCTTTAACATATTCGCCGAATTCCTTTACATATTGCTTTTGAGATTTAACTCCATCGTCTCCATCTAATAAAACAATAAAGTTTTTACCCCAAGATAAATATAATCTAATAATATCGTAAAGCTTATCTCTGCCTGCGCCGGGGTAAAAGTTTAACTTCTTTTCCGCCTTCAAAATTACATCCTGAAAGTATTTAAAAGAATACCAATCATTTTTCCCCTCCAAAATTACTATATCGGGTGTCGGCTCAACAATGCTTGGTTTATAATCTAATCTATCAAGGATTGGTTGAAAGTAAGAAACATTATCACTACCCAATCCTTTACCAACATAAGTATAGTATTTCATCGCGGTGATTTTAGCCCCTTCTTCAAGATTAAGCCCACCAGCCAAAATTTCGTTTGACAAGCTTTCGTTAATACAAACGTAAGCACCCCCCAACCATTCAGGTTTTATTAGATGGTGGCTGTGAGTTGAGTAAGCAACAAGCGAATCTTTGCTTAATTCTTGTAAAGCTTCAAGAATTTTGGCCTGTGCCGAGGAATGTAGATTGGAAGCCGGCTCATCAAGCAAGAAAAGAATATTTGGCGTTCTCTTTTTTCTAAACTCCGTGAATAAGAGAAAAGAAAAGAACCATTTGAATCCTTTGCTTCGCTCTCTAACAAGGAATTCTTGTTTGGATTGGGTGCTTATCTTGAAAGTAATATAAAGTTTATCTGCGGCATATTCAGGAAAAAGTTTTATTTCTTTGAAATTAATTTTATTTTTTCCAAATAAATCACCCCAGCGGCTCGTTATTTTTTCATTTAACACCTTCTCCATTTGAGCCAAGCTATTACTTGCGGTGTCTTTATCTTTTTCCCAATTATCAACGACGTGGTTCTGAAAAAGTAATCTATCGTTTACTGACCTTAAAATATCACCGACTACCGACTGCCAGATTTTATTATTCCTATCGGCAACATCTTCGGTTTCCGCAGTTCCGGTTTTAGCAAAACAAATTCTTTCTGGGATTTGAAAAATGAAATCATCATAGTACAAAATTTCTGGGACGATATCTGACTTAATGTAGTTGATAAGCGACTGCCAGCTGGTTTTGTCTGTATCGGAAAGACCCCGTTTTGATTTTTTTGTTTTTATAGCAAACGTACATGTTTGCTCTGTTTCCTTATGGGTGTGTAATTCAAATATAAACTTATAGTTATAACTGAACTCCGCGGGGAAATCTAAAGAATTTCGCTTTTGAAGAGTATTTTTCCAGTAATGTTCAACCTTCTTTTTATCCTCATCTTCTAAAAGTAAACTACCACTAATCTCAATAGCTCCACTAAAAGCAATCCCCTTGGGTCTAAACTCGTTTAATTGCTCCGTAGTTAATTGCTCGCCTTTAACCATCTGATAAAATAAATGAACTCCTTCCATAATTGAAGTTTTACCACTTTCGTTTAAACCAACAAGTGTGATTATCCGACTATTGCTAAAGTCAACAATTACTTCGTCAATGCCTTTGAAATTTTTAATTTTGAATGATTTATAAATCATAGCTTTATCATTTTTCTATAACTTTACTACCAACGACCAAATCGCCGAGGAGTGTTCCCATACATCAATACTTTGTCATTAAATTTTTTGGTCATGGGGATTTTCTCAAATAATACTTCCATCGCTTTTGGCTTTATCATATTAAATCGTACTTCCCTGTAATGTATTACGCTATCATTTCTCATCTCTAACTCGCCAAGATTTTTACCGTTATATCGGAGTAAAACCTTTTGCTCCGGCATTTGCCCGGCGGAGATTGCTCTTGAATTACAAACTTCTAAATTGTCGCCGAGCACATCAACGACATCTTTATTTAGAAAAACATGGAATACTCCGTCCTGTTTGACAGTTAGATAATTTACCTCACCCCCGTTGAATAAGGACTTATTCAAAAATGCTTTTAAGCGTGGCCGCTCCTGTAATTTTTCTGCGAGTTTTACCATCGGAATACGCAAACGTTCTTTCGCGGCAATTTTATCCCGCCGGTATCCAGCATAAGTTGGTGGAAAGGCGTTGATACACTCCGCAAGTAAAGCTCCTATACCATTCATAACGATAAAAGCATGGTCCGATTCAAAACGACCCAATCTATAAAGAAATACCTGCCATTTTTTTATTCCGCCTTTGACAGAGTGAGCGTCGCCGGATAGGTCAATAACATCTTTTTTAGCTTGGGGGTCGTTTTTGTAATCAGTAGAAAGTCCGATAGCTAACGCAAATTCAAGCGCGTCATCATATCCTTTTTGACGAACCGCTCTTGCTCCTTCGGTTGTAAGTGCTCGCTTTCTTCTCATTTTGGTAATTTCCAAATCAATAATTCATGTGATTTTTTTACATAACTTCCGTTATTATCCCTTTTCCTATTCTCTCCAATTCGGGTATCGCCCTGACTGAAAGTGTATTGCCATGAGGGAGTAGCCATATCAAATTCTTTATACCACTCTCTGATTTTTGAGCAGTTGTTATAGGATAAAACAAAACCTCCCTTATGTTCCATCAAAAAGTCGCGCAATTTTTCGTGCTTAAAACCGTTGTGATGAATTGGAAAGTTTCTATGAGGATACATGCCGACAAAAGTTTTACTGTCGCCATCTAGGTAGTAGGGTGGGTCGCAATATAGAAAATCGTTTTTGTGTTTTGACATTATGTTTTCAAACGAGGCGCACTCAACTTGTAAGGTATCGGCACGAAAATTGCGGACTTTCTCAAGCATTTTTTTATAACGCTCTTTCTGTAAATAGACACTAGACGGCCAACCGAGGAAGTGTGGTCCGTATGATGTGTTGTGATTAAAATAATAATAGGCGGCTAAATCAAATTTGCCTAATTTTTCTTCCTTCTTCCAATGTTTCTTCAGACGGTCCTTCACCTCTTTAAACCCTTCTCTGGTTGGCTCAAATTTTAATAATCGTTCGTAAAGCACTTTAGGATTGTTTAACTGAACATCCCAGTAATTCATAAGAATATCAAAAATGTCATACCCAATAACCGGTAGACCCAACTCTTTGGCTATCGCAACCTCAACCGAACCTCCTCCGAGAAATGGAGAGACAACACGCTTTGTGTTATCCGGTATGTGTTCAATCACTAAACCGACGGCTAGACTTTTGCCACCCGCGTAGCGAATTGGTGCTCCGGTGTAACGCTTATATTTTATCTTTCCGCTTGGGCTTGCCAGTTTGTTCAAAAACTCTTTTTTGCGTTCAGCAAGCGTTCGCGCAGAAAAATCCGGAAGTTTTAGGGCCGTTAGTTTTTTAGGTATTGTTAGTTCTTTTGTGGCCATAATTTTAATTTTTCAAAAGCTCATCTACGCTCACCCCAAGCGCGTCGGCAATCTTCTTGACTGTATCAATCGTGGGATTCGGCGTATTGCCGGATTCAATCTTTACAATGGTATGAAAAGCAACATCGGCAAGTTTAGAAAGCTTGTCTTGGGATATTTCTTTTTGAAGACGGTATTTTCTTATGGTTTCCCCGATGGTTTGTTTCTCTTTTGACATGTTTATAAAGTTATAATACTATAAGTATATAAATAGCTGTCTTTATATTATTAGTGTATATAATTTATTAAATAACGTCAATCAAATCTATGCTCAACTACTTTCTTTACGCCCGAAAATCAACCGATGTTGAAGACAAGCAAGTCCGGTCTATTGAGGACCAGCTTGCTGTCTTGCGGGCGTTAGCCAAAGAGCAGGGATTAAATATCGTTGAGGAGTTCGTTGAAAAGCAATCAGCGAAACTTCCCGGCCGTCCTATTTTTAATGAAATGCTCGCGCGCGTAGAGAAAAGCGAAGCGCAGGGCATTATTTGTTGGAAACTTGACCGCTTGGCTCGTAATCCGGTAGATGGCGGACAAATAAGTTGGATGTTACAGCGTGGCATTATCGCCCATATCCAAACCCACGACCGGAGCTACAAACCGACAGACAATATTTTGATGATGAGCGTAGAATTCGGAATGGCTAATCAATATATTATTGATTTAAGCTCCAACACCAAACGCGGCTTACACGAAAAAGCGCGGCGCGGCGAATATCCAAGCGTTGCTCCTATCGGTTATCTCAACAATCCGCGAACGAAAAGAATTGAAGTTGATAGAAAGAAAGCCCCTATCATACGCGCGGCCTTTGGACTATACGCCGAGAATAAATCCCGTTTGGAAGATATATCTATTTTTCTATACGAACGAGGAATAAAAACCAAGCGCATTAAACGCTGGGATAGCAACGGAAACAAGCCTCTAAAAAAAGACACAATAAAGAAAATTCTCACTAATACTTTTTATTACGGCGACTACTATTACGGCGGAGAGATATATCGGGGCATACATACGCCGATTGTTCCCAAGCAATTATTTGACCGGACGCAGGAGGTTATAAAAATGCGCGGCAGGACAACGAAGAAAGACAAGAACGACCCGCAAGCCCTTTGCGGACTTTTGAAGTGCGGCGAGTGTGGCTGTTCAATCACCGCCGAAGTGGTAACGAAACACCAGAAGAACGGCAATATCCACCGCTATGTCTATTATCGCTGTACCAAGAAAAAAGGGCGTTGCTCCCAATCCTATATCCGCGAGGAGGAGCTAAGCCTTCAATTATCCAATCTGCTTTCTCGTTTTATCCTGCCCAAAGAGTACGCCAAAGGAATGCTCCTTATGGCCGACAAAGACGAGAAGGAAGCCCAAAGCGTGGCGGTGGCGTCCGTCCAAGAACTTCGGGCAAAGGTGGCCGACTTAGACGGCGGAGTTAGCCGTCTTACCGACCTCTATATTGAGCAGGACATAGATCGCGACGCTTACCTTTTGAGGAAGCGCGCACTTATGTCCGACCGGAAGTCGGCAGAAGAACAGATAGCCCGTCTTGAACGGAACGCCACCGCTTGGCTCCAACCTATGCGGGAGTGGATAAAAGACGCTTCATTACTTGAAGAAATACAAAAAAATTCCGACCTCCCCTCCAAAAAAATCTTTCTCCAAAAAATCTTCGGCTCCAACCTCACACTACAATCGCGCGAAGCGCGCGGCGTGGCTCAAAATCAATGGACTTCGCTATGCGAAGTCCATCAAAAAAAATCTGAAACTGACTTTAACCTATCTATTGTGCCCAGGGTGGGAGTCGAACCCACAAGCCGTGTTACCGGCTACGGATTTTAAGTCCGCCGCGTATACCAATTCCGCCACCCGGGCCCCCACACCAATAGTGAATCAGAGATCCAGCTTTTTCACAATTCACTATCTGGTGTGGGGGCGGGCATCTTTAAATCTTTATAATCTTATAAAACAGCGGGGTCAAGAAGAATAAAATAAGCCTCGCCCAACGATGGTTGTTGTGGCGAGGCTATCCTTGTTCAGCAACTAGCTCCGGGGTTATCTTTTGCGCTACCATGCGGCCGGTTCCCGGCTCTACAAGCACCCAAAAATCGTGCGGATTGACAGTTCGGTCAAGTCCAGGGGGAGGATTTTCAAATTCCCAGTGCGTCGGGATAATTTTAAACTTTCCATCTACTATGGCTTGTTTCTCTTGTACTTCAACAACCGGGAAAGTTTCTGGCGACTTATCCTTGTCTGGTTCCATATTTTCACCACCTTCCCCGAATTGCATCTGTATAGATATTACAACTTCCTACAACTAAGAAAAGGGGATCAATACACAATCAAAAAATAAAAAGATTTTTGGAGGCCTGGGCGGGAATTTTACGTCGCTTGCCTCTGCTCGCTCCCACGAACCCATCGGTTCGTGCAACTCCCTGCCTGCGGCAGGCAGGCGCCACGGGAAAACTCCCGTTTCCCCTGCCTGCCGGCAGGCAGGCCGACCCCTTTCCTAGTGCAATTCCCACCCGAAAACAAAATAACCGATTCTGCATCGGTTATTTTGTTTCTGAGGCCACGGCGGGAATTGCACCCGCGTATAAGGGTTTTGCAGACCCTTGCCTTACTACTTGGCTACGTGGCCGTTATTCTTACTACTTATTATTATCTTCAAGCAACAATTTCTCAACTGCCGCCGCGTTCTCCAATCCGTGGTCAATTCCGAATTCAATCCGCGGCATTGGTTTGATATTAAGTTTCTGATTCAAAAGGTGCTGCAATCTTCCTTGCGCGCTTTTCATGATCTTGAGCGCTTTCTCGGCAAACTCCGACGGCAAAACGCTCAGTTTAACCCGCGCAATTTCCAGTTTCTTTTCCACGTCAACACCCGTTACCGTTACAAGCGCGCCGGGAAATTCCATTTCGCGCAGAATAATTTTCCCCAGCTCTTCTTTTATTAACTTACCGACTCGCAAAGGGCGGTAATTCATCCCGTTAGAGACAGGAAACGCTTCGCCAGTTGGGTGAACCGTCACGTCTGTTGTAATTTATTATTGATAAATAAGGCATTATTGTAAATTATTATCCGTTTCCGTAGCGAAGCGGTCTCTAACGGGATTCATCCCGTTAGAAATAGGACGCGGACGTAGAAACTTTACGTCCCCCGCCACTACTTAACATATTTCGACCTGTTAATAGAAACACCATTTTCTAGAAGCGTCCGCGATTTCTAACGGGATTCATTTTCTATTTCCTAATTACAAGTTTATCCCCGGTCTTTATTAAAACCGGGCAGTTAACCAGAAGTCCGATTTCTTTTCCGCTCTCGGCCTGACCGATATCGGTTTTCTTTTCTTTAAGATTCAAGATCCTGCCCCTCCCTTCAACTTTCTCCTCCCCATTCGTCTTCCTTACAATTTCAAAAGCGGCTTTATTCCTAAAAATACCGCTCAAAACCTTGCCGCCCACGAGTTGTTTTTCGGGTTTTTTCTGATTAAAGACGGCGAGGATTTCCAACTCTCCTACCGTGGTCAGCCTGTCAAGATTGCCGAAAAATTCCTCAGTGGTCTTTACGAGGTCATAAATTATATCCGAAGTTATTATTTTAACCTCGTGCGCCTCGGCGAGATTCCTCGCCCCCTTATCCACCTTGTTTTTAAAACCCATAATCACGGCGCCGGTCGCAATGGCGTTTTTCGAGTCGTTATCCGTGACGTCGCCGACGGACTGATCAATAAATTTAATCGGCCTCTCCTCGCTCGACATCGCACCGACAACGGAAGAAAGCGCTTCGAGCGAGCCCGAATCACCGGCCTTGAGAATCAAATTAAGCGTAGGTTTTTTAGATTTAGATGCCTCGGATTTTCTTGAGGAAACCGGGGCTGTGGTGGCATAAACGGACGGATTAGTCGAAAACGTCTCGCCGACAGCCGGCAATTGTTCAAAACCGATAATCAAAGCCGGCGACGACGGTTCGAGTTTATCGACGATTTTACCCAAGAAATTTTCCAGGATTTTCACCTTGCCCTTGGCCGTAAGGGTATAAATATCGTCGCCGCGTTTTAGGGTGCCATTTCTCACAATCACGCTTGTTTCCATTCCTCGCCGCGGGTCGCGCCCTGATTCAAGCACATAGCCGGAAGCAGGGGCAGCCGGGTCAAATGTCAAATTTTCCAAGTCGGCCGCGAGCACGATTAAGTCCAGGAGGTCGTTAATGCCGTCGCCTGATTTCGAAGAAACGCCGTGATAGCTTATTTGCCCGCCGTACCCTTCCAAAAGCACTCCTATTGCCGTAAGTTCGTTTTTAACTTTCTCGATATCGGCGCCCGGCTTGTCAATCTTCGTAATGGCGACGATGAAAGGCGTCTTGGACTCGTTCAAAATATTTACGGATTCCTTGGTTTGCGGCTTCACGCCTTCGTCGGCGGCGACGACGAGAATCGCCAGATCGGCGACCTCCGCCCCGCGCGAGCGCATCTTCGTAAATGCCTCGTGTCCCGGCGTATCTATGAAAGTGATCTTCCTCCCCTTGGTAGGCGCGGACTCACGCTGACTTTCTGCGTTTGTCTGCGTACTGTCTGCGTTAGTCTGCGTATGTATAATCTCGTAGGCCCCGACGGCCTGCGTAATTCCTCCCGCTTCGCGTTCGGCAATATTGGTCTTGCGAACGTAATCCAGGAGTGTGGTCTTGCCGTGGTCAACGTGGCCCATCACGACAACTATGGGCGGTCTTTGTTTCTCTTGTTTATTTTCTCCTGCCATCGTTCCCACAATTTAACAAGAAAATTTGATAAAAACAAGTTTTTTGATTATCATTTTCCTGTGTGAGGAGGCGTGGCCGAGTGGCTTAAGGCAGCGGTTTGCTAAACCGCGGGGGTCTAAAAAGCCCCGCAGAGGTTCGAATCCTCTCGCCTCCGCCGGAAGTTAAAAAGGAGTAAAAATAAAAATGAAGAAAAAAATCAACGGCTTGAAAGAATATCAAGAGCTGTGTAAAAGAACCGCGAAAAAATTTAAAAACAGAGAAAAAGAAATTCTCACGTGGGGACTTGGCGTCGCCGGGGAAGCCGGAGATATTGCCGGCTGCATCAAAAAGACTTTCAGCCATAATAACGACCAGCGGAGCGGGATACGGGAAAATATCGGAGATACGATGTGGTACGCGGCAATGATCTGTAATTACTTCGGCTGGAACATGGATAGTGTCCTTAAAGAAAATATTGAAAAACTTAAAAAAAGACATCCGAAAGGTTTTACCCTAAAGAACGCAAAGAGAAAAGGGACAAGAATAGATTGGAACGAATAATAGTCGGAAGCGTCCGTTCCCCCTCGGTTTCCACTTTTGGTCAGACCCCTCAAAAATGCTTGTGGGGCTTGAACGGGGAAATTCAAAGTCTGTTCCCCACCGCCAGTTGGAATTTTGCAAACATCCTGCTCCGCCTGTAGAATCTTAATGAATGGTTGAGATATCGAACCTAACCAAAAAATACGGCAAGGAAACCGTCGTAAACAACCTTTCCCTAAAAATCCAGAAGGGCGAAACTTTCGGTTTCTTAGGACAAAACGGCGCCGGCAAGACCACGACGATAAAGATGATCGTCGGCATCACGTCGCCCGATAGCGGCAAGATAACAATCGGCGGAAAATCCTTTACGGACATATCCGCGAGGGAAAAAATCGGTTTCATGCCCGAGGCGCCCTATTTTTACGAACGGCTCACCGGGCTGGAATTTTTGAAATTCTGCGGCGAACTTTTCAAACAAAACAAGAAAGCCGACGAAGAATACGGCGAAATCCTGAAAACAGTCGGCATCTACGACGCGAGAAACAAAAAAATAAGCGCCTACTCGAAAGGCATGAAACAGCGCCTGGGCTTCGCGCAAACGATGGTCAACGACCCAGATTACGTATTTTTAGACGAGCCGCTGGACGGACTCGACCCTTTGGGTAGAAAAGAAATAAAGGAGGTGATAAAAAAACTGAAAAAAGACGGCAAAACGGTCTTCTTCAACTCACACATTCTTTTCGACACCGAAGAGCTTTGCGACAAAATCGGCATCATAGACAAAGGAAAATTGCTCTACAGCGGCTCGGTCAAGGAATTTTGCCAAGGCAGGCCGCTGGAAGAAAAATTCGTCGAGCTCGTAGAAAAACAAAAATAGGCATGAAAAACGTCATCGTTATAGCGAAAAATACTTTCCGGGAAGCGATTCGGGACAGAATCCTTTACGCGCTCATCGGTTTTGCCCTGCTTTTTATAGCACTGGACCTGTTTCTAGCCAAACTGGCGCTCGGGGACATCGTTATGATCAAAAGCTTCGGCTTGGCCGGCATCTACATCTTTGGCCTGATAATAACCATATTCCTCGGCGCTTCGATAATTTACAAAGAAATCGAACGGCGCACGCTCTACTTCATACTTTCCAAGCCCGTATCGGGATTCGAAGTTATTATGGGAAAATTTCTTGGACTTTTCGGCGCCATTATTCTCACAACGGCACTGATGACAGCCATCTATCTCGCCGTCATTTTCTACGAAAGCGGAACCCTTGATTATTTGGGCCTCGTCGCCGTCTTCTTCCAAATCCTGGAGATGGGGCTTTTCACGGCAATTTTGATTTTCTTCTCCTCCGTCGCCGCTCCAATGACCTCCACGCTTTGCGCAATTATGATTCTCTTTTCCGGCCACCTTTTAGGCTCCGTGATGCAGAACGCGCAAACAATCGGCGGCGGCATTTTGAAATTCGTTCAGGTTATTTATTATCTCCTTCCTAATCTGGAAAAATTCAATTTAAGGGATCTGGCCGCGCACAGCATCTCCACGACACCCTCTGCGGCAATTCTTACGATTGGCTACGCCGTCATTTATTCCTCGATTCTCATTTATTTGGCCAACGTTTTTCTGAAAAGACGCGAGCTTTAGTGGCTTATGTCCATCGCAAGAAAAGCAATAATCCCGATTCTGTTCTTTTGTGTCGTTATGGCGCAGTATTTTTACGACACACAAAAAGTCAGCGGCCCGGCTTTATCGTTTCCCGTATCTCCGGCATTTCTAAAATCCTTCGATCTCGGCCTACACTCGGCACTCGCCTCTTTTCTTTGGATTGACACGAGAACGGAGCTGCCGTTTTTCCAGCAAGGCCCGCAAAAGTTTTTCGCCGACTTAGATACCATCAATAAGCTGGACCCCAAATTCAGCACGCCTTACGCTTTCACGGTTTTGGTTTTGCCGAACACGAAGTATCCGGACAGAATCAACGCCTCGGTGGAAATCGGCAGGCGCGGCGTTGAAGAAGCCGATAAAGACTGGAGGGTGCCGTTATATCTTGCGACAATCTACCACCTTTACCTGAAAGACGAGACGAACACCGCAAAATATTTTGATATAGCGGCCCGCACTCCCGGCATACCGGAAATCGTCCAAAGATTTGCCATAAACTACGGCGTCCTGCCCAACTTGCGCGAGAAAACAAAGGCGGTCTGGATAGCGATCTACAACACTTCCGAGGATAAATTCACGAAAGAAAGGGCTCGGGCTTACGTTGTCCACTACGAAATCCTCGATTTCCTCGATGCGGCGGTAAAAAGCTACAAGGAAAGATACGGTAAATACCCCGCGGAGATAAAAGATTTGCTGGACAAAAAAATAATAACTTCGATTCCGCCCGACCCATTCGGCCTGGAATTCGCGATGTACGATGACGGCGTGGTTGGCATCAAGCAACTGCCAAATCAGCAGTGAATTCAACGTGAAACAGGGGGAAAATCGCTGGCGGAGGGGCGATTTTTATGCTAAAATATAATAGCCGTCGGGACGGCTATATTTAATTAACATCCGGGAAGTATGACCAAAAAACCATCTCTTAAAAAAGAGGAGGCCGCAACCGAGAAGGCCGAGAAAGCGGCTCAACCCTCCTACGAGGCGAAGGATATTTATGTCTTAGAGGGACTGGAGCCGGTAAGAAAGCGGCCGGGAATGTACATCGGCTCAACGGGAAGCGACGGCTTGCACCATTTGGTCTGGGAAGTCGTCGACAACTCCATCGATGAGGCGATGGCTAGTTTTGCCAAAAATATCACCGTGGAGCTTCTGCCGGGAAACAAGGTGGCGGTTACGGACGACGGCCGCGGCATCCCGGTTGACATTCACAAACAAACCAAAAAATCGGCTCTCGAAACTGTTATGACCACGCTCCACGCCGGCGGAAAATTCGGCGGGGAATCATACAAGGTGGCAGGCGGCCTCCATGGCGTCGGCGTTTCCGTTGTGAACGCCCTCTCGGACTGGCTCAGGGTGGAAGTTTGCCGCGACGGCGGTCTTTACGCCCAGGAATACAAAAGGGGCGAGCCCAGCGCCAAAGTAAGAAAAGTCGCGAGCTGCAAACAAACCGGCACGAAGGTCATTTTCTCGCCGGATCCCGAGGTTTTTTCGGAAATCCAGTTTAACGACAAGCGCATCATAGACCATCTAAGGCAGCAGGCTTATCTCACGAAGGGCGTGAGAATTAATTTCTTGGACAAGCGTTCAAAAGTGCCGGAATGCTACGGCTTTTGTTTCACAGGAGGTCTTTTGTCCTTCGTAAGACATTTAGCAGCCAACAGAAAACCGCTCCAAGAAGAAGTTTTTTACGTCCACCGCGAACACGAAAAAATGGAGGTGGAAGTGGCTTTTATTTACGTAAACGACGTAAAAACGGAAGAGTTGAGTTTTGCGAATAATATCTATACGCCGGACGGCGGCATGCATCTTACGGGTTTTAGGTCGGCGCTCACCCGTTCTTTGAACAATTACGCCAGGTCGGAACAATATCTAAAGGAAAAAGACGAAAATCTGATAAGCGAGGATGCACGCGAGGGCCTGCTCACAATAGTTTCAGTAAAACTCAAAGAGCCGCAGTTCGAAGGCCAAACGAAGGCGCGCCTCGGCAACCCGGAAGCGAGAACTGCGGTGGAGACGGTAGTGAATGAAGCCCTAAAAGAATTCCTGGAAAAACGGCCGGCTGAGGCGCGGCGAATAATAGAAAAAGTGATGCTCACCGCCAAGGCGCGGATGGCGGCAAAAGCGGCGAAAGAGACCGTCTTACGCAAGGGCGCCTTCGAAGGCCTTACCCTGCCGGGAAAATTAGCCGATTGCACTTCCCGGCGCGCCGAAGATTCAGAGCTTTTCATAGTCGAGGGCGACTCCGCCGGCGGCAGCGCCAAACAAGGACGCGACAGGCAAACCCAGGCGATCCTGCCGCTCAAAGGAAAAATACTGAACGTTGAAAAGGCCCGCCTCGACAAAATGTTAATCAATCAGGAAATCAGGTCTTTAGTCGTTGCCATCGGCACCGCCATTGCCGAGGAATTCGACTTAGGAAAACTTCGCTATCACAAGATAATATTGATGAGCGATGCCGACGTTGACGGAGCGCATATCAGAACGCTGCTGCTCACGTTTTTCTACCGTTATTTTCTGCCGATAGTCGAGGGCGGCTATCTTTACATCGCCCAGCCCCCGCTTTATCGGATTCAGGCCGGCAAAGAAATCAGTTACGCCTTTTCGGATTCCGGAAAAGATAAAATCGTTGCCGAACTTCAAAAGAACAAAGCGTTAATAAAAAAAGCGAAACAAACCGAAGCCGAAGAAACCGGCCCGGTGGAAGAAGCGGGAGAAAAACTTGCCGGCATAAATATCCAGCGCTACAAGGGCCTTGGCGAAATGAGCCCGCAGCAACTTTGGGAGACGACAATGAATCCGGCGAACAGAATCCTTAAAAAAGTAACCATCGAAGACGCCGCCGAAGCCGACAAAATGTTCGAAATCCTTATGGGGGATGAAGTGGAACCGCGCAAAAAATTCATCCTAGCACACGCCGCTGCGGTGCAAAATCTTGACGTGTGATAAATGCAAAATTTAAATATCAAAATGTTTGAACGGTTATTTTGCATTTTAAATTACGTGGGGCTTGCTTTTTTGCCAAAAGCTCTGCTATAAATTATAATCACGGAATCATTGCAAGATGTTGGGAAAAATAAAAAAATTCTTTGAAGAATCGCGGACCGAGTTCCGCCACGTAAACTGGCCAACACGCGAAGAGGGTATCCACTTAACGATAGTGGTTATCGCGCTCTCAATCAGTTTGGCACTTTTTTTGGGCTTTTTCGATTATATTTTCACTTATATCATGAGGACGTTCATCGTAAAATAATTCCTACAAAAAATGACCAGGTTAAACATAGACAAAGACAGGCCGAAGCTCAGACAGTGGTACGCAGTCCAGACATATTCGGGCTACGAAGAAGCCGTAGCGCGCTACTTGAAGCAAAGAGTGGACTCGCTCGCGATGAACGACAAGATTTTTAACGTCATCGTGCCGAAAGAAAAAAAGATTAAAGTTAAAAGCGGCAAAAGGCAAACCATTGAGGAAAAAATTTATCCCGGCTACGTCCTCGTGGAAATGATTCTCTCCGAAGATTCCTGGTACGTGGTGCGCAACACGCCGCGCGTGACAGGCTTTGTCGGCGCTGACAGCACAAATCCTACCCCGCTCTCCAAAGACGAAATTGACGCGCTTCTCGCGAGGACCGGCAAGGAAGAGAGTAAATTCAACGTTGACTTGCGGGTGGGAGATTTGGTAAAAATCATAGACGGCCCGTTCAAGGAATACGACGGCAAGGTATCGGAAATCGACGAGGAAAAGGGGCGAATCAAGGTGATGGTGCCTATCTTCGGCAGAGATACGGCCGTTGAACTCGATTCATTGCAGGTGAAAAAAATTTGAACAAAAATATGTCGGCAAATCAATGCTTTTTTTGCTCACAAAACATAAAATACATCGACTATAAAGAAGTCGACCTTTTGAGGCGTTTTGTATCGAGCCAAGCGAAAATTATCGACCCCAAACATACCGGTGTCTGCGCGAAACACCAAAGAAAACTGGCGCAGGCCATAAAACGCGCCCGCTTCATGGCTCTCCTTCCTTTTGTCAGGCGCTAAAAGATGACCAACTTAAACCAGTACCTGTTTCAGCTGATTTATCAATTCAGCCGCAGAAATTCCTTGCTTGATTATTTGGGCGTCTTTCTGTCCCAATACCTGGCCTACATTCTGGTTTTGGGATTCTTGATTTTTATTTTTTACAAACGCGACTGGAGGCTGCGCTTTTTCATTTTCGCCGACGGCGCCATCGCCGTGATTTTGGCGAGGGGCATCATCACGGAATTAATTCGCTTCTTCTATCACAGTCCGCGGCCGTTCGATGTCCTGAATTTCGCTCCGCTCATAGGAGAATCGGGCTATTCTTTCCCTTCGGGGCACGCGGCTTGGTTCTTCGCCCTGGCAATGATTGTCTATTACTTCAACCGCAGGTTGGGAATTTGGTATTTTGTTTTTGCCGCCATAATGGGTATCGCGAGAATTTTCGTTGGTGTCCACTGGCCGCTTGATATTTTGGGCGGTGCGGCGGTGGGACTCTTAAGCGCATTCTTGGTTCACAAACTTTTAAAACCGAGTTTGGATAAAATATCGCTACAAGAACACAATCTTCAGTAAAAACAATCCCGCCGCTGGCGGGATTGTTTTTATTTATGCCCAAGAAAACTGGAATTGATTTTCACGCGCGACCTGCCTCGCCGGCAGGCGGGTTGGCTCGTCGGGCGGAAGGGGAGGGAATCTCACTACTCGCTCGTTCCACTCGCTGCGTTTTCAAAACCCCTGCCTGCCGGCAGGCAGGCTCGGTTTTGAATAATTTCCTATACGGGGAACCGGTCGCGGTTCCCCGACCCCCTCCACTGTTCAAATCCCTCCCACCACGAGATGTCTTTATCGTGCCGCAAGGGCACAGTAAAAAACATTTGCGGAAGGGGAGGGATTTGAACCCTCGATACCATTTCTGGTATACAGTCTTTCCAGGACTGCCGTTTCAACCACTCACGCACCCTTCCTTGAAAATAACTTTACTTCAAACCACGTAGAGCCGCAATCCTGTCTTCGATAGGTGGGTGCGTCATCAGAAGTTTATGCCACCAGGAGACTTGGCTGCCTTTGAAGGGATTATCAATCCAGAGGTGCGCCGTGGAATCCTTGGCCGAGCGCATCGGCACATTATCCGCGGCGATTTTCTGGAGCGCCGAAATCAGACCTTCAGGATAACGGGTGAGCAAGATGCCGGACGCGTCGGCCAATGCCTCGCGCCGTCGCGAAATCGCAAACTGTATGAGCATCGTCCCGATGGGGGCGAGAATGGAAAGGATGATGGCAAAGATAAAAAATAATTCTCCCCCCTCGTTGTCCCTGCCGCGCCGGCCGCCCAGGCCGCCTGCGGTGAGCGAAGTCGAACCGCCCCAGAAGAGTGAGCGCAAAAATACGTCCGCAAGAAGCGTGATAACCCCAGCGAGCACGGCAGCCACTGTTGAAACCAGAATGTCTCGGTTACCAACGTGCGAAAGCTCGTGCGCAATCACGCCTTCAAGCTCGGTTTTGTTTAGACGCTGAAGTGCGCCCTGCGTCACGGCCACTGCCGCATGCTGCGGGTCTCGGCCGGTCGCAAAGGCGTTTATCTGCATCTCCGGCGTGATATAGACCTTCGGCATAGGCAGGCCCGCCGTTATGGAAAGATTCTCAACCACGTGCCAAAGCGCGGGGTTATCTTTTTGCTCAATTTGCGCCGCCCGCGCCAAGGCAAGCGCGATTGAAGCCGAAGAATAATAGCTGATGAAAGAATAAATGACGCTGAAGATAAGCGCGAAAACGATAAAGCTTGAGTCGTTGTAGGCCAGCGAAAAAACGTAGCCGATTCCCACTACGACGACGAAAAATACCGCGAACAAAAGCCACGTGCGGCGGACGTTTGAAGATTGATATTGATATAGGTTGGCCACGTTACTCTATCTTGCTTAAATCTCCATTTATAAAAATCGGTTTTAACCCCATTATTTCCTCGTAAAGAAGTGATTTTTTTGAAACACCATTAAGAACGTAAATTGGCTTTTTAAGATAAGAAGCTATGGCCATTTCCATAAGCGTAGCTCCGCCGATATACCCACTTATTCCCCTTTTCTCGTTATTTACGACAAGAATGGCGTCTCCGCTCCGTACCTTATCAAAATGGCTCTTTGTAAGAAAGGCCTTCTTTTTATAATCGTTTGGGTTTTTAAACCAAGTTTTATATTTAGCAACATTAAAATCCCCGCTTTTTTTCATTTTCACGGCGGTGAGCGGAAGTTTAATTTTAAAACCCCTGGCCTCCAGCTGCACACCGATTTCAATCAATTCTTTAAAAAAATCCGCGCTAGAACAGAGTGTTATTGTTCTAACACTTTTATTTTTGCCAGCCATGCGATTCTAAAACTTCACTTTCACCGGCTGGCGTTCCGCTTCGGACAAATCGCCAAAAAATTCCATCGGGGTGAAACCGAAATTTCTCGCAATCAGGTTCTTCGGGAAACTTTGAATGGCAATATTCAAATCGCGGACGTTGCCGTTGTAGAAACGGCGCGCGGCCTGAATTTTGTCCTCGGTGTCGGTCAGTTCGTCCTGAAGCTTCTGGAAGTTTTCGCTGGCTTTGAGCTGGGGATAATTCTCGGCAACTGCAAAAAGCGACTTAAGGGCGCCGGAGAGGGCATCTTCCGCGCCGGCTTTGGCCGCGCCCGTCGCCCCCATTGCCCTAGTCCGCGCTTCCGTCACTTTTTCAAAAACGCCGCGCTCATGGGCCATATAGCCTTTCACCGACTCCACCAAATTTGGAATTAAATCGTATCGGCGCTTCAATTGCACATCAATGTCGGACCACGCTTCCTTGGCGCGGTTTCTTGAACTCACGAGGCCGTTGTAAGCAAGAATAAGCCAGAGCAGCAAAACAACGACAACGATAACGAAGTAAATCATAAGCTGACTATATCAAAATAAAAAGGAGCCGGCAAGTTTAATCAATAACCACGCTTGCGGCTCCTGCTAAAACCTAAACTTTTGAATTAGGAGTCTTGTACCAGGGCAGGCCATCAACCATCTCTATCTCATAATCACCAAAAAGATTTGGGTATCTCTCGGCGGCTATTTTCCCAACTTCGCCGAAAACCAACCGAATTTCTTCTTCCGCGGCGGGGTTAGTGCGCATTTCTATGACATGGCGCAATGCCCGCATATTTGCGGACCAGCCGATGGTGGTAGCAAGACCAATCGGGGCTATCCGCCGCATTGCGGACGTGACGGTTTTCTTCTTGTGAAAAGACGTCCCTTCTTTGTCTAATTCAAAATGGACGCCGAGTTCGCGCTGAAGCTGTTCAAGTTCCTCGAAGGTCCTTGCGAAAATAGTCATAGCATGTTCGTCCTCGCGAATTACGGTTGGCAGCCACTGTCCAAGATCATCAAGACGCACATAGCGCAGGCTCTCCTGAGAAATAGCCACGCCGATGCGGTGCCTGACAAGTTCATGCGTGAAGACCCTGCTCACGTCGGCGAAGATAAAATTTACAGCTGCGTGCTCGAAGAGCGAGCCGTGCCTTTCCTGTTTAACGTTTTCAAGATATTCTTTGTTGTCCTTCCTAACTTTCTTGACGTTGGGATTCATGCCGGGTTTCCAGCTCCGGTAGCAAATTCTTCCATAAACCTCAATTATCCGCTCAGCGTCGCTTGGGGCATTGGATTGCCAATCCTCCGCTCCAACGTGGCGGAGATAATCCGTAAGCCCGTCTTCAACGATGCGCGTTTCGCCTATCAAAAATACTTTTGGCTCAACTCGTCTCATTGTTTATTCCCTCCAGTATAGCAAAATAAAAAAAACTAATATACAGCATATTCCCGCCCTTATGAACGGTCAAGAGGGGCGCTAAACAAAAATCCGCCCCGAGTCAACAGAAGGGACGGACTGCGCAAATATTCATTTCTTATCCGACAATCCTTTGCGGGCTTTTTCCAAAAATTCAATAATTTGATCGGCAGGAATAAGGATTGTAGACTCGTAATAATCGCCCTCCAATATTCCGCGGCATTGCCCCTTGCTGTCCAAAAGAGGCGTGCCGGAATAACCGTCTCCAATGCGCTCGGACAATGTTCCGCGCTCCATAACGGATCCGTGATTTATATCCCTATCGATGAAGTAGCCGGAAAAATAACGAAACTCTTTAAAGAAGACAACGCCAGGCGCCACAAAAGCGAAGGCAAACAACGGCCCTTGTTGGAAATCATTAAGATTTAGAGGCGATAAAGGAAGTGGTTTCTTGTCAAACTTGGAACCGGTATTGTCTTTGACTTTCAAAAGCGCGAATAGCGGGGAGTAAGCCACAATGTCGGCTTCGTATTTCTTGTCATCATACTGAATTTCTACCTGTGTTTTGTGCGTGTCAACGTAGTAACTAGTATGATCGGCCTCCCCCTCCGCAATTGCTATTATATGCGTGCACGTTATAACCAGGTGATCCCCCACAACAAATCCATCTCCAGCCTTAACGGGCATAAAGAGGTTGCGTATGATATTCGGTCTAAGTGCCACAACCCTTGTTATACTGGGAAGTGCTGCCCTCACTTCCGCAGGAATAGACTCATTGGACAACAACTGCGGTATGTTTGATTCGGCGGGTTCCTTTGGCTCCTCGGCAAATGAGCTGGAATAATTAATAACGGCAAAGCCCAACGCAAGAAACATCAAATACAGGTTCCGTCTCACGGTACCCCCCACAAATGGACTGTCTAATAACTATGCCCAGCCTAACACAAAGAAACCGTGGAGCGCAAACGAAAGTTGGTTTCTGGTTTAGTATTCTTCTCCCATTCCGCCCGGTATTCCTCCGCCTTTCTCTTTTTTCTCCGGCAGGTTCGCAATGGCGACGCCGACAGTAAGGTAGTTAGCCGCCACCGAAACCGCGTTCACAAAGGCCGTCTTCACGACTTTCAAGGGGTCAACGATGCCAGCTGCCTTCAGGTCTCCTATTTCGTTCGTGAGCGCATTGAAGCCAAGCCACTCATCGCTCTTTGCTTGCCCGGCTTTCTTACCCTTCAAGGTTTCAACCACCTTTGTTGACGATTCGCCGCTATTTGCGACAATGGCCGAAAGCGGCGCCTCCAAGGCGCGGTTTAATATATCCCAGGCGGCTTTCGTGACTGGTAAGTCCCTCTCGTGAGCACTGCCGTCCGCCAAAAGCACGTTTAAAAGCGCAATGCCGCCGCCGGGTACAATTCCTTCTTCCATGGCCGCGCGCGTGGCCGCAACGGCATCCTCCACGTGCTGCTTCAATTCCTTCTGGGCTGCTTCGGTTGGCGCGCCGACTTTGATGACCGCCACGCCGCCGGAGAGTTTGCCTAGCCGCTCCTGAAGTTTTTCCTTGTCGAATTCCGACTCAACCTTCTTGATTTGCATTTTGAGCTGCGCGATTCTGTCTTCGATTTCTTTCTTGTTGCCCTTGCCGCCGACGATCGTCGTCGCGTCCTTGTTGGAAACGACGCGGTGAGCGTGTCCCAAATCCGAAACGTCAACATTTTCCAATTTTTTGCCAAGATCTTCGGAGACGAACTGCGCGCCGGTCACGACGGCAACGTCCTGAAGCATTTCTTTTCTCCTGTCGCCAAAACCGGGGGCCTTCACCGCCAAAACGCTGAAGATGCCGCGGAGCTTGTTGACAACCAAAGTCGCCAACGCTTCGCCCTCAACTTCATCCGCGATTATCACTAATTCCTTCTTTCCACTTTGAACAATTTTTTCCAAAAGAGATAGGATGTCGTTTATTGCCGATATCTTTTTATCAGTCACGAGGATATACGGATCCTCAAGCATTGCCTCCATTCTTTCCGGGTTCGTAATCATATATTGCGAAATGTAGCCGCGGTCAAACTGCATGCCCTCGACTATCTCGTAAGAATTGGCGATTGTGTTCGAGTCCTCAATGGTAACCACGCCTTCTTTTCCGATTTTTTCCATAACTTCGGCAATTAGCCGGCCGATTTCTTCGTCTTTAGCCGAAAGCGTGGCAACCTCCTGAACTTTTTTGTTTTCGTTGATGACTTCTTTCTGTTTTTCGAGACCGCTCACCACGGCTTTGGCGCCTTTTTTCAGCTCTTCGGCCAAATGGATGACATTGAAACCTTTCTTGCTGATCGCTTTTTCGCCTTCGTCAATCATGGCGTGAGTCAAGACAACGGCTGTCGTTGTGCCGTCGCCGACGTAGTCGTTTGTTTTCTCTGCCGCCTGTTTTATAAACTCGGCGCCGAGATTCTCCCATTTGTTCTCAAGTTCAACTTCTTTGGCCACGGTGACGCCGTCAAAAGTCACCTGCGGCGCGCCGTAGCTCTTTTCAATAATGACCGCCCTGCCGCGCGGACCGAGCGTCATACGCACGGCATCAGCCAGTTTATCAATGCCTTTTTTTATGGCGGCGCGCGCTTCCTCGTAAAATAAAAGCTGTTTTGCCATGGTCTTATGAAATTATTGCTAAAATGTCGTCCTCGTCTCCGACCAGATACTTTTTCTCGTCAATCTCAATTTCATCAGGACCATATTTCTTGAAGAGGACGGTGTCGCCGACCTTGACCGACAAGGGAACTCTCTCGCCCTTTTCGTTGAACTTGCCGGGGCCCACGGCAAGCACCTTGCCCTTTATGGGCTTTTCTTTTTCCGCCGTGTCGGGCAAAACAATTCCCGATTTGGTTGTTTTTTCTTCCTCCAGCGGCTCTATAAAAACGTGGTTTGATAATGGTTTGAAAACCATGACTTATGACTTATGACTTATGACTTATGACAATAAATTTGTCATTAGTTATTGGTCATTAGTCGTTGGTTAATAATGTTGGCACTCCCGACCTAAGAGTGCTAATTCAATTTAGGGCGGGGCGGTGAGGTTGTCAAGACCCCATCCTGGCTAAGCCGAAGAGGGGTTTCTGGATAAATCTTTTTTTATGATCTTATTGATACAATCACCGCGTGGCTTGTGCCATCATCAGGTTCAACTTTGAGCTGCCAGGTTCCGACAGAAAGTGAACTCGTGTCCAGATTGAAAATGTATTGGTTCGCTTGAGAATCATATCTGAATTGGTTGCCGGTGTCTGCCGCGCTCGTGGAAAGGGCAATCTCCTCGGTGCCGGCGATACCGTCCTGGATTTTTGCCAAGAAAAGATGGCTGACTGCCGATGCGGCAAACTGCGAATTCGCATCGGTCAACTGGAACTTCACTGGCAATGTCCTACCCTTTTTGTATATCCCGCTGCCGTCGGATTTTACTGGAGGGAGAAAGCCGCTGAAACTATAAACAACATCGTAAGCGAGTGTTGTGCTTGTTGTATTGCCCAGGAAGTCAGACGAAGTAATGACTATTGTATGATGGCCGGGCAAGGCAAAACTGATATTCTGGCCGCTCGCAAACGGCTGGCTGTCAAGCGTGGCGGTAGTAGTCGCGACACCAACGCCCGAACCATCGTCCGCGGAGAATGTGAAAGCAAGAGGAGCGGAATTCAGAGTATATTCGCTGTTAAGCGGCGCGTGGGTTATTGTCGGCGGTTGGTTGTCCACGACTCCCTGGGATACGACAGGAGTTGACGTGCCCTGAACCGCGTAGACAACGTTTTGGGCAGGGGCGATTGTTTGGTTGGTTTCCGTCGGTGAAGTGAAAATACCGGAGCTCGGGTCAATATATCTACTGTAGATTTCGTAGCTGTCCGTTGTCGTAGTGAGCTGACCTGCGATATCTGGGTTGGCGGCGAGGAAGGCCTGATTATCGTGAGCGGAGACATAGAACCTCGCCTGGACACCGTCAGGAATCAAAATCCACTCTGGAGAACCCTGGTTGTCGCCGGAGACGATTGCGCCGGTTATCTGATTTTCGTATTGGCCTGTCGCATAATTCATACCGACATGCCTGCCATCGGGGGTAACAGCATGGAGGTCGAGGTCCGGCAAAGAACCGGTATTCGAAATTGGTGCTGCTAACCCTTTTTGTGCAGCAACCGCAGCCTCAACCACGCTGGGCTGAATTTGTGAAACCAAATCAACTCCATTAGTTAATCGGGCAGTCGCTATATCTAAGCGGCCCCCGTTGAGTGGTAGATACTGGAGTGACCGATACTCCAAACGATAATAGCTCAACAGAATCAAGGCAACTGATAAAAGTAGAGCTAAAACAAGAATAAAGATCAGCACCCCTTTTAATGGTTTTTTGTCTAAAAAATAATCCCCTTTATAAGACATCGATCTCCACAATAGAAGAGTGGTGACAACAAGTGCGACAATAGAAATTATCAATAAACGAAGTGAATTTTCTTTAGGAAAACCGCTAGCTACTGGAATAGGCTCCTGACCCAAATTAATAAGTGCAAGCTGAGAAACAGGCGGCGGAACATTAAGATTAGCGCGTGTCTGATAATTTACGCCTAGTAGAAGTGCCGCACTCACAAAAACCAGCAGCAAGACGAAATAGCGGATTTTTATTTTCTTAGCAATAGCAACGATAGCACATGTAATCAAGTACCAAACAACTAAATCGAATGTAAGGCCTGAAATATAAAATTCACGAAATTGCACAGGCGGAGGAGAAATCAAATTGTAAGAGCCGGAAAGTTGCCATGCAACGGGAATTCCGGGTACAGAAAAAATCATTATCAAAAGGATGACGATTTTAAGAATACTCGGCTTAATAAAACTTTTTACGGCCTTATTTTTTAGAGCAAAAACAACACACAGTACGATTATCGCCAATGAAATCCACAAGAATTCCAGTTTGGCAAGACTTACACCAATATCGGTCCCTAATAAATCATGAAGCTCAAATAAGACAGGCGGCGTGGTTCCAAGAGGTTCGCTCGCTAGGGCATTATTTATAAAATGCCAATCACTTAAAGAGTTGCCTGCTGTTGGTTTATTTTCCAACGGTGAGTTGGTACTAATACCTAAAAATGGACAGGTTGATGAATTAAACCCGAATATATTGCTCAAAACCACTTCTGTATATTTACCAACAAAATCCAAATTATGGAGAGCTATCGATTCGATATCCGCAGTTATGGATGACGTTTCAATGTGCCCCACAGTAAATCGGACAAGCTTATCGTAGTCGGTGTAGCTATCACCAAAGGACGTAAGAACACTACCAAATGGTCTATTTATCCTCCTGCATTGATTATCGAGATATTTCGTTCCATTAAAATCTGTGTAGCCATATTCGGAATAACCAAGCGGATTGACATAGTAGAGAACCAGAGCACTTTGTTGTGAGGTGGGAATGGAAGTGTCCCAATTGCCCACGCTTTTATTTCGTGCTTCCAGAAGATAATAAGGAGTTACATCATCATCTTGGGTGCTTGTAGCCAGGTTATATCTGACTGCGGCATCTCCGAATTTTTCGCTAATCAAAGTCGGAATATTCACGAAGCCAGAGAACGAACTTGACACAATATCATAATGCAAAAATTGCAGAAATTCTTTTGTATACGAACTCATCTGCGGCGGGTCGTTTTCACCGTTGTTTCTTGAACCTCTGGCCATCAAATCCCATTGCCCAACATCACCCATACCCACAAGATCTGGGACGAACGTGCTCTGCGGAGTTAATATTGCGCCTTCAATATGACCCATTTCATGCGCCCACCCACCAACGAAATTGTCTTCAGCCAGAACTGTTTTAAATGGTGATGCCGCTATAGGAAGTACCTGCGATTCCATTTGATATGATTTTTGGCTATATTCTCTCGTGGCCATACCAGAATGCACGGCAGCTATGGCTTGGTAGCCACCCAAATCTACACCGGCAGAAGTCGCCGCCGCAATTGTATCGTCAATAAATTCGGGTTCGTGTCCGTCAGCATAATAGGTATAAGTCTTTGCCGTATTGTACCAGCTCCCCCCGTTATCAAACACCGTGAAATTGAAATTTACCGTGCCGTAGGAATTCTCCAGATGGTAGTTTTTCACGCAGTGGAGGAGGTCGTCGTAGTACGCTTTCGTGTGGCCGGGATAGGCGGTGTTCTGATTCAGCAATTTGCAGGGCTGACTTGTGGTAGCCGTCGAATGCGGCGTCCCCTGGGGCTCTGCCAGTATCACCGCCACGTTGATGTCTCTGACTGGCGGCTGCACCGTAACCAACCTGAAATAGGCATCAAGAGAAGGGTTTCCCGACCAGTAACCGCCGTCATAGATGTCATAAGAGGAGCCGAAGATTACCGTGTCGTTGCCATCAGCCTTGGTAGGCATAAGCCAGTAGGAACCGGTGTGGAGTGTAAATGGCGAGGGGAAAACATACTCGTATTCCGTGTCGC
>Ga0315274_10002979_pt1 | contig 25189 bp, 23 predicted proteins | sample YL17G02_20_MG_FD_203700 | JGI IMG/M metagenome (GOLD analysis project Ga0315274, IMG submission 203700) | Sediment microbial communities from Yellowstone Lake, YNP, Wyoming, USA - YL17G02_20 | ecosystem: Environmental > Aquatic > Freshwater > Lake > Sediment | place: USA: Wyoming | collected...
CGACTGCCTTTTTCTTTTCACCGATACTCTGGTCATCTTCGACCATGTGCGCCACAGGATACAGGTGGTATCGAACGCACACATCCAGGGAGAAGCCTCCGTGGCTTATGAAGAAGCGGTGGCCCAGATAGATACACTGATAGACGCTCTAATACGGCCTCTGCCTCAGGCCACTTCACAAGTCCCCAAGTCGTGCCAAGCAGAGCTAGAATCCAACTTCACCCCTGAGCAGTTCTGCGCCGCAGTGGCGGCAGCTAAGGAGTATATTGCCGCCGGCGATATCTTCCAGGTAGTGCTCTCCCAGCGGCTGCGCCGCCGCACCAGTGCCCAGTCCTTCTCCATCTACCGGGCGCTGCGGATGCTCAATCCTTCGCCCTACATGTTTTACCTCGATTTCGGCACTTTCCAGCTCATCGGCTCCTCTCCGGAGATGCTGGTGAAGTCGGAGGAAGGCAAAGCCGAGACCCGACCCATAGCCGGTACCCGGCCCCGGGGGAAGAGCGAGGCCGAGGACAAAGCGCTGATAGAGGAGCTTCTGGCCGATCCCAAAGAGAGAGCGGAGCACGTGATGCTGGTGGATCTGGGCCGCAACGACCTGGGGCGGGTCTGCCGCTATTCTACAGTGAAAGTGCCCTTGTACATGGGCATAGAGAAATACTCTCACGTCATCCATATCGTCTCCTCGGTGCAGGGAGAGTTGATCAAAGGGCAGAATTCTTTTAGCCTGCTGCGTGCCGCCTTCCCGGCGGGGACAGTCAGCGGCGCTCCCAAAATACGGGCTATGGAGATTATCAACCAGCTAGAAGGGCTCAAGCGCGGGCTATATGCCGGGGCGGTGGGCTATTTCAGCTTCACCGGCAACATGGACACCTGCATCACTATCCGCACCATCGTGATGAAAGGGGATACCGTATATCTGCAGGCGGGCGCTGGAATTGTGGCTGATTCCCAGCCCATGCGTGAGTACCACGAGACCTTGAGCAAAATCGGGGCACTGGAGCAGGCGGTGGGCCTGGCTGAGGAGGCGGATAGGCCTGTGGAGGTCAAGAATGGCCGGTGACAGAATACATAAATGTCATTTCAGCCCCCTATATCCCCCATTCCTGGGGGACCTTGAAAAGGAGGCTGAGGGACACCCCCAGACCCCCGTCTCAGGGAGGCACAGGTGATCAAAGAGGCTATCGCCAAGCTGGTGGAAGGGCAACATCTCACCGAGGCCGAAGCCCAGGCGGCTATGAGTCAGATCATGGACGGTGAGGCCACACCCGCCCAAATAGGCGCCTTCCTGGCGGCAATGCGTCAAAAGGGGGAGACTGTGGCTGAGCTGGTGGGCTGTGTCCGGGCTATGCGGGCCAGCGCTGTCAAGGTGGTCTGCCAGCACAGCGACCTGGTAGACACCTGCGGCACTGGCGGCGATGGCGTGGGTACTTTCAACGTCTCCACCACGGTGGCCCTGATGGCCGCTGGTGCCGGCCTGACGGTGGCCAAGCATGGCAACCGCTCTGTTTCCAGCCGCTGCGGCAGCGCCGACCTTTTGGAGGCCCTGGCGGTGAGCCTTGACCTGGGACCTGAGGAGATAGCCCGCTGCATTGACACGGTGGGCATTGGCTTCCTGTTCGCCCCCCGTCTCCACCCGGCCATGAAGCACGCCATAGCGCCACGCCGTGAGCTGGGCATACGCACTATATTTAATTTGCTGGGTCCTCTCACCAACCCAGCCTCAGCCAGCATCCAGCTCCTGGGCGTATACAGCCCTGACCTAACCGAACCCCTGGCCCAGGTGCTGCGGACGCTGGGCACAAAGCAAGCGCTGGTGGTACATGGCCACAGCGGCCTGGACGAGCTGTCCACAACAGGTATAAATAAGGTCACCAGGCTCAGCGATGGGGAAATAAGCACCTTCTACCTCGATCCTGCATCGCTGGGGCTGCCCCTTGCCCGCCTGGATGAACTAAAAGGCGGCTCCGTCGAGGAGAATGTCTATATAACGATGGGGCTGCTCCGGGGAGAAGAAGGTCCCCGGCGTGATATAGTGCTGCTCAATGCCGCCGCCATCCTGGTGGCGGCGGGCAAGGCTGCTGACTTTCCTTCCGGACTGGCCCTGGCAAGGGAATCTTTGGACAGCGGCCAGGCCCTGAAGAAACTGGAACAATTGATAAGGCTGAGCCAGCGTCTGGCGGGAAAACATGCTGGATAAGATAGTAGCGCAGACACGCCGCCGTATTGAGGTGAGCCAGAGCCGGCTGCCCCTCCTGGAACTCAAGAGACGGGTTGGCCAGGCAGACCCACCTCGCCCTTTCCAGAAGGCGCTCAAAGCGGCCGGATTTGGCCTTATTGCTGAGGTCAAGCGAGCTTCCCCCTCCCGAGGACGTCTCCACCCCACTCTGGACGCTGCTGAAATGGCCCGGCTTTATGCCCGCGCCGGAGCGCACGCTGTCTCCATACTCACTGAGCCTGACTTTTTCCAAGGCAGCCTGGAAGACCTTAAAGCAGCCAGAGAGGCGATGAACCTACCACTACTTAGAAAGGACTTTATCCTGGAGCCATACCAGGTATATGAGGCACGTGTCTTTGGGGCAGATGCCATACTACTTATCGTGGCTATACTGCCTCCCAAAAAGCTGCGCCAGTTGCTGGCGCTCTCTCAAGAGTTGGGCATGGACGCCCTGGTGGAAGTACACCAGGAGGTCGAGGTGAAGACAGCCCTTAAGGCCAATGCCCGAGTAATAGGTATAAATAATCGCAACCTCAAGGATTTCAGCGTTGACTTGAAGACCACCCTCCGGCTCAGGCCTCTGATTCCGCCTGAGGTCATGGTGGTGAGCGAAAGCGGCATCCACAGCCATGCCGATGTGGAACTGCTGCGCCAAGTCAGGGTTGATGCTGTGCTCATCGGCGAGGCGCTGGTGACCAGCCCCGACCCGCTGTCCAAAATAAGAGAGCTACTGGGCCAACCTCAGCCCGTCAAGAGGCCACTTCCATGATCAGAGTCAAGGTATGTGGCATCACCAACCTGGAGGACGCCCTGGCAGCCGCCGAGCTGGGCGCTGATGCCCTGGGCTTTGTCCTGGCCGCCAGCCCCCGCCAGGTGACCCCCGAAAACCTGAGACACCTGGTGGCTGAGCTGCCGCCATTAGTGTTGAAAGTGGGAGTCTTTGTGGACAGCCCCCTGGAGGAGGTACGCCGAGTCATGTCGGACTGCGGGCTGAACCTGGCCCAGCTCCACGGCTCGGAGAGCCCAGAGTATTGTGAGGCGCTTTTCCCCCGGGCCATAAAGGCTTTTCAGGTAAAGGACGCCACAGTGCTGAAGCAGTTGCCTCTGTACCGGGCCAGCGCCTACTTGCTGGACGGCTACCACAGCAAGCTCAAGGGGGGCAGTGGGCAGAGCTTCGACTGGGAGATCGCCCGGCAGGCCAAAGGCCTGGGTCGTATTATCCTCTCAGGCGGGCTTACCCCTGAGAATGTAGCTCAGGCCATCGCCATCGCCAGACCCTACGGGGTGGATGTCTCCAGCGGGGTGGAGGCCAGCCCTGGTAAAAAAGACCACCGCAAGCTCGCCGCCTTTATTCAAGCGGTCAAGGAGAGTAACAGTGAAGCTGCCTGATGCACAGGGGCGCTTCGGCCCTTACGGCGGCAAGTTCGTGCCTGAGGTGCTCATGCCAGCGCTGGCTGAATTGGAGCAAGCCTATCTCCAGGCCTGCGCCGACACCGCTTTCACCCAGGAGTTTGAGGCCCTCTGCCGAACCTACATTGGCCGCCCCACACCCCTTTACCCGGCCAGCCAGCTCAGCGTCCGGCTGGGCGGGGCCGCCATCCTGCTCAAAAGAGAAGACCTGGCACATACCGGCGCCCACAAAATCAACAACGCCATAGGCCAGGGTTTGCTGGCGCGGCGCATGGGCAAGCAGCGGATAGTTGCTGAGACAGGGGCAGGGCAGCATGGGGTGGCTACTGCGGCGGCCTGTGCCCGGCTGGGACTTAAATGTGTCATCTACATGGGCGAGGAGGACATGCACCGCCAGTCGCTAAATGTTTTCCGGATGAGGCTGATGGGCGCTGAGGTGAGGGGGGTTTCCTCAGGCAGCCGCACCCTGAAAGACGCCATTAACGAGGCCATCCGCGATTGGGTGACCAACGTTAGTGATACTTATTACCTGCTGGGCTCGGTGGTGGGGCCACACCCCTATCCTATGCTGGTACGCCACTTTCAGTCTATTATCGGGCGAGAGACCAGACAGCAGATGCTTGAGACTTACGGCCGTCTGCCCGATTACATAATCGCCTGCGTCGGCGGCGGCAGCAACGCCATAGGAATTTTCTATCCTTTCTTGGAGGACACCTCAGTCAAACTTATCGGGGTGGAGGCAGCCGGCAAGGGTTTGGACACGGGTGAGCACGCTGCATCCCTGGTAGCAGGAAGTCCCGGGGTGCTACACGGTGCCAGATCATACCTGTTGCAGAACGGGCATGGCCAGATAGCCACCACCCACAGCATCGCTCCCGGCCTGGACTACCCGGGGGTGGGGCCAGAACACAGCTATCTCAAGGACACCGGCCGCGCCCGCTATGTGGCAGTAACCGATAGCCAGGCGTTAGATGGATTCAAGCTACTTTCAGCCATTGAGGGAATTATCCCCGCCCTGGAGCCATCTCATGCCATCTACTATGCCACCCAACTGGCCCCCACCCTGAGCACTCAGGAACTCATAGTAATTAACCTCTCCGGCCGGGGGGACAAGGATATTTCTATCGTGGCTGAGGCCCTGGGGGAGTAAAGATGAGCCGCATTGCCCAGGCTTTTAAAGTACCAGGGCGGGTTGCCCTTATCGGCTATGTAACCGTGGGCTACCCCAGCCTGAAAGCTACCCTGAAAGCGGTGACTGTGCTGGAGGAGTCAGGCTGCGACATGGTGGAGCTGGGCATTCCTTTCTCCGACCCCTTGGCTGACGGGGTCACTATTCAGCGCGCCAGCCACCAGGCGCTTGAGGCTGGGGTGACCCCCACCGTGTGCTTAGAGACAGCCGCCCAGCTCAGGCAGCAGGTGAGCCTGCCCCTGCTGTTCATGACCTATTATAATCCGGTACTCAGATTTGGCCTGGAATCTTTCTGCCGGGCCTCGGCACAGGCTGGAGTGGATGGACTCATCGTGCCCGACCTGCCACCGGAGGAGGGACAGGCGCTTGAGGAGGCAAGCTCGGCGGAGGGGCTGGACCTTGTCTATTTGCTGGCCCCCAACAGCACGCCAGAGCGTATAGCTCTGGTGGCACGGCATTCGCGGGGCTTTATCTATTTGGTATCCCTGACCGGCGTCACCGGGTCTAGGGAGAGCCTACCCGCCGGCCTGGGGGACTTCGTGGCCAGGGTAAGGCGCTGCGCCAGCCAGCCTCTTTGCATAGGCTTCGGAGTGGCCAGCCCGGAGCAGACCAAGCGACTGGCCAGCGTGGCTGATGGCGTCATTGTGGGCAGCCGACTCATTCAACTGCTAGAAGAGGACTCCAGCCTTAAGTCCCTAAGAGGCTTTGTGGCCAGTCTGTGTCAAGCCCTGGACAGAGGCTGATATAATAAGTCAAAAGGAGGGAAAATGGAACTGACCAAGGTGTTGCTGAACGAAAATGAGATACCTACCCATTGGTACAATATCCAGGCCGACCTACCTGAGCCGCTGCCGCCGGTACTCCACCCGGCCACCGGCAAGCCGGTGGGGCCTCAGGACCTGGCTCCCATATTTCCTATGGGCCTTATCATGCAAGAGGTAAGCCAGGAGCGCTACATTGAGATTCCTGATGAGGTGCAAGCCATCTACAAGCTGTGGCGGCCCACGCCGCTTATACGGGCCTACCGCCTGGAAAAGGCCCTGGGCACTCCAGCCAAGATTTACTACAAATATGAGGGGGTCAGCCCGGCAGGCAGCCACAAGCCCAATACAGCGATAGCCCAGGCCTACTACAACAAGAAGGAGGGAGTGAAGCGCATTGCCACCGAGACCGGCGCTGGACAGTGGGGCAGCGCCCTGGCCTTGGGCTGCAACTTCTTCGGTCTGGAGTGCAAGGTCTACATGGTCAAGGTGAGCTATCAACAGAAGCCCTACCGCCGCATCATGATGGAAACCTGGGGGGCCAAGGTGGTGCCCAGCCCCAGCCAGGATACCAAGGGAGGACGCAGCATCCTGGAGCAAGACCCTGACTCCCCCGGCAGCCTGGGCATTGCCATCAGCGAGGCGGTGGAAGATGCTGCTACCAGGGATGACACCAAGTATTCTCTGGGCAGCGTGCTCAACCACGTGCTATTGCACCAGACGGTGGTGGGCCAGGAGACCAAGAAGCAATTTGAAAAGATAGGCGTCTACCCAGATGTCATCGTGGGCTGTGTGGGTGGAGGCAGTAACTTCGCCGGCCTGGTCATGCCCTTCGTCAAGGACAAAATTGAGAAGCGCAGCAAGGTTCAGATCATAGCTGTAGAGCCGGAGGCCTGCCCCAGTCTGACCAAAGGCCCCTATGCCTATGACTTCGGCGACACCGTGGGACTGACGCCGCTGCTCAAGATGTACACCCTGGGGCATACCTTTGTCCCACCCAGGATACATGCCGGTGGGCTCAGGTACCATGGCATGGCCCCCATCATTAGCCACCTCTACCATCTCAAGCTGATTGAAGCCAGGGCGGTGCACCAGACCGCTGTATTCGAAAGTGCAGTGCGCTTCGCCCGCGCCGAGGGCATCATACCCGCCCCCGAGCCAGCCCACGCCATCAAGGTGGTCATTGACGAGGCGCTAGCCTGTAAGAAAACAGGCCAGGCCAAGATCATCCTGCTGGGTCTGAGCGGACATGGACATTTCGACCTGGGAGCCTATGATGAGTTCTTCGCCGGAAAGCTGCAAGACTACGAATATCCCAAGGACAAAGTAGCTGAGGCGCTGACCAAGCTGCCCAAAGTTCCTGCCTAGAGCAACAAACAAGCGCATTTGGGGGGCTGGGCCGCCACGGGCGGCCCAGCCCTTTCTGTCCAGCCCAGTTGTTATTGCTTCGTCCTTTCTAAGAAGGACTCGCAATCGTCTATGCTGTTGTAATCGGCACCACAAAGTATGAAAAAGGGGATTCCACAAGGGGCGAAGCCCCTTTGGCGGGGGTTTGGGGGTGCCCCCCAGATCCCTCTCAATTCCCCCAAGAGTGGGGGATAAAGGGGGCTGAAAGAGCTATTTTCGTGATAACGACAAGGAATGTGCTATAATATCGGCGTAGGTGGAGGTGACGGTATGAAAGAAATACTGTTGGCAATCAGGATTGAGGTGCTGCCTGAGGGGGGGGTCTTGGCCACAAGTGAGGAATTGCCCGGGCTGGTGGCTCAAGGACGCACTATCGCTGAGACCTTAGAGATAGCGCAGGATGTGGCTCGCAAACTTATCGAGTCCTATCGTGAACATGGAGATGAACTCCCCCCTGCGTTGAAGGCTGCCACTCCCAGAACAGGAGAAGTGCGTATCCCTGTAGCTGTGTCCTGATGGGAAGGCTGGCAGGCTTCAGTGCTGGCGAAGTGATTGCCAAGTTGAGGCGAGCGGGCTTCGTCTTTGACCGTCAGGCCAAAGGGAGCCACGAGATATGGTGGAACCCTACCACCAGAGCCCGCACTACCATTCCCCATCATCCGGGCAATCTACCAGAAGGCACAGCGCGGGCCATTATCCGCCAAGCAGGGCTTACCGTAGACCAATTTCTGGAGCTTTAATGGCGTGGCGACTCATCCCGAATGGTTCTATGGAAACACTCACAGACTCCGTTAGTTTGGGGAGACCGGCTTTGGTTAAGGAATAACGCGGTCGTTACCTGTGCCCTGCAATGACTGGGAAACGTAATTGGGCTGAAAAATGTCTCTCAAACGCCGCAACCTCTTGACTTTTCAATCGTTCTAAAACTAGAATGCTTCTGTAAAAGCCCGCTCTAAGGAGATGCCACTTTGAGAAAGTTAGCATTATTTTTCATAATCTCAGCGCTGTTGATAGCAGTCCTGGCCGCTGGCTGCCTGGAGAATGAGGAGAAATCCACCCCGACGCCTCCAGCCACGGCAACGTCCTCTCCTCAGCCCACTGCCACCAGCCAGATACCCACGCCTACAGCCACCCCTACGCCCACAGCTATTCCCACGCCCCGAGTTCCTCTCAGTGCACCTGACATAGTGACCAAGGTGGAACCATCAGTAGTCACTATACTTACGAAATGGACGGAGACGGGCTTTTTCGGCCAGCAGGTGACAAGCAACGCAGCCGGTACAGGCGTCATCTTTGGAGCAGACGGCTACATACTTACCAATAACCACGTTGTCGAGCAAGCCGAGACCATCACAGTAGTTTTGGATAACGACGACGAGGAATACCCCGCAAGTGTAATTGGCCGTGACCTGCTCACTGACCTGGCAGTCATCAAGATAAACCCTCGGGCCAGTCTAACACCAGCGACCTTCGGAGACTCGGAGATCCTGAGGAAAGGCGAATATGTGCTGGCCATAGGCAACTCCCTGAACTTGCCGGGTGGGCCGACAGTGACTGACGGTATAGTCAGTAACCTGGGACGTTCCATAGAGACCAACAGCAGGGTGATGCTCTACGACCTTATCCAGACCGACGCCGCTATCAATCCGGGCAATAGCGGCGGACCGCTGGTCAACGTCTACGGCGAGGTAGTGGGCATCAACACCGCTATGGTTGGTGGGGCAGAGAACATCGGTTTCGCCGTAAGCAGCGCCACCGCCATCCCGATAAGAGACTCCCTGGTAGCTTATGGCCGGGTCGTCTGGCCCTGGATGGGCATCGGCGGTGACGACCTCACCCCGGCTAAAGCCAACGAACTAAACCTCTCGCTAAGCACCGGGGTGCTAATAGTACGAGTGTACCAGGGTTATCCGGCACAACAGGCTGGCCTGCAGCAAAACGATGTACTCACTCACTTCGATGACCAGCCGCTGACCAGCGTAAAACAACTCCAGAAACTAACCAGGCAACATAAGGTGGGGGACAAAGTAAAGGTCACTTATGTGCGGGGTAGCGATACCCAAATGGTGGAGATTACCCTGGCTGAGATGCCGCGCTAATACGGCTTACCCCCAGCACCACCTCCTTGCCGTCCAGCCGGTGAGTCTCCTTGTAGGCCTCGGCAGGCGCTGAGCCCTGGATCAAAGACCGAGAAAGGGTCTCCTGCTTGATGTAATCGCTGAAACGGCTCACCACTTCTGCAAGAGCCGTCTCCCCCTGATAGTAGGTAACAATGTAGTCAGCGATGTCAAAGCCGGCTGATTTGCGCATATTCTGAAGGCGGTGCACCAGCTCGCGGGCCAGCCCCTCGGCCACCAGCTCTGCAGAAACCGAGGTATCCACCGCCACCAGGTAACTCGCTTCGGTGGCCACCGCAAAGCCAGGCCGCGAGCGGCTGTTCACCAAGACCTCTTCAGGCAGCAGACGCCACTCACCCAGCTCCAGCGGCTGGCCGCTGGAAAGTTTGTGGGCTACTTCAGCCGGGTCAAGGCTGGCCAAAAGCTTGGCAATGCGAGGCAGCTCCTTGCCATACTTGGGGCCCAGCACCGGCAGGTTAGGCTTGACCTCAAAAAGGAGCACCTCCGCCTCATCAGTGACAAACTCCAAGCCCTTCACATTGAGTTCCTCAAGTATCTGGGGGGCCAGCCGCTCCACCCCCCTCCGCTCCGCCTCCGACCTCACCTTGACCAGCGCTCTGACCAGGGGCTGGCGCACCTTGAGGCTGGCCTGGCTGCGGGCAGCCCGACCCAGGCTAACCAGCCTCATGACCAGCCGGGTATCAGCAGACAACACTTCGTCAATCTGGCTGGGCTGGGGCACAGGGAAATCGCTGAGGTGCACACTCTCCGGGGCCTTGGGATTTGAGGAGAGCACCAGGTTGCAGTAAAGCTCCTCGGACACAAATGGGGCGAAGGGGGCCAGCAGTTGGGACAAGGTGACCAGACAGCGATAAAGGGTGAAATAAGCGGCCTGCTTGTCCAAATCGTTCTCACTTTTCCAGAAACGGCGCCGACTCCGCCTGACATACCAGTTGGAGAGATCGTCCACAAACTCCTCAATGCGGCGGGCGGCTACGGTGGGATCATAGCCCTCCAGCCCCTCGGTGACATCGCTGACCAGACGGTTGAGCTCGGAGATAACCCAGCGATCCAGCTCAGAGCGGTGGGGCGACTCAGCGGAGCGGGAGGGGTCATAGCCATCTATGTTGGCATAAGTGACAAAGAAGGAATAAGTATTCCACAGGGTGAGCAAGAACCGGCTTGCCTGCTCTACCTGCTCTAAGGAAAAGAGACGTACATTGCCCGGCGGGGATGAGGTATAAAGATACCAGCGTAGGGCATCCGCTCCATACTTCTTAAGCACAGATCCCGGTTCCACCACGTTGCCCCGTGCCTTGCTCATCTTCTCTCCCTTGGCATCCAGGATATGGCCCAGGCAGATGACATTCTTAAAACAGGGACGGTCAAAAAGCATAGTGGCCAGGGCGTGCAGGGTGTAAAACCAGCCTCTTGTCTGGTCCACCCCTTCACAGATGAAGTCAGCGGGAAAGCTCTGGTGGAACTGCTCTTTGTTTTCAAAAGGGTAATGCCACTGGGCCCAGGGCATGGCCCCAGAGTCAAACCAGGCATCCAGCACCTCAGGCACACGCTGGAGGCGGCCACCGCAGCGTTCGCAGGCGAAGCTGATGCGGTCTACATGTGGGCGGTGCAGGTCTAAAGGCTCATCCAGGCCTGCCAGCCCCGGCTGGCCCCGCAGCTCCGTCAGGCCACCAATGAACTTATACTCGCCACAGCCGGAGCAACGCCATAAGTTGAGCGGGGTGCCCCAGTAGCGCTCGCGGGAGACAGCCCAGTCCACATTATTCCTGAGCCAGTCGCCAAAGCGGCCCTGTTTAATATGCTCAGGATACCAGTTGATCTCCTCGTTGCCGGCCACCAGCCCTTCCTTTTTGGCGGTGGTCTTGATATACCAGGAAGGCTTGGCGTAATAGAGAAGCGGGGCGGAGCAGCGCCAGCAGAAGGGATAAGTATGGCGCAGCCGTTCGCTCCTGTAGAGCAGCCTCCTGGACTCAAGCTCCTTCAGGACGAGTGGATCGGCCTCTTTGACAAACTTGCCAGCAAAGCGGGGGTCGCCCAGCATATTGCCACGCTCGTCCACCTGCTGCACAAAGTAAAGGTCGTAGGACTTGCCCGCATCATAGTCCACTTCGCCGAAAGCCGGGGCGATGTGCACAATGCCAGTGCCCTCGGTCAGGGAGACAAAGTCGGCGGTGATGACATGATAATTCTGCGGTGGCGATGCTGGCTCCGGAACACCACGCTCAAAGCGGCGATAGAACTCCGGCGGAAGGAGATAAAGAGGCTCATATTGAACGTTCCTAAGCTCGCTGCCGGGGCAAGCGCCCAACATCCGATAGGGGTGCTTGATGGCTGTCTTGAGGCAAGCCTCAGCCAGGATGAGCTGCTCCCGGCGGCCTTCAACCTCCACTTCCACAATGGCATACTGAGCCTCCGGAGAGACCGCCAGGGCGGTGTTGCCCGGCAGCGTCCAGGGGGTGGTGGTCCAGGCCAGAAGGTAAGTTGGCAGTTCGGGGCTAGCGCCGAATTGCTTTAGCTCAGCCTGCCCCGGCATCACCTTGAACTTCACCCAGACAGACGGGTCATCAGCCTCGTCGTAGCCCAGGGCCACCTCGTGGGAGCTCAGTGAGGTGCCACAGCGGGGGCAGTGAGGGGTCACCCGGTGACCTTGGTAAATAAGTCCCTTGTTCCAAAGCTCTTTAATAATCCACCAGCAGGACTCAATATAGCTGTTGTCCAGGGTGATATAGGGATGCTCCATGTCCACCCAGAAGCCGATGCGCTCAGTGAGGGCCTGCCACTCCTTTAGGTAGCGGAAGACGCTCTGGCGGCAGCGGGCGTTGAAACGCTCAATTCCGTAGCGCTCAATATCAGCCTTGCTGGTGAACCCCAGCTCTTTCTCCACCTCCAGCTCCACCGGCAGGCCGTGGGTATCCCAGCCAGCTCTGCGAGGTACATAGCAGCCTTTCATGGTGCGATAGCGAGCTATCACATCCTTGAATACTCTCGCCAGCACATGATGAATGCCGGGACTTCCATTGGCGGTGGGAGGACCCTCATAGAAGTTAAACTGCTGGCTGCCCTGGCGTATCTGGAGGCTCTTCTGGAAAATGTGCTGCTCCCTCCAGAAACGCAGGATGCCATCTTCAAGTGATGGGAAATTGACTTTGCTGTTGACTGGCTTAAACATGGGGTGGACTTGCCTTTTAGCGCTTCTTGGGCAGGATAACCACCTTGCGGGATTCACCTTCACCCAGGCTTTGAGTGGCTATATCGGGAATTTCGGCCAGGGTCAGATGGACAATGCGGCGCTCGTTGGCAGGCATGGGCTCAAGCACCACTGATTGCCCGGTAGCCTTGACCTGCTCCGCCATGCGCAAGGCCAGCGTCCGCAGCGCTGCATAATGACGCTGCCGGTAGCCCTCCACATCCAGAAAGAGGCGTTGCCTGGCCTGCATACGGTGAGCCAGAATAAGATTGGCTATGTATTGCAGCGCAGCCAGAGTCTGGCCACGGCGGCCGATGAGGACACCCAGGTCAGGCCCGATGAGGTTCAGAGCGACCACATCAGGCCCCACCCCCTCAGGGGGCGATGTGGGCTGAACTTGGGCTGACACCTTAATGAGAGTCAACAATTTCTCCACCACTTCCCTGGCGGCTGAGGCCACCTCACCTCCTGTGTCAACCAGAGGCATCACCCTGATACGTGCCTCCTCAGCCCCCAGACCCCATATGCCCGACCTGCCTTTGTTGATAACGGTGATCTCCACCTGTTCCCGGGTCAAACCAAGTTGCTCTAAGGCCCGTTCAGTGGCACCATCCACTGTCTTGGCACTTATTTCTATGCTTTCCACCATAATTATTTCCCTTTCGCGGCTTGGGGCTGCTGGGCAAGGCGGCGTTTGAACATTTGAGCCACCGGCGCCAGGCCACCCCATCCAGTGATGAAGTATTGAATGGCGATGCCGATGAGGTTAGAGAACAGCCAGTAGAGGGCTAGCCCAGCGGGGAAAGACAGGCTGAACACGGTGAACATCAGCGGCATCATCCACTGCATCATGCTGGTCATGGACTGCTGGCGGGGGTCCTGGGAAGGCGTGGCAATCATCTTCTGCTGCGCCCACATAGAGGCCCCCACCAGAAGGGGCAGGAGCAAGGTGCCGTCAGGCACAGCCAGATTAATCCACAGGAATTGTGACCCCAAAGGAGCCAGCTCATTCAACACCGGCCAGGAATAAAGGTGTCCTGAGAGGTCTGCCAGAGCCTCCGGGGTGACCGCCAGAGCCCTGATTATAGACTGGTAAAGGGCTATCCAGATTGGCATCTGGATGAGCATGGGCACTATGCACCCCAAAGGGCTGATTCCCGACTCCCTGTAAAGCTTCATCTGCTCCTGGGCCAGCTTTTCCTTATTCTTGGCATACTTTTTCTGTATCTCCGCCAGCTTGGGCTGCAAATCCTGCATCCTCTTGGTGGACTTCAGTTGCTTTAGTGTGAGTGGCATGGTGACCAGCCGCACCAAAATGGTGAGCACGATGATCGCCAGTCCAAAGTTGTGAAACAGCGCACCATAAAGAACAACCAGGAAGTTGAGTATTGGATCTAGAATTATCAGGTTCCAGAGGTTCAAGACTTATTCCTCATTTGAACATTAACGCCATTTCGTCAGTATCGAAGGTCCATTTGGGAGCACCAGTAGCTATCTCCAGAGCATGGAGTTCGTGATTCCGAGTATAGACATAGACATAAGTGTTGTCCTCACTGATACCAAGAGAAGCATAAATAGGCGACTTGAATTTGATTGACCATTTAAGGCGTTGTTGATCTTGGGGCAGGGCTTCATCAGTGGTCAGGACATTAAGATAGCCATCATGGGCGCCCACCAGTAGCAGCTCCTCTTCACCTACTTTCGCCAGCGAAAGTGGAGCGTTGACGCTTGCGTCCAGGTCGTACTGCCAAAGCGGTTCATACGTGTCTCCCTTGTCCTTAATGGCATACAATGTCCCATTCAGAGAGACAGCGTAGATTGTGTTGCCTGAAATTATTGGCTGTGCCCAGAACCAGCGACCGCCCTTGAACTTCCATTTCACACTACCATCCGCTCTGTTTAAAGCATAAAGGTAGCGATCATTAGCGCCGATGTAAATGGTATCCCCCTGAATAATAGGGGTAGTAATGATGGCACCATCGGCCTCAAAATAAAAACCTGGGACTTCCTTGCCTGTGTCAGCTTTAATGGCGTAGAGATGATGATCCAGGGAGCCAACATAGACCACTCCGTCAACCACCGCCGGGGTGGACCATACCTTGCCTTTGGTCTTAAAAGGCCATCCAGTCCTCGGCTGGCCGGTAGACGCATTCAGGGCATACACCTTTTTATCTGAGGAGCCAAAGTAGAGATAGCCATCGGCTAGCACCGGACTACCCACAATAGCGCCTTTAGTTTCGAACCTTATTCCACCCCACCCAGCTCCCAGCTTGAGGGTGAAAGCATACATGTTGCCATCATAATCACCAATGTAGAGCATATCTGGAGATACCGCCGGGGTACTATAAAGGGCCGCTCCCCCAGGACCGGAAGCACAGCTAAAGGAGACACCGCCCCCCTCTGCTTTAATCTCCACCCACGGCAGGTCGCGGTTGCCGGTCTTGGCGTCCAGAGCTATTATTTTGCCCTCTGTCGATCCCAGGTAGAGCACACCCTGGCTCACCACTGGCCCTGACCAGCCCTGAGGGCCGGCACCGGTACAACCCACCAGGGTCAGGCCCAAGAGAGCTACAAGAACAACTATAAATAAGGCGGGGCGTAATCTAAATTTCATTCAGAATACTTTCTCAACAGAGAGTGCTGCAAAAGACTTAATCAACTCTCTGAATACCCCATTCTTGGGGGACTTTTGAAGCTGGGGGGCACCCCCAGACCTCCGGCACGACATAATCTGCACTACTTTCTCAACACGGGCCACTGGCGCTATCAAGTTCGCATTTTCGCCCTTGGGGCACTGGGTCATAGCCACCGGGGTTAAAGGGATGGCAACGGGCCAGACGCCTGGCCGTCAGCCAACCACCTTTGAAAAACCCGAACCTCTGAAATGCCTCATAACCGTAATTAGAACAGGAGGGTGTAAACCGGCAAGAAGGCGCCATCACCCGCGATAATGTTATCTGATAAAACCTGATTAGATTTAGGGCCAGCCACTTCATTCTAACTAGCCACCTTCAACTGGCCGACCAACTCAGCTTTAAGCCGCGCCCGATGTAGCAACTCATCCACAGACCGCTTTCCCTTATGATAGTCAGCACCAGTCATTGCCCGGCGGGCGATAAAGAGCAGATCCCAGCCTGGCTTGACCTCGGCTAGCCGGGCGCTCTCCCGGAGCAAACGCTTGATGTGATTGCGCTCCACGGCATTGCCCAGACGACGGCTCACTGAAAAACCATAGCGGCTATACTCCAGCCCGTTAGGCAAAGCCTTGAGAACCAGCAAGCTATTGGCCCAGGAACCACCATGGCTGGAGACGGCGGCAAACTGCTTGTTGTGGGTGAGGCGCCGCTCTTTTGGCATAGTTGGCATGAGAGTACTCTCCACAGCCTAAACTAAACGGTAAGCCTCTTGCGACCTCTTAGCCGCCTTGCCTTGAGCACTAAACGACCAGCACGCGTGCTCATCCGAGCCAGAAATCCATGCACCCGGTTTCGGCGGCGCCGCTTTGGTTGATAAGTACGCTTTGGCACCTTATCCCATTCTCCTATTCAACATGAAAGTGATTATACTCTATAGAGCGCCATCAAGGCAAGGGGTGTAGATTTTCCCAGATCCTTGTATAGTCGTAGCGGTCAAACCCGCCCAAGGCAAGTTGTGTCATTGCAAACATATGCGGTCATTACTATGAAAATGGCTCTTTCAACCCCCCTGTCCCCCCATTCTTGGGGGGAAGTTGGAGGTTGGGGGTCACCCCCAAGCTCCCGCCAAAGGGGCTTCGCCCCTTGTGTAATCTCCCTTGAAAACAGCAGAGAGTCCAGAGAGGCTCGGCCTCTCTGGCGGGGGTCTGGGGGAATCCCCCAGATTCCCTTCCACCCCCTCTCCTGGAGGAGATGGGGGTGGGGGTGAGGTATCACTATTTTCATACTTCGTGGTGCCGATAGCAAGTCGGCATGGTTGATTGCAAGCCCTTCGCCTTGGCTCAGGACCAGCTCCGCGAAGCAATCTCATCCCCGTTTTCCACCAGATTGCTTCGTCGTCCGCCACAGGCAGACTCCTCGCAAAGACAGGCAAATCCGCGAATTCAAATATATCACCTTCCCCTAGAACTAATATTGGTTCTTCAAACGTGGCCCTTCGTGAAACCTGTAATATTCCGTTACTCTCTTCAACGCTCTGGCGGCTCTCTCGAATGTGGAGAAGCCAGGGAGCCCCTTCTCAAACAGTTTCTGTCTCATTTTTAATGCTTCTGTTTCCTGTTGCCAGGCTGTCAGTACGATTAACAAACACTTGTTTGACCTGGTCTTGAGATCAAACAGGGCCCAAAGGAGGTTATCAATAGTAGAATCAGATTCTCCGAGCCGAGATAAAAGGTCCACCCACAGTTCCAGAACCAGAGTGTCGATGTTATCGTCGCAGCTTAGGATATTCAATATCTTCAGTAAATCATCTATAGAACGAAAGTTCCAGGATACATCCAGAGGATTGAGATAGCTTCCACCTATAACATTGAAAAAGGAGGCAAATTCCTGGTAGGAGCGCTCGCTAAGCAGAGGGACTGTCAACCCTTCTTGGACAAAAGCGTCAGTTATTACTACTGATTGCCCTCCACTTTGTGCTATTAACCCGACTCTGGGACCTTCAGGCGGTTTGAGATATAGCAATGCTTTTACACAATCAATCATCTCGTCGAGATTATCAACCTTGATTGCCCCGCATTGCCTGATCACGGTTTCCCAAATAACAGGAACAGAGGCCAGAGAACCGGTATGAGATGCTATTGCCCTGGCCCCCTCCTCGCTTTTGCCCCCTTTCCAGACCACTACCGGCTTCCTCTTAGCTGTCTCCTTGAGACACTGGAAGAATCTTCTTCCATCTTTAACTCCCTCTATATACATGCCTATTATTTTGGTTTCCTCATCACTGGCTAGGTACTCCAGGTAATCAGTACTATCGAGAACCGCTCCGTTGCCATAACTCACCGATTTGCTCACCGTAATCCCATGGCACTTTCCCGCTACACTGAAGAGGACAGCCTGTGTACCGCTCTGGGAGATAAAACCCACCGGCCCTGTCTCACCAACGTACTGGGTAGTACCATGGCGCAGCCCGATTTTGGGGTTAAAGACTCCCATACAGTTGGGGCCAATGAGATTGAAATTCGCCTCCACAGCCATCTTAGCAATGAGGTGTTCCAGCCCTATTCCCTCCTCGGTATTCGTTTCAGCAAATCCGGAGGTGAACAGTGTTGCTCCACCTACTTGTTTCTTGATGCAATCTCCGATGATCTTGGGTGCAACCGTTCTGGGAACTGCGATGACTACATAATCAACGGACTCAGGAATATCAAGCAAGCTATGATAGTTTGGTATCCCCAGTTCTTCTATCCCTGGCAATTCTTGGGGATCAATCTGAACGGAGTACAGTTTTCCTCTGAAGGTGGCCAGGCTTCTAAGCCACATGTAGTCATTAGCTTTCTTGTCCCCCACCACCGCTACCGACCTGGGGTTGAAAACCCTATCCAGCTCTCTTTTTTGCAAGAAAAACCTCACGCCATGTTATTTGCTTATTTCAATTACTTTCTGATACCGATGCTATAGTGAAAGAATACGCACGTCGGCTCGACCTGAATCGATAGTGAGTATGCCGACAGTCCCCAGCCCGCGGCGGTAGTCGAGAAATGTGGGACTGCCCGGGTTTACATATAGGGTATCACCACAATGTTCCATGACTGGGTGATGCTCATGACCAAACACAACAATGTCAGGATTGTCATGCACAGAATGTAACCGGAGATGGTGTCTTTCATGGCCAAGCCACAGTGTCTGCCCCTCAAGTTTCAAGACATGTATTTTCTTCACACGCCTGTCTGCCACCGTAGCTCCGTAGTCATCATCGCCGCTCGCTGCCAGCACTGGAGCGATACACTCAAGGTCATCCAAGACAGAGAGGATGTAGATGTCGCCAGCGTGTAAAATGAGGTCAACACCGCGGAAAGCGTCCATAACTTCCACAGGGAGTGCATCCCTCGCTTCGGGAATATGTGTATCCGATAATAGCCCAATACGCATCAGATCATCTTACATTATGAATTGACAGAGCACCCCCTGTCAAGGAATGTTGAGAAGGGAGGTAGGGGCGATTGGCCAATCGCTCCTACGGGGATACCCCCAGACCTCCTGGACGCTCAATGGGCTGAACAGCTAAACTATAAGGCATGGCTCGCAAACCTCGTCCTCCATTGACCCTTGTGGGGGAACGTAAAATCAGCCTTGATGGCCAAAGCATTTCATATGTCATCAAGCGTAGCGCCAAGGCGAGGTACATTCGGCTTGAGGTAAGATCAGCAACAGGCCTTACAGTAGTAATTCCGAACTCCTGTAGCATCACACAGATCTCCGACTTACTGCAGGCGAAGAGAGGCTGGATTCTGAGCAATCTGGCGAGATATAGCCAATCCCGACTGCCTGCAACCGGAAAGGAGCTCAAGAGTGGCGATACCATTCCCTACCTCGGCCGGGATCTAGAGGTCGTAACACGGCAAAACCATGGGAATGCTGACAGTGCAAAGCTGGAGCGGAACAGGCTAATCGTTAGCCTCGGAGCCAAGAACGGCAAATTGGACTTGGTGCTAGAGCAGTGGTATCGGATGCAAGCTGCCCAACTCATAAGGGAGAGGGCAGGCAGAGTGAGTGCTCGATTCGGGCTTAGCTACAACCGGCTCATCATACGGGGGCAGAAAAGCCGTTGGGGTAGCTGCTCCAGCAAAGGCAACCTCAGCTTTAACTGGAAGCTCACAATGGCACCGGAGCCTGTTATTGACTACGTTATCATACATGAGCTTCTGCACCTGAAAGAAATGAATCACACCAAGAGGTTCTGGCAACTGGTAGCTGAACATTGCCCTCGGTGGCGCGAGCACAAGAAATGGCTCAAAGACCATGAGGCCGAGCTTGCTGCTAAGCTATCTACTTAAAGCAGAGTGCCTGCGTTGCACCATTGTTATGAAAGTGATTCTTTCAGCCCCCTTTGTCTCCCACTCTTGTCCCAAGCTTGGGACTTGGGGGAATCGGGAGAGAGGCTGGGGGGCACCCCCAGGCCCCCGCCAAAGGGGCTTGCCCCTTGTGGAATCCCCGTTTTCATACTTCGTGGTGCCCAAGACAGTTGGCATGATGGATTGCAGGGATTAGTTGCCTAATGTCCCCGTTTTTGTGGGGGCAGAACCAAACAATCTGGACTAATGTTTAGTCAGGTTGCTAAGCGCATTACAGGCAGGCAAATGCCGAACTTCAAAATACCACCGCTAGTGCGGATCGCGAAAGAATACGATAGCAGCAATGTTATATGCTGAGTGAAGCCCCATTGCTGTTATGAAAAATCGCTTGTTGGCGGCAAACATGGGAATTTCGCCCTTAGCTGCAGCAATGAGCTTTTGATTGATACCAAGGCCAAATATAAAGCTGGCTACGGTGTGTAGTGCCAGGCCTCCCGTGTAGCGGATCAGCACTACCTCATGGCTGTGTTCGGGAAAATATACGCTGAGATAGATTATATTCTCGACCAGCCCAAACCCGAATCCGGCCAGCGCGGACAACAGCGCAGCGTAGAAGCGGCCGGGCAGCGCTTGGGGCCATCTCGCTAACAGGAGATATACCCCAGACGGCTTCAGAGATTCCTCGATGATGGGTGCGGCCACAAAAGGCCCCAGTAAAGCCCCGTGCAGCACTTCTTGAAATGCTGAGCCGGGCAGAGCAACAATACAACCTAGAACCGCAATAAGCGGCCCTAATATCCACCATTTTGCAGGCAGGTGATGTCTCCCCTACTAACCCTGGAAGTGCTATTTCATGCTGAATGGGGGATACTTGTCAGTGAGAAGACAGCTGTAGCCAGACACTCTTGTACTCCACCGAAGGTACCCGGCGACGAAATTAAAGAGGCCCTTGGGATATTTCCCAGTGAACAAGATAGCCCACCAACCGAAAAACATCATGATGCTAGCGATGATGCCCACCAACCAAAGTACGATGCATTGAGGTATCACCAGAATAAACCTGAAAAAGGTACTGAGCCGTGAAAGCCTCTCGGGATAAGTGACGCCGACCGTGATTGGATACTCTGCCTTTTCTTTAGCCACTTGCTGTTCCATTTTGCCTCCTTACACCCCAGTTTTTTCTTTCAGATCGAGTCCTCATACGTCACGGCAAACAACAAGTCCACAATGGTTTTTATCAGATGACACGCCGCAATGTCACTGGATGTCTCGCAACAGTCCACAGTCCTCTATTACCTGCGTGTCTTCCAATAAGAACAGGTGAGGTTACCCAACTGTACCTGAGCAGCCACAGCGTTTTGTTTCCCCTTAGTCCCTCACCCCTTCGCCTCAGCCAACTCATCTCGAACATCCTCCACCTTCATTCCTTGCTCAACTCATCTAGCATCATACTCACCAAAACAGCGTCTGTCAATACCTTTTATGTCGTTTTGCCTTTCAATTCCAAAAGAGGTTAAGAACAACCTCAAAGATTATTGGGCATGTTTGCGGTGAAAGCGCAATTGAAAACCCTTGGTCACTGGCGGGGTCAATACCCCGCCCGGGGAGTGAGGCCCCCACAAAATCGGTGATTTTGTGGGGTTTATTATATCAGGCTGCTCTTGGCTACAAAATAGTCAGCCAACTCTGACGATCAGTTCCGCTACCAGTTGCAGTATCACGATGGCGATCAGGGGGGTGATATCTATCATGCCTATCCTGGGCACTATATGACGCAACGGGGCTAGAATGGGCTCTGTGATCTCATGTAGAAAGCGCATTGGCTGTTCATTTGGGTTTGGAGCAATCCAGGACAGCAGGGAGCGGGCAACTATAATTAAACTCAGCAACTGGCAAAAGTAAAATACAAAATGGCGTACAGTATCCATATTATCGGTGGTGCAACTTTCCAGATTTCTGGTAGCCTTTAATGACAGCCTGGGTCAGCAGGGCCCTCAAACCACCTTTCTCCAGACAAAGCAAGCCTTCGGCGGTAACTCCACCCGGTGAAGTCACCATGTTGCGTAGTTCGGCAGGATGTTTGCCTGATTCTGCAGCCAACTGCGCCGACCCCAGTACCGTTTGCAGCACCAGTTCACTGGCCACCTCCCGCGAGAAACCAATGTGCACCGCAGCATCAATAAAAGCCTCAATGAACAAGAAGACATAAGCCGGGCCGCTGCCGCTAACCGCAGTGGACATGTCAATATATTTCTCATCAGAGACATATAGCTCCTTGCCCAGGCTGCTCAGAATGGCCTTGGCAGCCTCCTGATGCGGCTGGCTTAACCCAGATGGGCTGGTCCACACAGTCATCCCCTGGCCAATCTGGGCCGGCGTGTTCGGCATAGCTCGCACAACGGCATTGTGGCTCAATCCCTGAGTCAGGTCGGCCAGGTTGCCCCTGGCCGCTATAGAGATAACCAACTGATGCGGTTTGAGGTGCCCTTGAAGTTCAGCCATCACCTCATCAAGGTTCTGTGGCTTGATGGCCAGGATGACCACCTCCGCTCCGTCCACCGCCCGGCGGTTGTCTCGTCCGCAGGTGATACCATAGCGCTGGCTCAGTAGCTGGCAGCGGGAATGGCTCACATCGCTGGCAGTTACCTCTTGAGGGGAGACTAGACCCTTGGCCAGCAGGCTTTTCAGGATAGCCTCCCCCATCACACCACAGCCAACAAAAGCTATTTTCATGTTCACCTCACCTATTGACGCTGGCCGAATATAACCCGGCCCAGCCTCACCATGGTAGCCCCCTCCTCCGCCGCAACCTCAAAATCATCGCTCATGCCCATAGAAAGCTCCGCCAGCCTCAGCGCCTCAGCCAGTTGGTGCATCTCTCTGAAGAATGGGCGAACCTCCTCGGGACTTGCTGCCTGGGGGGCTACAGTCATAAGCCCCTTTACCTCAAGCCCAGGGAGGCGGCCAATCTCCCGAAAGGCAGCTTCGAGCTGATTCGGGAGAAAACCGCTCTTGGTAGCCTCACCGGCTATATTCACCTCCAGCAAGATCGGGATTTTGCCCTGAACGCGCTGACTAAGTGCCTCAGCTAACCTCAAAGAGTCAACGCTGTGTATTATATCAAAAAGGCGCAAGGCTGCCCCCACCTTGTTTGTCTGGAGATGGCCCATGAAATGCCAGGTAGGGCGAGGCTCCAGACCGAGGAGTTGCTCTCGCTTAGCCTGTGCCTCCTGAACCCGGTTCTCGCCGAAGTGCCTGACACCAGCACGGAAGGCAGCCTGAATAGCTGTTGGGGACACTCCTTTAGTCACCGCCACGATGGTTATCTCCTCTGGCGAGCGCCCTGCTCGCTGGCAGGCCTGAGCAATGCGGCGGCGAACCTGCTCCAGGTTAGCCTTGATGGAGTTGGGCGTTGTGACTTGATGCAACGATGAATCTATATCCTGCTTTATTTAGCTACAGAGATAAAGCCGAAAGCCGCTCTCTGTATTCACTTGTCTTAAAAAGAGACAGTCTATTAAAATTTCTTGGCTTAGTGGTGGGCGATAGAGGACTTGAACCTCTGACCTTCTCTGTGTAAGAGAGACGCTCTAGCCAACTGAGCTAATCGCCCAAATATGGCGCGCTTGGCGGGTCTCGAACCCACGACCTTAGCCTCCGCAGGGCTACGCTCTATCCAACTGAGCTACAAGCGCAAATATTATGGTGCCGAAGGGGAGATTTGAACTCCCATGTCCGTTCGGACACTACGCCCTGAACGTAGCGCGTCTGCCATTCCGCCACTTCGGCGCTATACTATGGTGGGCGGTACAGGACTTGAACCTGTGGCCTCTTGCGTGTGAAGCAAGCGCTCTAACCACTGAGCTAACCGCCCAAAATCATGTCTCTCCCGTCCCCAGACCGCGGTGAAAATTAGCCAAAGCAAGAGGTCTTTTGTTGACCCTCCCCGAGGAAAAGCCAACGCCTCTCGTCTCTTCTTGGTCAAATTATATATGAACAATATTTGCTGGTCAACCCCGATCCGGTTCTTTGCCACTGGTGGTAGGGCCTTCACCATTGCTCTGGAGTTCCTACCACCTTACTATTTTCCACACAAATTAGCATAGATCCTAGGTTCGCTTGACAGTGATTTCCGATAGACGTATGATGTATGGGAGCTTGGAGTAAAGATGTGTGAAATGGACGATGAGCGGATGATTCATTCCTCGGGATTCAGGTAGATGCCTATCACTCTAGATGTTAGTAGTAAGTTCGGATAACCCACATTATATCCAGCGCCTTATGACTCCTCTGAGTTGGCCAGGATCGCCTGTGGCCCCAAGAAGACTAGTTTCCGGAGGTATTCAGGAATGCTCAAAGAGTTCGACTTGCAGGGGAAGGTCGCTATAGTTATAGGGGCAGGGCGGGGTATAGGGCAGGGTATAGCCCTGGTCTTGGCTGAAGCTGGCGTCGATGTCGTAGTTGCGGAGCTCGATAAGTCTGGGATGGAAGACACCTGGCCGTTCGCCCATTCAAGTCGAGCTCTCAGCACGTCATAAGCGGGACATAAGAGGCAGGGCGCTGGATCATAAAATTCTCAGGCCAACAATTTGCCCTTCGCTTGCTTTCTCTTACCGGCCAAGCCGTAAACAGCCGCACGGTAAGCTGTTGTTTCGGGGTGAGCCAGCAGATCGGGGAGATTGGGCCCTAAACTGTGTATCCATCCTCAATCCTCAGCTATCCCGCTTTCGCCAAAGACATACAGCTATGCAAGAGAATAGGCCAACCTGGTGAAAGCCCTTCAGGGGGTTGCCTTTCGCTAAGCTGGCCTATTCAAGATTGATTACAATGTGACCTTATTTGTTCTTGCCGTTGCCTCCACCAGCGCCCTGGCCTTTTCCTTGGCCTTGATTCTGACCTTCGTCATCATTATTATCGCTGGAGTTAGCTGAATGCTGTTGTGCTTTTCCCTTTTGTTGCTCTTGCTTTTCAAGACGCTGTTGGAGCCGCTCCTCAAGAGCATCATTACCGGTGTCATCAGCCTCATCTATAAGCGCCTCCAGACGGGTTAGGATGCTATTCCTCTGCACCAATCCTTTGATCTGTTTTCCAGATCCGCTATCTTGAACAACAGTTATCTCTTCAGCGCCATATGTATGGCTGCGGCTAGCCTGAACTGGTACGATCTTGACCTGTTCTGCTACCGCTACTTCTGCTACCGCTACTCTGTAGGGCTCCTCCTGGCCTTGTTGGACACTAGCGCCCTCATGATCAACCTTGATGTTATCGGGTGCAAGCTTTACCGCCACACGTTGGCCTACGGCGAATCCCTCTGCTGGGACAAGGTTATCAGGTACATATACCTTGACAAGCCCGAAGTTGGTGCGAATTAACAAGAAGAGCATGTCTGGAGCTTCGACAGTCCCAACAACTTTCTCGATCGGGCCTGAAAGTCCCCTGCGAACCATCTGCCCTGGCGGAACCTGTCCTGTCGATGGTCCCTTCACCCCAACATTAATGGTGACGGTGGCAGAATTTTGGGAATTGACCGTGCCGTCCTTAGCAAAGTAAGTGAAGGTGTCAACGCCCTCGAAGTCAAGGGTCGGCGTGTAGACGAATGATCCATTGGCGTTCAAGGTTAAGGTGCCGTGAGTAACGTTGTTGTGCAGCACGGCGGTGAGCGGGTTGCCATCTAGATCAGTATCGTTACCCAGCACACCAGGCGCGGCAATGTTGAGAGCCCCATTCTTATCCACACTGTAAGCATCATTGTTCGCCACTGGCTTCTGGTTACCAACATCGATGGTGACGGTGGCAGGATTTTGGGAATTGACGGTGCCATCGTTGGCAAAGTAAGTGAAGGTGTCAATACCCTCGAAATCAGAGCTCGGCGTATAGGCAAATGAGCCATCAGC
>Ga0315274_10002981_pt1 | contig 25179 bp, 20 predicted proteins | sample YL17G02_20_MG_FD_203700 | JGI IMG/M metagenome (GOLD analysis project Ga0315274, IMG submission 203700) | Sediment microbial communities from Yellowstone Lake, YNP, Wyoming, USA - YL17G02_20 | ecosystem: Environmental > Aquatic > Freshwater > Lake > Sediment | place: USA: Wyoming | collected...
CGGCCCCGTGCGCCCTGCGCTGGCGCTGCACCATGCGATTCTTCCGGATATTGGCGATCTCTTCCTGGAGGCGGGCGATCCGTTTGCGTATCACGCGGCGGTCGACCTCGAGCTTCTGTTCTCCGGGCCCGCGGACGCCGATGCCGCCTTGCTGGCGCATGATCGAACCGCGGCCCACAAGCCGGGGGAGCATGTACTGCAACTGGGCGAGCTCGACCTGGTGCTTTCCTTCGTTCGTGTGGGCGCGCTGGGCGAAAATGTCGAGGATCAACTGGGTGCGGTCGACGACCTTTACGCCGAGGAGCTTTTCGAGCTTTGCTGCCTGGGCTGGCGTGAGGTTCGAGTCGAATACCACGAGGTCAGCGCCCAACTCATCCACCGCGGCCTTGATTTCATCGGCCTTGCCTTGGCCGATGAGGGTGGCGGGGCAAGGCCGGCTGCGGTGTTGGACCACCGTGCAGGCAACCTCCGCGCCAGCCGTCCAAGCGAGTTGGCGCATCTCGCGTAGGGACTCTTCGACCTCTTCCTCGGTATCGGAGGGGAGGACGACGCGAGCCACCACCGCCGTCTCAATGATCGGCGGGCGCTCCAGTTCTATGAGCTTTTCGGGCCTTTCCATAAGTCACCGCGTTACCGTTTGGATCTCATCCGTATTCCTCATCTTCATGCAGACTATATCACGCGTGCGGCGAACGGACAAACGGCTCGTCTGATTTGCATCGTTCTTTTTCACGCGGTATCCTTGGGGCGTTTCCGGCCATCTGCGGACGAGGGTATTCCCAATGACACATGAAGAACCGGGCCTTGATTACAGGTCTGCGGGCGTCAATATCGATGCGGGTATCGAGGCCGTGCGCGCCATCAAGGATATTGTGAACAAGACGTTCGACGAGAACGTCTTACAGGACATCGGCAGTTTCGGAGCAATGTACCAATTCGACGCGGCGGCCATGGAACAGCCGGTGCTTGTATCGAGCGTCGACGGAGTAGGAACAAAACTCAAACTGGCCTTTATGACCAACAGACACGATACCGTCGGCATCGATCTTGTCTCGCATTGCGTCAACGACATCCTTGTGCAGGGCGCGCGCCCCCTTTTCTTCCTCGATTACCTCGCGTTCGGTGTGCTCGATCCCGCCGTCGCCATCGAAGTCATCCGGGGACTGGCCACGGGCTGCCGATACGCGGGATGCGCGCTCATCGGCGGCGAAACGGCGGAAATGCCGGGCATGTACAATGCCGGCGAGTACGACCTTGCCGGCACGATCGTGGGCGTTGTGGACAGGAAAAACATCGTTGACGGTTCCACGATTCAAGAAGGCGGCGTGATCATCGGCCTGCGCTCTTCGGGACTGCATACGAATGGCTACAGTCTTGCACGCAAGATCTGCTTCGAGGTGGCCGGATTGGCATGCAACGATCCGATGCCGGGCGCGGGGCGCTCCGTCGGCGAGGAACTCCTCGAGCCGCACCGGAGCTATGCGAAGCTCATACAACTCTTGATGCGGATCGTTACCGTGAAGGGGATGGCGCACATAACCGGCGGCGGGATCACGGACAATCTGCCGCGTTCCCTTCCTGCGGCATTGGGCGCTGAAGTCGACTTGGGCGCTTGGAAGATCCCGCCGGTGTTCACGTTTATTCAGCGGGCGGGCAGAGTCGCGGATCTCGAGATGCTCCGCACTTTCAACATGGGCATGGGCTATCTCGTGGTGGTTTCCGAGGGCGAATCCGAAAAGGCGCTGGACGCCTTGCGCCAGGCGGGAGAGGAGCCGGCGTGCATCGGGCGCGTAGTGGCCGGAGAGAATGCTGTGCGGTACGTCGGGAAGCTGCGATATGACGAATAAGATCGAGGTGGCTATGAAGCCGGGATTGCCGGATCCGGCGGGTCTCGGCCTGCGGGGGCGGCTCGCAGAGGATCTGGGTATTGCCGTCGATGATGTGCGCGTGATCGACGTGTATACCATCAACGCGGAGCTGACTCCTGAAGAACTCGAGCGGGTCCGCGTCGAGTTGTTCACGGATCCGATCATCCAGGAGTCGGCGATCAACAGGTCGCTGGCCCGCGACTACAAGTACCTCATCGAAGTGGGATTCCTCCCCGGCGTGACGGACAACGTCGGCAAGAGTTCCGCTGAAGGCATCGCAGATACCCTCGGGCGTCCCTTAAAGCCCGGACAGGGGGTATACAAGTCCACTCAATACGCCATCCGAGGCGCGGTCTCGAAGAAAACGTGCGAACGCATTGCGCGCGACGCGCTGGCGAACGAGCTCATTCAGCGGTGGGTGGTGAAGTCGGCCGCGGGGATGAAGAAACTCGGCGGGAAGCCTTTGTTGGGACTGCCTATCGTGACGGAGCGGAGCGATCCGGAAGTCAAGCACATCAACCTCGAGATTCCCGATGACCAGCTTGTGGCGTTGAGCCGCGAGATGACGCTGGCGCTCGAACTCAACGAACTGAAGGCCATCCGGGCCTATTATCGAGATCCGAAGGTGCGCGCGCAGCGCGCTAACGTGGGACTCCCGCCCGGACCTACCGATATCGAATTGGAGTGCCTCGCGCAGACTTGGTCGGAACACTGCAAGCACAAGATCTTCAATGCCGAGATCGAGTATACGGACGAGAAGGGCGAAACGCGCACGATCGATAGTGTTTTTAAGACTTACGTTAAAGCCACAACGGATGAAGTCGGCAAAACCATCGACTGGCTCGTGAGCGTGTTTCACGACAACGCCGGGATCATCAAGTTCGATGACAACTGGAACTTCGCGCTCAAGGTCGAAACGCACAACAGCCCATCCGCCCTTGATCCGTACGGTGGCGCGATAACGGGTATTGTCGGCGTGAACCGTGACGTCCTCGGCGCGGGCATGGGCTGCCGCTGCATTCTAAACACGGACGTGTTCTGCTTTGCGTCGCCGTTTTATGACGGCGAGATTCCCGCGCGCTTGTTTCATCCACGGCGCGTTCTGCGTGGTGTGCACCAGGGCGTGAAAGACGGAGGAAATCAGAGCGGCATTCCAGACGTCAATGGCGCGATAGTGTTCCACGAACGGTTTCTTGGCAAGCCACTTGTGTTCTGCGGGACGGGTGGCATGATCCCTGCCACGGTGGCGGGAAAGCCCAGTCACGAGAAGCGCGCGATGCCCGGCGACCTCATCGTCATGACCGGCGGCCGCATTGGCAAGGATGGCATTCACGGCGCCACGTTCTCTTCGGAAGAGCTTCACGCCGGGTCGCCCGCGACGGCCGTACAGATCGGCGACCCGATCACGCAAAAGAAAATGGCCGATTTCCTCATCGAGGCGCGCGACCTCGGCCTGTTCACATTCATACAAGATGACGGTGCAGGCGGCCTCTCATCGAGTATCGGTGAAATGGCATGTGGCTCCGGCGGCTGTGAAGTGCATCTCGAAAAGGCCCCGCTGAAATACGCCGGACTCGCGCCATGGGAGATCTTCTTGTCTGAAGCCCAGGAGCGCATGACGCTGTCGGTGCCGCCGGAAAGGATCGATGCATTCATGGGCCTCGCGAGGCGACGCGAGGTCGAGGCCACCGTCCTGGGCCGGTTCACCGATTCCGGGCGCCTCGAGTGCTACTACGATGGCAAGTTGATCGCCTCGCTCGACATGGACTTCCTTCATGACGGCGTTCCGAAGATGCACCTGAAAGCGAAGCTCATGCCACCGGCGACTGAGCCTGAGATTGTTGTTGAGGACGGCGATCTTGGGTCAAGCCTGAAGGCAGTGTTGGGTTCGCTGAACGTTTGCAGCAAGGAAGTCTTCGTGCGGATGTACGACCATGAGGTGCAAGCGCAGAGCGTGCTCAAGCAATTCCAGGGCGTGCATCATGATGGGCCGGGCGATGCGGCGGTGCTGCGGCCCGTGCCGGGTTCGAATCGCGGCCTTGCGATCTCTTGTGGCATCTGCCCGAAGTACAGCGACCTCGATGCCTATTGGATGACGGCCGCGGCCATCGATGAGGCGGTGCGGAATCTCATCTGCGTGGGTGCGAAGCTCGGCGCCATTGCGGGACTCGACAACTTCTGCTGGCCGGACCCGATTCAAAGCGAGAAGACACCCGACGGCGAGTACAAGCTGGCGCAACTGGTGAGGTGTTGCGAGGCGTTGTACGAGGTCTGCGTCGCGTACGGCATACCGCTCATCAGCGGCAAGGACAGCATGAAGAACGACTATAAGATCGGCGGTACGAAGATCTCGATCCCGCCGACCGTCCTGTTTACAGCCGCCGCGATCATTGAGGACGTGAACAGGGCCGTTTCGATGGATGTGAAGCGGCCCGAAGATGTCGTATATCTCCTGGGCGAGACCAGGAATGAGATGGGCGGTAGCGAGTACATGGCGCTGAAGAAACAGATTGGCGAGAACGTCCCCAAGGTCAGTCCACAAGAAGCCCGCGTCTTGTACAGCGCATTGTCCGACGCTATTACGCGCGGCCTTGTGGCATCATGTCACGATTGTTCTGATGGCGGACTGGGCGTGGCGGCGGCGGAATCGGCCTTTGCAGGCGGATATGGTATGGACCTGGACATTCGCGGCATTCCCGTCGAGAACGCCGTAATTGCCCTGTTCAGTGAGTCGCAGAGCCGGTTCGTGGTGACGGTGCATCCGGAGAACGTCGCAGCATTCGAAGAGATGTTGGCTGGACGTCCCGTCACGCGACTGGGCACAGTCATCGCGTCGGAGGAGTTTCGTCTGATCGGCCACGATGGCGCTGCAATCCGCGCATCGCTCGCGGAGCTTAAGGAGGCGTGGCAAAGGCCGCTGCGATGGTAGACAAGGTGCAGGGGCGCTTGCGCCCGGTTTGAGGTAATACTTGTGAACGTACGTGCCATAGTCTTGACAGGTTTTGGGATCAACTGCGACTACGAAACGCAGACCGCGCTGAATCGTGTCGGCGCCCAGGCGGAGCGCGTCCACCTGAACGACATCATCGAGAATGTCGCACTGCTCGATGAAGGCCACATCCTCGCCATTCCCGGCGGGTTCTCATTTGGCGATGACGTGGCTTCGGGGAAGATCCTGGCCAACAGGCTTCGCTACAAACTCGGAGGTCCAATCAAGAAGTTTATCGCGGACGGCAAATTGGTTATCGGCATCTGCAACGGCTTCCAGGTGATGGTCAAGATGGGCATCCTGCCGCTGTTTGACGGCGAGTTCGCGCAAGAAGTGACGCTGACGAACAACGACTCGGCCCGTTTCGAGAACCGATGGGTGTGCCTGAAGACCGACCCGGCCACGAAATGCGTTTGGACGAAGGGAATCGACCGCCTCGAACTGCCCGTCCGCCACGGAGAGGGCAAGTTCATCCCCCGTGACGACGCCGTGCTCGATCGGCTCAAGGAAAACGGCCAAATCGCCCTCCGATACTGCACGCAGGACGGCTCGCCCGCGAATGGCGCATTTCCGATGAACCCTAACGGCGCCATCGACGACATAGCGGGCATCTGCGATCCGAGCGGGCGCATCTTCGGCCTCATGCCCCATCCCGAAGCGCACGTCGATCGCACCAATCATCCCCGCTGGACGCGCCTCGACCTCCCCGAAGAAGGCCCCGGCCTCAAGGTCTTCCGAAACGCAGTCGAATACGCCAAGGGGAACCTGTGAGCGCCGCCAGCACGTTGCGCCAAGAAGGGCAACTGCGCATATGACACAGTAGGAGAGACACAAGAGGCCCCACTGCACAATTGGCTGTGCAATCGCTCTTTTGAGGACTTCTACGATAGGCTCTGGCAGAAGAGCAAGTCATTTGACGGCTGCGATATGGAGAACCTTCTGGAAAGGTAGCCAAGGGCGGAGAGGCTTTGGCTGCTGCCGGCTTGGTGTTGTTGGCGACAAAGGGCAGGGAAGGCGCTGAAGCGGCAGAAGGCTTGTGCATCTTGCGCCTCTTGTGGCAGAGACTCAGGACTATCATGCCGGAATGTATCTTTGTTTCCATTGGGACGTGCTCAGAGGGAGTATGAGAATGGAGTTTTTCCTTTGCGCCGCGGGCGCTATGGCGGGTCTGATCATCAGCGGCGCGGCGGTGGCAGACGGGCCGGATGTGCTGTATAACGAGAGCTACCGTCCCCAGTTTCATTTTTCGCCGAAGAAGAACTGGACGAACGATCCGAACGGGCTTGTCTTCTATAAGGGGGAATACCATTTGTTCTTCCAGCACAACCCGTTCGGCATCGACTGGGGCAACATGCACTGGGGGCATGCCGTCAGTAAGGACCTGGTGCATTGGGAGGAACTCCCGATTGCACTCGCACCGGACGAACACGGCACGTGTTTCTCCGGCAGTGCCGTTGTGGATTGGGACAACGCGTCCGGGCTACAGACGCGCGACGAGAAGGCCATTGTGGCGTTCTACACGGGCGCCCCGGTGCCGGAAGTGCCCGATGGGCCGAGGTTCACGCAATGCATCGCGTATAGCAACGATCGGGGACGGACGTGGACAAAGTATGACGAGAATCCCGTGCTCGGCCACATTGCCGCGCAGAACCGCGATCCGAAGGTCTTCTGGCACGCGGCATCGAAGCAGTGGATCATGGCGCTGTTCCTCGACAAGAACGATTACGCGCTGTTCGCGTCCAAGGACCTCAGGGAATGGACGCGCCTGAGCGACGTGAGCGTTCCCGGCTGCGGCGAATGCCCGGACTTCTTTGAACTGGCCGTCGACGGCGATCCCGCGCGCAAGAAGTGGCTCTTCCTTGGCGGAAACGGCAACCACCTGATCGGGTCCTTCGATGGAAAGGCCTTCGTTGTGGAAAGTGGGCCTCACCAGGGTGACTATGGGAACAACTTCTATGCGACGCAGTCGTACAATGACATTCCCGCCGCCGACGGGAGGCGCATCCAGATCGCGTGGATGAACGGCGGCAAGTATCCGGAAATGCCGTTCAATCAGCAGATGTCCTTCCCGTGCGAACTCACACTTCGCAGCTTTCCCGAGGGGCTTCGCATGTGCCGCTGGCCGGTGCATGAGATCGAAACACTTCGAAAAGGTGAGTCGTCATGGGAAGAACGCGTCCTGCACCCGCGCGAAAATGTCCTTGACGGCGTCTCAGGTGATCTGTTCGACATCAACGCCGAGTTTGAACTGATGGACGGTGATGAGTTCGGATTCAGCATACGCGGCGAGGCCGTGAGCTATTCCGTGAAAGAGCACACGATATCCTGCCTGGGCAAGTCTGCCCCTCTTAGTCCGGTTCAAGGACGCATTCGGCTGCGCATCCTCGTGGATCGGACTTCGCTGGAAGTATTCGGAAACGATGGAAGGGTCTCGATGACCTCATGTTTCCTGCCGAAGCTCAGTGACCGAACCCTGGAGACGCTCACCAAGAATGGCGCCGTCAAGATTGTCACGTTGCGCGTCTATCCCTCGCGGTCGGCATGGCCGAAGGCAACAGGGTGACGAAGACCTGACGCCCTGGTGAGTTGGCTCATGCAAGCAGGGCTCTGAAGCCTGCCTGCTCGAAGTGCCGGTCTCCCGTAAGCGCTTCCGTGAGTCCGTAATCGCTCATCACGGCAAACGAGATGCAGTCCGTCAGGGTCCACGTCTTGTCCGATCTCGATGTGTACAGCTTGACGCCTCTATCGAACAACGCCTGAGAGAGCGGTGCAATCGTGTCCTGTGGATTCTGCCTGAGTTCATTGAGTATTAGATTGAAGGCTTCGCGATTAACCGAACGGGCCAATCCATCGGCAAGCTCCGTCAATACCCATGAAGTAGTCACGAGTGATACCGACCGCGTCCGTGAGAACTCCAGTGCCTGTGTGTGTCGCTTATCTCTGGGGTTAACCAAGGCAAAGAAATAGTGACTGTCGGCGAAGACACAAGTCATCTTGTCAGGTGGCCGTGAATGTAAAAGTCGTGATTGTCAGCCATATCCTCAGGCAGGTCAGTTACAGTTCCAATGACGGCCTCAAATCGTTCGGCAAGCGTCCTTTCCCCTGCGGGGGCAACAGGCTCGACGCGAACCGCCGTTCCTTCGGGGAGATTGATCGGCTCATCCACAACGACAGCGCCATTCTCTATGTGTCCACGGTATGTCATCGTCTTTCTCTCGGTGATAACGAACTCCAGGCTACCATCCTGCCTGCGGGCAGTCAAATCCACAAGGCAGCTGGCGCGCGGTGTTACAGGCCGAGGCCGCGCCCGAAGTAGCCAGCCGCGAAACACGCCGTTCCGAAAACAAGCAGCAGGATGAGCTTGACAATCCGCTTCCAGTGTTTGCGGAAGAAGGCGGAGATGAAATGTCCGAGCGTGGGGCTGATGTGGGCGACGATGACCGTGATATTATCACGGCCTCCGTTTTCATTGGCGCGATTGACCAGGCGCGTCGCGATTTCCGCGGAGGCGCCCCGCTTGCGGAAGACGTCGCGAATGTCGGCATCCTTTACCATGTTGACAAGGCCGTCGGTGCAGAGCAGGAGAAGGTCGCCAGGGACGACGTGCCAGACGTACGTATCAACGGAGACCTCAGGGTCGGTGCCGATACATCGTGTGACGAGGTTGCGTCGGGCGTCGGATTCGGCCTCGGACCGCGACATGAGCCCGAGCTTGACCTGTTCGTCCACCCAGGAGTGGTCCTCGGTCTTCGTGATGATGTCGCCGTCGCGGATGTGATAGCAGCGGGAGTCGCCGACGTTGGCGATGTGAACCTTTTTGCGTTCGACGATGACGCCTAAGAGGGTTGTGCCCATCGGGCGCCCCCGTTTGATGAGGTCCATGTTCGTGCGATGGATGCCTTCGTTTGCTTGGCGGATCCCTTCGCTCAGTACAGTGATGATCCCGGATTTGTTGCTTTCGTCGTCGTTTTCGGGAAGGGTCGGGGGTTGCTCCTTGAGCTTGTCTCTTAGGATGGACACGGCGAGCTTGCTGGCAATCTCTCCGCCGATGTGGCCGCCGAGTCCGTCGGCCACGACCAGCAAAGCCCCCTCTTGAAACAGCTTGAGGCCGGGAGTGTCCTCGCGGAAGACGCCAAAAAAGTCTTCGTTGTTCTGCTTCCGACGTCCCACGTCGGTCTGGGCCGCGATATCTATGCGCATGTGATTCCGACCCCTCTTTTTTCCGGACACAGTAGCAGAAACGCGCGAGGTGAGCAAGCTGTCGTGGGATGGGGAGAATGTTGCCAGTTGACACTTTGGCGGCGTGTGTTTACAATGCGTGCAGGGTTGTAGCACTATTGCGGGTCTAGGGGCATGAAACGGTTCAGCTTCAGCACGTTTCAGGTTGATGAGTCAAACCGGGAAGCATTTGACGCCTGCCGGGCCATTGCTGATTTTCAGCCTGTCTCGTCCATGCCGGTGCTCCTGCTGGGGGATCAAGGCTGTGGCAAGACGCATCTTCTGTACTCGATCGTGAACCATGTACGCGCGGGCTCCGCGACGGCGGGGCTGGCCTGTGTGACCGCGCGCGAGTTTCCCGAGAAGGTGCGGCAGCTTGTAAAGGACCCGTCTCCGGTGGAGAGGGCCCGTGCGGCGATCCTGCTAGTGGATCAACTGGAATCTTTCAGAGATGGCGTTGAAGACCTCGATGCGGTTGCGAGGATCTTCCTGGACCATGGCCATTACGTGCTGTTCGCGAGCAACATTCATCCGGCACGTCTCAGGCATCTGACCGACGGCCTGCGAGTCATCCTCGAGCGGGGAAGGGTCTTGCAGATGAAGTCCTGCGATCTCACGGAGTCGCCGCCCTGGAATGCAGCCAATCCCGCGATGATGGACCTGTTCAACAGGCAACAGGAGATGATCCAGAAGCTGCGCGAGGAACTGGAACGCGCCCGCGACCATTCGGAGGCTGTGGCGGAAGCCGTTGAGATGCGACGCCAACTCGAGGTCGAGCAACGCCGCGTCGTGGACCTCAGCCAGCAACTCGATGCCCGGCGCGAAGCGCAGGAGAAGCTTGACCAGGAGGTCGAGAGGGCTAATGCCGAGGTCCGTTCCCTGCGGCGTGAACTCGATGCGAGTCAGACGGAGCTTGCCTCGGTGTCCGACCTCAAGGAGGAGATCGTTCGCCTCACGAGACAGCTTGAGCATGCGCAGTCGGAGCGCGAAGCGGCCGAACGGGAGCGAACGCTCCTTGTGTCGGACTTGGCGCAGAAGACGGTCCTCGAGGAGGAAGTGAACGCGCTGCGCCTTCAGTTGCACACAGCACAGCAGCAGACCGATCAGGCGCAGGGCGAGGCCCGAAGCTTGATTGAACAGGCGCGCGCGGTGCTGGCGCAGGTCGAGGCGAGCCGCTCCAAGTTCAGAGACATGGAGCAGAAGTATCATGATCAGATCGAGGAGCTCGAGCGCCGCGTCTCCGAGTGCGTCGGGATGGCCGCCGACGGGTCCAGTCCCGGAGAGAGCGCGGGGATGCTCGATGCCATGCAGCGCGAATACGATGCGCAGCGCAGCGATCTCGAAGCGCAGCTTGCGGCTGCAAGACAGGACGCGCGGGTGGCGCTGAAAACGCGTGACATCGCCGTCGAGAAGCTGGATAATCTGACCGCTTCGCAGGCGGCGCTCGAGATCGAGTTCGAGCAAGTACGCGAGCAGCTCAGAATCCGCAGAGAGGACATGGAAGCGTTGCGCCATGAGGCCGCGGCTCAAGTTGCCGCGGCGAACGCTCAGGCGGGGGACGTCGAGCGCGAGTATGCGCGCCTGGTATCGACGACGGGTTTTTCCCATCAGGCGGCGCACGTCGTCGTGGCCGGACTGAAAAACCTGCGTGAGCAGATCGTCGATGCGAGCAAGACCATCGATGAGCTTGTGTCGCGCCTGATCGAGGTGGCCGATCGCACGCGAGAGACCCTGCCGAGCGCTCAGTCTCGTCAGTCTCGCCAGTCTCGTTCCCAAGTTCAACTTGGGAACGAGACTGGCGAGACTGACGCGTCGGCGAGCCCGATGGTCGGCGCCGGGAACGGCCGCACTCAGGCAGATGCCGGCGGTCACGGCCGGCCTGAAACGGCCGACGTTGAATCTCCCGCACAGAACGCGGACAGAGACGATCTCTTTCTGGCGGAATCGGAGGCGGCGTCTTTTGATCTGGACGCCGTGATCCGCGCCCGCAATTCCGTCGGCATGCAGAAGTCCCCCTCCGAGTCATGAACACGTTTGAGGACCGTCTCATCGCTCTGTTTGACGCCGTCCATCACTTGGACCGCGTTCTCCGCGCGGGCTACGTCGTGCGGGGCGTTGCGCATCCGGAATCCGTAGCGGCGCACAGCCACTTCGTCTCACTGCTTGTGCTGATGTTCGTCGAGGAGTATCCGGGCCGGTTCGACCGCGAGAAAGCGCTGACGATGGCCTTGATACACGACCTGTCGGAAGCCAAGCTGATGGACATCCCGATGCCCTACGCCGACGCCTACCTGAAGAAGGCGAAAGATCGCGCGGAACAGGAGATCTTCGAGGATATGTTCGCGGGATTTGCGTCGAAGTTTGCGGCGGCCCACCAGGAGTTTCTGGACGCAAAGACGCCCGAGGCCCGGCTCGTGCGGGGACTCGATAAGGCCCAGATGATGATCAAGGTCCTCTTCTATGAGCGAGAGCGGAGCGGATATCTCGAAGAATTCTGGACGGGGGCCGCGAATTTCCGTGATTACGGGGTCCCGGAAGTGTCCGCGCTGTTCGACGAGGTTTGCGCTCGTGCGGGGCGCGTGAGACCGAAGCCTTTGCAGGGAGCGGACGAAGGAGATGCATGAGACTGGACGCCGACCTCACGCTTTTCGATCTGCCGGATCTGCGTACGCAAGATTTCTCGGCCCATAACGACGAAAGCGTCGCTCTGTGGAAAGCCTTCTCGGATCGTACGCATGAACGGATTCCCGTCCGCTTCAACTGCAACCCGCGGATACTGATGTTAAACCCTCAGTACAATGCGCGCGGGCTCACGTATGAAGAGTACATGCGCGACCCGGAGGTCATGGGCCAAGCCATCCTCGAGTTCCGCTATTGGACGCGGTTCCTGCTCCCGGGAGACCATGAGCGTGGCCTGCCGAATCAGTGGAGTGTGTACATCGACTTCGAGAACCATTACGATGCCGCATGGTTCGGATGTCCGGTGCACTACCGCGAAGGGCAAGTTCCCGACACGACGCCCATCCTTACGAACGACAACAAGCGGATGTTGTTCGATAGGGGAATACCCGATCCATTTGAAGGCGAATGGGCGGAACGTTGCCTTCATTTCCTGGATGTCTTCCGGAAGAAACAGGAGCGGGGTTGGACGTTCATGGGCGTCCCGGTGGTCGTGGAGAATGGGGCGCCGTTTCTGGGTTGCGACGGTCTCTTCACGGTGGCGGTCTCGTTGCGCGGGGCCACGGAGCTCTGTCTCGACCTCCTGATTGATCCCGATTACGCGCGCGAGTTGCTCGAGTACGTCTATGCCGCGATTACGTCGCGGATGAAGGCCTGGCGCGATAGGTTCGGCATTCCCGTGCCCATCGAAGGTTTCGGCTCGGCCGACGACGCTATCGAGATGCTCTCGCCGGAGCAATACCGCGAGTTTGTGCTGCCTCTGCACAAACGGTTCTTCGATGAATTCGGCACGCCGGCCAACCGGGGAATACACCTGTGCGGCGGCGTCCAACGGCATTTCAAAACGATCCATGAGAAGCTTGGCGTGATCAACTTCGACACCGGTTTTCCCGTCGACTTCGCCCGGTTCCGCAAAGACCTCGGCCCGGACGTGCTCATTTCGGGAGGGCCGCGCGTGCCGCTGTTTCTTGAGAGCACGCCCGAGCCGCTGCTCGCGGAGGCCGAACGAATCCTCCGATCGGGCGTTCTCTTCGGAGGCAAGTTCATCCTCCAGGAGGGGAACAACCTCCCGCCATGCGCGCGCCTCGAACTGTGCGCGGCGCTGTACGATCTGGGCAAGCGCCTGGGCCGCAGATCCCTATGGGACGCACCGGCGCTGTCGTGATGTTGACGCGCGGGGAGGGCGAGGCTCCTGCCGAGCCGGAGTTCGGCCCTGCGTTCCGGCTCGGCAGGAGCCTCGCCCTCCCCGAACATGGGTGATCGGACGTGAATAGACATTACGCACTCCGAGTACCGATGCATGTGGACGTTACACTGACTTGGGGCGGCCACACACGGCTTTGTCTTCGGCCCCTCTACCCTGCTAGAATCAGTACCGTTGCTGGATGTGCGGAGGTTGTTTATGCCGCTTTTTGAATATGTCTGCGCGAAATGCCATGAGCGCAGCGAGATTCTGGTAAGGAGCCATGAGGTCCCAGTGTGTCCGCATTGCGGCTCGGACCGGTTGGTGAAGCAGGCAAGCGCATTTGCGCCGGTCGGGGCCTCTGCGAGCCGCTCGAGCAGTCTGCCCACCGGGTGCGAATCCTGTTGCAGTCGAGAGAACGGAACCTGCCCGCGGTTCTGAGACGGGATTACCGCGCTTTTCCCAAGCCAGACTTCTGTAAGAACGAACCCACCACATCGAAGGTTCATGGATGACCCGATCTCGAATCGAGATTCAGGCTTCGCAGTATCCCGATCCGGCGGACTGCGTTGCTCCGACTTCTTTCATCAATGCGGACCACCCGTCAATCCGGCAATGCATGGAACGGCTCGATGTTTCGGGACTCACGCCCATCGAGCGGGCAGCGCGCGTGTTCGAGTTTGTCCGGGACGAGATCACGTATGATTTTCTGGCGAAGCTCAAACGGGAGGAGTACGAGGCGTCCTACACGCTTCGGGTTGGCCAAGGATTCTGCACACAGAAGGCCGTGCTGCTTGCCGCGTTGGGGCGCGGAGCGGGCATACCGACCGCGCTAGTCCTCACGGATCTGCGGGACAACTCATTGCCTGAGAGGGTCATCCGGGCCATGGGCGGCAGCAACCTCTTCGAATATCACGGGCTGGTTGCGTTTCACCTCGGGGGACGATGGGTGAAAGCGGACGCCACGCTTTCCCCGGACGTTGTTCGACGGCGGCGCTACCGGCCCGTCGAGTTCAATGGCCGGGAAGATGCATTGCTGGCGGCCACGACGCTTGAAGGCAAGCCTCACATTCGATATGAATCCGTCCGGGGCGTCTACGCGGACCTGCCCTTTGACGAGATGGTCCGGGTCCTCGAGGAGCGGTTCCAGGGAATAGATGTGGAAGCGTTGGCCGCAATGCGGTATAAGATATAGAATCTAGGCCAAAGTAGTAAACGATGTGAAAGCGGCAGTAGCCATGGAAAAGGGGAATAATGAGCGTGCGACAAACGGGAAAGCCGTGTCCGCGGAGGGACCTCCAAACGAACGGCCCAAGCGGGGTTTCTGGGTGCTGCTCCTGGTGCTCGCCGCCGCTGGCGCCGGAGGCGGATATTACTACTACAAGAACGTCTGGCCGTACGAGACCACGGACAACGCTTTTGTCGAGACCAGCGTCGTGCGCGTGAGCCCGCAGGTTTCAGGACAGATCCTCAAAGTGCACGTCGATGACAACCAGCGAGTCAACGCCGGCGACGTCCTTGTCGAGATTGACACCAAACCCTTTGACGTGAAGCTTTCCGCGGATCGTGCGGCCCTTGAACTTGCCGAAACGAGAGTCAAAGCCGCCCAAGTGACCGTGGACCTTGTCCAGGCGACAACGGCGGCTACCCTTGAACAGGCGCTGGCAAACGTGGACGCGGCGAAGGCCGTTGCGGAACAGGCTCGGGCCGAGGTTAGCGCCGCCGAAGCCGATGCCGAACGCACCGAGAAGGACGTGCGCCGCTACGAGACGCTCGAACAAACCGCCATATCCCGTCAGCAGCTCGAGTTGGCGAGAGTGGCTGCCAAGGTGGGCCAGGCCCACCTCACGGAGGCACGTAAGCAGATTGTGGCAGCGGACGCCAAGGTTGCGGCGGCCATCGGAATTCTTGCGGCCGCCAAAACGGGGCCACAACAGGTCGCCGTCAGCCAATCGCAGGTCGAACAGGCGGCAGCGGCCGCGGATCAGGCGAAGGCGGTCGTGGCCGGTTCCGAACTCAGCCTCTCCTACACCAAGGTCACGGCACCGGTACCCGGCCGGGTAACGCGGAAGTCGGTTCGGGTCGGGGAGACCGTACAGGCCGGCCAGGCCTTGATGGCGATTGTGCCCGACAATATATGGGTGATTGCCAACTTCAAGGAGACGCAACTCACACACATACGGCCCGGGCAGCCTGTCGAAGTCTGGATTGATGCCCATCCAGGCATGATGCTGAAGGGGCACATCGACAGCATTCAGGGTGGCACAGGCTCACGATTCAGTCTTTTGCCGCCGGAGAATGCCACGGGGAACTACGTGAAAGTGGTCCAGCGCATTCCAGTGAAGATCGTTCTGGACGAGAAGCTGGACCCGGCGCTCAACGTTGCTCCCGGCATGAGCGTGGTCCCAAAGATCAGAATACGATGACGGCCGAGTACGAAGGTGGTGCGCAGGGGGAGCGTGGGGGAGCGGAGCCGGCGGGCGTCCCTGACCATCAGGAGTGGCACGCGCCGCACAATCCGTGGCTGATCGCCTTTGTCACGACCATCGCCACGTTCATGGAAATCCTCGACACTACCATCGTAAACGTTGCGTTGCCGCACATCGCCGGGAACCTGGGCGCAGACGTAAATGACAGCACATGGGTGCTCACGTCGTATCTCGTGTCGAACGCGATTGTGCTTCCGCTGACGGCGTGGTTCGCCTCCCTGATGGGACGGCGGAACTTTTACATGGTCTGCGTGGCGTTGTTTACGGCGAGTTCATTCCTGTGCGGCTTCGCGCCGACGCTTGGCGCGCTTGTTTTCTTTCGCTTGCTTCAGGGCATTGGCGGGGGAGGTCTGCAACCGATGTCGCAGGCCATTCTCGTGGACACGTTCCCCGCCCGGCAGCGGGGTATGGCGATGGCCGTGTTCGGCATGACGGTCGTTACGGCTCCTATCATCGGCCCGACGCTCGGCGGCTGGATCACGGACAACTTCAGTTGGCGGTGGATTTTCTACATCAACATCCCCGTGGGTCTTCTTTCGTTGACGGTCGTGCCGAAGTTCGTCTCCGACCCACCGTACTTCCAGCGGCGGAGGGGTCCCAGCCGCTTCAGGGCCGACTATATCGGGCTGGGTCTCATAACCCTTGGGTTGGGCTCACTCCAAATCGTCCTCGATCTTGGCGAGCGCAAGGGTTGGCTCGAATCGAGTTTCATAGCGAACTTCGCGGTTATCGCGGCTGTATCGCTTATCGGGGCCGTTTTCTGGGAGATCTTTCACAAGGACCCGATCTTGGATATCCGTCAGTTGCGAGAGCGAAACTTGGGAATCTCTTCCATGATCATGTTTTTCTTCGCCAGCGTGCTTTACGGCAGCACCGTCGTGATGACGCTATTCATGCAGGTGCTGCTCGGATATAGCTCGCTGCAGAGCGGTCTGGTGCTCAGTCCGGGCGGAGTTGCGTCCCTGGTAATGCTGCCTATTGTGGGGGTGTTGACATCACGGTTAGACGCGCGCGTCCTGATCAGCTTCGGGATGGTCATGATCTTCTATGGCGTCTTGAAGATGGGCGTGTTCTCTCTCGACGTGGACTTCCGAACGGTCATGATGACACGCATCATCCAGGCCTTTGGCCTTGCATTCGTCTTTGTTCCTTTGAGCGACCTTGCGTTCTCCTATGTTCCGAGAGAGGCCCGCAACAATGCCTCAAGCCTCAACAGCGTGGCCCGGAACGTCGGGGGAAGCGTGGGCATCGCCGTCGCAACCGCCCTTACGTCCCGTTGGAGCCAGGTTCATCAGACTTTTCTGGTCGGACATCTCACGCCTTACGACGCGGATTACACCTCGATGCTGCAATCGACGACGCAGATGATCGCGGCGCAGGTGGGCGACCCCGCCACGGCCGCCATGCAGGCCCAGACAATGGCCTACGGGATTGTGCGCCAGCAGGCGGCCACCCTGGCCTTTGTTGACGTCTTTCGGTTTACCGCCTTCGTGGCCCTCTGCACCATACCGATGATCTGGCTGATGCGGAAGAAGCCTCATCATGCCGGCCCGGCCGAAATAGCCATGCACTAACGCGGGGACTATCGTTTCACGCCGCCGATTTTTGATGTTGTAGCTCGATACCAGCAGTCGAAGCGGTTCTACGAGGACGCGGGGCTTACGCCCGAGGCTGGATGGATTTGCGATGCCCGCTTATTCGGAAAAGATAGAAGTGGAGTGCAAGGGCGAGGTTCCCGTGCCCGTGGCCTTCACATGGCGCGATCAGGTGTTTCATATCGAGAAGATCCTGCGCAGTTGGCAGGATTTCCGATTCCCGGCGGGCGCGCCGCGCAAGAAGACCTGGCGCCTTCGGCGGCACCGCAACTACTTCGCCGTGCGCACGGCAGAGGGACGGACCTTCGAGATCTATCTCGACAGAGGAGCCACGGAACGCACATGGGTCCTTTACCGAGAGATCAAAGACAAGGGGTAGCAACCCCTTGTCGGCACAGGAATAACCGGTGGGGCGATGCTCTCAGCCTGTCACCAGTTCAGGAACGACAATCCATTTGACGCGCCACGCGTCGTCCGCGCCGCGCTCGATGCACACGATGCCTGCATATGTGAAGGCGATAGGCTCCGCGTCCTCTTCCCCTGAAACCAGCAGCGCCGCAAGCTTGGACAGCCAGGGCAGATGTCCGACGATCATGAGGTCAGCGTCGAACCTCCGCAGTTCCCGCGCCACGGGTTTTACATCGTCATTCGGATCGAGTCCGTCATGCGTATGCGGCTTCGCGTTCGGCCCAACCGCTTTGCACAGGTGCTCCGCCGTCTGCCGGGCGCGCGTCTTGCCGCTGTGCCAGATGTCCTTCACGTCCAAGGGTCTGTCGGCAAAAAATCCTGCGATGGCCTGAGCTTCCTGCACGCCCTCGGCGCTTAGCCGACGCTCGGGATCGGTTTTCTTATCAACCGCTCTCGCATGTTGAACCAGGTAAAGCTTCATGGCCCTGTCCTCCTCTGCCGTCGTTCTCCGGATCTTCGTAGGCGCGCGAGGCCGCTAACCCAGGTATCGTCTCTGGTGATCGTCCTGGCGCCGGGCCTCTTCCTCGAGGATCTCCTCTGGGGTCTCGACGACTACGATTCTGATGGCCTGCTCAGGGATGGGCCGCTCGATGCCTATCTGATACGAGAACCCTTCAGCCACAAGCCTGCGCACCAGTTCCTTGAAATCGGCGCACCACCGCCCTTCCTGCTTCCGGATGTGATCGAGTTCCGCCTTCGAGAGCTTGCCGGCGCCGTGCAATCGCTCGTGAAGTATCGCAAACGAGACTTGGTTATCGGGCTTCAAGGCAATCCGCACCTGCTCGCCGCCAGGAATCCGCATCGTCGCCTCGAGTGTCTCCTGTTCCACGTCGGCGGGAAATTCCGCAAGGGCTTGATACCCAAGTTCCGAGAGGTTCCGCGTGATGGATTCGGAGAGGCCTTGCCGATGCGCCTTGTTGATCACGCGCGCGTCGATATCGCGTTTCAGTCCCGCAAGGCGGTTCTCAAGCAACTCCAACTGGCCAAGCTTGACGTCGCCGCTGGCCAACAGCGTCGTAAGCTGATAGCGAACAGCATCCATCGCGGACGCGCCTTGACATTCCCCGTGGCGCGTCCGGGACGCGCCTTGACATTCCCCGTGGCGCGTCCGGGAACGCTGCGCCGCGGGCGCCAGATGCTGGTAGAGCAGAACGTCGTTGAGCGCCACCTCGAGTCGAACGTGCATTTCCTGCTGCCGGCGCTGATGAGCAACCGTATCGTTCAGGAATCCGTCCAATGTGCGCGCAACCAGTTCCTTGAACATCACAATATCTTCAGCAACGAGCCGTTCTTCGGACGCCAGACGCGCGGCCAACCGATCCCGCTGCTTGACGATGGTTTGATACGGCGAATGGGCCGCTTCGCGAAATTCCGCGGGAAGGGTGTTGACGATCTCGGCCACTTCCTGAAACAAGGCCCTGACTCGCTCCGGGTGCGCGCGCTCGCGCCCGAGCGCAAGGTAAGTCTTCTTGGCCGGTTCCGGCCCGCCCTCGGCTGCAAGTGTCCTCCGTCCCGGACGCGCCACGGGGAATGTCAAGGCGCGTCCCGGACGCGCCACGGGGAATGTCAAGGCGCGTCCCGGACGCGCCACGGGGAATGTCAAGGCGCGTCCCGCCATCACGTTGGAAAGCGCCACGCGAGAGAGCTTCTCCTCGGCCGCATGCACAACCTCCGCAATGTTGCGCAGCACGGACATCTGACGAAGCTGACCCTCCTGATACCGCACCCATTCGGCGAACTTCGCCCTCTCCTCTTCCATCTTTCTCTGGGCGGCCTCGACCTGCATTTCGACGAGCGACCTTACACCCTTTGCAAGCACGTACGCCGCAAGCCCCGACGCCAGCACTGCGCCGCCCGCCGCAAGGAAGGTCGACGTGCTCACTCCGGACGGAATGGTATGTATCAGCACTGAATGGCCGCTCAATGCACATCTCCTCCGGCCAGCCCGCCAAAACCATCATCGAACACTTCAACACGGAGGCGGCTTCCTGCCGTCCAGCCGCCGACCCAGATTCGGCAGTCAAGATTGAAGGCGCTGCAGAGACAAGGGCGCGCGCGGAAGCCTTGCGCGCGCGCGTTGCAACCCCTTGTCTCGAAATGGTGGACGGCATGGACCTTGTGGACGATGTGGACACGGAGAAGATTCACCTGAGAGGTGGTGGTGTCCACTCTGTCCATAACGTCCACTCCGTCCATTGCTTGAACAAGTCCAATTGGTTCCAATTCGCGCGCGGAAGCCCGGAGGCGGCTTCCTGCCGTCCAGCCGCCGACTTGCGCGCGCGCGCCGAAGCCAGGTTCAAGCAGAATGGAATATCCCTCATGCGACTGTCAAACCGTGCGCAGGCGCGGCTTGGACTGCATTGATCGCCAGCGTCATTCGGCAATACAATGCGGATGACGGCATATTTCGGAGGGGACAGACACCATGATCGTCGTGAACGAAGAATCGCCGCGCTGGCTTCGAGAACTCGCCAGGTTCATCACTATCAAGAACCTCCTTTTCATTTACGGGAACGTGCACGACCTGGTGTCATTTCCCATTCGCACGGATGCCGCCGAGCCTATCCGATGGACGGAAAGCGATCTTCTGGGTTTCTTTCGCCGGTATCTGACGGGCCTGAATTATGAGGTAGTGGGCTGGGCGGATCCTGTTGAGGAGCTTTCTTTCGCCACGCTCGAAATGGAGGACCTTCTCCATCGGATCGAGACGGGACGCGATCTCCCGTCAGACCATCCCGCAAACAGGGAGAAGAAGGGCCAGCCTGCCGAAGCCCAGCGCTCACAAGAGCTAGCCGGCCCGGCTCCGCCTACACGCCGAATCGAACCGCTGGATTGGAACAAAACCCTCAACCGGATAGCGAGCGCCCTCGAAAACACGCGGGTGCCGTGCGCATTCGTGATCGACCTGGCATCGCGGTTCCTGTCGGCGCCTGACCGCCTGATGAAGGAAGAACGCACGCTCTTCACAAGAATACTGAAGGCGTCTTTGACGAGTCGAGAGGTCATCCGCAAGGACGGACGCTGGAACAATCTCCTCATTCTCATCTGCGACAAGCTCAATGACCTCCCTGCGTTTGTCTATCTCAACAACCCACGCGCCCGCTCGATCCATATTGAGCCGCCCGACCGCGAGGAACGCGCGCGGTTCATCAATCGCTACTTTCGCCACTTTTGCGGGGCCGCGGAACAGAGCGCGGGGCCGCCTCCGCAGCTCGTCGATGATTTCGTGGACATGACCGAAGGGCTCACCAGTTACGAAATGCGCAGTCTGGTCAGCCTCTCGATCAAAGAAGCCATCCCCATCTGCGATCCGGCGACCGGCGTTCCCAATATCAAGCGGATAAGCGAGATGTACAAGTACGGCGTCACGACCAGCGAATGGGACAAGATCGAGAGTGACAAACTGAGTCAAGCCGAATCGTTCATCCGCGAGCGGATCAAGGGCCAGGAGACCGCCGTCGCCCGCGTGTTGGACATCGTGAAGCGGGCCAAGATCGGCCTGGCCGCGGGTGACACGGGCAAATCGAATCGGCCTCGGGGTGTCCTTTTCTTTGCCGGGCCGACGGGCGTGGGCAAGACGGAAATGGCGAAGGCGCTTGCGGCGCTCCTTTTCGGTCAGGAGGAGCGGCTCCTTCGTTTTGACATGAGTGAGTATGCCGCGCCGCAGGCCGATCAGCGGCTTCTCGGCGCGCCCCCCGGATACGTCGGTTACGAGGAAGGCGGCCAGTTGACCAATGCCGTGAAGAAGAATCCCTTTTCCATTCTTCTTTTCGACGAGATCGAGAAGGCCCACGGAAGCATCTTCGACAAATTCCTTCAGATCCTCGATGACGGACGGCTGACGGACGGCAAGGGCGAGACCGTGTATTTCTCGGAATGTATCATCATCTTCACGAGCAATCTCGGCACGGTGGCGCGTTCCGAGTCCGGCGCAGGGCCCTCGCAGGTGCTGATCACGCCGGACATGCCCTACGCTCGCATGAAAGACCTCGTCCTGCAGGGGATCAGGAATCACTTCAACTTCGTGCTGGGCCGGCCGGAGATCCTCAACCGATTCGGCGAGAACTTCGTCGTTTTCGATTTCATCAAACCCCCTTTAGACGAGCAAATTGTCGATCTCCTCGTCTCGAAGCTGGTGAGATCCGCCAGGGAAACCAAGAAACTGGACCTCACCATCGAGGCCGCCGCGCGCGGCAAACTGGTGTCGCTGGCGCGCGGCAACCTCCAGCACGGAGGCCGCGGGATTCGGAACATCATCGACGTCGCATTGGTGAATCCGCTGAGCCGGACCCTTTTTGATCACAATGCTCAGCCGCATTCGTCCGTGCGCGTGCTCGATTTGAAGGACAACGGCGAAGATGCCGCCACGCGTTTTGAACTCGTCGTGAACATCAACGCGGCGCCTTCCACGTAAAGCCCATGGATATTGTTCTTTTCAGTATGGCCTATCCCGTCACCGCTCTCGGACCCGGAAGCCGCATCGTGTTGTGGGTGTCGGGTTGTGACAAACGGTGCAGGGGATGCATCAGTCCGGAAATGCAGCCGCGAAATGCGGGCAAGCCCGTTCCGGTTGATGTATTGCTGCGGCGCATCCTCGATCTCGACACCTACCTGGATGGGATCACGATCTCGGGCGGTGAGCCCTTCGACCAGGCCTTTGCTCTCGCCGAACTGCTGTCCGCGTTGCGCACCGAGCGGCCCGCCTGGAACGTCCTCATCTATACGGGATACCTCATCGAGGAGATCAAGGAGGATGGATCGGGGCTGGCAAAGCTTCTTGATTGCGCCGATATCCTCATCGACGGCCCCTATCGCAGGCGCATCCCGCGGGAACACCCGCTTACAGGATCAGGCAATCAGCGCGTGCATTACCTCACGGAACGTGGCCGGTCCCTCAAGCCGCGAATTGATGCAACGCCCGCGGAGCAGGTCAACCTGGGACTTGGCGTCGGCTCCCTTGATATGATTATCGGCGTCACGGAGACAACTACGCGCGACGAGGTTTGCGAGACGTTTCATGCGGAGCCGCACACGCGGCGGGTCCGGCGCCGGGAACGCAGGCGATTGCGGGCGTAGCGGTTCATTTATGGGGCGGCTTCTATGGGGCGGCTTCGAAGAAACGCCCCGGCAAGAAACGCCCCGGCAAGGCAGGATGACATGGCAAAGTACGTGAAGATATGTCCTCGTTGCGGCAGACAGAACGACGAGCTTTCCGAAGCGTGTGAACAGGACGGCGAATTCCTCGGGATGGTCCCCGCCACGTCGGCGGTCGAAGTGCGTAACGAACCCGAAGCCTCGGCGCATCCTCCCGATGAGACCACAAAGACCTCTGCCGGGAATTCAAGCGCGTGTGAAAGCGCCGTGGCTGTGACAGAACGTTTTGAACAGCCCGCCCAGGCGCTCTACCTCGAGACGAGTGTCGGACAGACGTACGAAGTGCGCCATGGGAACGTCCTTGGCCAGTCCCATCCAACAAGCTCGGCCCACGTACAGATCGAAGACCTCCCCGGCGTCAACTTCGTCCATCGAAGTCATTGCCTGTTCGAGTTCCGGGAAAACGCCTGGTATGTAACGGCGATCGCACAGCCGGCGTACACAAATCCCACGTTCGTCAATCGAAAGCGGCTTGAGCCGGGGCAAAGCGCACCATTGCGCAACGGTGACCGGATTATCCTGTCAAACGTCGTGCTGAACGTGAGGATCATCGAATTGTAGCGTCGCAAGCCAACTCGCGCTCGGTTTGCTCGTGCTATTCCGAAAATGAGTTTCAACCGCAGATTTCGCAGATGTCCGCAGATGTTGTCGTCGCAGTTGGCGCTTTGTGTAGGGGTTGATGTTTCAAGTATCGTAACGATCTAACAGTAAAGGGGCGTTTCTTGCAGGGGCGTTTCTTCGAAGCCGCCCCGTAGATGACGGCGCCATGGAATCGAACAACATCGAGGATAGGTCCCCAGGGGGAGATCAGCCATCCCCGCAACCCATCACGGAGCGCTTCTCTGAAGAGGCCGTGACGGATCGTTTTGAGCCGTCTCACATCACGGACGCGATTCCCGACGCGCGCACCTCCGCGGCTGTTGCGCTTTCCGCCGGAGAACTCGTTGACGACCGTTTTCGCGTCGAGGACGGCCCTCTCGGCATGCCGACGAGTGAAGCCGACGTCTTCCGCTGCACCGATACGCAAACGGGCGAGGTCGTCGCTCTGAAACTCTACAAGGAGAACGTGTCGCCCAAACAGGACATCCTGAACGCCCTGATGAACGTGCGCCACCCGGATATCATCACCCTGAGGGCGCATGGGACATGGGCGGGCCATTTCTACGAGGCGATGGACTACTGCGCGGGCGGCAGCCTGGCGGATTACATGCCGGTGGAGGAGGCCGAGGCCCGGAGTTGGCTTGCCGAGATCATCAACGGCCTCCACTATCTCCACGGACAAGGGATCATCCACCGCGACATCAAGCCGAACAACGTCTTCTTCCGGAAACCCAACAAGGAAGACCTCGTCATAGGCGACTTTGGCGTGAGTTCGATCCTCGAATCGAACGAGAAGGTGCGCCGCACGTCGACGGGAACGTTCTTCACTTTCGACTACGCGGCCCCCGAACTCATCGACGGAAAGGAGGTCAGCGCGAAGACCGATTACTACGCCCTGGGCATCACGCTGATCCATCTCGTTCAAGGGGAATCGCCGTTCGCGGGGATGGACAAGAACGCCGCGATGGGCTGCCATTTCCGGGGGAATGTCCCGCGTCCCAAGGTCGCGTCCGAGGAATTCCGGAAACTGCTCAACGGCCTCTTGCGCGTCGTGCCGGAAAGCCGTTGGGGCTACCGTCAGATCGTCGATTGGCTCGAGGGCCGTCCGATCTTCACCGATGACGGCCTGCCGGATCGAGACGATGTCTACGTTGGCAAACGGGTGCCGTATCGAAGCCTGCCGGAGATCACGACGCCGATCGAAATGGCCCAGCGAGTCTACGATTTCGATGCCGCCCGCGACCTGCAGCGAGGGTACATTTCACAGTGGGCCATGTTTTTTGACACGGATCTTGGGCAGCGAATAGCCCGCCTCGAGGAGGAGTTCGCGGACCGTCCGGAACTCGCCGTGTTCCAGCTTCGCTATGCACTCGACCCCACGCTGCCCCTGCAAGTGGGCCGGTTCAACGCTTACAGCGTTGCCGAACTCATGAATCTCTTGTTGAAGCGTCGGGACGCCTGCCGCAAACAGCTCGAAGACCTCTTGTACAGCGGGAGCATCGAGGTCTGGGTGGCGGCGCTTCAAGACAGCGACGAAGCGCGCGAGCTGTCCCGCCGCATCGGCGAAATCAGGGCTCGCGTCAAGCATGGCCCGCTCGGACTGTTCTCCCTGCTCTACACGCTGAATCCCTCCCTGCCTCTCCAATTCGCGCGCGGCGAGGCCATAGCGACACCGGAAGAATTGGAGCGCGTTCTGGGGAAAGGCCCTCACCTTACAAGCCGCGTGACGCAGTGTCTATACGGAGGCCAGTTCGAGGAGTGGCTGCGCTGCGCCTTCCCCCATCGCAAGGACGACATCCGGTTTGTCGCGCAGTGCGTTCAGGCGCATGCCGACAACACGGAACTGGGCTTGCTCGCCGTGCGATGCCACTTCAACCCGGCGATGCCGTTCCGCCTCGCGGGCGAGGACGTGCACTCGCCGCGGGAATTGGCGTCG
>Ga0315274_10002982_pt1 | contig 25178 bp, 15 predicted proteins | sample YL17G02_20_MG_FD_203700 | JGI IMG/M metagenome (GOLD analysis project Ga0315274, IMG submission 203700) | Sediment microbial communities from Yellowstone Lake, YNP, Wyoming, USA - YL17G02_20 | ecosystem: Environmental > Aquatic > Freshwater > Lake > Sediment | place: USA: Wyoming | collected...
CTCTCCCCGCCGCCGGCCCCTTGTACAGCACCATCCCTGACACCAACACACCACCTTCTGTACGCCCAGCCTCTCTTTGTACCGACCACCACCCCCACTACCACCACCCGCACTCTTTTATTTCGACCGTTGGGGTAGCCGCGCGCGCCCCAGGTAGCGAGGAGAGCGCCGCGCCCGCGGCGCCGCCCACCCGGCGGCGCCGAGGAGCGGCGCGGGGGCCGCCCGCCGTGTGCAACAAGCGCGAGCCGGGCGGCGAGAGGCAGGGTGGTTGGTTGATAGCAGTGCGCGCACCCTCTCGCCCCCTAGACACCCAAATCAGTCGCTCTACCCCGCCCCCAAATCCGCCAGCCCGCCCGCGGCAGCCGCGGCCGTCGAGGCGGCGGCCGACGCGGCGGCGGCCCTCGAGAAAAAGGCGGGGCAGTCGAGCGACGTGCACGCGACCCCACCGGCCTCGCCCCGCGTCCCCCCGCCGCCCCCGCACGCGGTGCACAGGCGCACCAGGGCGTCGAGCCGGCGCTCGGCCTCCACCCGTCGCACAATCAAAACCCCCGCCGACGCCTGGGGCGCCGCGGCGCAGGGAGGACAGAGCGCGCGCTTCGCCCCAGTCAACGCCCCGCACACCGCGCACGCCGCTGACAGCACGTACGCCGCCATGGTGGGCGCCCCCCCCGCCCCCTCCCGCAGCGTTCTCGGCGGCGGCGCGTGCCGCGGGCGGGGCAGCGCGGCGAGCCACCCGCGCGGGTCGCCGCCGTCAGGCGCCAGCACGCGCTCCAGCGCGGGCAGGATCTGCTTGGCGATGTAGTAGGCCGCGTTGACGCGCAGCGTGCCGTTGGAGGCCAGGAGTTCGGCGGGGGAGGCAACTAAATCAGCCACCCGCGCGCGCGGCGGCCCGCACACCACCACGTACGCCACCCGGTCCCCCGGCCGCGGACCCGCGCGCGGGTCGGCCGCAACCGCCCGCGCGGCCACGATAGCTGCGGGCGGGGGGGGGCCGGGGCCGCGGTAGCCGCCGGACCGGACTTCTTTCCTAAACACGAAGTCGGCCACCCCCGCCCGCCCCCCCAGCATGCGCGCCCACTGCCGGCACGCGTACGCCTTGACGGCCGACAGGTCCCGCGTCGCAAACAGGGTGCGCAGGCAGGCTTCAGTCATTTTGGCGGTGGCCGGGCACGCGTCGCGGCGCACGGTTTCAATCCCCTTTGCGTCCCACGTGGGAGGGCCTCTCCCGTCCGCCCCGTACGCCATGCCTGCGTACCGCTTCTTGGCCAGGAGGATGCAGGGGGCGTAGACTTTTTCCAGCTTGAGCGCGACGGGCGGCGGGTGCCGCGCCGTGACGGCGGCCGCGATCGCGCGCCCGACCGCCGCCGCCTCCTCCACGCTCCGCCCGGGCAACGCGACAAACAATGAATCCGTGTCGCCGTACAGCACGCGGGCGCGCCAGGCGGTCGTCGCTTCCACGAGGGCGATCGCGTCCTCGAGCGTCGCGCGCCCCGACGACACGATCGCGTCCGCCAGCTCCGCACACGGCATGCGCCCCGAGAAGCCGGCCGCGGTGTACCCGTAGGTGACGTTGGCAATGAGCTTGAGCGAGAATTGGCGCGCGTTGAGGGCGCGCAGGGTGGCGGCGTCGGTGGGCGCCGCGCGGCGCGCCGCCAGCTTGACCATGACCCGCGCCGCCAGCACCTCCTTCAGCAGGCGCGGCAGCACGCCCGGCCGCGCGTCGGCGGTCGCAAATGCGACGCCGTTGGGGGTGTAGGTGAGGCGGGACGGGGCGAGGGCGCCGGCGAGGAGGCCGGCGCGGTGGCCGAGCGCGCCCACGCCGAGCGGCGCGCCGCCAGCGACGTGGACCGCCCGCCCAATGAGTGTCGAATAGCACAGGTTATGGGCGATGACCATGGACGGGTAGAGCGACTGAAAGTCGAGGACGGCCACCGGGCACGGGACGAGCCCCGTCTCGGGTTCCGCGACCAGGGGCACGCACTCCATCGCCGCCTGCCCCGCTACCGCGGCCGGGGCCGGGGAGGGGAGCAGGTAGTTTGACGCGTGGGCGAGGCGGGCGAGCATGGCCTCGACGCGGTACTGGGAGCCGCGCGTCGTCACGGATTCAAAGTCGATGCCGTACACCCGCGCTTGCTCCGCGGTGCGCCCCACGACGTCGAGCGCGGCGAGGAGGCCGAGGGAGAGGCGGGCGGTGCGGGCGGTGGCGGCGACGGCGCGCCAGCGGGCTCCGCCGGGGCCGGCCGCCCACCACGCGGCGACGCGCGGCGGCGGCGCGTCCGGCGCGCGCGCGCGCAGCACCGCCGCCGCCACCGCTTCCAGCCCGTGCGACGCCAGCTTGACCTCGCCCCGCATGAGCCGCGCGACGTCGAGCACGACGCGGCCGGCGAGGCGGGGGGGGGCGCCCGGGTCGCGGTCGCGCGGCGAGGGGGTGGCGGGGGCGCGCGAGAGGGTCGCCGCGACGTCGACCCCGACCGCCGCCCCGCGGTCGACCAAGTACCCTATGGAGCCGCGCGTCGCGTCGTAGCCGAGCACGATGTCGGGGTCGATGGCGGCGAGGGCGGCGGCAAGAGCGGCAAACAGGGCGGCCTCGGTCGCGACCGCGTCGACCCGCACGCCCAAACTCGCTGCCCCGTCGGCGCGCGCGTCGGCTCCCTCCCCCACCATGATCATGCGTGCGGGGTAGCGCCAAGCAGGGGGAGGGTCGGCGCCGTCGTCGCAGGGAACTAAGACCACGGCGGCGACCGCGTCGGCCGCGGGGTCGGGCCAGCGCCCCGCGCGCGACGCGGCGACGACCTCCACCGCGAGCAGGGTCACGCCCTGGTGGCCGGCGCCGCCTCTGGCAATGGCCGGGGGGGAGGGGGCGCCGGGCGTGGTGGCGGGAGGGGTGACGCCCGAGAGGTGCGCGGGCGGCGGCGGCGGCGGCGGCGGCGGCGGCCGCCGCGCGGCGGCCGCCGCGGCCGCCGCCGGCGCCGCCGCCCGAGCCGACTCTTGCGTCACCGGCTCCCCGAGCGGCACCGGCGTGGGCGTGCAGTGGAAGTAGCCGCCTTCATCGTACTTGGGCGACACGAGGCGGATGACCGGAGGAGGGGGGTCGGCGGCGGGGGGCTGTCGTGGCTCCGCCCCTCCCGCCCGCCAGCGCCCAGCCGATGCCCAGGACGCGGGCGACGGCCCGGCCGCGGGCGAGGGGGCGCCGATCTCCAGGGACGCGGACGCGGCCGCGACGGCGCGGCCAGTGTTGGGGTCGAGGCCGAGGCCGGCGCCGCCGGCGGTCAGCGCGCCGCCCGCCGCCGGGTTGGACGCGAGCCAGGCGTCGACGGACGCGCGGGACGGGGGCAGAGGGACGAAGGCGAGCTCGACAGGGGCGCGCGCGCAGCCCCCCGCGCGCGCCGCCAACCGCGGCGCCCCCGGCCACGCCGGCAGCCCCCGCACCCCCCTTACCCGCGCGACTCGCACCGCGCCCGCGTACACCAAGGGACGGGGAGGCGCGTCGGCGGGGTTTGAGTAAAACGGGGCGAGGTGCGAGAGGGGGACGCGCCCCGCGGCCACGTCGGCCTCCACCTCGGCCGGGCTCGGCGGCGGGGCGACAGGGCGCAGCCATAGCGTGTGCGCGCCGGGCGGGGTGGCGGTGGCGCGGGGCGCGGTGCCGCGCACGCTCGACGGCAGCGTCGCTGGCTCGGCCGGCGGCAGGTCGCCGCCTCCCTCTTCGTCGTCGTCACTGCCGCTCGAGAGCGCGGCGCGCGCGGAGGCCGACGTGAGCGGCGGAGGAGGAGGAGGCGCGGGGGCAGACGCGGGCGCGCGCGCGGCGCCGTCGCCCGCGGCCCGCCGCGGTGGCCGAAATGGGGCCGCCGGCGCCGGCCCCGGCGCGCGCCGCTTGGGCGCGCGCCGGGGCGGCAGTTGGGCGTCGCCGTCGGCCTGGGGCAGCGAAGAGAGTTCGGGCGACGACCAGGGCGCGCCCGCGGCGGCGCCGCCGCCCGCGCCGTCCTGGGACAGGAGCGCGTCCAGGGCGCCGTACAGGCCCTCCTCGAAGCGCGGGTCGGGCGTCGCGTGCGTGCGCGGGGCGGGGGAGGGAGGCGCGTCGCCCGCCGCGTCCTCCAGGTCAACCCCCAGCCCCCGCCGCGCCCTCCCGCCCCCGAGCGCGACCGTCGCCGCTTGGGAGCATTCTAGTATGTCGGCAACGTCGCGCGCGGCGGCCGCGGCGCGCGCCGCGGCGGCGGCCACCGCGGCGGTCGCCGCGGCCGCCGCCTGGCTGCCGCCGCCGCCGCCCACGGCTTCGGCCGCGGCGGCGAGCTCGTCCAGCAGGTCGTCGGGGTCGTCGTCGTCGTCGGGGCCGGGTTGGGAGGCGCGCAGGGAGAGGTCCAGGCGCTCGAGGCGCGGGTCGGCAGTGTGGGGCGACGGCTGCCGGCTGCGGTCGCTCTCGCCGCCGCCGTCGCCGTCGACCGCCGGCATGGCCTGCTCTTCCCAGGCCAGGTCGGCCTGGGTGGGCACCACGAACGCGGCGTCGTTGGCCGCGGCGGCCGCGACGGCGGCCGCGCCCGCCCCCCCTGCGCCCTCCTGCGCGGCCGCCAGCGCCTCGAGCTCGCGCCGCAGCGCGTCCGCCGCGCCCGACCGCAGCGGCACAGGGGAGCGGGGCGCGTCGGGCGGAGGGGACGGCGGCGCGCCACCCGCGCGCGCGGCCTCTTCGCGCCACACGCCCGCGAGGGAGCCCACGAGGCGCGTGTCTGAATCCAAAGGCACGCTGCCCAGGGGAACGCACACCAGGTCGGCCGCGTTGAGGATGTCGGCGGCGGCGACGTCGATTTCTAGAGCGACGGCCGCCGCGCGCGCGGGCCCGGCGTGCGCGCACCCCGGCCCCGGCGCGCCCGGCCACGCCCGCTCCCACCCGGGCGGCAGCAGGGCCTCGCCGGAAGGTTCGGCAGGGGCGCCGGGCGGGCGCCACCAGGCGTCGCGCGGCGGGAGCGGCTCGCCGGCGCCACCCCCTCGCCGCCTCCGCACCCGCCCGCCCGCCAGCCGGACGGCGCCCATGCCCACCAGGCCGTGGTCGGCCTTGAACTGGAGCAGGTACGGGATGTGGGCCTCGTACGGGGGGAGGGGGGTGTTTAAAAGGCGCCCCGCGCGCGCGGCGGCCGCCGCGCGGCGGACGTCGCCGGGGGCCGCCAGGGACAGTTTGACGAACAGGGCCTCGCCCTCGTGGTACCCGTACATGTCCCGGCCGCGCACGCGGGCCGCGTCGTACACGCGGCGCGGCGGGGGGAGGGAGGGGTCGAGGGGGCGAACGGCGGACACGCCGCCCGCCTGGTCGCCGCCGCGGCCTTCCGGCGCGGCCAGGGCGGCGTCCACGGCGTGCGCGAGCGCGAGCAGGGTGCGGCGCACTGGGGTGGGGGAGGGAGGGGGGCGAGGTGGGGCCCCGAGTTTTTTCCCATTTTATTTTGTTTCCTTCCCGGACCTGAGCTCGGCGCTGCCGACTGATCCAGGCGCCCGAGTCCACGCGCAACCCTCCCCACCCTCCCCGCACCTGCGCCGTCGTCGTCGTCGTCCCCCCCGGGATAGGGCACATAGAAATAGGGAAAACACCTGTGCACGCGCACGCACACCGCCGGCCCCGCCCCCGCCCGGCACCACAGGACGACAACCGGCACCCGGGGGAGGCGGGCGCCGTCCAGGGGCGAGTGCGGCGCGTCGGCGCCGGGGGTCGGCGGCGCGAGGGCCGCTTCCAGGGCGACGAGGCGCAGGTCCAGGGAGGGGGGAGGGGGGGGGCGCGCGCCACCGCCGGGCGAGGCGGGCGCCGTGCCGCCGGGCGAGGCGGGCGCCATGCCGCCGGCCGCAGACTGCAAGGCTCGGCCGGCGCCGCGCCCACTCCTCGCCTCCTCGCCCGCCCCTCCACCCCCTCGCCACCATGCCCTTTGCCCTGCCCGACCTCCCCTACGACTACGCCGCGCTGGAGCCGTACATCGACGGCACCACGATGAACGTGAGGGCCGGTTTCCATTCAGCCCCCTCGCGCGCCGCGGGGGCGCGTGTCGGGCCCGGGCGCGTCCCCGCCCGCGCCCACAGGGGCACCGGATATCGGCAGCCCAATGGGGGCGGGCGGGCATCGGGCGGGGCCGGGCGAGGCGCGGGGCGCCGCCCGCGCTGGCCACCCCATCCGTGCCCCCGCGCCGAAGCCGGCACGACCCCGCCTCCCCTCTCCCCCAGATCCACCACACCAAGCACCACGCGACGTACGTGACCAACGTCAACGCGGCCCTGGAGAAGCACCCGGAGCTGGCGACCCTCACCCTGCTCGACCTGAACGAGAAAGTGGGGACGGGGGCGCTGCCGGCCGACATCGAGAAAGTGATACGGTGCGTGCGAGGCGGGGTGGGGTGGTGGGGGTGGTCGCGCCGTCGGGGCGGGGCAGACGTCGAGCGACCGACCCCGCCTCCACTCCCCTCCCTCCTCCCCCCCAGCAACCACGGCGGCGGCCACCTGAACCACACGCTGTTCTGGACCTACATGGCGCCCCCCACGTCGACCAATGGCCCGTCGGACGGCCTCAAGGCCGCGATCGACGCCGCGTTTGGGTCCGCCGACGCCCTGAAGACCCAGTTCAACGCGGCTGCCGCCGGCGTCTTTGGCTCGGGCTGGGCCTGGCTCGTGGCGGGCGCGGACGGGAAGCTGGTCATCACGACGACGCCCAACCAGGACAACCCGTTCCAGGCGCACGTCGACGGCCCCAAGGGGCTGCCCGTGCTCGGCTTGGACGTGTGGGAGCACGCGTACTACCTCAAGGTAGAAGAAAAGAGGGAATGGGGGTGGGGGAGAGGCGGGGAGGGCGGGCGCGAGAGACGCGCGCGCCGGCGCCGACCTTTCTCCCTTGCCCGCTCCCTCCCCGTCCTCAGTACCAGAACCGGCGCCCCGAGTACCTGCAGAACTGGTGGTCGGTCGTCAACTGGGACCGGGCCAACGAGGTGCACGCCGCGGCAGTGGACGGGAAAGCGATGCCGCTGTGAGCAAAGAGCTGGCGGCGGCGCGGGGGGGTGTTGGGGTGTTGTGGCGACCGCCGCCGCCTCCCGCCGGCGCCAGGACTGGTTGGGCGGTGTGCAGTGGTGGCGGCGCCGTGCAAGCGGGGGCGGCAGCAAGGGTTGAGGCGCACCAACTACAAAAACGGGCCCGCCTTCATCCCCTCTCTCTCCTCCCCCTCACGCAAACGGCGGGTAGAAGCCGGCCGCCGTGTAGCCGCCGTCGACCGCCAGCGTCTCGCCGGTGACGTAGGAGGCGGCGGGGGAGGCGAGAAAGGCGACGGCGGCCGCGACTTCCGCCGCGGCGCCGACGCGCGCGAGCGGCGTCGCGGCCACCACCTCGGCCCGTTTTTCGGGGTCGCCCACCACTGGAGCCGCGAGCGGGGTGTCGATGTACCACGGTTTCACGGCGGTCACCCGGATGCGCGAGGGGGCGAGCTCGCACGACAGGTTGCGCGTCAGTTGGTCCATCCCCGCTTTGCTCGCCGCGTACGCCACCCCCGACCGCATGGCCGGCGGCCCGCCCGCCACGGACGATATGTTGACGATGCACGATGCGTGGGGGGAGGCGGCCGCCGCGGCGGCGAGGGCGGGGGTGAGGAGGCGGGCGAGGTGGTACGCGGGCGCGAGGTTCGTGCCCAGCACCGCGTCGAGGTCGGCCTCGTCGTACTCGTCCCACGGCTTGCGCACGTTCGTGCCCGCGTTGTTGACGAGGATGGAGAGCGATTCCCCGAACGCGGCGCGCGCCGCCGCGACGAGCGCGTCGCGCCCTTCCTTTGTGGCCACGTCGGCCACCACGCCCGTCAGGTCCAGCCCGCGCGCGGTCCATCCATCAACTGCGGCATCGAGTGCGTCCTTGCCGCGCGCGCAGACGAGCACGCGCGCGCCGAGCGCGGCGAGCAGGTCGACGACGGCGGCCCCGATGCCGGCCGAGCCGCCGGTGACGATGGCGGTGCGGCCGGTGAGGCCGAGCAGGGCGTCGGCGGGGGAGGGAGGCGGAGAAGCCATTGGACCGCGGAGGTGTGCGGCAGCGCCGCTCCCCGCCGCCACTCCCGGGCCTCCCCTCTCCCCGCGCCCGCGGCGCGCCGTCGCCACACCACCCGCCGCGCGCGCCCCGCGAATGAGCGGCCGCGTCGAGGCGATGAGTGGCTCCGGCTCCGGCTTTCTGGGCGTGCTCGGGCGCGGGCGCACGGCCTCCAGCGAGGACGAGTTCAAGACACTCAAGCAGCGGTGAGAGAGAGGAGGAGTGAGGGCGAGAGTGGGCGGCGGTTTTGGCGCGCGTGCGTTGATGCGCGCGGCGGTTGCGAGGCGCGCCGCGCTCGCGACGCCCCGGGCCGCCCGGCAATGAATAAATCTTGTCACACGGCTGCGCCGACATTGATGGCGGGGTCCGAGGCCGCCCCAGCGCTGCTCACGGCGCGCGCGCTTGACCGCGCTTGACCGTGCTCCTCCTCGTCCTTAGCCTGGAAGAGTTTCAAGGCAAAGTCGCCGCCATCTCCGCGGTCAACGCGCACCTGAACGACGAGGTGGCGTCCCAGACGGCGGCCGCGAAAGCGGCCGCTGCGGCGCGCGACGAACACGCGGCAGACGCCGCGTCGCTCGCCGCGTCCCTGGACGCCGCGGCCGCGGCGCGGGACGAAGCATTGGTCGCGCTGGAGCGCACGCACGCCGACTACAGGGCACTGGCGGAGGAGTTGACGGCGCTGCGCGCGGCGGCGGGCGACGGCGGTGGCGCGGCCGCTCTGGCGGCCGACGCGGCGGCCGCCCGCCGCGAGCGCGACGCCGCGCTCGAGCAAGCAGTGGCTGCCAAGGCGGAGGCTGACGCCGCGCGCGCGGCGGCGGCGGCTGCAACGGTTGCTGCGGCTGTCCCCGCCCCCTCTCCTTCCGACGACGCGGCACTTCAGCAGCTGGCCGCCGCCACGACCAAGGTGGAAGCCCTGGAGCGCGAGGTGGCCGTCCTGGCCGAGCTGGCCGACCACGCGGGGGCGGAGCGCAACGCTGCGCGCGCCGAGGCCGCCGCCGCGGCGTCGGCGGGCGGCGACGCGGCCACCGCGGTGCGCGACGCCGAGTCGGCGCGGGCGACGGCGGCGGGGGCGCTGCGCGGGGCTGACGAGGCGCGCGCGCGGGCCGCCGACGCGGTCCGCGACGCTGAAGCCGCGCGCGCGCAGGCCGCTGAAGCCGTCGCCGCCGCGGCCGCCGACCGCGCGCGCGCCGACGCGGCCGAGGCTGGCGCGGCGGCCGCGGTCGCCGAGGCGGAGGCGCTGCGCGAGAGCGCGCGGGCCGCCCCCTGCACCCCCACCACCATCGACGCCGAGTGCCTGCGCGCCGACCTGCGCCGCGCCCAGGACGAGACGGCCCTGGCGCGCGCCGCGGTCGCCGCGACGTTAAACGCGCACGAGGGCGCGCTCGCGGCCGCGCGCGCCGAGGCCGCCGCCGCGGCGTCCCTCCTCCGCGACGCCGACGCCGCCGCGCGCGACGCGGCGTCCGCGCGCCGCGTCGCCGACGCCGAGCGGTCCGCGGCCGAGGCCGACGCCGCGCTCGCGGGCGCGGTCGTCGAGCGCGACTCGCTCGCGGCCCAGGTGGCGGCGCTACGGGCCGACGCGGCGCGGGCGGGCGCCGGAGGCGGGCGCACCCCTCCCGTGTCCTCTGCCGCCGACCGCGCGCGCGCCGACGCGGCGGAAGACGCCCTGGACGACGCCCGCGAGGCCGCCTCCTCCCTGCGCGCCGCCCTGGACGCCGCCCGGCGCGAGGCGGCCGACGCGGGCGCGGCGCGCGCGCGCGCGACGGCCGCGGCGGCCGCGCGCGACGCCGCGCTGTGCGACCTGGAAGCCGCCCTCGCGCGCGAGGCGGGCGTCGTCGCGGAGCGCGACGGGGCTCGCGCCGAGCTGGCGGCGTCGAGGGCTGCTGGGGGTGTGCGGCGGTCGGCGTCGACCGCGTCGCTCGGCGGCGCCACCGCCCTGTCCCCGCGCCCGCCCCCGCCCCGCGCGACCGTCGTTCAGCCCCCCTTCGCGCCCGCGCCCGACGCCCGCCTGGAAGACTACATGCGCGGGCCGGACTGGGACGACGCGCGCGCGCGCGGCGCGGCCGCGGGGTGGCTCGTCGACCCTTCGGACGTCGCCCTCGGCCCCGAGCTCGGCGCCGGCACGTCCGGCGTCACCCACCGCGGCACCTGGCGCGGGGGCGAGCTCGCCGTGAAGCGCGTCTCGTTGCGGTGCGGCGGGGACGCGGCCTCGTTTTTGCGCGAGGTCGAGATCTCGGCCGGCCTCCACCACCCGCACATCCTCCCCTTCATCGGCGCGTCCCTCGTGCCGCCGGAAGGCTGCTGGCTGCTGGCCGAGTACATGCCCGGCGGGACGCTGGCCCGTGCGTCCAGGGGGGGAGGGAGGGGGCGGGGACGGCGCGCGCGCGCGCGCGCGCACTCGCGCCCACGACCCCCCCACACACACACCCCTCCCCTCAGGCTGGCTCCACGGCGCTTCGGGCTCGCGCCCCCCCCGCCGCTCCCCCGCGTCCCGCCTGCGCATGGCGCTCGGCGTCGCGCGCGGGATGCAAGCGTTCGAGCAGGCGCACCCGCACCCCATCCTGCACCGCGACCTCAAGCTGTCCAACGTGTTTGTCGACGCCGGCGGTGCGGCCCGCGTGGCCGACGCGGGGCTCGCCCGCTGGCTGCGGCCGGGGGACGGGGCGAGCCTGACGGGCGAAACCGGGTCCTACGTCGAGATGGCGCCCGAAGTCACCCGGCACGAGGTCTACGGCTCGCGCGCCGACGTGTGGTCCTTTGGCGTGTGCCTGGTGGAGCTGCTGGCCGCCGCGCGGCCGTACGAAGACCTGAGGCTGACGCCCGCGCAGGTCGCGACCGAGGTCGCGGCCGGCCGCCTGCGCCCCACCATCCCCCCCGACGCGCCGCCCGCGGTGGCTGCCTTGGCCGGGGCGTGCCTGGAGCATGAAGCCGGGCTGCGGCCGCCCTTCAGCGCGATCGTGCCGGCGCTCGCGCGCGCGCTGGCCGACCTGCCGCCCGACGCGGGGACGCCGGCGACGGCCGGGTCGGGCGTGTTGGCGCGGTTCTGGTCGGGAGGGGCGCCCGCGTGAAGAGGAGGGGTGGTTGTGTGTGTGACGGGCGACCGCGGCAGACAGCGCCCCACACTCCGCGGCCGCGCCGCCCGCCCCTCTCCCGCCGCCCAAGCCGGCTGCGTCGGTCGCGCCGCCGCCCCAGCCGGTCGCGGCGCCCGCGCGCGTCGACGGAAAAATGGAGCCGGCTTTTACAGCATTGTCCCCTCCGCCGCCGCACCCCTCGTCCTCCAAACCGCCCCCACCGAAGAAGTCGCTCAAGGACCGCCTGCTGGAGGAGCCCGAGTGCGAGTTTTGCAGGGCGACGCGCGCCAAGCTCTTCGGCGCCCTGCGCGGCGCCCGCGACGGCGCCACCGCCGCCGCCGACGGCGCCGCCGACGTGGGAGCGACCGGCGTCAAAGCCGCCGTGGGCACGGCGCGCCGCGCCGCCGCCGCGGCGCGCGCGCGCACGGATCGGTTCCTCGCCACCGGCGCCGCGCACGCGGCCGACGCCGAGGACAAGGCGTTTGGCGCGCTGAAAGGTGTGGGAGGGAGGAGAGGAGGGGAATGGGGCGGCGAGAGCTCGCTGGTCGCCTTCTTTCCGCGGCCTCCCTTTCCTTCCACGTCAACCACCACCACCTCTTCCACTATCTCCTTCAGACTCTCTCGTGTACGCGCGCGACCACGCGCCCGCGTCGGCCGCCATCCTGACCCTGGCCGCGGTCGCCGCCCTCCCCCGCCCGCGCCGCGCGCTCTGGCGCGCCGCCCTCGGCCGCGTGCGCGGCGCGGACGCGCTGCGCGAGGCGGCGGTTGCCGAGGCGCGAGCCGCGGGCGAGGTGGCGGCCGCGGTGCAGGCGGAAGCCGGCGCCGCGGCCGCACGCGCCGACGCGGCGTGGGCCGACGCTGAAGCCGGCCGCCGCGCGGCGGCCGCGGCCACGGCGTCGTTGCGGGCGTTGCTGGCCAAGGCGTCCTCCGCCGAACGCCGCGCCGGCGTCGCTCTGGGCGACCTGCGCTCGCTCGCGCCGGGCGCCGACGCCCTCACCGCCCGCGCCGACGCCGCGGCCGCCGCCGCCCTCGCCCGAGGCCAGCGGGAGGCGCTCACGCGCAAGGTGTACGACATGGCGCGGCGCGGGTTTTAGAGGAGGGACGAGAGGTGGAAAGGGAAGGGAAGGATGACTCTCAGTGCGTTGCAAGTGCCAAAACCACAGACCCCCCGGGACGCGCCACCTCACTCTCTCTCCTCCTCAGTGCGGCGCTTCGACGGCGGCGAGCTCGGCGGGCGTGGCCCACCAGGACGGCACGATCTCGACGAGGTCGGGGTGCATGTCGCGTGCCGCGAGTTTGAGCGTGTGTTCCGTCACGCCGGCGACGGCCGCGACTTCGGCCGCGGACGGCGCGCGCGACGCGCGGGGGGCGCGCGTCACCAGAAAAATGACCGCCGCCGCGAGCGAGAGCGGCGACCGCGCGTCCCACCGCTTGGCCGCGCCGCCCGGGCGAAGCCCGTCGCGCGGGCACGCGGTCTCGGCCGCTTCCGTCGCCGCCCGCGCGTCCGCGGGCGCCAGGCCGAGCGCGGAGCAGAAGCGGCGGGTGAGGTCGGCCGCGTGCACCGCGCCGCCGACGGGGACGCTCTCCAACTCCTTGACGATCGCCTTGTACGCGCGCGCCACGTCGCGCTTGTCCGCGTCGGCGGCGACGGCGACGATCTCTTTAAAGGTTCGGGGGGTGGCTTCTTGGCGGCACGCGATGTACACCGCCGCGGCCGCGATCGGCGCCGCCCCGCGCCCGCGCAGCCCTTTGGCCGACTCCAGCACCCGCTTGTAGAGCTCGCACGCGCGGTCGCGCACCGCGCGCACGAGGCCGAGGTCGTCCGCGAGCCGGCCGACGCGGCGAAACCCGTCCTGCAGCGCCTTTTCCTCCCCGCCCGCCGCGCGCGCGTGCGCGCGGCGCAGGATGGCGGCGTGCACACCGCCGCCCTGCTCCCCGATGGACGTGGAGAGGCCGTCGGCGAGGAGCGGGTTTGTCGGGCCGCCCACGCGGTTCATGTCCACCGCCGTCTTGCCGCCTTCGTCGGCAAACGAGCGCCACTCGGATCGTTCGTCGATGGTGTGGGCTTCCGCGACGAGGCCGCACTCCTGGGAAGGGGGGAGGTGGGATGGCCGCGTCGGGCGCCCGCCGCTGCGCGCAGCGCGCCCGCGCCGGCGCCCACCCCCCACCACACACCACCACAACCCCCTTCTCTCCTACCGTGCACACGAGGTCGCCCGCGGCGTAGTCCTCGACGAAGTTGGCCGCGCCGCAGTCGGCGCACCGCTGCTCGAAGCGCAGGCGGGTGGCGTCCAGGGGAGGGGGGGGTGGGGCGGACGCCATGGTGCCGGGATGGGGGCCAGGCCGCGCGGGGCGGGCCGCGGGAGTGGGGCGAGACGGCGACGCGCGCACGTCCCCACTCCCCACCCGTCCGCCGCCCCCCCAAGCGCCGGCAAGATGGTGCGCGTCGCGACCGTTGCCCGCCGCGGCGGGCGGGCGCCGCGATTGGGGGCGGGACGCGGCGGCGCGGCGCCGGCCGCCGCGGATTCCCGCGCGCGGCGCGGCGCAGCGCCGCCGGCGCCCGGCGGCGGGCCGGAGCCGCCGCCGGGCGACAGTCGCCGTGCGCCGGCCGCGGCGGCGCGGCCGCCGGGCGACACCGCGCCCTCCCGCGCCCGGCGGCGCGCGATCGCCGCGCCGCCGCCGCGCGCGCCGTGCGGCCGGGTGCCGCCCGACCGCCGCCCGCACGCCCGGGCGGCACACGCACCGATGTCGCGCCGCCCGACCGGGCGCGGCGAGCCCCGGAGCGCCGGCCGGCGACCGACGCCCCCCCCCTTTTTTTCCTCCTCCCCTCCCCCCCCCCAGGTCAACGTGCCCAAGGCCAAGCGCGCCTTCTGCAAGGGCAAGGCGTGCAAGAAGCACCAGATGCACAAAGTGACCCAGTACAAGACGGGCAAGGCGTCCCTGTACGCGCAGGGCAAGCGGCGGTACGACCGCAAACAGTCCGGGTTCGGGGGTCAGACCAAGCCCGTGTTCCACAAGAAGGCGAAGACGACCAAGAAGATCGTGCTGCGCCTGCAGTGCCAGGTGTGGGGGGGGGGGGGGGGGGGAGGGACGGGGAGGAGAGAGGGGGGGGAGGCGCGCGGCGTTCCATCTCAACCCTCGCCCGCCAACCATGCCGACCCCGATTCCCCCCACCCGCCTCTGCAGGTCTGCAAGGCCGCCCACATGCACCCGATCAAGCGGTGCAAGCACTTTGAGATCGGCGGCGAGAAGAAGACCAAGGGCGCCGCCTACTGAGCGCGCGCCGCGTGGCGGGCGCCGGCGTGCAATGTGTGTGTCAGCCTCATGTTTCTCCGGGCGTGGTGGAGGCGGGGAGGCGGCGTTTGGAGCGGCCGCGGGAGCAGCGTGCGAGTCTCCCGCGCGCACTGCCCGCCCCACTCCCCCTCGCCGAGCCCCTTGCCGGGCCAGAGGCCCCCGGCGGCCGCACGGGCGCCGCCCGAGCGCGCGAGAGTGCGTGGCGGGCAGAGACATTGCGCGGCCAGCGGCGCGCGCGGTGCGGGCGCGAGGGCGCCGCCCGCCACGCAACCCTCCGCGGCTCGCGATGGCGCCTTGACATGCGGGAGCATGGCGGCGAGGCGGGACGCGCCGCCGCGCCCCCCCCGACGCCGCGCCGGCTACCCTAGCCCCGCTGCCCGCGCGGCCGCCATCCGCCGCGCCCGCGCCCCCGACACCCTCCCCACTCTTTCCCAGTGGGCTGCGCCCCATCCTCCCCCAAGCCAGCGCGCCAACCGTCGCGCAAGGCGTCGAAAGGGCTCGCGCGAGGGCTCTCACGGCTCGTCACGCGCAAGCACGACCGGGCGCCGAAACAGGAGCCGACGTCCCTGGTGACCGCGTACGCGGGCGTGCCCAAAGAGATGCGGGCGCTCATCCCGGCGGGTGGTCCGCTCGACGCGCCCGCGCTCGACGAGCGGGTGCTCACCACGGGCGGCACGCGCCGCTTCGAGCTCGCGGGCGCGGGCTACGCGGTCGAGTACGCGTTTGCGTCGTTGAGGGGTGAGCGCGGGCGGTGGAGGGGGGGAGGGTGGAGAGGTGGCGGGCGCGCGCGCGCCCACGCCGCCGCCCACACCCCGCCCTCCCCCCTTCCCCACCAGGCTACTACCCCGAAGCCCTGGACAAGCCCAACCAGGACGCCGTGTGCGCGCACGAGGCGTTTGGCGGGAACCCGGACTGCCTCTTGCTCGCCTGTTTCGACGGCCACGGCAACCACGGGGCGGGGGCGGCCACCTTTGTGGCGGAAGGCATGCCGGCGGCGTTGCTGCGCGATTCGCTGTTTAAAGATGCGCCGGAGCTCGCGCTGCGCGACGCGGCGACCGCCACAAACACCGCGCTCCACCGGTCCCCCATCGACGACTCCCTCTCCGGCACGACCGCCCTCCTGGGCCTGCTGCGCGGCGGCAGGCTGTGCGTGGCCAACGTGGGCGACTCGCGCGCCGTGGCGGCAGTCGCGCGCCCCCCCCCACCTCTCGGCTTCGGCGGCGTCGCCGCGGTGCCGCTCTCCTGGGACCACACCCCATTTCGCAAGGACGAGTATGATCGGGTGAAGAGGGCCGGGGCCAGGGTGCTGACCCTGGACCAGGTGGAAGGGTTGAAAGACGCGTCCGCGCCCTGCTGGAAGACCGAGGACGACGACGCGGCCGACCCGCCCCGCCTCTGGATGCCGGACGCGCTCTACCCGGGCACCGCGTTCACCCGGTCGGTGGGCGACGCCGCGGCGGAGCGCATCGGGGTGATCGCCGACCCCGAGGTGCGCGTCCGCGATTTGGGCCCCGACGACCGGTTCGTCATCCTGGCCACCGACGGCGTGTGGGAGTTTATCAACAACCAGGAGGCGGTGGACTTGGTCGCGTCGATCGGCGACCCGCAGCGCGCGGCGGTCGAGCTCACGTTCCGCGCGTACGAACGCTGGCTCGCCAACGAGACCCGCACCGACGACATCACGGCCATCGTGCTCAAGCTGGACGGCGCCCCCGCCGCGGCCTCCCTGGCCAAGCAGTCGGCGACGGCGGCGAGCATCGCGGCGGCGACCGCGGCGTGCGCGGAAGCCGCGGGCGCGGGCGGGGGGCTCGCCCGCGACTCGGTGCGGGAGGCGCGCGCGTCGGCCGAGCTGGCGCCTGTCGCGGAAGCGCGGGCGGCGGCGTGAGGAGGGGGTGGGTGGTGGTGGCCGCGCGCACGCGGCCGCGCGCACGCGCTCCCGGCGGCCTCGGCTCGCCTTCTTTGGCGTGGGCCGGCGCCCGCACCCTGTGGCCGCGACCCCGGCGGCGGCGGCGCCATTGCGCGGGCGAGGCGGAATGAAACACACGTCGACTCGGCGTCTCTCTCTTTCTGTTGCTCTCCGCGCCCCTCGCCCCTCCTCCTCTCTTATCACTCGCCCAAGTGGCTCGCGCGCCGGACGCTGTCGCCCGCGACTCCCCGCGGCGGCGCCGCCCACGCGGGCGCGAGGCGGGCGGCCGCAGGCGACGGCGCGGCGGCCGGCCCCGCGCCCGCGCGGCGCAGCGCCCAGTCGGCGGAATCAAAGAACGTGCCGCGCGCCGTCAGCGGCGCGCGCTGGGGCAGGGCGCCCCCGTAGCGGGCGCGCAGGGCGGCCTCGGCAGCGGCTTCCGCTGCGGCTTTGGCGTCGTCCTGAGGAGGAGGGTTGTCGGCCGCCGCGCCCGCGCGCCGGCCGACACGCCGCCATCTCACTCCACATCGCACCGAGGGGCGGCGGGCGGCGGCGGGCGCGGGCGGCGCCTCGTTTTCCATCGCGCCAATTTCGCCTCGCTGGACCAGGTCCGGCCCCGGATCAACGCCGGCGCGGCTCGAGCGCGACCTCTGGCGCGGCGGCGCGGGATAAGGCGGCGTAGAGTGCGCGGCCGCGTCGCATCGCACACTCTTGTGCGCCCCCGGCGCGGCCGGCCGCTGCCGATGGGTCCGCCTCCCCGCCCGCCGGCGCTGGACATGTTGAGCCTGGATGATGGGTTGTCGCCCGCGGCGGGTGGCGGCCCGGGCTCGAGCGCAGAGACGACGCCACGCAGGGGGGGCGCGGCAGGGGCGCAGGTGGGGTGGGGGGGGCTCTGGGGGTGGCAGCAACCGTGTCGAGAGGGGAGAGGGGTGGAGGAGGCGGGTTTCGGGGCGCGGCGGCAGCCTCGACCGCGCGCGCTCAAGCGCGCGAACGCCGGCCGACCCCTCCCCCCGTCGCCCCCAGTCGCCCGGCCACGCGCCCGCCTCCCCTGGCGGCCACTTCATCGACTTGAGCCGCGCCCCCGCCCTGCTGTCGACCGCGCTGGGCGGTCGTCGCGGCGGCGCGTCGCCCACACTTTCCCCCTCCCCCACCGCTCTCCGCTCCCCCGCCGGCGCGCGCGGCGCCGACTGGCGCTACGGCGTGCGCGCGTTTGCCCGGGTGGCGGCCGACGCGCGGCGGGATTTGGGCGAGCTGGTGGGTGGGGAAGGGGGCACCGACGCCGACGCCGACGCCGACGCCGTGCGCGCTCTAGCCTCCGAGTGCGCCTCCCTGGACGATAGTTCGTTGCGTGCGGGCGTGGCGGCCGCGGTGGCGGCCGCGGAGCGCCTGCGCGCCTCCGCGGTCTCGCGAAGCGCGCGCGCCGACGCGACCCGCCTCCTCTTCATCCTCTCGCGCGCGTCCCGCCTGGTCGCGCCTTCACACTCGCTCGACGGTGGCGTCGGCGCGCCCGCGACCGCGGCGCCGAGCGCGCGCGGGGACGGGCCGCGGCTGGACCGCGCGCTGACCCTGCCGCCGCCGCGGCGCCGGTCGACAGGCTGGTCTGGCAGCGGCGACGGCGACTCGCCGGCGGGGAGCAGGCGGTCGGGCGGTGTCGCTACCGCGCTTGCCGCCGCGCTCGACGCTGCAGCGCTCGACGGCGGGACAGAGCGCGGCGGCGCGGCGCCCGCGGCGGCGCCGTCGCCGCCCGCGCTGCCCGCGACGCCCGACCCGCCGTCGCCGGCGCGCACGCCGCTGATCAGAGCGCTCCGACACCGCCTGGGGCAGGCGTCGGGGCCGGCCGAAGAAGTGGCGGGACCGGCCGGCGCGCCGAACCCGACCCCCCGCGCCGTCGTCTGCCGCATCTGCGAAACGAGCGTGCCCGCACCATCGCTGGCATCCCACACCGCCGCCTGCACCGCCGCCGCGCGCGACGACGCCCCCGGCGCCCCCCCGGGCTCGCCCGCGCGCGGCCGCCGCGCGCCGAGCGTGTCGGACTTTCACATTTTAAAACCCATCTCCCGCGGCGCGTACGGCCGCGTCTACCTCGCCCGCAAAAAGGCGACGGGCGACCTGTACGCGCTGAAAGCGATGCGCAAGGCGGACCTGGTGCGGCGCAACGCGACGGCGGCCGCGCGCGCGGAGCGCGACTGCCTTGCGGCCGCGGCCTGCCCGTTCGTCGTCGCATCCTACTACGCCTTCACCTCCGCCCACTGCGTCTACATCGTCATGGAGTACGCGCCCGGCGGCGACCTCGCGTCCCTGCTGTCGGCCGTCGGCCGCCTCGGCGAGCCCGCCGCGCGCGCGGTCGCGGCCGACGCCGTGCTCGCGCTCGAGTTTTGCCACGCCGCGGGCGTCGTGCACCGGGACGTCAAGCCGGACAATCTGCTGGTCGACGGGAAGGGGAGGGTCAAGCTGGCCGATTTCGGCCTGTCGACCGCGGGTGTCGCCGACCGCGCCGACGCAGGGCCCGTGAGGGCGGCCGCCGACCCCCCTCCCTCCCGCCCTGCATGCGTCGGCACGCCCGACTACCTCGCCCCAGAGCTGCTGCTGGGCACGGGGCACGGCGCCGCGGCGGACTGGTGGTCGCTCGGCGCGACGCTCTTCGAGCTCCTCACCGGCGCCCCTCCCTTTGCTGGCCCCACGCCCGAGGCCGTGTTTGGCGCCGTGCTGGCGCGCCGCATCGCGTGGCCGGGAGAAGGGGCGCTGTCGGGGGACGCGGTGAGCCTGATCGACGCCCTCCTCGACCCCGACCCTTCCACGCGCCTCGGCGCGCGCGGCGCGCCCGAGGTCAAGGCCCACCCTTTTTTTGCGGCCGTCGACTGGGCCGCCGCCGCGGCCGCGGGCGCGCCGCCCGCGTTTGTGCCTGCGCTCGCGGGCGCCGACGACACCTCCTACTTCTCCGCCACGCGCGTCGCCGCCGCCTCGCTCGCCCTGGACGCTGGGGGCGGGGTGGAGGCTGTTGCGGCGGCGGTCGTGGCGGCGGGCGAGGGCGGGAGCGAGGGCAGAAGCAGCGGGGGCGACGCCGCGCGCGCCGCCGCCGACGCCTCGGCTTCGGACGCCGACTCGGTCGCGTTTTCCGATTTCTCGTACACGAACCTGGACACCCTGGGCGCCGCCAACGCGGCGCTGGCGGGGTTGAGGGCCGAGTTTGGGGGTGGGGGTGGGGGGGGCGCGGCGTGAGCGAGAGGAGGGGCGTGGGGGCGGTGGGCGTGTCACTGTTCGGTCTCGATTTCGCCCCACCTCTGTCGCCACCGCCCGCGGCGACACGGGCGGCGGCCGGGGCCTGGAGAAAAAGTCTATTGGCGGTCGCCGCCGCCGCACGCTCACACACTCTCCCGCCGTGCCCGGCGCGGCCGCCGCGCGCACCCCCACGCGCCTCAGTCGGCCACACTAGCCCACCCCGGGCCGGCCCGCCGCGAGCCGCGCGCGCCGCTACCGCGCCGCGCCCGCATTCGGCGCCCGCCGCCTCCCGCGATGGCGTGGTCCAACTTTATGGTCACCCTGGGTGAGGAGATGAAGCGGCGGTGCAGCGGCGAGGGGCGGCGAGAGCGTGCTCGCTCGCCGCCGCCGACGCGCACCCCTCGCCCCTCCTCCTTCCTCCCACCTCAGTCGGCGTCGGCACCGTCTACTACCTCATGCGCAAGGACGTGCGCACCGGGGTGTCCCAGTTGAAGCGCAACGCCAAGACGATTCGCGGGTGGCTCGAGGAGGAGAGCGCAAAGAAAGGGGGGGCGGGGCCGCGGGAGCCGCCCAAGCGGTTGCCAGACAAGGAGGGGTGATGCGTCGAGTGTGTGTAGGGGGGCGAGCGTGCCGTGAGCCGGGCAGGGCAGGGGAGCGCGGCGCGGCGCGCGCAGGCCTCACTCCCTTCTCGGCCACCGCCCCCGCCCCGCCGCCTTTCGCACGCACGCCCAATCATACACACGCACACACACGCCGCCGCCCGGCCGACCCGCGCCGGCCTCGGGCTGCCCCTCACTCGTCGCCCTCTTCCCCGTCCCCACCCCCCCCGCCCCCGCGCCCACCCGCCGCGGACGCCTTCTCCGCGTCCCGGTATTTGGCGAGGTACGCTTTCAGGGGGTCGACGTAGCACTCGAAGCCGAGAGTGGACAGCGCCCAGAGGAGGTCGTCCCCGTTGATCGTCTTCCGCTTCTCGCGCTGGCACTTGTCGGACGCCCTGAGGGAGAGAAGGGGGTGGGGTGGGTGTGGGTGGGGGTGGCGGCGGTTTGGGGGCGCGAGAGGGGCCGCCGCCAGCGCCCGTTAATCTCTTTTTTTTGTCGCCGCGCTCGCCGCGACCTCGCGCTCCCGCCCATCCCCCTGCCACCACCCATTCAACTCACTCGGACGTGATGAAAGAGATGAACTCGGACACGCACTCTTGCGCCGTCTCCTTGGCCTCCTTGGCGATTTTGGCGTTGGCCGGCAACGCCTTTTTCATGATGCGCGCGATGTTGGCGATGGGCAGGAAGCGGTCCTGCTCGCGGGGGGCGCCCGCACCGTCGCCGGCGGCGCCGTCGGCGGACATGCGTGCGGTTTTGGGGGCTCGGATGCGGGGTCGGGCCTGCGCGCAGCGAAGCGCGCGAGGTCGTACACCGTCCGCGGGACGCGGGCGGCGGCCGGGTGGGCGACCGGCGGCGCGGCGGGCCGGCGGCGGCGCGGCGCGCGGTGGCGCGGGCGGCCGGGGCGACCTCGCGACGGTCGCGGGGCGCGGTGGGCGTGCGCCGGCGACGCGGGGCGGGCGTGGGAGGCGGGCGGGAGAGTGCTGCGCGGCGCCGCCGCCGCCGCCGCTCGGTCCGCCCTGTTTCTTGTTTCACGAATCAACACGCGCTCCCACGCTCCAGCCCCAACGCCGCCAAGACGGCGCCCAAATCCTCCAGAGAATCCAGCAGCGCGGTCCCCGGCGGCGCGACCGCGGCGAGCTCCGCGAGAGAGTGCGCGCCGGTGGCCACCCCGACCGGCTCCGCGCCAGCCGCCACCGCGGCGAGGATGTCAAACGGGGTGTCGCCCACGTGCACGCGGCGCACGGGCGGCGCGCCCGCCGCGGCGGCGGCGCGCTCTGCCGCCACGCCGAGCAGCGCCGCCCGGTCGTGCTGGGGCTCGCCCCAGTCCCCGCCGCACGTCCCGGCCTCGCCAAAGCCGCCCACAATGGTCGTGCCGCACGCGGAAGGCGTCATGTACTGCAACAGGCCCAACCGGCGAATCTTCTCCACCCCGATCGGCTCCAGGTTGCCCGTGGCCAGGCCGACGACGACGCCGTCGGTGGCGGCGAGCGCGGCCAGGACGGCTTCCGCGCCGGGCAGGGCGTGCAGGCCGTCGCCGGCTTGGGCCACGTGGGCCGCGTAGAAAGATTTCATCGCGTCTGCCATGGCCTCCAACCGGGGGTCGGCCGCCGCCGCCGGGTCGTCCGCGGTGGCAAGCACCTTGAGCAGGATCAAAGGGTCGGTCGAGCCCTGCAGGAGGCGGGGTGTGGGAGGGCGTGCGGGTTGGCCCGCGCTGAAAGAAAACAACGACCCCACCGCCCCCATCTCCCCTTCCTCCGCGCATGCCTGGTGCGGCACGGCGTCGATGTCCAGCTCCAGGCCGTGCACCTCGCGCCAGGCGGCCGCGAAGGCGCGCTTGTGCAGGCGGTTGGCGCGGTCGCCACGCGTGGTGAGGAGCGTGCCGTCCACGTCCCATGAGATGAGGATGGTCGGCGGGCGTTTGGAAGGGGTTGAGCCCGATCGCTGCATCGCGGACAGCTGAGGGGGGCGGCGCGGCGGCGCGTGGTGCATCGGCCTGCTGTGGCCGGCGCTCTCAGTCTTGCTTGCGCCCCGCCCGTCTCGCCGCCCGGTCCGCGCATCCCGCCGGCCGCGCCGCACCCGCCTGCGGCATCGTCTGCGCCCCGCTGCCGCCGCGAGACGCCGATCCGATCCCATCCCGATGCCCACCGACCCCGCCGCCCTCGCCGCCGTCGCCGCCGCCGCGGTCGCGGCCCCTCCTCGCACGCCAGGCGCCAGCGACCGCGTCTGGAAGGACGAGTCTGTCTACTCGTTCGACACCCCGTTCTCCCCCGGCGGCCTCTACGTCAACCTGACGACGTGGCAGGCAAGGCAGGGGGAGTGGGGAGGGGTGGTGGGGTGGACAAGGGAGAGGGGCGACCGCCGACCCCGCCCGCCCCCCGCAGTCGGCCGGCGCGGCGCACCTCGGCCTCGACGCCGCGCGCTCGCGCGCCCGCCTCTACCTCCACACGACGTCCCGCCGCCTGCCCGACCCCGCGGCGGCGAATGACGCCAAGCCGGACAAGGTGGGGATCGGGGTCGAGGGCGGCTTCCGCGCGGGCGGCCCGCCGACGGTCGTCGAGACGCGCGCGGCGCTCGTCGCGCTGGACGCGTCCGGCGGCCGCGCCACGGTCCCCCTGCCCGCGCCCGATCTGCCGGACGCCGTGCTTGCCGCTCTGAACGCCGTCGCGGCCGCCGAGTCGGGCGCGGCGGCGCAGGCGGCGGACGCGTGGGAGGAGACGCGCGCGGTCTCGCGCTACGCGGCCGGCCTGCCCCAACTCGAGCACGGCATGGGCGCGCACGGGCGCACCATTCCCGCGGACCCCGCGGCGTGGAAGTGCGATGAAACGGGGGTGGCGGACAACCTGTGGCTCAACCTGTCGACCGGGTTCATCGGGTCGGGCCGCGCCAATTTTGACGGCACCGGCGGCAACGGCGCCGCCAAGCGCCACTTTGAGGCGACCGGGGGGAAGTACCCGCTCGTCGTCAAGCTCGGTGAGCGGCGAGAGGGGGGGGGAGGACGGCACAAGGAAGGAGAAGGCACGCCGACCCCCTCGCCCCGTCCAGGCACCATCACGCCCACCTCCGCCGACGTCCACTCCTACGCCCCCGACGAGGACGACATGGTGCTCGACCCCCACCTCGACGCCCACCTCGCGCACTGGGGCGTGCGGCGCGGGGCCCTGGCCAAGACGGACAAATCGATGGCGGAGCTCCAAGTCGACCTCAACCTCTCGTTCGACGCAGGGCGCGCCACGGAAGCGGGTGTGGCCCTGGACCCGGTTGCTGGTCCCCACGCGGTCGGGCTGACCAACCTGGGCAACTCGTGCTACGCGGCGTCGGTCGTGCAGGCGCTCTGGGCAGTCCCTGCGCTGCGCGGCCGCTACGGCGGCGCGGCCGGCGCCGCCCTGCTCGCGTCCGCGCCGGGCGACGCGGCGGCCGACGTCCTGACCCAGACGGCCAAGCTGGCGCTGGCGCTCGAGTCGGGCGAGACCGGGGCGGAGGTGGCGGTGGAGGGCCAGGGCGGCGACGCTGCGACCCCCACCCCCACGCCCCTCCAAACATCCGTCCGCCCGTCGATGTTCAAGGCCGTCGTCGGCCGGGGCCACCCTGAGTTTTCCACGGGGCGCCAGCAGGACGCGGTGGAGTTCTTGCAGCACTGGCTCGACGTGCTGGCGCGGGCCGAGCGCGCGGGCGCGGCGCGCGTCGAGGCGGCGACCGCGGCCGCGACCGCCGGCGGCGCCGCTCCGCCTCCTACCGACCTGCTCACCGCCGACGCGTTGCGTTTCGCGGTCGAGGACCGCGTCGCATGCGGCGCGACGGGCGCGGTGCGGTATGGTGTGGGCGAAGCGAACGTGCTCTCCCTCGACATCCCCCTGGACGCCGCCACCAACGCCGCCGCCGTCGCCGCCGCCGCTGACCGGGACGCCAAGCGGGCGCGGGTGGCCGCGGAAGGGGCGGCCGCGTATATCGGGGCGGGGGGTGAGGTGGAAAAAGCCGCCGGCGACGGCGGCGGCGGCGCGGCCGCCGCCGCCTCCCCTCCCTCGCCCCCTGTCCTGCCCCGCGTCCCGCTCGCGGCCTGCCTGGCCAAGTGGGGCGCGGACGAAACGATCGAGGGCTACAAATCGGCGGCCGCGGGCGGCGCGGCGACGCGCGCGGCGCGCCGCGCGCGGCTCGCGTCGTTCCCCCCCTTTCTCGCCATCCAGCTCAACCGCTACTACGTCGCCGCCGACTGGACGCCGCAGAAGCTCGAGGTGGAGGTGGACGTGCCGGAGGCGCTGGACCTGGGGTGGCTGCGAGCGACGGGGCCGGTGGACGGGGAGGTGCTTCAACCCGACGACGACGACGGCGCGCGCGCGGGCGCCGCCGCCGCCGCCGCGCCCGCGGCCGACCCCGCCATCGTGGCCGCGGTTGTCGGCATGGGGTTTTCGGAGGCCGGCGCGGCGCGCGCGGCGCTGGCGACGCAGGTGGGGGGGCGAGGGGAGGGGGGGCGCGCGCGCCTAGCGCGGCTCCTCGCGCCCACCCCGCGCCCGTCCCCCCACCCTCAGAACGCGGGCGCCGAGGCAGCCATGGAGTGGGTGCTGGCCCACATGGGGGACGCCGACTTCAACGACCCGCCGCCGCCGGCCGGCGGCGGCGCGGGCGGCGCGCTGCCGGCCGCCGACCCAGACTCGGTCGCCGCGCTCGCCGCCATGGGCTTTGACGCCCGGGCCGCCACCGCCGCCCTGGCCGCCACCGCCGGCTCCCTGGAGCGCGCGGCCGACTGGCTCTTCTCCCGCGCGGACGGCGACCTGGCGGCCGCGGTCGACGCGGCGCTCGCGGGCGGGGGTCGGGGCGGGAGCGGCAGCGCCTCTGCCCCCACCGGCACCCGCCCGCCGCTCGACGGCCCCCCCCACTACACCCTGGTCGCCCTTGTGTCGCACGTGGGGCGATCCACGGGGTGCGGGCACTACGTCGCGCACGCGCGCCGCGGCGGGCGCTGGCTGATGCTCAACGACGACCGCGTCGCGGCGTCGGCGTCGGTGCCGACCGACGTCGGCTACCTGTACATGTACCAGCGGGACGACGTGGCGGGTGGGCTGTGAGGGCGAGGGGGGG
>Ga0315274_10002984_pt1 | contig 25172 bp, 18 predicted proteins | sample YL17G02_20_MG_FD_203700 | JGI IMG/M metagenome (GOLD analysis project Ga0315274, IMG submission 203700) | Sediment microbial communities from Yellowstone Lake, YNP, Wyoming, USA - YL17G02_20 | ecosystem: Environmental > Aquatic > Freshwater > Lake > Sediment | place: USA: Wyoming | collected...
TTCTCACCGCCCTTCACCATAAAGCCGCGCTTGGCGTTGAACTGGAATACTCCTTCTGCAGGGCTGACCTGTCCTCCCCTGCTGCCCAAAAGGTAGATTCCATCTCCCAGCTCCTCGAAGATCTCTTCGAGCTTCCATCCCCCGTTGGCAACATAGGTATTGCTCATGCGCACCACAGGCCGATCTGTTCCTTGGGAACGGGCATTTCTGGGCACTCCTCCCATCCTGCCCGCCGTCTCCCGGGAGTGCAGGTAGGTCTTTAAAACCCCTTTCTCAACCAGAACCGTCTCTTGGGCCGGGCTTCCCTCATCATCAAAGGGATAGTAGCCGTTCTGCATCATGCTCGGGTCGTCTATCACAGTGACCAGGTCCGATCCAATCTGCTGCCCGAGCATTCCCTCCAGACAGGAACCGCCCCGCAAAACGATGTCTGCTTCAGTGGCATGGCCCACCGCCTCATGGATGAATACCCCTGCCAGCTCCTGGTCCAGGACGACCGGGAAAGATCCCCCTTTGGGAGTGGCGGCCTTCAGCAGGGCCACCGCCGTCTGCCCCACCTCCCGCGCGAGAGCAAAGGGATCCTCGCGGTCGAAGAGCTCCAGGCCGCAGACTCCGGCCCTCCCCTCCCCGCTGGACTGAAAGAGGCCTCCATATTGAGCCACAGCGCTTATGACAAAGCCGGTCCGGACCATCTCCGACGCGAGGTCCAGCCCCTCTGAGCTCCTATATTGCACATTGATCTCCATCTCGGAGTAGGCAGCATGGGTGCTGGAGACCCCCGGCAGCCGGGCGGCATTCTCGATCTCCCTCAGCAGCTCGACCTTCTCTTCCAGGGATAGGTCGCGGGGATTCTTCTTGATAGGAGTTTTAAAAATATTCATGGAGGGAGATGGGACCAGGGCGAGCTTCAGGCTCTCGGGGCCACAGATCTTTAGAGCGATCCTGGAAGCCTGCTCTATCTCCTCCTCGAGGCCATCGACTGCATCAGTGGTCACAAAGCCCCAGGCTCCCCCCGATAGAGCACGCACCGCCGCCCCTTGAAAAGGGGACTCGGATATCTCCTCCAGCTTGCCGTTGTCCAGAACGATGCTGGTTCGGTTGCCCCTCAGGATGCGCAGGTCATAGAACTCCGCCATCACAGGCTCCCGCTGGGCGCGGGAATGGGCTCGGGTAGGGTGATGCCGATCTTCTTCTCGGAGGCGAACCTCTTCAGCTTCTCGATCAGCCTGGTCCTCTGGCTGCCCATGGCATACTCGAAGACCTCCTCTATGGTGGAGACAGGGATTATCTCTATCGTACCCTGGATGGCGCTGTCCACCAGAACGTCTCCCAGGTTGGACCTGGGGATGAGCACAGTTTTTATGCCTGCCTGAGCTGCAGCCTCTATCTTCTGCGTCACACCGCCCACAGGAAGGACGTCGCCTCTCACGGAAAGAGAGCCGGTCATGGCCACTGTCTGCTTGACAGGCACTCCCTCCAGGGCGGAGATGACTGCAGTGGCGATGGAGATGGATGCGCTGTCCCCCTCCACGCCCTCATAGGTGCCGATGAACTGGATATGCACGTCCTTGCTGGTGATGTCCTCGCCCAGGAACTTCTTGATAAGGGCAGAGACATTGGTCACCGCCTCCTTGGCTATCTCCTGCAACCTGCCCGTGGCAATGACCCTCCCCTCCGCTTTGGACTGGGCAGGGGTTACCTCAGCCATGATGGGCAGGACTATGCCCGAGTCGCCCATAACCGCCAGCCCGTTCACCCGGCCGACCTCGTCCCCGGTGGAGCGGAACATGTTGTAGTCCCGGCGCCTCTCCAGGTACCTGTCCGCCAGCTGCTGCTCTACTGACCTGGCCATCCTCTTGGCCTGAAGAACGTGATTGGCACTTGTAAGATTGGAGCCCTCTGCCCGGGCCACATCACCGGCCACCCTGATCAGGCCGCCCAGGTCGCGCAGCATCAAAGTGAGATGCCCCTTTCTGCCTGCCCGTCTCTTGGCCTCTCTGATGATCTCGGCCACTGCATCCCTTGTGAAATGGGGGATCTTTCCGTCACGTACGACCTCTTGGGCCACAAATCTGACCAGCTTGTTGCGGTTCTCGACGACATCGTCCATGGTGTCCCGCATGTAAACCTCGTAGCCATAGCCCTTGATGCGGGACCGGAGAGCAGGGTGCATTCCCTGCACGGCGTCGAGGTTCCCGGCGGCGATCATGATGAAGTCGCAGGGGACAGGCTCCGTCCTCACCAGGGCGCCGGAGCTGCGCTCGCTCTGGCCGGTGATGGGATACTCCTTCTCCTGCAGTGCCGTGAGCAGGCTTTGCTGCGACTCGATCCGGAGCGTGTTCACTTCATCGATGAATAGGACTCCCTTATGGGCCCTGTGGATGGCCCCGCACTCCACCCGCTCGTGGCTGGGCGTCTCGAGGCCGCCGGACTGGAAGGGGTCATGCCTCACATCTCCTAAAAGGGCGCCGGCGTGGGCACCTGTGCCATCCATGTAAGGCGCTTTCTTCTTTCCGTTGTTGTCCACCAGCAGCTTGGGGACCATGGCATCTTCTTTGGGCAGCATGTACCGCAGGGAGAGGAAGATCAAGGCAGCTGCTATTATGCCGAAGAGAAGCTGGCCGGTATAGTAGGAGTAGACTATGAGGGCCATCACTATCAGCATCAAGAACATGTTCCTGGTCTGGACCTTCTTCCTGGCCTCCATCTTCTGGGCATCCACTATCTGCTTGGCCCGGCCGGCGGGAACCACCCTGACCCGAGGCATATTGTTATCTTCAGGGTTGTGATAAACCAGGACGTCCTGCAGATCCTCTACCGGCAATAGCTCGGCCATGGCCCGCCCTAGCATTGACTTGCCTGTGCCAGGAGAGCCGATGAGCATGACATGACGCCTCTGGTGAGCCGCCTTCTTTATCACCTCTACGCCATCATCCTGGCCGATGACATGATCGATGAGGCTCTCCGGCACGGTAACGCTGCTCGTATCAGGGAAATCGAAGTCTCCCAGCATCTCCTTCGCTTCTTCTTCAGCTGACAAGTTTCTGTGTCCTCATATCTTTATTTTTCTGGTTGCTCATTTCTTTCTTTTTCTGCGCTTTCATCTCTTTCTTTTCTTCTTCTGGCCTAAATATCTAATGCCTAAATTATGCTGCTAACCCTCGAAGCCTTCCGTCATCTGAAGGTACTCGGCAAGCATATCCTTGGTGAGGTGAGGCTTGATGTGCTCATATGCCATCTGGAAGTGCTTTTTGGCTACCAGGATCTCATCCAGTATGATCTGCTCTTTTCTTGCTCCAGGCCGAATGTGCTCCCGGAGGGCCAGCATTCCCGCCTCCCGGCACAGCATCTCCAGGTCAGCCCCGCTGTAGTCCTCGGTAATCTCCGCCAGCCACTCTGCCGGCACATCTCCTGCCACAGCCATCCTGGAAAGATAGATATCGATTATCCGCCTCCGGGCGTCTCTGTTGGGCATGGGTATGTAGATCCTGCGATCGAATCTCCCCGGCCTCAATAGCGATCTGTCCACCAGATCCGGGCGGTTGGTGGCTGCAACGACCACCACTTCTTTTAGCTCTACCAGCCCGTCGAGCTCTGTCAGAAACTGGCTGACCACTCTTTCAGTGACATGGGTCTCCGATCCCGTTCCTCTGGCCGGGACTATGGAGTCGATCTCATCGAAGAATATCAGCGCCGGCGCTGCCTGGCGGGCCTTCCGGAAGACCTCTCGCACCGCTCTCTCCGACTCCCCTACCCATTTGCTGAGCAGCTCCGGGCCCTTTATGCTTATGAAGTTGATATTGCTCTCTGTGGCCAGCGCCCTCACCAGCAGCGTCTTGCCCGTTCCCGGCAGGCCATAGAGCAAAACACCCCGGGGGGGCCTTATGCCCACTGACTCAAAGGCCTCGGGATACTTCAGGGGCCAATCTACGGATTCGATCAAGGCCTGCTTGGCTTCCTCCAGACCTCCCACCTCCTCCCAGCGGACCTCGCTCACCTCCACGAAAACCTCTCTCATGGCCGAGGGCTCAATCTTCTTCAGGGCCCCATAGAAGTCCTCCTTGGTCACCTTCAGCTTCTCCAGAACCTCCGGAGCTATATCCTCCTGGATGTCCAGATCGGGCAGAGCCCTCTCCATAGTGTGCATGGCTGCCTCTTTGCAGAGGGCATAAAGATCAGCTCCCACGAAGCCGTGAGTGGCCTCGGCAATCTCCTTCAGGTCCAGGGCCTCGTCTAAGGGCATTCCGCGGGTGTGAACGTAAAGGATCTCCAGCCGGCCGATCTTATTGGGTATACCTATCTCTATCTCCCGGTCGAACCTGCCCCCTCTCCTTATGGCCGGATCGAGGGCATTGGGCCGGTTGGTGGCGGCGATTACTATTACTTCTCCCCGGGAGGATAGCCCGTCCATCAGTGCCAGTATCTGGGCCACGACGCGGCGCTCGAGGTCGCCCGAGACCTCTTCTCTTTTGGGGGCTATAGAGTCTATCTCGTCGATGAAGATGATGGATGGAGCTGCTCTCTGTGCCTCCTCGAAGATCTGGCGCAGCCTCTGCTCGCTCTCTCCGTAGAACTTGCTGACCACCTCCGGTCCGGATAAGGAGAGGAAGTTGGCGTCGGTTTCGCTGGCCACTGCCCTGGCGATGAGGGTCTTGCCCGTGCCGGGCGGGCCGTGCAAAAGGACACCCCGGGGAGGGTTTATGCCCAGCTTGGCGAAGAGCTCCGGATGCCGCAGCGGGACCTCGATCATCTCTCTGATCTCCCTGATCTCGCGGGAGAGGCCACCGATATCCTCATAGGTGATATCTCTGGCCTGAAGGGAGAGCTCCTCCAAGGTCTCCTTGGTGATGTTGATGATGGTATCGTGGATTATCAGAACCGGGCCTGAGGGAACGGTGCTCACCACTGCCAGGGTAAGGGAGCTGTTGATCATGTCCACTCGCACCGTCTCCCCCTTCACTACTGCTCTGCCCTCCAGCATCCTTAGCAGATACTGAGCGCCTCCGATCAACCTGACCGGGCGGGTGGGGGCCACCACTACCTTGCGGGCGGGCTTGGCCTGACCTTTCAGAACATTCACTCTCGCGTCTATGCCCACGCCCAGGTTGGCTCTGGTGTTGCCGTCTACGCGCAGGATGTCCTGGGGATCCTCGGGATTTCCAGGCCAGACTATGGCGTAAATCTTCTCCCTGCCTTGGATCTCTGCCACTCCTCCGTCTTCCAGCCCGAGATTCTCCATGGCCTTCAGGCTCATCCTGGCCACGCCCTTCCCGGCATCTCGGTGATAGGCCTCTACTACCCTCAGAGAGAGGGGCTCTACGCTCCGCGGCAAGCCATTGTCGGCAGCTACATTCTCCATTCCTCGCCCCTTTGCTGAACAGCGCCTCGAGAGAGCAGGTCCTGCAGCCTGTCTGCAACCACTGCCACAGGCACCCCCAACCTCTGCGCCAAAGAGGCTGCCGTAGAGCTCCCAGAGAGAAGAGCCGTCAAGATCTCTGCCTCAAGCTTATCCTGGAAGAAATCCTGAATTGACCTGGCCGCCACAGTCTTGATCTCAAGCTGCCTGGACTCCACATCTTCAAGAAGGTGTCTCAGATCGCGCCTCTTATCATCGAGCTTGCCCAGCTCATCCCAGAGGATCTTCATATCCTGGGGCGGGCCGGCCCTGGCTACAGGAGCGCCTTCAGATCTGTAGGCTCTGACTCCGTAGGAGTGTGGAGATACTGCCACCTCGAGCACGGTCCTGCGGACGATCCTGAAGTACTTCCTGCGTCCCTGCTCATGGTAGCACTCGATCAAACCTGACTTCTCCAGCATCTCCAGATGATCGATCACCGCCTTGGGGCCAACGTCGAGCCGCTTGGCTATCTCATTGAAGTAAAAAGGGCGGAAGGACAGCAGCTGAAGGATGCGTCTGCGGTTCTCATTTCCAAGGATATCCAGTAGGTCTGCGGGCTCCATATTCATCCTTTTATGTTTACGTTAGTAACCTGAGGTTAGATAAACTTTGCGGTGCCCAATAGGCTAGCGGACCTGGAGCACCATCCAGAAGGCGGTCGCTCCTATGATGGCGAGCATTGCGTCCAGGGTCCTGCTGGGGTGCACCTTCCAGCGGGCGAGCGCAAACCTGGTGCTGGTTAGCACGTGGGCCAGAAAGAATATCACGAGCAAGATGTCCAGCTCGAAATGCAGATATCTGGCCAGGGGAGGGGGCAAGAGGATCCTGTTCAGCATGGAGTACCCGGAGATCAGAAAGATCACCATGAGTACAAGAAGCGCCCAGCCGCTGAATCTTCGTATCTTGACGAGCATCCGGCCGTATTTAATAATGCATCACCACATACTTCCTTCTGCTGGGGAGATATAAAAAATAGCATTAATAAGAGATAGCATAGATATAAGCGTGGTTCAAGGCGGCCCGGCGTTCATTCAATAGCTCTCTTGTGGATCAGTCTTAAGCCAAACAAGCGGCAGCAGGGTGTTCAGCGATTGCAACGAACATTAGCATTTTACGATCTTTCCAACTTGCCTCCTTTCCTTCCCCCCTTGCATATATTATCCTGACGAAGTAGACAATACTATCTCGTAATCCTATTTTAGGGCATTATCGGTGGTGGTTTGCAGAGGAGCTCTCCTTCTCACTCGGAGCACTGGGGGGGGGGAGAGCAAATCGATCCATCAACCGTTTCCGGCGCGCCTCCGCGCGTGGAGTCCCCCGCGGCCGCTTCGGGAACGCGCCCGCTGCCTCGAGCGGGAGCTAAAGGCATCGGTGCGACACAATAAGATGCGTAGAAATCGCCTGCTTGGGCGAGAAGCACCAAAAACAGCCAGCCTCCCGTAATGCATGCTGCGTCACACTTGCGCTCTCCTGCAGCATCCTCCTGCCCGAGAAAAACCTGCAATCCTCAATGACCGCGTCAGATTCCAGGTTGATATACTTCCTCGTTCTACCTCTTGGCCATCCATGAAGGTCATCTGCGCCTATCCCGCAAATCTGGATGCAGTTCATAACGTTTCGGGAGAGGAGATCTCTCTGCATTGTCCCCAAGTGGAGCCAGGATCAAGGGAAAGCATCTCCAGCCTGCAGGATCTCTTCGCGGCGCTGCTGCTGTGCATGATAACGGGATCGGGAGAGGAGCTGCTCATCGAGAAGGAAGATATGGCCAGGCAGATCGAAAAGACCTTCTCCTGGCGCTACCGCCTGGGAGGAAACGCCGCCATCATGGCCGATGTCCTGGCCCACCTGGGCGCCCAGCCTGTGCTGAACGCCCCTGCTCTCAGCCGGAGGATGGCAGCCCTGCTGCACCCGGGGGTGAGAGTGCCCCTGGGCAAAAGTCTCACAGAGCCCCTGCCGGCTGCAGATGACCAGGAGATGCTGCACTTCGTTTTGCAGTTCTCAGAAGGAGTAACTGTAGTCACGCCGCGCTCCAGATTTGTCACTCCCATAGACAACCGGCTCATCGCCACCTATGATCCTCTCAACTCCCGGCTGGCCGCTGCCCGGGACTTCGAGAGCTACTGCAGCCGGAACATAAGAGATTTCGTAGGAGCATTGATCTCAGGTTTTCATCTGGTTCCCTATTCGGGGTTTGAGGAGATATTTGGCCAGAAGATAGAGCAGATCCAGTCCTGGAAAGATCTCCACCCAGAGCTTTATGTGCATGCCGAGATGGGAAGCTTTCAGAAGGCTGTGATGATGGAGCGCCTCATGAAGCTGCTCCCTGCTGACAGCCTGGGCCTTAACGAGGACGAGCTGGCTATGGTCTCTCAGCTTGAGCCGGGATGGCGCTCCAGCATGGACGCCGCAGCGGGGCTCAGAGAGCGGCTGGGGATCTCCCGGGTGGCGGTACACACCAGGGATTACATCCTCAGCGTCACCAAGGACTTCATCCCGGCAGAGAAGGAAGTCGAGGCTCTCGCAAAGGGGGCCGAAGCGGCTGCTATGGTGGCGGCCACGGGTAATGTAAGCGGCACTGCTGTCAACCAGGTGAACCCGGCAGGGCAGGCGGCGGCAGAGGAGTTCTGCCGGGAAGGGGCCAGGCCTTGGGGGAGGGGTGCCTTTCAGACCGGCGATGTGAGCCGCTGCCTAGTCCCGGCTCTGCTCGTCAGCCGGCCCAATTTCACAGTGGGCCTGGGAGATACTACAACTGCAGCCATCTTTTACCAGGAGATTCTGGCTAAAGAAGAGTTGGGATAGAAAGAGAAGGAGAAATAGGGGCAGTGGAACAACGGGTGGCCGCAAGGGATAATTGAAAGGACGGGAAAAGAGGATGCTCTCACTGAAAAGCAAAGACGGCTCACAGGGCGAGGATATGAGCGGCACCTCCAAGAACGTTACATTGCTGGTAGTCACCCTGGGCGCCTTCCTCACCCCTTACATGAGCTCTGCCGTGAACGTCGCCCTTCCCGTGATCGGCAGCGAATTCAGGATGAGCGCTGTCTCTCTGACCTGGATAGCCACGGCATATCTTCTGGCAGCAGCCATCTTTCTCCTGCCATTCGGAAGACTGGCGGACATCCACGGTCGCAAGAAGATCTATACCTAGGGGGGGGTCATCTATTCCCTCTCTGCGCTCCTGCTGGCGAACTCCAGCTCTGAGCTGGAGCTTATCTGCTACCGGCTGATAGAGGGCTTCGGGGCGGCGATGCTCTTCGGCAGCGGCATAGCCATGCTCACCTCCGTCTTCCCTCCCGGAGAGCGGGGGAAGGCCCTGGGCATCAATACCGCCGCAGTCTACTTCGGATTATCCATGGGCCCCTTGATGGGGGGATTTCTCACTGAGCACTTCGGATGGAGGAGCGTCTTTTTGATCAACGTGCCCCTGGGAGCCCTGATCTTGGTCCTTGTTTGCTGGAGGCTGAAGGGCGATTGGGCCGAGGCAGAAGGAGAGAGATTCGACCTCATTGGCTCCGTCCTTTACTCTCTGGCCCTGGCCTCCCTGATCTACGGGCTTTCTTTGTTTCCAGTGATACAGGGCATGGGCTTCGTGCTGGCCGGCACAGGGCTGCTGGCAGCTTTCGTCATCTGGGAGATGAGGGCCAAGAGCCCTGTTATGGATATCAGGCTCTTGCGGGGCAATAGAGTCTTTGCCTTTTCCAACGCAGCAGCCTTTCTAAACTACAGCTCTACCTATGCGGTGGTCTTCTTTCTCAGCTTCTACCTGCAGTATGTCAAAGGCCTTAGCCCTGAGAGCGCAGGCCTTATCCTCGTGGCCCAGCCGGCAGTCCAGGCGGTCTTCTCTCCTACTGCAGGTCGGCTCTCCGATCGCATAGAGCCGCGCCTGGTAGCCTCGGCGGGAATGACGATCACCGCTATAGGACTGGTCCTCCTGTTGTTCTTAAAGGAAGGAAGCCCGCTTTACCTCATCGTAGCCTGTCTCATGCTGCTCGGCCTGGGCTTTGCCTTCTTCGCCTCTCCCAATACCAACGCCATAATGAGCGCAGTTCCAAGGAAATTCTATGGCGTAGCCTCCGGCTCAGTGGGAACTATGCGGCTGACGGGACAGATGTTCAGCCAGGCCATCGCTCTGTTGGTCTCTGCCTTATACCTAGGCAGCGCCCAGATCGTGCCCGAGAACTATCCTCAGTTCCTGATGGCCATGAGGGCAGCTTTCGCAGTTCTGGCTGTACTTTGCAGCCTCGGCATCTTCTTCTCCCTGGCCAGGGGAGATGAGGCTGCTGATTTGGCAGCCAGGAAGCCAATATAGGCGACTTCCTGGTCGTTGACTACCATGGAATGATGCGTGCAGCGTACTGAAGTTGAGCTTTTTTTGCACAAGAGCGGTATACTTTGTCCATCCCTCTCTTTGCCTCGACGGTTTTTTATATCAAGAGAAAACTGACTTGTAGTTAGTCAATGGCTGAGATGAAAAGGATAGCAAAAGATCCCCGGGAGAGGAGAAGAGAGCTGATAGATACAGCAGAGCGATTGTTTCTGACCTCAGGCTACGACCAGACATCCATCAGCGACGTTGTAAAGGAGATCAACATCTCTCAGGGAGCTTATTACTACTACTTCGATTCAAAAGAGGATGTCCTGGTGGCCATCCTCGATAAGAACATCGCTATTATGGAGGAGTCTCTCAGGCAGATAGCCAGCCGGACAGATTTGGATGAAGCAGTGAAGCTCAACGCCATGATCAATCATTTCCTAAGCCTCACCACATCAGGAAAAAAGATCCTCAGCTACATACACCAGGAGAAGAACGCGAGGCTCCGGAAGAAGCTGATGAGGTTGAGGCCTTTCTCCAGGATAGCCCCGGAGATGGCGGAGGTCATATCGAGAGGGGTAGAGAAAGGCCGCTTCGATGTCGCGCGCCCCCTGGAGACCTCTTATCTCCTGATCATGATGCTTGCCTCTGTGCTTCGCATGATCAATTCACCAGAGCTGGCAGGGGAGGCCGGGCAGAGCGATGAGCGCCGCGAGAGCATGCGTGCTGCCTTAGAGGACCTCCTGGGCAGAGCTCTTGGGGTAAGCGATTACAGATTTTTCCTGCAGATTTGATTTGCTGCTGACGAGATAAAATGACTTGGAATAAGTCGGTAAATACATTGATGGGCGGGACTGCTTGCAAAGATGCCTTGATGAATAATCGGAATCCCAGGGAGGACGTTGCCATCCTCATCAAGGGCCTGACCAAGAGGTTCAATGGCCTGACTGCGGTGGATGCCGTGGACCTGAATATCAAGAAAGGAGAGCTCTTCGGACTTCTTGGACCCAATGGAGCGGGCAAGAGCACTTTGATCAAAATGCTCACCACCATGCTCAAGCCTACCGGCGGCAGTGCCACGGTGTGGGGATATGATATTGCCAGAGAGAGAAACGAGGTGAGGTCCTCCATAGGAGTGGTCTTCCAGGATCCGGCCCTGGACACCATGCTGACCGGCCGGGAGAACCTGGACTTCCACGGAAGGATGTACGGCATGAGCAGCAGCCTGCGCAAGAAGAGGATCGAGGATGTCCTGGAGCTGGTAGATCTCAGCGACAAGGCGAAGATAAAAGTAGAGGATTATTCAGGAGGCATGCGAAGGAGGCTGGAGATCGCCAGAGGGCTGATGCACCATCCCAACGTCCTCTTCCTGGACGAGCCCACCCTGGGGCTTGATGTGCAGACCAGAAGGCACATCTGGCAATATATCCTGTCCATGAACCAGCGGGAAGGCGTGACCATCGTGCTTACCACTCACTATATGGAGGAGGCAGACTATCTTTGCGATCGCGTGGCCATCGTAGATAACGGCAGGATCGTTGCCCTTGACACCCCAGACAACCTGAAGGACCTGATCGGGGCAGATACCATTACCCTTGAGACCCAGAACGGCGCCGATCAGCTGCAGCAGTCGCTACAATCCTTCGACTGGATCAAGTCGACCTCTATTTCTGCAGAGAGCGTAGAGCTGCAGGTAGACCATGCTCAGCTCAGGGTACCGCAACTGATAGAGGCAGCCTACAGAAATGGCGTGATCATAAGATCAGTAGGCCTTCATGCGCCAACATTGGAGGATGTCTTTCTCAAGTTTACGGGCAAAAAGATCAGAGAGTCCGAAGGGACGAGGAACGCTATGTACGCCATGATGCCCAGGAGGAGATGATGCGGCAGGATCTCTACGCCGCCTACAGCCTCTGGCTTCGGGAGATGCTGCGCTTCTTTCGGCTGAAGAGCCGGCTGATTGGATCCCTGGGCGCGCCCTTCTTCTTCCTGGCCTTTTTAGGGATGGGATTCGGCTCCGGCCCAGCTCTGCCCGGCATACCCCAGGGAACGGCCTACGTCAGCTTCTTGACCCCAGGGATAATAGGTATGACTCTGCTCTTCTCCTCCACCTTTGCCGGGCTATCCGTCCTCTGGGACAGAGAGTTCGGCTTCCTAAAGGAGATAATGGTGGCTCCGGTCAGCAGAACGGCCATAATCCTGGGCAGGACGGCAGGAGGCGTCACCACGTCCATCGTTCAGGCCACAGTCATACTGCTGTCAGGGATCGCTCTGGGCATGACGGTTACCGGCCCCTGGGGCGTTCTTCTCTCTTTCGTCTTCATGATCTTCATAGCGGCAACCTTCATCGGCCTGGGCCTGGCCTTCGCCTCAAAGATGGAGGATATGTCGGGCTTCAGCCTGATAATGAACTTCCTCATCTTCCCCCTGTTCTTCTTATCCGGGGCTCTCTTTCCTCTGGATCGATTTCCCAGTGCGATCAGGATGCTAGCCTACTTCAATCCGCTCACATACGGAGTCGACGGCCTCCGGCACAGCCTGATAGGCACAGGCACCTTTGCGCCGGCATTGGACCTGGCAGTGCTAGTCGTAAGCTGCCTGGCAATGCTCGGCCTTGGAGCGTACCTCTTCGAGATCAGCGAGGTGAAGTGAGCCTTGAAGATGAGAAAAGCCGTTAAAAAATTCGGAAGGTGAGAGCATAACAGGCATAATAGAGCTCGCTAATATCGAAAAGTCCTACCAGATCGCTGGCAACAAGGTTACGGTTCTCAAGGGGATCAACCTCGTGATAGAGAAGGGCGAATTTTTAGCTTTCATGGGCCCCTCTGGAAGTGGCAAATCCACCCTCATGAACATAGTGGGCTGCCTGGACAGGCCGACGGAAGGCCAGTTTTCCCTCCTGGGCAAGGATACAAGCCTTATTCCAGATCAAGAGCTGGCCAGGATCAGGCGGGAGGATATAGGATTCATCTTTCAGACCTTCAACCTCATAGGAAGGATTACTGTCGCAAAAAATGTGGAGATGCCCATGGTGCTGGCCGAAGTTCCCCGAGAGCAGAGGAGGCCTCGTGCCCTTGAGCTACTACAATCCGTGGGACTGGAGCACAGATCGGACTATAGTCCCCTCAACATCTCGGGAGGCGAGAAGCAGAGGGTGGCCATAGCTCGTGCTCTGGCCAACGATCCCCAAATAATAATTGCAGATGAGCCGACGGGGAACCTAGACCTCCAGAATAGCCAAGAGGTCATGAGAATGATCAACGATCTCAACCAGAGAGGCCATACCATCATAATGGTAACCCACAACCCTGAAATTACTGAGAACTGCAGCAGAGTGGTGCGGATGAGAGACGGGCGCATTATGGAGATAGCATCATGACGGCATACCGGGCTCTTCTCCTCATCATCTCAATAATGGCCATGGGAGCAGCAGCGGCATACGAGTATCACATGCCTGTAAACATCAATCCGACCATCACCCCGTCAGTGCTCATGCCGGGGGACGAGGCCGTGGTGGCAATCGAGCTTGAAAACGGCGCTGCCCAGTACGGCGCAGGCAAGGACGCCGGTGCGGGAAGTGCATCCCAAGGTGCTCTTCTGTCTACGCCCATCAACCGGACTACCTTAAAGGGGACAGACGAGATTCACGTAACCACTGCCGACTATCAGGATCTGGGGATGATCGGGCCTGATGACAAGATCACAGTCTATTACAAGATCAAGGCGGAAGATAATATCTCCAGCGGAACCTACTTCCTCGATTTCGGGGTGAAGGGAGGCTATGACATGATCCAGATCAACCGCCAGATCCCCGTCAAGGTGGATTCCGCTGCGGTAAGCATAGCCCGCGCCGAGGTCCCTACCAGGCCAAGCTTAAGCCTCAACGTTGCCAACCCCAGGGAGAACACCATCAATGCAGTAACAGTAGTGCCATACGCTTCGGGAATCGTCTTCTCCCCGGACGAGTACTACATAGGAACCATGGACCCTGATGAGGTCTTCACCATAAACTTCGGCATAGATTCCGGCAATCCCTCCCGGCCCATCAAGGCTCCAGTCAACCTAAGCTTTACATCGAAATTCAAGAATGGTGACAACTGGCATGAGTCTGGAGCCTATGTTGCCAGCTATAGCCCCCCAAGAGACAGCTCTAACCAGAACCTCCCCCTCTTGCCCCTGGGCGGAGCTGCAGTAGTTCTGATTGGAGCAGGCTACTGGCTTTACAGACGGAGGAAGATGGCGAATAAATCCGCGTAGAAGACCCGAGAAACATCAAAGCGCTAGAGAAAGAAGAGGATGAGAGCATGAGATTGCCCGATAGGCTGGAGTTCATCGCTGTCGGCTTTAAGGCCGACCGGTTCAAGACCCTCATGTCTAGCCTGGGGATTATAATCGGAGTGATGGCCATTGTGGTCATGCTTTCCGTGGGAGAGGGGCTTTATTCCGGAGTATCCTCGCAGTTTGCCACCTTCAACCTGGACGTGATACGCGTGATGCCGGGCACTTTCAGCTTTGGCGGCGGTCCCCCGAACGCCAGGCCGGCAGAAGAGTCTGCCAAGTTCACGGATAAAGATGCCAAGGCGCTCGAGAACATTGTGGGGATAAAGACTGTTGCCCCGGAGACTTCGGCCAACGTAGTGATATCCTTTCGCGACAAGAATGGCTCTGCCAGCCTGACTGGTGTCGTGCCCGATCGCGAGGAGGAGCTGAAGGGCAAGACTGGAGAGGGACGCTTCCTAACCGACTCAGATTACAAATCAATTGTCATCGGCAGCGGAGTATCCGAGGGGCTTTTCAGGATGAAGGTCTCTCCGGGAAACAGGATAAGGCTGTACTATCAGGACCGCTACATGGACTTCAAGGTGGTAGGAGTTCTCGAGCAGGAGCAGCAATCGAGCTTGATGAGAGGCGCCAATCCCAATAACCAGATGTATATAACTCACAAGGCCATGAAAGAGCTCGAGGGCAGAGACAATTATTATTATGGGACTTTTCAGGTGACTGTCCTTGACCCGAGCCAAGTGGACAGCGTGATTGACAAAATCAAGATGGAGCTCAAGAGATACCACAAGAATGAGGCCTTTGATGCCACCACTGCCCGAGACATGCTCTCCTCGCTGATGAACATCCTCACCATGATCAAGTATGCTCTGGGGGGAATAGGTGCCATTTCTCTAGTCGTAGGAGGCATAGGCATCGCCAACGTCATGATGCTCACAGTAAAGGAGAGGATCCGCGAGATTGGGGTCATGAAGGCCCTGGGGGCAACTACGCGAGATATCAGGGTTCAGTACCTGCTTGAGGCCGGAGCCCTGGGATTGGTGAGCAGCCTCATAGGATTGGCAATTGGAGTGATGGCTTCGATGGCAATAGGATCGCTGGGCGGCTTGCCGTCGCTTGTCACGCCCCAGTCAATTGCCGCAGGCCTCTTGTTTGGCGTTCTCACCACCACTATTGCCGGCGTCTATCCGGCAAATAAAGCAGCCATGCTCGACCCCATTGATGCGTTGCGTGCTGAGTAATCTATCGACGCCGACGTATACAGCGATAGCCGCTGCGGAAAGTTAAGAAGGATTTCTGAGCGCTCGGGAAAGCTAATGCCGTTTCCAGCTGAGCTTGCCCATTATCCCATTGGCCGAAGATCGCATTTATCGGCAGGTGAGCCCTTTTAGCGAAATCAGGCCGACTTTCCTAAAAGGCACTGGCATGGTTATGAATGGCGAGTCAGGCTGTCCTCGGGCGCTAAGAGCTTACAACTTCTTATTTGCTGCGCCCAAAGCGAAAAACTTATTTGAGACAATCTATTGCTGTCTCACTCTCGCCCCCGGCAAAGGCAGGAAAATCCCCCAAAAAGCAGCTTCAAAGCGGTTCCTATTTTGCAGCCATAGCCCCATAAAGCTCTGGCAGCTCACTGTGGATACTCTGGAACTCCTTAAGTATTTTCGACCCCTTTTGCGTAGTTCTATACATGGTGATGGCCCCTTCCTCATCTACCACTAAGAGGCCATTCTTGGTCAGAAGCTCTATATAGGGGTTTACAGTCTTGAAGTTGAGATTTACTTGATAGACGATCTTAGTCTTGCTGGCCCCGTCATTGCATATATCCAGAACCTGGGTAATAATCATATCCTTGCTTCTCTTCATCTTTACCTGCCCCTCAGTTGATCCATATGCCTTCATTGATGGTGGAAGGCTATATTTCTCGAAATCAACAATTTTGCTAAGTTGCTACATGGGCAATATAAATGTGTCGAAGGAATCTTAAGTAACTCTAATAAGTATAACACGACTGCAAATATAAAAATAATAATGTAATCTATCTAATTTTAATATAACCCTCTTTTCCAAGGTTATTTGATCGCAGGATGATTAAATAAAAATTTATCTATATAATGGTTATTTAAAGATTTACCCTTTATATAAATTTAATTAAAACGGATACCGTTATTTTTTTCCAAATTGCGCGATGAAGGGGATCAAGGATTTTCAAGAAGTGGTCAGAAGAGCGAAGTTCTCATACAGCCAAGCTCCGACCAAATTCCATCCATCCATCAAATATCAGTTAAGATCAATCTGTCAAATATCAATTAAAATCAATCTATTAAATATCATCCAACCAATCCGCAAAATATTATTCAATCCGTCATATTTCTTTGACCTGCCCTTTCTCCAATCTATCCTGCTCGAGCCGGGCACGTGAACCTTTTATCCTTTTTCGTCCTATTTCAGAGTCATGATGTACATCTCGGCGGAGGAGATGAGGGCCCTGGATATGAACTGCAGGCATCTTGGGCTGCTACCTCTTCAGCTCATGGAGAATGCTGGATCTGCGCTAGCGTGCGAGGTGAGGTCCAGGGCCAAAGGAAGTAGGATCGCCATAGTAGCCGGCCGGGGGAACAATGGAGGCGATGCCTTTGTGGCCGCCCGACATCTCTCGGATTTGGAAGTAAATGTGTTCTTGCTGGGCCGGTCCAGGGATATCTCCACCGAGGAGGCCAGGCATAACTGGGATATTCTTCAGAGGCTGGGCCTCTCTCTGGTGGAGGTGATTGATCCCGGGGAGCTCTCTTTCGAGGATTGCGATCTGGTTATCGACGCCATCTTCGGCACAGGCATCCGGGGGCCTGTCAAAGGGCTGGAGGGGGCGGCCATAGACGCCATGAACTCCTGCGCAAGACCCATCATATCTGTGGACGTTCCGAGCGGGCTAGGGACTGACAGAGAGGTAAAGCCGGACCTGACGGTGACCTTCCACAGACAGAAGCCGGGCCTGGCTGGAGAGGTTGTAGTGGCGGATATCGGCATACCCAACGAGGCAGAGTTCTTCGTCGGCCCGGGAGACCTGTGGCTGGTGGGAAAGAGATCTCCCGACAGCCACAAGGGAGACAGCGGGCGGATCTTGGTTATCGGAGGGGGACCTTACACCGGAGCTCCTGCTCTCACTGCCCTGGCCGCCTTGCGCGCCGGCGCTGACATTGCGACTGTAGCCGCCCCCTGCGGGGCGTCTCGGACCATCGCCGGCTTCTCCCCCAATCTCATCGTCAGATCCCTCTCAGCAGAGCATCTCTGTCCTGCTGATCTGGACCTCCTCGAGGAGCTAATCCCCAGGCATGACGTGGTGGTCATGGGCATGGGCCTCGGAAGAGACCCCGAGACCCAGGAGGCCCTGGCAAAGATAATTCCTCTCTGCAAGAAGACGGTGATAGATGCCGATGCCTTGCAGCCGGATCTTCCCCTCCAGGGCATTGTCACCCCTCATGCTGGAGAGTTCCAGAGGATCAGCTCTGTAACCCTTCCCGATGCCAAGGGAGATGCCTTTAAAGGCCGCATCGAGCTTGTGAGAGGCTACGCTGCCGAGAAGGGATTGGTCGTTCTCCTCAAGGGCAGGGTGGATCTGATCACCGACGGCCATGTGGTGCGGGCCAACACCACCGGCAATCCCGGCATGACCGTGGGCGGTACGGGCGATGTCCTGGCGGGCGTGACTGCTGCCTTCTATGCCCGATCCACGGCACTGAGAGCGGCGGTCGCTGCTGCCTTTGTGAATGGGAGGGCAGGGGATCTGGCCTATCAGGAGAACGACTATGGAATGTTGGCCACTGACGTTGTGGAGAAGATACCCCAGGCCATGAGGCTTTGAGGGGGAAATCATGCTGGACCGCTCAGGCGATCGCTCAGGGATGGTGAATGTCGCCGGAAAGCCTGATGTGCATAGAACGGCCACCGCCTCCGGCACCATAAGGCTGAAAGTCTCAACCGTTGAGGCCATAAGGGCAAGGCTCGTGAAGAAGGGGGACGTCCTCTGCACCGCCAGGCTGGCGGCTATTCTGGCAGTGAAAAAGACCCCAGCCATCATTCTCATGTGCCATCCCATTCCGATCGCCGGGGTGGAGGTGGGCTTACAGCTCGCGCAGGACAGGGTGGTGGCGGTGGTGACGGTGACCTCCCTGGGCAAGACAGGAGTGGAGATGGAGGCTCTGGCAGGGGTTGCGGCGGCGCTGCTCAACATCTGGGACATGGTCAAGTACCTGGAGAAGGACGAGTCTGGCGGCTACCCAGAGACTTTGCTGGAGGATATACGCGTGGTGGAGAAGATAAAGGCCCGCCCTATGTAATCAGAGGGGGGGTGGTTTCCGGAGAAGCGCTCCCTTCCCATCAGATAGGCGTTTGACAGGAAAGGCAAATCGATCCATTAACCGCTTCGGCATGCTCCATGGGTAGTCTCCCCCGCGGACGCCCGGGGAAACCGCCCGCGGCCTTGAGCGGGAGCTAAGAGGCATCGGGGCGACACACAAAGAATCATAGTAGTAATAAACTGTATCTTATATACCGGTATTATCTCGATATGCAGGATTCGCGCATCCCACCGCGGCTCAAGGGCTTATTAGGGCTATCATTTCTCACCGGCGTACATACTGAGCACGGAAATAAGTTCTATGACATTTATCATAATAGTCCATTAAATGCCATAGAAATATTTGATAGGATACAGAGGATCGCGATGGAGGTCTTTGACAATTATGCCCTGAGGGATGCCCACAAGACGTAGCAAAGAAGATATTCTTCAAGATCTCAAGTAGGGCATGAGGCCCAGGCGGGTTTTTCATGGGACCACTGCTTTTCCCCTTTCATGCCAGGGCCACGTTATTCATTTTGGCTTCTTGGGCAGGATCACGGCTTATTTGACCCTGCGTCCCCCGGAGCCGCCTCATATTCCTCCAAGTTTGATCATATTTAAATACTGATATTACTCAGATCAGATCACATCAGAAGGGTTCGAACACATGCAGGTCTTGCACTCTCTCTGGAATACAAAGACATTTTATATTTGGGCTGAATCCTCAGCTCTGTCTCTTATCTCCGCAAATTCCGATAACCGAACCGAAAAGCCTCTGCCCCATCCTTTTGCATTGACTGAAAAGGAGCTGAAAAGGCATCTTTCCGAAACCTTCCATCTAGATGGCAGCGAGACAGAAACGCTGGTTCTCAGACTCCCTTCCGGCAAAGGTGGCCCTCTCCCATCACCCTGGTTCCTCAGTGAGGATTACATCTCCGAAAAGGCATTCTGTTTGATTGAGTGCACCGTCCCAGCCCTTGCCATCAAGCCCAACTTGGCAATCGACCGTCTGCTGGACATGCCCGTCCATCCTCCCCAGGGAACAGCCTATTCCGATTCTATGTTATTCTGGTCAAAACTGGCCCTTATCTCTTTGGAGCTCGTGGCCAGGGAGCAGTTTGTACCCCTCGCCAGGGAAGGAAGATCCGTCTGGACGGCGGTGATAGATGAGACCGATGCAGAACGTCTGAAGGTCTTCTCCTCTTCCATGCCACCCAGTTGTCTGGGTTTTATCTCGCCCCTAGCTGCTAATCTATCTCCCAGCGTCCTTGTCAGAAGCTTCCTGGACAGTGCAGTAGACTCACTGGTCCGCAATAGCTTGAGAGGAGCTACACTACTGCCTCCTCGACGTGGCCGAAAGCCTCTGGTCGTCCCTCTGCCGCAGCAGTTTCTTCTATCCCTCACCTCAGAAGATCCAGGCCTCAATGCCTCAGACGAAGAGCTTGCTGCTTTCGCTGATGTGTTAGATTCCTGGACCTCTGAGCTCCAGCTCAAAACAGTTGACATGCCCTTTCGCACCTGTTTCAGACTTGAAGCACCAGCTGAGGATGAGACCTGGAGATTGGGCTTCTTCCTCCAGGCTAGAGATGATCGGAGCCTGCTCGTTCCTGCTGGAGATGTATGGAGGACGAGGTCTGGAGCTCTCACCCTCCTAAAGAAGAGGCTAAAAGATCCTCAAGAACAGCTTTTAGCAGACCTGGGCAAAGCGGCTCGGGTCTTTCCCCAGCTGGAGAAAAGCCTGGAGACGGCACGGCCTACAGACCTGCAGATGAAAACCGAGGAGGCTTATTCTTTCCTGCGCCAATCGGCTCCCCTACTGGAGCAGAACGGTTTCGGGGTATTGCTGCCTTCCTGGTGGCAGCGTCCTGGCAATCGTCTGGGCATAAAGCTGCAGGTTAAGGAGGCTCCAAAGAAATCAGGCAAGGTCGGCCCCGCTTTCTTCGGCCTGAACTCCATTGTAGAATATGACTGGCAGCTATCTCTGGGCGAAAATACCCTTACCGAGGCTGAATTCGCTGAGCTGGCACGCCTTAAGGTCCCGCTAATCCGGATAAGAGGGGAATGGATGGAGATGCGGTCCCAGGATATTGAGGCGGTCATCGAGTTCTTCCGGAAGAACAAAGAACGGAAGATGACCCTAGCAGAAGCGTTGCGCCTTAGTCTTGGTCTGGGAGTTGATCTCCCCGGCCAGAGGCTGCCAGATGCTGAGTCTCCGGTTCCCGTCCTGGGCTTTCAGGCCGAGAGCTGGATCAAAGATATGCTCTCTGCTCTATCCGATCCAGCCGGCCATATGGAGCTGGTACAGTCTCCACGCGATTTCCGGGGCACACTGCGGCCTTATCAGCTGCGGGGCATCTCTTGGCTCATGTACCTGAACCGGCTTGGCCTCGGGGCCTGTCTGGCTGATGATATGGGTCTGGGAAAAACCGTGGAGTTGATAGCGTTTATCTTGAGCGAGCGCGAGGATGAGGAGGAGAGCGATGGAGGAACCGAGCCTAAAGACGGCTACAGTCCTGTTCTTCTCATCTGTCCCATGTCCGTTGCCGGAAACTGGCAGAGAGAGATAGAGCGATTTGCTCCCGGTCTCAGGGTCCTGATGCACCACGGCCTGACCCGTCTCTCCGGACAAAACTTTAGAGAAGAGGCAGAAAGGACAGATGTGGTCATCACCACCTACTCTCTCGCCCACAGGGACGAAGAGGACCTTTCCGCCGTATCCTGGGGTCACGTCGTCCTGGATGAGGCACAGAGCATCAAGAACCAGTCCGCCCGGCAGACTCAGTCCATCAAACGCCTCATGGCAGACCAAATGATAGCCCTGACCGGAACGCCCGTGGAGAACAGGCTCTCCGAGCTATGGTCAATCATGGATTTCCTCAATCCCGGCTATCTAGGCTCCTTTGAATCATTCCGCGAGGACTTCGTGCTGCCCATTGAAAAATACGGCAGCAAGAAACGTTCCCAACTGCTGCGATCACTTATTCAACCTTTTGTTCTGCGACGTCTCAAGACTGATGCGACGGTAATTAAGGACCTGCCCGATAAGATAGAGATGAAGGTGAACTATAACCTAACCCCCGAGCAGGCGACTCTCTATGCCGCTGTGGTGGAGGAGATGCTTTCCCGTATCGAGTCCTCGGAAGGAATGGAACGCAGAGGTTTGATCCTGGCCGCGCTCACTAAGCTGAAGCAGATCTGCAACCACCCGGCGCTCTTCCTCCAGGATGGGAGCCCGCTGGAAGGCCGCTCAGGAAAGCTATCCCGCCTTGAGGAGATGGTTGAGGAGGTTATCGCAGAGGGCGATAGGTCCTTGATCTTCACCCAGTTCGCTGGCATGGGGGCGATGCTCCGACATCAGCTCCAGGAGAAGCTTGGAGTTGAAGCCCTGTTCTTGCATGGCAGGACCTCCAGGAGGCAAAGGGAGGAGATGATCCAGAGGTTCCAGGCAGGAAGATCCCCCATCTTCGTGTTATCTCTCAAGGCGGGTGGTTTCGGCCTGAATCTGACCGCTGCCAACCACGTCTTCCACTTCGACCGATGGTGGAATCCAGCGGTGGAGAATCAGGCTACCGATCGCACCTTCCGCATCGGCCAGAAGAAGAACGTCTTTGTGCACAAGTTCGTCTGTCTGGGCACCTTAGAGGAACGCATAGACCAGATGATCGAGCAGAAGAAGGCCCTTGCCGAATCCGTAATTGGGACTGGTGAAACCTGGCTGACGGAGCTTTCTGATGATGCCCTGAAAGAGCTTTTTTCCCTGCGACAGGAGGCTGTGAGCAATGGGGAGCAGTAGATAATGAGCCCTTACTGGAATTACTACGAACCGGCTAAGCCCAAGAAGGTTGAGAACGGCCTGAAGGCCAAGAGCAAACGCGGCTGTATCGGGGAGACCTGGTGGTCCAAGCGATGGGTCAGCACTCTTGAGTCCTTCAATCTAGGAGCCAGGCTCACTCGGGGAAGATCCTATGCCCGGAAGGGCCAGGTTATATCTATCGATATCGAGCCCGGCATAGTCAGGGCAAAGGTGCAGGGCACCAGATCCAAGCCATACGACGTGAAAATTAAATTAAGACCGCTATCATGGGCCGAGTGGGTGAAGGCCACAGCGGCTATGGCCTCCAAAGCGGTTTTTGCAGCGCGTCTGCTTTCTGGGGAGATGCCACAGAATATCGAGGAGGCATTTTCTGATTCCGGGATCTCCCTGTTTCCCAGGAAAGGTGACGATCTAGTGACGAATTGCTCCTGCCCGGACTGGTCCAACCCCTGCAAGCATATAGCTGCCGTCTATTATCTGCTGGCGGAGCAGTTCGATTGCGATCCTTTCCTGATCTTCAAGTTGCGAGGAAGGACCAAAGAGCAGATTATAGAGGCCCTGCGCAGTATGCGTTCAGCTGGAGCCCTGCAGGAGTCAGATATTATATCTGATGCGATGGATGAGATAAAACCGCTGGAGGAATGCCTGGATAGCTATTGGCAGAAGGGAAGCGAGCTTGACCTGCTGGAGGTTAATCCAACTGGGCCGGAGGTGGAGAATGCCGTCCTGAAAAGGCTGGGGGACACACCCTTCTCCATAGGAAAGGTCAATCTGGCTTCCTTACTCTCTGAGGCCTACGGGATAGCAGGTCGTGCAGCATTGCAAAGGGCATATGGAGAGGCAGAGAACAGAGGTCAACAGTAATATCCGTGCTCTTTGAGTACATGAACTTCCCGTCAGCCCTTCAGATCCTCCTTCCAGAAACTGTATGCTATATACCGGTTTCATCTCAATATGCAGGATCCGCGGATCCCTCCTCTAACTCACATGGGTCATTTTCTCTACTCTTTGTACAATAATGATTTTTTTCATGCGGTTAATAGTAAAATAGCCCATATGACCCATATTCTCCGTCAGATGTTGATTTGAAAGGAACGGGGAAGAATATATCCTTCATGACATCACATGGGACATGAGATCCTAGCGGGTTCTCAAGAACCCCCTCGTCTCCCTTTCGTGCCAGGGTCTCGCTATTCAGTCAGCATACTTAGAGAGAGAAGGCTTTCCTTTCCCGGGGGTCAAAATTGAGTCGGCGAAAACAACACTGCCTGGTTTTTGCCATCTTCCTCATTTAAGGAGATTCTTGTCATTGAACATGGTACAGTATGCATCCTTTTCGCTTATGCAGCGGGTTGGGCATATTTCACAAAAACTGAGCTGCTTATCCCACGTTTTAGAAATTGAATCGAGCATTTTATTAATAAATTTATCGTCAAGATTTGGAAAATAGGATTCTATCATTTCATGCGAAAAGTATACATTCTCGATTCTACATGATAGTTTTTGTAAGATAACATCCTTCATCTTCTTAGATATATAAATTGAAAACTCAGCAAGGACTTCGTCACGGATTTTGTGTTTCTTTAACCGTTTTCCAATATCGTCTTTCATATCGTCATATATACCCACTGATAATTCATAACAAAACCAGTTAAGTTTTGTTTTCTCATTCTTGCTCGAATAGAATGACGTTGGTTTTATCATGCTTAGTCCAGATCTCCCTTCTTCCTTCATTGTTATCATCCCTTTTGATTAATGTGTCTGATTTTAAAAGATTATGCTCTAGAGGGACGTTGATCTGTCAAAAAATAGCCAATTTAACCGAAACCCTGGATTAAGAGTTGTTTCTCATAAAGAATGTGTTGGAGATCAGCGATTTTTATCCTTCATGTTTGAGTCCCTGAATCATGCGGGTCTAGCACCAGATAGTGTAGCATGTAGCTATGGATTCTGGATGGTTTGGTGTGTCGGCTGAAATCAAAGGGCACGGATGGCACTGGTGGTCTAAAATTGCTCAATAGTGGCGGGATAAAAGGACGTCCTTCTAGAGTATCGCCCTGTGTTGCACCGTCAGCCTCCACGCCAGCATACCTGAAGCGGCCCTCGTATCGGCTTCGCCTGTCCAAGATGCGTTTGACCTGCATGGCGTGAAATGGCTTGACGAACTTTGTCGTGTGGCTTTCGGCTTCTTTTCTGGTATCTGGGTGGATTAGATAGCATCTTTTCTATGAGTATCGGGTCTTTAATGAATTCGAAAAGGCTCGTGAATAAAAATAGAACAGAAAAGCTATTTCTCAGCCGGGCAGAGTATTCTCCGTCCCACGCTGAAGAAGGTGGGATCTCAAAAGAGGGGTTGGGAAAGGAAAGGGATTTTGTCCCCTGAAAAGGTCTTAATCCCCACAACACGCGGCGGGCAAAAATCAGCTCCACAAAGCGAATCCATCTGCACCTGTGGCTGGTGGACTTCAGAGTGCAGGTCCGCCGCCATCCTCCACCCAGTTTCCTCGCAGGGTGCAAGCCGATCAAGCAAAGAATATATCTTCCTTCTCCTGGCTATGCACATCAAGTCATGAAATGGTGGTCGTGTTCAGCCAGTGACCCCCAGCTCTCCAGTCTTGGCGTAAGCGGCATTTACTTCGCTGGTCCTTCCGGGGACACTGAGAGCACCGCTCTTGTTGGATCTGGCTTGGGCATCGCTTGCACCTGGCCTGGATAGCCTTGTCGTAATTGCCCAGCTCTCTGACCTTAGCGAAGGCTGCATCATCATCTTGAATGAGTTCTCACCTGAAATTGTAGATCCGAATTGCGTTCTCTCGACCGATTTTTCCAGCAAGGTCAGGCGGCAATTGGTCAAGGATGCGCCAGGTCTCCTCAAACGATTGGGGATAACGCGTCGTATCACCTTCATTTGGGATAAACTCATCAGTCCCTATCACAAAACGGTCGGGGAATTCCTGGAACAAGTCTTGCCACTCCGATTTGATTTTCCAGTTGTCGTCAACAATGCGATTCGGCATTGGATTGCCATTCA
>Ga0315274_10002986_pt1 | contig 25166 bp, 23 predicted proteins | sample YL17G02_20_MG_FD_203700 | JGI IMG/M metagenome (GOLD analysis project Ga0315274, IMG submission 203700) | Sediment microbial communities from Yellowstone Lake, YNP, Wyoming, USA - YL17G02_20 | ecosystem: Environmental > Aquatic > Freshwater > Lake > Sediment | place: USA: Wyoming | collected...
CACAGTGAGGACTGAATTGAAAAACAAGCCAGATTATGAGGTAGTCATTATTGGCGGCGGCCCCTCTGGACTTACTGCCGGACTTTACGCCTCAAGAGGCCGGCTGAATAGCCTGCTTATAGAAAAGGGACTCTTTGGTGGCCAGATGATAAACGCCGAGCTGATAGAAAACTACCCTGGTTTTCCCAAAGGTATTGCCGGCGCAGAGCTGGGTCAGCTAATGCACGAGCAAGCAACAAAATATGGCCTGAAAACCGTGTCCAGTGAGGTTGCCGGTCTTGAAGTCACGGGGAAGCAAAGGATAATTAAGACCACCGAAGGCAACCTTTCTGCTAAAGCGGTGATTATAGCCGGCGGTTCAGAAAGAGGTAAATTGGATATACCTGGTGAAAAGGAGCTTGCCGGGAAAGGAGTATCTTACTGCGCTACCTGTGATGGCGCCCTCTTCAAAGAGGTGCCGGTGGCAGTAATCGGTGGTGGTGACTCAGCAGTTACCGAAGCCCTCCATCTTGCCAAATTTGCTTCCGCGGTAACCCTGATACACCGTCGTGACCAGCTTCGGGCGAGCCGTATCCTGCAGGAGAAAGCCTCCTCCGAGCCCAAAATCAAATTCCTCTGGAACAGCGTCATCGAGGCGATTGAAGGCGAAGGCCTGGTTAAAAGAGTTAAGGTTCGGCAGGTGATAACTGGGGAGGAATCTTCTTTAGATGTCGCTGGAGTCTTTGTGTCTGTCGGTCTTAAGCCAAATACTGAGTTTCTCAAAGGAATTTTGCCTTTAGACCCAGTCGGTCATATCATCACCAATGAAAATATGGAGACCGGGATAGGCGGTATTTTCGCTGCCGGCGATATACGCCATGACTCAGCCCGTCAGGCGGTTACTGCTGCCGGAGACGGTGCCACTGCGGCGATATATGCCGAAAAATTTCTTTCCCGATGACCTTTCACTTAACTACCGACTGAAGTATAATTATTAGCCAAAGGAGAGTTTATGAAGGTTATTTTTCTCGAGGATGTAAGCGGTGTAGCAAAAGCGGGTCAGATTAAAGAGGTAGCCAATGGTTACGGCAGAAACTTCCTTATTCCCCAAAAGCTGGCTGTATTAGCCAACCCTGCAGCCATCAAGGCGGTAGAGACACAGCTCAAAATAGAAGCCAGCCAGCAAGAACAAACGGAGGCTGAATTAGCTGAGATAGCCAAGCAGCTTGAAGGTAAAGAGATTACACTGACTGCTCAAGCTGGAGCCAAAGAACGATTATACGGCTCGATTACTGCTGCCGATATTGCCACCGAGCTGCAAAACACCACCGGATTCGTTATTGACAAAAGGAAGATAGAGCTGGAGGAACCCATTCACAAGCTCGGCAGCTACGAGGTAACCGTCAGGCTGGCAAAGGATATGACTCCTAAAATTAGGGTCACTATTGTGGGAAAAGAAGAAGAGGAGAAGAAGGATGAACGAGGGGAAGCTGCCGCCGCATGATATTAATGCTGAAGAGGCTGTAATCGGTTCCCTGCTGATAGATGGCCCGGCAATCTATAAGATTGCCACCTTTCTCCAGCAGCGGGATTTTTATAGCGAACGTGATATGCTGATATATGGGGCATGCCAGGCGCTTTATGAACGCACCGAGGCAATAAACCAGATTACGGTCGCTCAGGAGTTAGATAGGCAGGGAAAACTGGAGGGGTGTGGTGGTGCTGCCTATTTAAGTTACCTTATCTCAGTATGCCCTACGTCGCTCGATATTGAGCACTATGCCCAGATTGTCTACCGTCTATCCGTAATGCGCCACCTCATCAATGCCGCTGACCAGATTGCGTCCATTGGATATGAGGGAGACCCCGATGTCGGTGCCAGTCTTAGCCGAGCCGAGGATATCCTATTCAGGCTGCGGCAAGGACAAAGCTCAAGAGATTTTATCCATATCCGCCAGATATTAGACAAATATTTTGAGGCTGCTCCCGACCAAGCTCCTGAAGGCCAGCCTCCTGGCCCAACACCTTACGTGCTCTCGGGCTTTACCGGGCTGGATGAGTTTTTGGGTGGATTCCAGCCCTCAGACCTGATTATTATCGCCGGTAGACCCAGTCTGGGCAAAACCAGCTTGGCTCTCAACATCGCCCGAAATGCGGCGGTAGACTACGGGGCTTGCGTGGCTTTATTCAGCCTTGAAATGGCACGAGATGCGCTGGTCATGCGTCTGCTATCCAGCGAATCCGGAGTCAATTCAAAACGGGTCCGGCTTGGACTGCATAGCGAGGATGATGAAAAACGGATTATGGATGCTACCGGCATCCTTTCCGAAGCCCCAATCTATGTTGATGATACCCCCCAGCTTAAAATAGTGGAAATGCGGAGCAAAGCCCGCAGACTCTACTTTGAGCGAGGCATTAACCTCATTATTGTTGACTACCTGCAACTTATGCAGGGCGATGGCAGGATAGAAAACAGGGTTCAGGAGATTAGCTTAATCTCCCGCTCTCTTAAAGCGTTAGCCCGTGAGCTTAATATACCCGTCATCGCAGTATCACAGCTCAGCCGAGCCGTGGAATGGCGTGCATCACACAGGCCCCAGCTTTCCGACCTGCGTGAAAGCGGCAGTATCGAGCAGGATGCCGATGTGGTTTTATTCATCTACCGTGATGCATACTACTTCACCAAAGAGGAATGGGATAAGGAACACCCGGATGTAGAATACCCATCCGGGATAGCCGATATTATAATTGCCAAACACCGCAATGGACCAACGGGTGAAGTAAAAATGCGGTTCAGGCACGAGCTGGTAAAATTTGAAAATCTTACCACTGGAGAGCCTAGTTTACTATGAAGCAGTTCGATGGTTTTCCCGCAAGGATGCAGTTTACGCCGATACCCAATTTCTTCTTCAGTGCGTTGCTGCCGCAAATCAGCGACATTGCTGAGCTAAAGACGACGCTTCACATCTTTGAGGCGCTCTACCGCAAGCGAGGTTATCCCAGATTCACCACTTATGGGGAGCTTCTGGGCAATAAAAGCTTGGTGAGCAGCCTTAAAGAGACGGCAAAATCGCCCGACGAAGCGCTGCGCAGCGCGCTGGAAATGGCATCCAGGCGGGGGACTATCCTTCATCTGGTCTTGGATAGAGACGGGGAGTCTGAAGATATTTATTTTCTCAATACCGAACAAAACAGAGAAATTGTAGATAAAATTCAGAAGGGTGAGTTTACTTTGAGCGGGCTGAAGGCTAAGGCGCAGACACATATTGAGATTGAGACTGAAGAGCAGCCTGATATCTTTACTCTTTATGAAGAGAACATCGGTATGCTAACGCCGATAATTGCCGATGAGCTGCGTGAGGCAGCAAGGCTTTATCCTGAAACATGGATTAAAGATGCCATCAAGGAAGCAGTCGCTCTGGAGAAGCGAAACTGGAAATATATCGGCGCTATCTTAGAGCACTGGTCAACAGAGGGCAGAGGTGATGGAGCATATAAGCGAGATTCTAAGAGGACAGACCCAAACAAATACATCAAAGGCAAATATGGACACATGGTCAGGCGCTGAACAGCAGGAACAGCCTTCGCCGAAGTCAGTCTGCCCTGTCTGCAAAGGGGCGGGGTTCATCCATCCTCGCTTAGCCTCGGGCAAGCCGGATTTCAGTCGGGTTACAGCCTGCCGCTGTGCCAAAGAGGAATCAGATAAAGAGCGCCAAAGCCGTTTATTGCGAGATAGCGGACTCGATTTGCCTTTGCTGAAGAGCATGACCTTTGACAATTTCGACTGGAAGCGGGTTAATCTGCCTCCAGAGCAACGTGAAAATCTGGCATGGGTATTCGATGTAGTCCATAAGTGGGCTGAATCGCCCGACGGATGGCTGGTGCTAACAGGTGTTACTGGCTGTGGTAAGACCCACCTGGCGGTAGCTATTGCTAAATATCAGCTTCAAACCGGCAGGCCGGTAAAATTCGTGGTGGTGCCTGATCTTCTTGACCATCTTCGTTCCACCTTCAGCCCCGAGAGCAAGGTGTCCTATGACCAGCTTTTTGAAGAGGTAAAGAACACTCCACTTCTCATTCTGGATGACTTCGGTGAACATGCAACCACACTCTGGGCAAAGGAAAAGCTCTATCAGGTTATCAACTATCGCTATAATGCACGGCTGCCCACTGTAATCACAACCCGTTGCTCGCTGGACGAAATTGATGAACCTATAAGCTCCCGCTTTTTAGATGGGAAAAACAGCATGGTAATTAATATTAACGTGCCTGACTATAGGGAGTCGCGCGCCCAAAAAGCCAAGACACCCCGCCATACCAAGAGGGAGCGCTAATAACTTCCCAATTGGAAATTTGCATAGCCAGAAGCTCTTTTGTTAAAATAAACCAGTTTTATTTGAAGCGAAGTAGCAAAGATGATTAACCTTCCTGTTTTAGTCCTCAATCAGAACTACGAGCCACTTAATATATGTCGAGTTCGCAGAGCAGTAATGCTGGTTTATCGCGGCAAGGCTGAGATGCTGGAAAACGGCTCAGGATTTATCCACTCCGCCGGTGATGACTTCTCCATACCTTCGGTAATCCGGCTTGCCTATATGATTAAGCGCCCAAGACAGCAGAGGAAATTGACTCGCCTCGAGATTTTCAACCGTGACCGGTACATCTGTCAGTATTGCGGCAAGGAAACACACCAGCTCACTCTGGATCATATTATCCCGCGACATCGAGGCGGTGAGCATACTTGGGAGAATGTGGTCAGCGCTTGTGTGCCTTGCAACCGCCGTAAAGCCGGTAAAAACCCAGAACAGGCGGGGATGAGGTTAACATGCACTCCCACCCGACCACGCAACAACATCTCCTTCTATATTCCCCACCACTACCTGAAAACCTACCGTGAATGGCATAAATACCTTCCACAGTAAGCTAGGTATTTATAACGGTAATCTCACTGAGAGGCAGCTCCACAATTGCTTTACTTTCCGCTATCTCTACCAATACCTTTTCCATAAGCGGGTTGCTCCCGACTACGGAGCCTTCACCCATTGGTGTTGATACCCGCTGACCCTCTTTGGGCAATTTGCCCCTCATTTCACGGTACTGCTCGCATTCATAGGTCAGACAGCATAGCAAGCGGCCACACACCCCTGATATTTTCATCGGGTTAAGGGGCAGATCCTGCTCCTTTGCCATCTTGATGGAAACTGGGGCGAATTCGCTTAGGAAATTCATGCAACACAAAGGGCGACCGCAACGGCCGAATCCGCCTATAAGCTTGGCTTCATCTCTAGGTCCCACCTGCCGTAGCTCTACCCGTGTACCAAGTCGACTGTTCAACTCACGAACCAGTTCGCGGAAGTCGACCCTCTCCTCAGCACTGAATAGAATACTAACGCGATTACCCTCAAGGTTATACTCAGCCGAGAGCAGTTTCATTGGCAGTCCCAGCTTATCAACCAGCTTGCCGCATTCTTCTAAAGCCTCTCTCTCCTTGGCTTCCAGTTCCTGTGCCCGTTTAATATCTTCGGGCTCTGCCTTCCGTACTATCGGCTTCAGCGGCTCGCTCAGCTCACTGGCTAATACCTGCGTGGGTGCAATGACTACCTTACCCAGCTCTATACCCTGAGCTGTCTTGACTATCACATAGTCATTTATCTGAAGGGCAACGCCTGCCGGGTCAAAGTAATAAACCTTACCGGCTCGCTTAAAACGTACACCAACAATCTCGGACATGTTTTATTTTAACGCGGCAGAAAGACTTTCCTGCCTCTGCTCCTTTCTTCTAGGGATAGCAAGCATTAATGCCCCCAGCGCCAGCTGAGAGCTGACATTCTGCTTGAGTTGTTCACCGGTTGTCTGAAGGCGCTCAATGACTTCCCTTATCTCTGCCAGACTGAAATCTCCGGCCTGCTCCACAAGAGTAGCTTCGAAGTCTATATTAATTATAGCATCCTTACATCCTGTCTTGATTAACAGGAGGTCACGCCACCAGTCGAGCCATGTGTTCAAAATATCATAAACTGGCTCACGGCTTTGGCTGAACTGCGCTGACATCTGTAGGGCATGGACAAAGCGTACCTCATAACCGGCACCGAGAATTTCCAGAAGTTTCTCAAGCCTCTCGGCACGCTGCTGCAACAGGGCATCATCAGAAGCTGATAAGATTGCCCAGCCCAGGCAGCCGCGGCAAAGCCTGATTAGAAGCTTCGCCTTCTGTGGCTCAACACCTCGCTGACTCAGAGCAGCCTCGACTTGTTTTGCCGACAGAGGGGATAGCTCCAGCCGCTGGCAGCGAGAGACCACCGTGGCGGGTAACAGCGTATCGCTGGTAGCGAGCAATACGAAAACCACTCTGCCCACTGGCTCCTCAAGTGTTTTGAGTAAACAATTTGCGGCTTCAAGCGATAGATGCTCAGCCCCATCGACGATGAATACCTTATAGCTGCCTTCAAACGGAGGTAAGCTGGCTGAGGATTGCATCTCCCTTATCCGGTCTATGCCGATTTCAGCTCGGTTCTTATCCCCCTCTGAATTGCCCGAAGAACCAAGACCTATAATCTGGACATCGGCGTGCTTGGCTGAAGCTATTTTCCGACAGGAGTTACACTCGCCGCAGGGAGGCTCAGTTGCCTCGCAGTTCAATGCCTGAGCCAGATTTAGAGCCAGAGTCATCTTGCCCACGTGAGGCGGGCCAACAAAAAGATAAGCGTGCGCCAATGCCCCGCGCTCCAGACTACGCTGGAGTAAGGATACAGCCTTATTATGCCCCACTACCTGCCACATAAAAATTTTCCTAACCTAAATCATATCTCGTCAGGTCTTTAAAGCTCTCGCGTCGCCGGATGAGATGCGCTTTGCCTTTCTTAACCATAACAATAGCCGGCTTAAGAGAAGCATTATAGTTGCTTGCCATAGGTATGCAATAAGCACCACAGTCGGGTATAGCGATAATATCGCCGGTCAAAACTGGTGGTAAATCTATATCCCTGACCAGTATATCACCCGATTCACAGAACCTCCCGGCAATGGTAACCTTCTTGCTCTCCTTCTCCGAAATCTTACTAGCTACCACTGCTTCATATCTAGCGCTATAAAGGGCAGGGCGGATATTATCACCCATCCCACCATCCACCGAGACATAGCGCCTGACATCAGGTATATCTTTCACTGCCCCCACCCTGTAAAGTGCTACTCCTGCCTGTCCCACTATTGCCCTCCCCGGCTCGATAACAAGCCGCGGTAGCGTCAGCCCTAGCTCGCCGCATCTGCCGATGATTTTTGAGGTTATCGCTTCGGCATAGTAAGAAACGGCGGGAGCCGGAGAATCCAGCGTATACTGAACAGCGAACCCTCCGCCGATATTTAGCTCCTTGAGCTCAAAACCGTGTTTTTGCTTCATTTCCGCTGCCAGAGCGAGAATATGCTTGATAGACTGCAAATACGGCTCAACCTCAAAGATGAGTGAGCCTATATGAAAGTGCAAGCCGACCATGTTCAGATTAGAAGTTGACATAGCTTTAGCCATCGCCTCATCAGCGCTCATCAAAGGGAATCCAAACTTACTGTCAATAATGCCCGTAGCAATATATTTGTGGGTATGAGGGTCTACGCCGGGAGACAGGCGGAGCAAGATATTCAGGGTACGGCCTTTCTCTTTGGCTATTTCATTCAACATCTCCAGTTCATGGAAGTTATCCACCACTATGCGCCCGACACGCCATTTCAAAGCCAGCCTGATTTCCTCGGCTGATTTATTGTTACCATGAAAATAGACTTTATCCATAGGGAAACCGGCTGAGTGGGCGATACTCATCTCCCCTGCCGAGACCACATCCAGTCCCAAGCCCTCTTCTTTCAACAGGAGCAACAGAGCCTTATTGCTGAAGGCTTTGCTGGCATAAATGACCGAAACATCGGCATAGCGCCGACCGAACTCCCCTTTAAACTCATTGCACTTATGGCGCAGGGTGAGTTCGTCAAAAAGGTATAACGGTGTGCCAAACTCGGTGGCAAGCTCAACCGTATCGCAGCCGCCAATTACCAGATGACCTTGCTCATTCACCTTGGCGGTTAAGGGAAATAATGAAATTCTGGGAATCTCTTGTCTGCTTGACATCACACCCTAATGTTATCAGCGCTTGGTATTGAAGTCAATTTGAGTTTGATAAACCTCGCACCTAAATCACCTCTCCTTTTCGGTTATCACTATAAAGAGATTGTTTAGCAATGCCCTCATGTCATTCTGAGCGAAGCGAAGAATCTCGGAGATTCTTCGTCGCCCGCTATTGGCGGTCTCCTCAGAATGACGTTACTAAACGCCCTCTATAACCTAAATTGACACCCTACTGGTAGTGACGTTAGAATGTTTTAATAATCAACAAAAGGGGGCAGAACGTTGTATCAGAAGACGACGCTTGATAATGGGCTACGCATCATGACAGCCGCTATGCCTTATACGCGTGCTGTATCTGTCTGCATTTTCATCGGCGTTGGCTCCCGGTACGAGGCTGATGCAGAGGCTGGTATCTCTCACTTTATTGAGCATCTCCTTTTCCGGGGCACTGAGAAACGGCCGACACCCAAAGAAATTTCAGCGGCGGTAGAGGGGGTCGGTGGAATTATCAACGCCGGCACCGATAAAGAACTCACCGTCTACTGGTGCAAGGTAGCCCAACCTCATTTCCCACTGGCATTGGATGTAATTTCAGATATTCTGCTCAATTCAAAACTTGACGCAGCGGACATTGAAAAGGAACGCCAGATTATCACCGAAGAGATTAACATGGGCATGGATTCCCCTTCACAAAGGGTTAATCTGCTCATTGATGAACTCCTGTGGCCAAATCATCCTATGGGGCGCGATATCGCTGGCAACAAGGAATCGGTAGCCTCTATTACCCGTGACATGATAGTAGATTATCTGGTCCATAAGTATCTCCCGAGCAACACGGTAGTCGCCATTGCGGGTGATATAAAGCATCAGGAGATGGCAGATGCGGTTAATCAAGCCCTGGGCAAATGGACTAACCGGCTACCACCCCCCACTTATTTAACTTACAAGGAACAAACATCCCCGCAAGTTTCTATTGAGACGCGGGATACAGAGCAGGTCCACCTTTGCCTGGCGTTACCCGGGTTATCAATACTCCATCCCAAACGCTTCACCCTGGACCTGCTTAATGTCATTCTCGGAGAAGGCATGAGCAGTCGGTTGTTCACTGAGATTCGGGATAAATTAGGGCTTGCCTATAGCATTCAAAGCTTTGTTGACCACTTTCTTGACTCAGGCTCAATTACCATCTATGCTGGCGTGGAACCGAAAAACCTCCGGGCTGCCATAGAGGCTATCCTCGAACAGCTTTCCCTCCTCAGGGAATCAGTCCCCGAATCCGAACTGTCCAAAGCCAAGGAGTTAGCCAAGGGACGCTTGCTACTGCGCATAGAGGATAGCCGCAATATTGCTGGTTGGCTGGGTGGCGAAGAGGTTCTCACCGGGCGAGTCCTCAGCATTGACCAGCTGGTAGCAATTATTGATGCCATCACCGCTGAGGAGCTAAAACAAGTGGCTCAAGAGCTCATAGCAGACAGACAGCTCCGTATTGCAGTAGTCGGCCCTGTAGACAAAGGTGAACCTTTAGGGGAGCTGTTGAAGCTATAAAAAAAGCCGCAGTCGTAAAACTGCGGCTTTTGGTCTCTTCAGCAGTCGCTGATTAGTATCCTTCCATGCCACCGCCCGACGGCATTCCTGGCATCTTCTCCTTCTCTGGGATATCCGCAACCAGTGCTTCAGTAATCAGGACCATAGAAGCAATACTGGCAGCATTCTCCAGAGCTGACCTTACCACTTTCATCGGGTCAATAATGCCCTTCGCTACCATATTACCAAATTCATCAGCTAATGCATCGTAGCCGACACCTCGCGGGCTCTTCTTAACCGTATCCACGATTACTGACCCGTCCCTTCCCGCATTTTCAGCAATCCAGCGAATCGGCTCCTCCACCGCCTTTTTGATGATGTTGACCCCGGTTGCTTCGTCATCGCTGACCTTTAGCTTGTTCAGAGCCGGCAAAGCATTTAGCAGGGCAACACCACCGCCAGGCAATATCCCCTCCTCTACTGCCGCGCGAGTAGCCGAAAGCGCATCTTCTACCCTGTGCTTTCTCTCCTTAAGTTCAACCTCGGTCGCCGCCCCGACTTTAATTACCGCCACTCCGCCTACCAGCTTAGCTTGCCTCTCCTGGAGCTTCTCGCGGTCAAAATCGGACGTGGTCTCCTCTATCTGGGCCTTAATCTGCTTTATTCTTGCCTTAATCGCCTCTTCTGAGCCTTTACCTTCCACAACGGTAGTCTTGTCCTTGTCGGCAGTTACACGTCGTGCCCGGCCCAGATCTTCTATAGTGATGGAGTCGAGCTTACGCCCCACTTCCTCAGAAATTACCTTGCCGCCAGTGAGAATAGCTATATCCTCCAGCATTGCCTTACGCCTGTCGCCAAAGCCCGGCGCCTTTATTGCCAGAACATTCAAAGTGCCGCGCAGCTTATTGACCACGAGGGTAGCCAGAGCTTCTCCCTCTACATCTTCGGCGATGATGAGCAGGTTCTTTGAGACCTGCAGTATCCTCTCCAGAGAAGGCAAAAAGTCGGAGACAGCCGAGATTTTCTTATCGGTGATAACAATGTAAGGGTCATCTATCACCGCTTCCATCTTCTCTGCGTTGGTTATGAAATAGGGGCTGATATAGCCACGGTCAAATTGCATTCCTTCCACATACTCGGTCTCATACCTTATACCCTTTGACTCCTCAACGGTGATAACTCCGTCTTTGCCTACCTTCTCCATAACCTCGGCAATCAGGTCGCCGATCTCCTTGTCCTTTGCCGTAATAGTGCCTACCTGGGCAATCTGCTCCCGACCCTTTACCTCGGTAGACATCTTCTTCAATTCGTCAATAATGGCTCTGGTTGCTTTCTCAATCCCTCTCTTAAGCGCCAGTGCATCAGCCCCGGCTGCCACGTTCTTGAATCCCTCTGAGATAATAGCATGAGCCAGGATCGTTGAAGTTGTAGTGCCATCGCCACAGGCATCATTGGTCTTGGTGGCCGCTTCTTTAACCAGCTGGACACCCATGTTCTCAAAGGGGTCGGGTAGCTCAATATCCTTGGCAATGGTGACCCCGTCATCAATTACTGAAGGCGCTCCCCACTTCTTGTCCAGTGCCACGGGTCGTCCTCTGGGTCCGAGAGTTACCCTGACCGCCTCAGCCAAAGTATCTATTCCCCTCTTCAGGGCACGCCTCGCTTCCTCGTCGAATATAATCTGTTTCGCCATTTTTCCTCCTTAGAATGCTAATTTTAAGAACATCAGGTTTCAGGTGAATTTACTTCTTTGAACGTCTGGCTGCGCCTTTCTTGGCCAGAATATCGCTCTCTCGCAGGATTATAACTTCCTCGCCCTCGACTTTGATTTCGGTGCCCCCGTACTTGGCATAAATTACTATATCGCCAACCTCTACATCCATCGGTATCCGATTTCCGTCCTCCGATAGACGCCCGGGGCCAACGGCTAAAACCTCTCCTTCCTGAGGTTTTTCCTTAGCGGTATCGGGCAAAACGATTCCCCCTTTAGTCACCTCCTCCCTCTGTATCGGCTTAACCACCAAACGGTCAGCCAGCGGTTGCAGTTTAATCGCCATTTAGTTCTTCCTCCTCGACTCGAATCAAATATTAGCAGTCTCTTGATGCGACTGCTAGTTATATATAATAGCGCAGGTCATGCATCGCCTGCAACTGGACAAAAAATTGTTTACAGTCAATCAGAGCAGCCAAGGGGCGTTTTGCGGCAAAAATCAGCCGGATAATTCGCCAAATCTCCTCTATAATAGCAAATTTATGATAATATTGTCTATAGCCGTCGCCCTTTTTGACAACTTACGCTGAAACGTGTAAAATTTGGGCATGGATAAGAAATTCGAGCGACCGGAATGGGATAGGCAACGCATTCTCGCCCTAAGGCGGCATCTTAGGATGACCCAGCGCGAGCTTGCTGACAAACTGGGCACCCGTCAGCAGACTATAAGCGAGTGGGAAACCGGAATGTATCAACCGCGCGGCGCTTCCTCAACCCTTCTCTCTCTTATCGCCCGAGAAGCCCGTTTCCAGTACGACGCCACGCTGGCGAAAAAACAAACCAGAAAGTCTTGACATATTACACGTTTACGTGTATAGTAGGATTGTCTAGGAAAGCCTGGATTAATCACTGACTGCAGGTAGGAGAAAAATTCAGCGTGTTTGCAAACACGCTTTTATCGGCCTTATTGATACACGTTATCGTGTTAAATAAAGATGGCAAAGAGGATGGAGTTGGCAAACAACCTTAAAGAAAGCCAGATTTCGGTAATCTGGCAGCGTATGCTACGACAAAGAAACGAGTTTGCCACGGAAGATGGCGAACCAGTAAAAATAGTCTATCCGGGAAGGCTTAACGATGATAAGGGTGGCGATTTTAGAGATGTAGTTATTGCCACTAGCGGTGGGCTGGTAAAGGGAGACATAGAAGTCCACGTCAAATCAAGTGGCTGGCAGGCTCACCGTCACCACCGCGACCCAGCCTATAACCGGGTAGTCCTGCATGTTGTGGGATGGAACGATGCCGAGACCTCTACTCAGCCACATAGTGGAAGAGGTATTCCTATTTTGGCATTGGACAAATTTATAAATGGTTCAAGCTGTCAGCAGCCTGAGTCGTCGGCAAGCTCGGCTATGCCCTGCCGCGGTATTGCTGAGCGCCTGCCAACAAATAGTATTGCGGAATTTCTGGATGCTGCTGGTGAAGAAAGGTTTCTAGCCAAGACAACCAAATTTGAAGCTGAGCTGGCTCAAACGGAGGCAGGACAGATTCTTTACCAGGGAATGATGGGTGCTCTGGGCTATTCCAAGAATAAGGTGCCCATGCTCGAGCTAGCACGCCGCGTGCCGCTTCAAACTCTGGAATTTATGGTTAAAGATGAAATTTCAGACGATGAATGCCTCGCCCGACAACAGGCTCTGCTTCTGGGCACCGCCGGGATGCTGCCATCGCAGCGCACGAAATGGAAGCAAGAAAAAACCCCGGGGGAATGGACAGACAGATTGGAGAGGCTCTGGGACTCATTCCACCAAACTCAAACTATGTCCATGGATGCCTGGAACCTGTTCAAGGTCAGGCCAAACAACTTCCCCGTTCGCCGCATCGCTGCTATGAGCTACATTATTCTCCGCTATAAAGAAACAGGGATGCTGGACGGGATAATCAATGTAATGAAGGAAGCACAAGTTAAGCAAGGGTATCATCAATTAGAGAAGGGGCTAGTCGTTGCCGCCAGAGGCTACTGGGCCAGCCATTTTGATTTTGGCGTGAGCTGGATTAGAAATCCAACTATGCTTGGCAGGAATAGAGCTTCAGATATTGTCGTTAATGTAATCCTGCCCTTCGCTCTCGCCCTGTGCCGCTTTACATCCCAGCCGGAACCGGGAAATAAAGCCCTAGCCCTTTACTATAGTTACCCTGGGCTGGCGGCAAATGCGGTAGAATTGCACATGAGCCACCAGCTAGGGCTGAGCACTGGTCTGGTCAACTCAGCCAGACGGCAACAGGGGCTGCTCCATATCTATAATATACTTTGCACTCAGGGCAGGTGCGATTCCTGCCGCCTAAGCCAGCTTGAGGCTGGGCACCACATCTAGGTCTAAGCTGCCTTTCTTGCCCGCCTGCAGGCGGTAGTAGCCGCAGGCGGCGGTCATGGCAGCGTTATCTGTGCACAGTACCGGCTCAGGTATCAGAACAGGGAAGGGAGATTTATCCACCATCCGCTGGCGGAGCAATTTATTTGCCGCTACGCCGCCTGCGAGCAAAATCTGCTTCACGCGGAACTCTCTGGCGGCAGCAATAGTTTTCGTAACCAAGACATCAACCACTGCCTTCTGAAAGCTGGCAGCAGCATCAGCTACAGTCGGCAATCCCCCGCCTTGGTTAGATAGGGATATTTTACCGCCTTCCACCATGCGCAACAGGGCGGTCTTAATCCCGCTGAAGCTGAAATCGCTGGTTCCCTTCAGATGTGCAATTGGCAAATCGACAGCATCACCTCTGCCATTTCTCGCTGCCTTTTCAACGGCTGGCCCACCGGGATAGCCCAGTCCCAGTATCCGCGCCGCCTTATCGAAGGCTTCGCCGGCAGCATCATCCCTCGTCCGTCCCAAAATCACGTAGTCCCCGTGCCCTCGCATCAACACCAAATCGGTATGTCCTCCGGAAACGATGAGGCATACTAGCGGAAAGGATGGAGCCGAATCGCCCAGCCAGTTGGCGTAGATGTGAGCTTCAAGATGATTTACTCCGGCAATTGGTAAACTCTGTGCCAGTGCGATTGCCTTGGCCGCGTTTACTCCCACCAGCAGCGAGCCCGCCAGTCCCGGCCCGATGGTGACGGCAATGCCCTGCAAATCGCCCCAGGCGACCTTCGCCTCAGTCATTGCTTGCTTGATAATGGGGATAATGGTCAGAACATGCTGCCGGGAGGCTACCTCGGGCACGATCCCACCGTAACGTGCATGAATTTCCACCTGAGAAGAAATCTGGTTGGACAAAATTTTGACCCCATCCTCTACCACTGCTGCCGCAGTTTCATCACAGGAGGTCTCGATTCCCAAGATTTTCATACTCCGAGATTATAGCATAGACAGCGTGTTGAAATAACCTTCTTTGAAATTATTTACTAACCCCTCACTTTGTCCCTTTCCCTTTGCAAAGGGGAGAGGGATAAGGGGGTGAGGTCAACAAACAGCTTTTGACACCCTATATAGCCGATGTTATGATGACATAAAAGACCAATTAGAGAGTCAGCTGAAGCGGGGTGATGCTATATGTCCGGTACTGAAGCACTTTATCTTGGGCTCCTTATTCTCTGTATATTCCTATCTGGCTTCTTCTCCAGCTCGGAAACAGCCTTTATGTCTCTACAAAGGATAAGGATTGAGCATATGGTTAATACTGAGGTAAAAGGAGCGGAACATGTTGCCAGGATGGTCAAGCAGCCGGAAAGGCTCCTTTCCACTATTCTCCTCGGCAACAATCTGGTAAACACTGCAGCCGCAGCCTTGGCGACAGCCCTAGCTGTCTCCGTCTGGCAGGAGCACGGTATTTTATATGCTACCATAGGCGTAACTGCCATTCTGCTGGTGTTTGGCGAAGTTACTCCCAAGACTGTTGCCTACCAGCATGCCGAAAGGATGTCTCTAGCCTTTGCCCGGCCAATAGAGGTTATATCCTGGCTGTTTACCCCCTTTGTCGCCGTCCTCAGCTGGATAGCTTCATGGTTCACCAAAGTAGTCGGCGGAACTACAGTGCCTCGCTCTTTGGCTAGCCCGGAAGAAATTCGCACTATGATAACAGTTGCGCATAGAGATGGAACTGTTGAAAAATCCGAAGCCGAGATGCTGCATAGAGTCTTTGATTTTGGCGATAGACCTGTCCGGGAGGTAATGGTGCCGCGCCCGGAGGTAGTAGCCATCGAGCGAGGTTCCAAAGTAGCCGATTTTCTGGTTCTCTATGCCAAATCCCCTCTATCCCGCTTCTCGGTTTACCAGGAGAATATGGACAGGGTGGTTGGTACCCTTTCGGTAAAGGACGTGCTTATGGGCATAGCCAAGAACACAATCAATAACGATAGTCTTATTGACGACCTGATTCGTCAGCCTTACTTCACTCCGGAGACCAAGCGCATCAACGAGCTTCTTGCTGAGATGCAGGACAAGAATTTCCATATGTCAGTGGTTGTTGACGAGTACGGTGATACCGCTGGCATTGCCACACTCACCGATTTGGTGGAGGAAATTGTGGGCGAGGGAGGGGACGAGATGGCAGTTATAGAAAAGGACTACGAGATAATTGACGAATATACCTTTCACATTGATGGTAGCATGCGCATTGAAGAGGCGAACGAGGAGATGGGCTTGCAACTGCCCGAGGGCGATTACGAAACGGTTGCAGGTTTTGTCCTTCACCTTCTCGGCCATATACCCAAAACAGGTGAACAGCTGAGGTACAAAGGCTTGAAATTGACAATAACGGAAATGCACGGGATGAAGGTTGAAAAAATTCTGCTGACCAAGGAAAAGAAAGAAAAGCATGCAGAGGCTAAGGATTAAATTCTGCCGCGGTGAAGAGGTAAAGTTCATCTCCCATCTGGACCTGATGCGCCTGTGGCATCGGGCTTTTCTCCGTGCTGAGATACCGTTAACCTACTCGGAAGGATTTAACCCTCATCCGAAAATATCTCTGGCTGCGCCCCTAGCCATAGGCATCACCAGTGAAGCGGAGCTAATGGACATCTTTACTGCCAAATTGGTATCTCCACACTGGGTCACTGCCGCCTTGAGCCAGCAACTGATGCCCGGCATTGAGATATTACAGGTGTATTCAGTTCCATTGGACGAGCCGTCATTGCAGTCGCAGGTCAGTTTCGCTGAATACATGGTTGAGATGGAAACTGGGGAGAAGCAGGAGGAAATCGAGGCAAAAATTTCCGAAATGCTTGCGCTCGACCATATGCCCTGGCACCACCAGCGAGATACCGGTGAAAAAAAGTATGACCTCAGGGCTTTAATTGATTCCCTGTGGCTTCTTGAATATCACAGTGGTTCTTGCACTATAGGAATGAGGCTGCACTGCGATAGCGGTGGGTCGGGCAGGCCGGAGCAGGTCGCTGCCGCCCTAGGTTTCGCCATTCACCCGAGGTCCATACACCGCACCAAACTTATCTTTAAAAGAACAGAGACAACCAGACCGGAACATGTTCCAACCAAATCTCATAGAGCCAGTCCTGGATGAGGCAAGGCAACAGAAAGCGAAAGAATACGCCATGCTCAGGCGTCGCCTTTTCTTCGGCGAGCTCGCCATTGTTGCTATTTTGTTGCTGCTTCTGGTGTTCGGCAGCATTTCCCAGAGACTGACTGCCCTTCTCACGTTGCCAGCAGTCCCGGGAGCCGCTCTTTATCTTGTTTTGTTGCTGGTTGCTTACGGAGTGCTCATAGCGCCGCTGGACTACTATAGCGGCTTTGTTTTGCCCAAACGCTATGGGCTCTCCATCCAGAAATTCGCTGCATGGCTGGGTGATGAAGCCAAAGCAAAGGGGCTGAGTCTGGCACTTGGCGCTGGAGGGGCAGCCCTTATCTACTGGTTTATAATCAGCTTCCCAGCGACCTGGTGGCTTCTCGGTTGGGTGGTTGTGGTATTGTTCGGCATATTACTGACTCACATCGCCCCGATTCTTATCGTGCCTCTCTTTCTCAAGATGAAGCCTCTCGCTGACGACGAACTGAGACTAAGACTGGAACGACTGGCAGAGCGAGCAAAAACCAGAGTGCGTGGCATCTATTCCATAGAATTCAGCAGGAAGGGCACGACGGCTAACGCTGCCCTGATGGGGCTGGGCAACACGAGGCGGATTGTCCTCAGTGATACGCTGCTTCAGAAATATTCACCTTCGGAGATTGAGACGGTGCTCGCTCATGAGCTGGGACATCATCAACACCGTGATATCTTCAGGCTTTTTGCGGTACAATCAGCTATATGGTTAATCGGGTTCTATGTCGCCAGTATCGCTCTGAGAGCCAGCGTACAGGCTTTTGGATATAGCAGCATGGCGGATGTAGCTGCTCTGCCGTTGCTTTTTCTGGTAGCGGCAGCTTTCAGTGCGCTTCTTTCTCCTTTGTTAAACACCTTCAGCCGTCATGTAGAGTCTGCTGCCGATGAATATGCCTTGAGGTTAACTGACGACCCCAAGTCCTTCGCCGATGCCATGGCTAAGCTCACTGACCAGAATCTATCCGAAGCGCAGCCGCCCCGCTGGGTGGAGCTTCTTATTTATGACCATCCATCTTATAAAAACCGGCTGGAACACGCCAAGTATTATTCAGCAAATCGTTTCAATCAACAGAATCAAGGAAGATAATGCAACAAGAATCATTGGAACAAAGGGTATTACGCTATATTAAAGAACATCGGCTGGTATCGAAGCAGCCTCTGGTAGTGGCGGTATCCGGTGGGCAGGACTCGGTCTGTCTGCTTTATGTGCTTGCCAGATTGCAAAAGGAACTAGCCCTGAAGCTACATATAGCTCACCTTAATCATCAACTGAGGGGAGAAGAGTCCGACGCCGATGCCAGGTATGTTTCTGAGCTCGCCCGCAAGCTGAATCTCCCCGCCACGATAGAAAAGCGCAATGTCAAAGCCTACCGAGCCCGGCATCGCCTTTCCTTAGAGGAAGCAGCCCGTGAGGTGCGGTATACCTTTCTGGCTCAGGTAGCCAAATCTATCGGAGCCGACCGCGCCGCAGTAGGTCATACCGCCGACGACCATATAGAGACTATCCTGATGCACCTCATCAGGGGAACAGGCACCAGAGGCCTTCGCGGGCTGCAATCATCCAGTCGGTGGCAATCTAAGAGCGAAAGCCTCATTGTCGTTCGGCCACTATTAGAGGTCTCCCGTCAGGAAACCGCCGAGTATTGCCGCCGGCATAAGCTCCAGCCCAGAATTGATGTCACCAACCTATCGCTTTCACCTTTGAGAAACAGGATTCGCCTCCAGCTTCTGCCCCTGCTTGAAAGCTATAACCCAAAAGTTTGTGAAGCTTTGCTGCGGACAGGCCGCATTGCCGCCGATGACATTGCCTTCTTGGACAGAGAGACTGCCAGAATATGGGATAAAATCGCTCAACAACAGGACAATGTGGTTATCCTTGACAAGGCAAAATTCCTTAAACTGCCTTCCACGCTTAAGCGATATATTTTGCTGGCTTCTATAGAAAAGATTGTTGGCAGTATCATGGATATTGAAATGCACCATATCGAAGAAATTATGGATGCTTTGACCAAACCCGCTGGAAAAAGCCTCAACCTGCCCAGAGGATTAATCTTCGCCATAGAATACGACAAATATTTAATAAGCCCAGAACCGGGAGTTCTGGTTCCTTTGCCTGTGCTCAAAGGTGAATTTCAATTGAATGTCCACGGCGAAACAGCCATACCCGGCTGGCGCATTGAGGCAACAATTTTAAAGGGGAAGTATGAAGGGGCGAAGCCCCTTCAAAACCTAAACTTTTCTCTTTCATCCCAAGGAGAGGGGGATAAAGTGAGTGAGGTCGGCCAATTCTATACCGCCTGCCTCGATTTTGATAAGACCGGAAGCAATATTACCATACGGAGCCGCCTTACTGCTGACCGCTTCCAGCCACTGGGAATGAGCGAGACCAAGAAGCTGGGCGAATTTATGATTGACGCCAAAATCCCACGAGCTTGGCGCCAGCGCGTTCCCATCGTCTGCTCACCCCGACAAATCCTGTGGGTAGTCGGCTACCGCATTGACGACCGCGTTAAGGTTACCGACACCACTCAAAGAGTTCTGTGTCTGACGATAGCGAGGCAATAGAGTGGGCAATGTGGGGGATAGGGTTCTAAACTCACTTTTGCTAAATTTGCACCCTCTGAAACTTGACTGCCAACGGAATGTGAATTACTATTATTACTAGATTGCTAGAATCCGCAGGATTTGTAGCCGACATCGGCTAAATCCAAAGTAGCACTGAAATGAAACAGGACAAGTACCAGATTCTAATCATTGGCGCAGGCATTGTCGGGCTTACTATCGCCCGCGAACTGGTTAATCGTGGGATAAAAGACATCGTGGTGCTTGAAAAGGAGACCTCTCTCGGTCTGCATGCGAGCGGACGCAATAGCGGGGTCATCCATGCCGGCATGTATTATACACCCGATTCGTTGAAGGCGAAATACTGCGTTGAAGGAAACCGCCGGATGAAGGAGTTCTGCCAGAAACGAGGCCTTACCCTGAATGAAATCGGTAAGGTTATCCTGGCGACGAATCCTTCACAAATTGAGGCACTGCATGAATTGAAGCGCCGGGCTGATTCTTGCGGAGCCCGTGCCGTAATGATTAACGGCAAAAAGCTCAGCGAGCTTGAACCGAATGCCGCGCCCTGTGATGAAGCCCTCTTCTCCCCTGATACAGCTGTTTTAAGACCGATGGAAGTGCTCAAAGCGCTAGAAGAGGAGCTGAAACAATCCGGGGTTACAATCCGCTACGGAACGTCATTTAAAGAGCTTCAGGGACAAAATGAAGCGCTTACTTCCGACGGAGCGATACAGTTTGAGACTCTCATTAATGCCGCAGGCTCCCACGGTGACAAAATTGCGCACAAGTGCGGCTTAGCCAAAGAGTATAAAATGCTTCCCTTCAAAGGGACTTACAAGAAGCTGTCCCATGACAAAAAATCCCTTGTCAGAGGCAACATCTATCCTGTCCCTGACTTGAGGACACCTTTCCTGGGGGTCCACCTGACAAGGAGTGCAGACGATGAAATCCTTATAGGTCCCACTGCCATCCCCGCCTTCAGCCGGGAAAACTACCGCATCTTTGAGGGATTGGGATGGGAGACCTTCGATATCCTCAGCCGGGATTTGGTTCTGATGTTCGGGAACAGTGAGTTCCGCCAGGTTGCCTTTACCGAGCCGAAGAAATACCTGAAACAGTTCGTTCTCAAAGAAGCCAGAAAGTTGGTTCCGGGGCTACGTATGGACGACCTGACCGGGACCGACCATGTGGGAATTCGCCCGCAGCTGGTTCACTGGCCTACCAAAAAGCTCGTCATGGACTTTCTCGTGATGCGGAATACCAATTCCCTGCATGTACTGAACCCCATCTCCCCCGCCTTCACCACCTCGATGGCATTCGCCAAAGACATTGTTGACAGCCTTATGGGACAGGGCTCAATCACAAAACAAGCAAAGTAGAATAATTCACATTACTCGCTTGAGCCTTGGGTTAGGGGTGATACCGGGGATTCTGCCTCTCTTGGCAATTGGCTTGCCTTCTATCTCGTGCAGGTCACCTTTAAAGTCAATCGGCTTAGCCGCACTGATGTGGCTGCCAACACCGAAAATATCCACCGGAGCCTCATTCTCGCGAAAATAGGTGATACGCTCCGGTGTAACGCCACCGCTGACAAAAATCCTGACATGCTTAAAGCCAGCTAAATCTAGTCTGGCTCTGACTTCCTTGGCCAGGTCGGCGGTAACCCTTCCCCTCTCCTCAGGAGTATCCAGCCGCATACCTTCGAGTCTCTTCCCCAGTGCCTCGGCTACCCTCAGACTCTCCTCAGGCTCATCTTTGAAGGTATCAACCAGGGAAACACGCGGTACTTCCGGCGGCATGTGCTTATCGAGAGCAATAGTCGCCTTCATCGTATCACCCATAAGCAAAATTAGAGCATGGGGCATCGTCCCTGCCGCCTCAATGCCGGCAAGTTTGCCACCAGCTATGCTGGAGCAGCCGGCGCAACCGCCAACAACGGCTGAATAGTCCATTATCCCTGCTACCGCAGGATGAACATGGCGGGCGCCAAAGCTGATGACCGGTATTCCATGAGCAGCATTTACGCACTCCCTGGCTGCGGTAGCCCAGCCGCTGCAGTGGGCTAGGTAGCCAAGTATTGCAGTCTCGTACAGTCCATAGCTAAGGTACGGGGCAGTAAAGCGTAATACCACTTCTTTCGTCTCCATAGTATCGCCTTCAGCTAAAGCCCACACCTCGCGGTTATTTTTAGGCAAGATTCTAGCCAGCAGAGCCTTGGCTTCTTCCATGCCGCAGAGTATCCCTGCTCGATGGGTGAATACCTCCATGGTAGCCACAGGGTTAAGCCCCTCGCGCTTCAATATCTCCACGGTACGGGCAAAGTAAATATCAGCTGTCTCGCCGGATAATACTTCTTCAGATGGTTCAAACTTTGGCGACTTCATTTGGCACCTCCGACTCTGGTGAGCCTTGCCCCGAGCACCTTTTCCATGTGCTCGAGGGCAAACCTATGCGCCTTCTTATCGGGCGAGGCAACACAGTCTACAGACACCTCGACATTGTAATCGCGGTTGCGGGCATCAGCCGCAGTGTGAAGCACGCAGATATTGGTCAGCACGCCACAGATAATAAGCTTGTCTGGCTTAAGCTCGTTCAATTTCTCATCGAGCTTGGTGCCGAAAAAACAGCTATAGCGCTTTTTTGGTATTATCTCACCAGGGTAGCTGGCTAACTCCGGGATAACTTCTGCCTCCGGCGTGCCCCTCACACAGTGTGGGGAAAGAGCTTGAATTCCAGGTCATCCGGGTCATGATGGTCGAAAAGGAAAAATATCTTGCTGCCCCTGGCAAGCTCCACCTCCAGAGGACGCTGCACATAGGGAATTATGCGGCGGCCCTTGTCTCCAACATAAAGAGGATGCCCTCTCTCCAGGAAGCACTTTACCATGTCAATAACTAGGACTGCGTTTGCCATAGCCACTCTTGTTTTCTAATTTTAATGCCGGAAATGTCTTTCGCCGGTAAACACCATAGCGATATTATGTGCGTCAGCCGCTTTAACTGAGTCCTCATCCCTGATTGACCCACCGGGCTGGATGATAGCCGTTACTCCGGTGGCGGCTGCTAGTTCTACTACGTCGGGAAATGGAAACATGGCATCGGAAGCAAGCACGCTTCCCGCCGCCTTCTCCCCAGCCTTATCCCTTGCTATCTGAGCGCTGACAATACGGCTGGGTTGCCCTGCCCCCATCCCTACCAGCGTCTTGTCCTTCGCCAGCACAATTGCATTCGACTTTATATGCTTAACCGCTCGCCAGGCAAAAAGCAGGTCAGCCACCTCAGCTTTGGTTGGCTTACGTTTGGTTACAGTGTTTAGCCTGACGCTATCCTCGGCTAAAGAATCCGAGCTCTGCACGAGAAATCCTCCCTTAACTCTGCGAAAATCGAGATAGCCCTCGTGGGATACGCCATAGGCTGGCGGCAGTTCAGCAAGGAGGATACGCAAGTCTTTTTTTCGCTTCAATAACTCCAGAGCCTTGGGCTCATATTCCGGCGCAATAATTATCTCATAAAAGGTCTGACTGATTTCTTTGGCAGCCGCTAGATTTATCGCTCTGTTTGAAGCTACGATGCCACCGAAAGCAGCTACCGTGTCGCCGCTCAGCGCTCGCCGGTAGGCTTCAACAATATCTTCGTGGCTTGCCAGACCGCACGGGTTAGTATGTTTAATAATGGCTACAGTTGGTGCGGAAAAGTCAGTCACCACGCCCCAGGCAGCGTCGGAGTCCAGAATATTGTTAAAGGAAAGCTCCTTACCCCAGAGCTGTTTTGCCCAGGTAATGCCGGTGTCATGCTTTGCCCCAACCCTCAACTCCGCATAAAAAGCAGCCTGCTGATGGGGATTCTCACCGTAGCGCAGCCCGTAGCGCTTCTTCATAGCAACAGTCATCTCCTCTGGGAAACCCTCCATATCCTGCCATAGATACTGGGCAATAGCGGTATCGTAGACCGCCACATGCTGAAAAGCCTTCTGTGCCAGCCGTTTGCGCTCATCAATGCCAATTTCGCCCTGCTTTAGTTTTTCGATGATAGGATTATAGTCGGCAGGGTCAACTACCACGATGACCCCGGGAAAATTCTTGGCAGACGCCCGAATCATGGTCGGTCCCCCGATGTCGATGTTCTCCAGTGCCTCCTCAAGGGTGACGCCTTCTTTGGATACAGTTTGGACGAAGGGGTAGAGATTAACCGCCACCAGTTCTATAGTCTTTATTTTATTTTCAGCCAGTTGAGCCATGTGGGCTGGCAGGTCGCGTCTTGCCAGAATTCCGCCGTGGACTGCCGGGTGCAGGGTCTTCACCCGCCCGTCCAGAATCTCAGGGAATCCGGTAATCTCGGATATACTTTTCACCGGCACCTTCGCTTCCGCCAGCGCCTTCTTTGTGCCGCCGGTGCTGAATACTTCAAACCCCAACTTGCTTAAGTCTCTGGCAAACTCAACCACACCGGTTTTGTCGGAAACACTGATAACCGCTCGCATAAATTGCTCCTCCAAATACTTCGCTACTCAATAATTACGCTTGCCTTTCCCCTCTGCTTCATCACCTCTCCGATAACCTTCGCCTCTGGCAATTTCTTCGTAAGCCGGCTGACGTTGTCAGGCGAGCAAAAAACAGTCATGCCGATTCCCATGTTGAAAACATGAAACATCTCGTCTCGGGCAACTTTCCCCTTCTGCTGAATTAGATTAAAAATAGGAGGCACAGACCACGCCCGGCTGTTAAACCTAGCTGCCACACCATCAGGAAGGACTCTGGGCACATTATCAACCAGTCCACCTCCCGTAATATGCGCCAGCCCTTTAATCGCTGGAAGGAGAGGCTTCAACTGATGATAATAGCAGCGGTGAGGCTCAAGAAGCGCCTCCCCCAGTGTTCGTCCCAGCTCAGGATAATATACCTCCAGCGCCGACCTTGTTTCTCCAAAAATCTTGCGCACCAGAGTGTAACCGTTGGTATGCAAACCGCTTGAAGGCAAACCGACGATAGCATCACCGACTGTGACTTTCTTGCCCATAATAACCTTCTTCTTCTCCACCACCCCGATGATAAACCCTGCCAGGTCATAGTCCTCCCCGGCATATAGCCCGGGCATTTGAGCGGTTTCGCCGCCGATAAGAGAGCAGTTGAGCTCCCGGCAGGCTTGAACCAGCCCTTTCACAATTGCCTCCACCCGCCCCGGCACCAGCTTGCCCATCGCAATATAGTCCAGAAAGAAGAGCGGCTTGGCACCGCAGGTAAAGATGTCATTAACGCAGTGGTTAACTATGTCAATCCCAACGGTATCATGCTTATCTAAGGCAGAGGCAATCTTCAACTTGGTGCCCACTCCATCCACGCTAGACACTAGCACTGGTTCCTTGTACCCCTTAAATTCAAAAAGCCCGCCAAAAAAACCAACGCCACTAAGTACTTCAGGACGGTAGGTTGAGCGGGCTAGTTTTGCAATCCGCCCCTTTGCCACATCGGCAAGGGCAATATTGACCCCGGCTTTGGCATATGTCTCGCTAATTGGTCTGCCTCCTATAAAAAATCTCTGGGTTGCCTCATAATACCACTTTGGAAAAACCGATTGCAATTGCCACAAAGAAGAGTCCGCCGCAGCCGAATTGGTAAGAGGCTCCGCTTCTCTTTGCTCCTGCCTGAAGGGTGTTTAAGAGGGGCGTCAGCCCCTCTTCAGAAAAAAGCCCCCTTCCCTTAACAAAGGGCGTTGTATTAAAAGT
>Ga0315274_10002987_pt1 | contig 25161 bp, 24 predicted proteins | sample YL17G02_20_MG_FD_203700 | JGI IMG/M metagenome (GOLD analysis project Ga0315274, IMG submission 203700) | Sediment microbial communities from Yellowstone Lake, YNP, Wyoming, USA - YL17G02_20 | ecosystem: Environmental > Aquatic > Freshwater > Lake > Sediment | place: USA: Wyoming | collected...
GGAAGGGGTTTGTCAATAAAAGGGCCGGACATGCTGGACAAGCTAATACGAACGCAATAAAAAAAGTTATAATATGTGAACGGCACTGAATGCCGTCCTCAAGCCCCCGTAGCGGAGGGGGGACCCGTCGGCTTTTTCGACGGGGGGAACCGACGGGACTGGTTCCCCGGGGGTCGGGGGAGTGAGGGCGGCTTCAGGCCGCTTAAAGTCAGATGTCAAACTATTTAATGCGTTTGTATTAGATTCTCCAGCTTTTTTTCTGTATAATGACAACGATGTTTGACGGTTACAATACCCGTTTCGACTACAAGGGGGTGAATTTCCTGGTTCAGACCCAGGACAAGGGCCTGGGCGCCCGCTATGTGGAGTCCCTCATCTACAAGTCCGGGAAGCTCCTGACCTCCAAGAAGACCTTCTACACATCCTTCCTCAACAGCCCGAACATCAAGAAGATGATCAGCGGGATGATGGAAGACCAGCACAAGACGATCCTCCAGGAGATCGCGGACGGGAAGTTCGACCGCTTCCTCGATGAGGGCAAAGGGTCGAAATGACCCCGCCCGCGGGGACGGCCGGGCATGGATGACAAAAGGCTCTTCCTCGTCGACGGCAATTCCCTCCTCTACCGGTCCTACTACGCCATCCAGCGGCTCTCCAATTCGGCCGGCTTTCCGACCAACGCCATCTTCGGATTCGTCAGCGCCCTCAAGAAGCTCATCGGGGCCGAGAAACCGGACTACCTCGGGATCGTCTTCGACACCAAGGGCCCGACGGTCCGTCATGAGCTTTTCAAGGACTACAAGGCCCAGAGGAAGCCCATGCCCGAGGACCTCGTCGTCCAGGTCCCCGTCCTGAAGAAGCTCATCGCCGCCCTCCGGATCCCCCTCTATGAATCGGAAACCCATGAGGCGGACGACGTCCTGGCCAGCCTGGCCAGGATCGCCTCCGGCCGCAAGGTCCGGTCGGTCATCGTTACCACGGACAAGGACCTCCTCCAGGTCATCGACGGGACGACCTCCGTCTACAACCCGGCCAAGGAGATCACGATCGACGAGGCGGGGGTGAAGGCCTTTTTCGGGGCCGAGGCATCCCAGGTCGCCGACGTCCTCTCCCTCTGGGGCGACCCCTCCGACAACATCCCCGGCGTGCCGGGAATAGGGGAGAAGACCGCCAAATCGCTCGTCGAAGAGTTCGGCTCCCTGGACAATCTCCTCGAGAACCTCGACCGGGTGAAGAACCCCAGGGTCCGGGAAAAGATCGAACAGAACCGGGAGACGCTCGAGATGAGCCGGAAACTTGTCATCATAGAAAAGGGCCTGGACCTCAAGTTCGACCTCGAGGCGTTCGCCCTCTCCGAGCCTGACGCCGGGGAGGCCGCGAAGATCTTCCAGGAGCTCGAATTCACCTCGCTCCTGAGCGCGTTCTTGAAACCGAAGGCGGCGGGACCCAAGAACTACAAGGTGGTCCTCGATGAGGGAGATCTCCGGACGCTGGCCGCGGCCCTGAAAAAGTCCAGGCGCTTCGCCCTGGACACGGAGACCGACAGTCCGTTCCCGACGAGGGCCCGGCTCGTGGGAATGTCCTTCGCCATGAAACCTGGGGAGGCCTATTACCTCCCCCTCCGGCATGAGTATCTGGGCGCCCCACCCCAGGTCCCCTTCGGACGCGCTCTCGATATCCTCAGGCCCATCCTCGGGGACCCGGCGGTCCTTAAGATCGGCCAGAACATCAAGTACGACCTGATCGTCCTGGCGCGGGAAGGCGTCGAACTCGATGGCATAGATGTCGACACCATGGTCCTTTCCTACCTTCTCGAACCCAACTGGGGGAAGCACGGCCTGGAAAAGATCGCCCTTCATTACCTCGGGACGACCAAGGAGCCCTACAAGAGCGTCGTCGGCAAGGGCAAGAAACAGGTGACCATGGACCGGGTAGATATCGGGCAGGCCGCCCCATACGCCTGCCTGGACGCCGACTTGACCTTCGAGCTCGGGACGGTCCTCCGGGAAAAGGTCCGCGAGAGGAAGCTCGACCGCCTATACGGAGATATCGAGCGGCCGCTGATCGAGCTTTTAGCCAGGATGGAGATCTGGGGTGTCAAGGTCGACACGCGGGCCCTTAAAGATCTGTCGGACGGCTTCGGGACGGACCTCCGCCGCCTCGAAAAGATGATCTACGAGCTGGCCGGCCAGGAGTTCAATATCAACTCGCCCCAGCAGCTCTCTTCCATCCTTTTCACCAAGCTGAACCTTCCGGCCACGAAGAAAACAAAGGTCAACCGGAGCTTCTCGACCTCGATCGACATCCTCCAAGAGCTGGCCCCGCTCCATCCGCTCGCCCAATACATCCTGGAATATAGACAAGCGGCGAAGCTCAAGTCCACCTACGCGGACGCCCTGCCGCTCCTCATCGATCCCGCGACCGGCCGGATCCACACCTCATACAATCAGACGGTCGCCTCCACGGGACGGCTATCGTCGAGCGACCCCAACCTCCAGAACATCCCGGCCCGGGGCGAGCTCGGCAAGCGCTTCCGGCGGGCCTTCATCCCGGAAGAGACGGACGTTTTTCTCGCGGCGGACTACTCTCAGATCGAGCTGCGGATCCTGGCCCACCTTTCCGGCGACCCCGCCCTGGTCGAGACCTTCCTCGAGGACCGGGACATCCACGAAGAAACCGCGGCCCGGGTCTTCGGGGAGGGCGCGAACCTTTTCAAGGACGAGATGAGGCGGAGGGCCAAGATCATCAATTTCTCGATCATCTACGGCACGTCGGCGTTCTCGCTGGCCAAGGAGCTGGGGACGTCCACCGGAGAGGCGCAGAAGTTCATCGACCGGTACTACGAAAAATATCCGAAGGTCCATGAATTCCTGGAAAAGATGGTCGAAGACACTCGCGAAAAGGGCTATTCCGAGACGATCCTGGGACGCGTCCGTCAGGTTCCCGAGCTCAAGCAGGCGGACAAAGTCATTCAGCAGGCGGGGCGCCGCATCGCCCTCAACAACCCCATCCAGGGCTCGGCCGCCGACATCATGAAAAAGGCCATGCTCGACGTCTGGGATGGAATGAAAAAACGCAAGCTCCGGTCCAAGATGATCCTCCAGGTCCATGACGAGCTCGTCTTCGAAGTGCCCGAGGACGAGCGGGACGACATGGAAAAGCTCGTCCGCGACAGGCTGGAGAACGTCTGCGTCCTTCGCGTCCCCCTCAAGGTCCATCTGGGCTGGGGCAAGAATTGGGCCGACGCGAAATAGACTTTTAATTATCGGTGTGCTATAAGCGGCTTGAACCCGGATGAGGACGGAAAATGAAGGGATTTCGCTCCGGGCGGAGGCGGCGGACGCAATGCCAGAACCGGACCTGAAAATGTTCCTTTTCTTCTCGGAGCTCCAGGGCCGGGCCGTCGTCGACTCCGAAGGACGGGCCGTCGGAAAGCTGGCCGACCTGAAGGTCCGGCTTGGAGATCTCTTCCCAAGGGTCACGACCCTCGTCGTCAGGAAGCGTCGTGAGAAGAAGCTCGCCACCCTCAACTGGAACGACGTCGAGAGCCTGAACGGCAGACTCGTCAGCCTGAAGCCCGGAGCCGAAAGCCGCTTCTCCCCGCTCGAAGTGGGGAACGAGGAGATCCTCCTCCGCGAGGACCTCCTGGACAAGCAGGTCGTCGACACGTTCGGGGCCAAGATCGAACGCGTCAACGACGTCCACTTGCTCATCGTCAACCGGGACCTCAGGACCGTCCACGTCGACTTCGGCGTCCGCGGCATCCTCAGGAGGCTCGGCTGGCTCAAGACGATCGACCGCTTTACGAACTGGCTCTTCGCCTACAGCCTCCCGGACAAGATCATCTCCTGGAAGTACATCCAGCCCCTGGCCAGCGACCCTAAGAGGAACCTGAAGCTCAACGTCACGACCCGAAAACTCCAGGAGCTCCACCCTTCGGACATCGCCGACATCATCGAGGAGCTGGACAAGGCCAACCGGTCGTCCGTGTTCAAGATGCTGGACCTGGAAACGGCCGCCGAGACCCTCCAGGAGATGGACCCCAAGCTCCATCTCTCCCTGATCGAGACGACCCCCGAGGAAAAGATCTCGGACATCCTGGAGGAGATGGAGCCCGACGAGGCCACGGATATCCTGGCCGATCTGCCCGAAGAAAAAAAGCAGCGCCTCATCCGAACCATGGAGAAGCCCTATAGACAGACGGTCGAGGAGCTCCTGAAATTCGAGGAGGGGACGGCCGGCAGCATCATGACCAAGGATTTCATCGCCCTGCGGCGCGACACCACGATCGGGGCCGCCATCGAGGAGTTCAGGAACACGACCCACCCCCTGGAGACCGTGGCTTACCTCTACATCACCGACGAAGAAAAGCGCCCCCTGGGGGTCATCACCCTCCGCCACCTCCTTCTCTGCGACAAGCAGGAGGTCTTGGGGGAACTCATGAATCCCCATCTCATCAAGGTCGATTGCGACGACGACCTGAAGACCGTGGCCGAGCTGTTCGCGAAGTACAAGTTCATCGAGCTTCCCGTAGTGGACAAAGAGAACGCCCTCCAGGGGATCATCACTCTTCAGGACATCGTGAAGGCCAAACCCGAGGAGCTGTGAAGGGAAAAGGCGCGCGATGAAGGGATTCGACCTGAAGCGCCGTTGGAAAGGCTTCCTGCTTTTTATGGCCGTGGCGGGACCGGGGATCATCACCTCCAACGTCGACAACGACGCCGGCGGCATCGCCACCTACTCCATGGCCGGCTCGCACTTCGGCTACCATCTCCTCTGGTCGCTCATCCCCATCATGGTCGCCCTGGTCATCATCCAGGAGATGAGCGCCCGCATGGGGGTCGTCACCGGCAAGGGGCTGTCGGACCTCATCCGGGAGCGCTTCGGGGTCAAGGTCACGGTCTACGTCCTCATAGGGGTCGTTCTGACCAATTTCGGCAACGTCATCGCTGAATTCGCCGGGGTCGCCTCCAGCCTGGAGATCTTTCACATTTCCAAGTATGTGTCCGTGCCGGTCGGCGCGGTCCTGGTCTGGCTCCTCGTGGTCAAAGGGACATACCGGTCCGTGGAAAAGATCTTCCTCTACGCCTGCCTGTTCTACGTCACCTACATCGTTTCCGGATTTCTTTCTCGTCCGGATTGGGGGGAGATCGGGAAGAGCCTGGTCCAGCCGGAGTTCGATTTCTCCTCGGGCCGGCTGGGGATGATCATCGGCCTCGTCGGGACGACGATCGCGCCCTGGATGCAGTTCTACCTTCAAGCCTCGATCGTCGAGAAGAACGTCATGACCAAGGACTACAAGAACTCCCGCCTGGACGTCATCTTCGGGAGCATCGTCGTGACCGTCGTCGCCGGGTTCATCGTTCTGACCTGTGCGGCGACCCTGTTCAAGGCCGGGATCCGGGTGGAGACGGCCGCCGACGCCGCCCTGGCCCTCAAGCCGCTGGCCGGGAAGTACTGCTCGGCCCTCTTTGCCTTCGGCCTCCTCAACGCCTCGCTCTTCGCGGCCTCGATCCTTCCCCTGTCCACGGCCTTCCTCGTCTGCGAGGGCATGGGGTGGGAGAACGGCGTGAACAAGAAATTCTCCGAGGCGCCGCAATTCTACGGACTCTACTCCCTCCTCATCTTCCTCGGCGCCGGGATCATCCTCCTCCCCAGAATCCCCCTGTTCTCGGTCATGTACATCTCCCAGATCGTCAACGGCATCGTCCTGCCGGCGATCCTCATCTTCATGCTTCTCCTCATTAATAATAAGAAACTCATGGGCGAATACGCCAACAAGCGGACCTACAACATCATCTCCTGGGCCACCGTCGCCGTCCTGACCGTGCTCACCGTCGCGTATGTCGTGAGCCTCGTTACCTGACCTTTCCCGTTCCCGGTTTCATTCCCCGCGCTTTTTAGGCCGTCATTACAAGCTTTGACGACCATGCGGAGATCAGCCTGAGACGAGAATCCGACGAGGGAAGCCGCAGGCCTCCGATGGCCCAAGGCTCCAATCATGGATATCATTGAGCTTGTTAATATGAACATGAAAAAGTTACAACGTATGAACGGCACTGAATGCCGCCCTCGAGCCCCCGTAGCGGAGGGGGGACCCGTCGGCCTTTTTCGACGGGGGGAACCGACGGGACTGGTTCCCCGGGGGCCGGGGGAGCGAGGGCGGCTTCAGGCCGTTTAAAGTGAGATGTAAAAATAATTAATGCGTTTGTTTTAGATTGCTTTGGAGTCTTGGGCCTGAAGAGCCGAGAAGGACGCGAAAAATGGAAGAGGCCCGGGAAGATATGCTATAATAGGCGTCCTTATTCAAGTCGAGAACGAACATGCCTATTCATGAGTATAAATGCAAGAAATGCGGGGCCCGAATCGAGGCCCTGCAGAAGTTCAGGGACAAGCCTCTTCAGAAATGCCGGAAGTGCGGCGGCGCCCTCGAAAAGCTGGTCTCGTCGCCCGCCATCCAGTTCAAAGGCTCCGGCTTCTACATCACGGACTACGCCAACAAGAACATCACGGCCAAGGAAGACAAGCCCAAGGAAAAGCCCGAAAAAATAAAGGAAACGCCGGTCAAGGATACTCCTCCCGCTACAAGTACATAAAGATCGATCCACGGCCGAAAATTCGGCTCATGAATCAGCGCTGATCGACTCAGCCGGCCGGACAATGAATTCTGGTTCTCTTCCATTTAGTGTGGGCTGAGTCAACAGCTTGGACGGGACGGACCTCGCTCCCCTTCAGGTTTTTAACGCCGTTCCCGAACCATCCTTCTCGGCGCCTTCAGAACTCGCGTGTCTAATGTTTCTTCTGTTCATAATCAGTTAAATGGGGCCTAAATAAGGTCACCATTTTGACATCGTGGCGTCTGTTTTCTCTTGAGCAGGCTCAGACATCTTCAGGCGCAGGGTTCCCTCTAAGGACGGTCCGGGAAGGCTAAACCTTCAAGGTCCGCTCGGCCCATCCCGTCCAAGTCCCCAACCCACACAAAACGTAAGAGAACCTGAATTCTTAATGCCGGTCCGGCTTTTCTAGCCTGTCCAGCTCTTGTATGTTAAAATACCGATGATGAAGATCGTGGTCCGGATGCCCAACTGGATCGGGGACGCCGTCATGGCCCTGCCGGTCCTGGGGGCGCTCCAGGCCAACTTCCCCCGGGCCGAGCTTTGGGCCGCCGCCAGGGAATGGGTCGGAGACCTTTTCTCTCCTTAGCACGGGATCAAGGGGCTTGTTCCGCTCCCCACGGTCCGCGATCTGAAGAGCCTGCGCGAAGCGAGCTCCAGGCTCAAGGAACACGGGTTCGACGCCGGGCTCCTCCTGACCAATTCCTTTTCATCGGCCCTCGTCTTCCGCTTGGCCGGGATCCCGGAGCGTTGGGGATACGCCCGGGACGGACGGGGCCTTCTCCTGTCGCGGAGCGTCCCCCTGAAGAAAGGAGGCGAGACCCGCCGCCAGACGGACTACTACAGAGACCTCCTTGCGGGCCTCGGGATCGAGGCCCCGGGCGGGGCGATCGACCTGCATCTCTCCGAAGAAGAAAAGGCCGCCGCCGAAAAAGCGATAACCGAAGCCGGGCGCGATCCGGCCCGCCCTCTCGTCGTCCTCAATCCCGGGGCCGCCTTCGGCCCGGCCAAAAGGTGGCCGGCCGAGAGGTTCGCCGATCTCGCCCGCCTGTTCCAAGCGAGAAGGAACGCCGAAATCCTTCTCGTCGGCGCGGCCGGCGAAGCCGATATCGCCGCGTCCATCGCTTCCGGACTGGAGAGGAAGCCGCTCGACCTTACGGGGAAGACGAACCTGCGCCAACTCATGGGCCTCATCAGCCTGGGCCGCGTTTTCGTGACCAACGACACCGGCCCCATGCATATCGCCGGCGCTCTCGGCGTTCCCGTCGTCGCCATCTTCGGCCCGACCGACCCGAAGGCGACCGGCCCCTCCCGGCGGCCTTCCGTGGTCCTGAAAAAGGACGTCCCCTGCTGGCCCTGCACCTACCGATCCTGCCCTTACGACCACCGGTGCATGACCGGGATAGGGCCCGAGGAGGTCTTCTCCGCGGCCGAAGGGTTCCTATGAACAAACGCCGGGCGGTCTTTCTGGACAGGGACGGGACGATCAACGAGGACGTCGGTTATCCCGGGCGCTACGACCAGGTCCGCATCTACCCCTACAGTTTCGAGGCGGTCCGGAGGATCAACGAAGCCGGCCTCGCGGCCGTCGTCATCACCAACCAGTCCGGGGTCGGCCGGGGCCTCTTCACGGAGGATGACCTCCGCGTCATCCACGAGAAGATGACGAAAGCTTTTCAGGCCGAAAACGCGCGCCTGGACGGCATCTTTTACTGCCCCCATTTCGTCTCTTCAGCCTCGCCGGAGTCGGGCGCCGACTGCGCCTGCCGCAAGCCGTTCCCGGGCATGGCCTTGAAGGCACGGGAGGCCCTCGACCTCGACCTCGAAGGTTCCTACATGGTCGGCGACAAGGTCGAGGACATCCGGTTCGGACTGGCGATCGGGGCAACGCCCGTATTGGTCCTCACGGGGTACGGCCTCGGCTCCCTCGCCAAGCTCAAGGATGAGGGCCTCGAGCCGGCCTACGCCGCCCCCGATCTCCTGGACGCCGTGCAGTGGATCCTCCGCCGAGAGAGGGAAAACGTCCGTGATCCGCTTTGACGACATCCTCGAGAAGGTCTCGCCCCGCCTAGGCGAAAAGGACACGGTTGTCCTTCAGAAAGCCTACGTCTTCGCGGCCCGGGCCCATAAAGGACAGGTCCGGCGCTCCGGAGAGCCCTATTTAAGCCACCCCCTCGAGATCACCGACATGCTGGCCGACATGAACCTCGACAGAACCACCCTCGTCGCCGGACTCCTCCACGACGTCCTCGAGGACACGGACGTGACCGCAGCCGATATCAAAGAGGCCTTCGGCAAGGAGGTCGCGGCCCTGGTCGAAGGCGTGACGAAGATCAGCCGCGTCCAAGAGGCTTCGCCCGAGGCCCGGCGCGCCGAGACGATCCGTAAGATCATCCTAGCCATGACCGACGACCTTCGGGTCATCTTCATCAAGCTGGCCGACCGGATCCATAACCTCAAGACCCTCAAATTCCTGGACGGGGAAAAACAGAAACAGATCGCCCGGGAGACCCTCGAGATCTACGCCCCCATCGCCAACCGGTTGGGCATGGGAAGGATCCGGGCCGAGCTTGAAGACCTGTCCTTCTCCTATGTCGCCCCGGATGACTATCGCAAGGTGACCTCGCTGGTCGGGCCCCAGATGAAGCCGGCCGAGAAGGAGACCCGGCGGTTCCGGAGGACGCTCGAAGGCCTGATGAAAGAGAACGGCATCCCGGCGGAAATCCACGGCCGGATCAAACGGCTCTACAGCATCTGGAGCAAGATGAAGCGGCGGAACATCGGATTCGACCAGGTCTATGACTTCATGGCCCTGCGGCTCATCACGGACTCGGTCAAGAATTGCTACGCCGCCCTGGGCATCATCCACCAGCGCTGGCCCCACCTGCCCCAACGCTTCCGGGACTTCATCGCCATGCCCAAGCCCAACCTCTACCGGGCCCTCCACACAACGGTGATCACCGAGGAGAAGCGGACGTTCGAGATCCAGATCCGGACGAAGGAAATGCACGGCCTGGCCGAGGAGGGGATCTCCGCCCATTGGAAGTACAAGGAGGGCGCCCCCCAGGACCTGATGAAGGACGACAAACGCCTGCATTGGCTGAGGGAGATGGCCGCCCTCTACGAGGAGCAGAAGAACCCCCGGGAATTCCTGAAGAACTTGAAGACCAACCTCATCCCCGATGAGGTCTACGTCTTTACGCCCAAGGGGAAGGTCGTGAGCCTGCCCCCGGGGGCGACCGCTCTCGATTTCGCCTTCAAGATCCACACGGAGATCGGTCTTCACGCCTCGGGAGCGAGGATCAACGGGGGCCTCGTCACCCTGAAGGCGCCCCTCAAGACCGGGGATATCGTGGAGATCGTCACCTCGCCGGAGAAAACGCCGAACCGGAGCTGGCTCAGAGCGGCCGCCACCTCCGACGCCCGGCACCAGATCAAACGCTGGCTTAACGCCAGGAGCCGGGCCAAAAGCCTCATCCTGGGGAGAAGGCTTTGGGAGAGGGCGCTCGGGAAATTCGATCTCCCCGCAGAGCTGAAGAAAGAAGAGAACCTGCTCCGTCGCCTGTCCGAGGTCCTGAATAAAAAGATCGGGATCATGAACGAGTTCTACCGGCACGCCGGGATGGGCAAGGTCGTTATCGACAAGACTTTCATGGAGAAGCTGTCCCCCGCCTTCGGGATGCCCCCGAAGAAGGCAACGTTCCTTGAGCGGATGGTCTCCAAGGTCACCCGGAAGTCGTCTCCCGGCATCCTGGTCAAGAGTCTGGATGACCCGATGATCAGCCTGGCCAAGTGCTGTTCCCCCATAAAGGGAGAGCCCGTGACTGGCTATATCACCGTCGGCAAGGGGATCACGGTCCACTCGCTGCGCTGCCCCCTGGTCAGCAAAGAGGTTCTGGACGGCCAGCGGATGGTGGATGTCGCCTGGGACGATTCTTACCAGGGGACATTCAAGGCAAAGCTCCTCATCAAGGCCGCGGACTCCCCCGGGGTGCTGGCCAAGGTCGCGACCCTCATCGCCCAGCTCGAGGGCAACATCACCAAGGCCGAGATCGCGGTCTTCGCCGACGGCCGGGCGAACCTCAACCTGGAGTTGGTCATCCGTGACATCCGTCACCTGGACGGGATCTTAGAGGGGTTGGGACAGATAAAGGAAATCTCTTCGGCGGAAAGGGTCTAAGGAGGGATTCCTCAGACGGCCTTGGCGACCTTCCCCGAGCGAAGGCAGCGCGTGCAAACCCAGATCTGCTTGACACCCTTGGGCGTTTGGGCTTTGACGTGCTGGAGGTTGGGCTTCCACTTCTTAGGAGAAGACTTGTGCGAGTGGCTGACGTTATGCCCGAAAACGGGCCCCTTCTGGCAGATTTCGCATACTTTAGGCATGTTGTTCTCTTTTTGAAGGTTCTTTTATATCATAAAACGCCCCCCCTGGCAACTCCCGGCCATGTTTTATTCAAGGTCGTCCGGAGCGAAACGTAAAGCGTTTTTACGCCGGCGGCCCGGCTGCTGTCCGGTTATCGTAGCCCTTCTTGAGGACCAAGGGAGAGTTGTCGCCCGGATTGACCTGGTATAAAAATTGCTCATGATGACGGGGTCGCGGCGGCCTTGACCGATTGGTGAAAATGGCGTACGTTACCTGAGAAGCTCCCGATGAAGCCCAAGATCCCCGTCGTCCTCGTGGCCGCGGTGATCCTCTCCCTTCTGTCCGGTTGCGGCCGGCCCCTCCGGATGAACCAGCTCCAGTTCGGGGTCTGGGCTTCCGAGAAGGACCTCTGGGACGAGGCCGTCTTCCGCTGGAAGAAGGCCGCCGCCGCCGATCCCCGTTCGGTCGCCGCCCACAACAACCTGGCCGTCGCCTATGAAAAAAAGGGGCAGTGGGAGGAGGCCCGGAAGGAATACGGCATTGCCCTCAAGCTGGAACCGAAGAACACCTACGTCAAATATAATCTGGACATGTTCCAGGAAAACATGGACGCCCTGAAGAAGGACGAGGACCGCAAGGGGGCCAACGGGACCGATGAGAAAAAGTAAGTTTTTCCTCGTGGCGGCCTGCCTCCTTCAGTTCGCCTGCGTCTCCGAGAGCGCCCGCAAGGTCAAACTCCGGATTCCCGGTCCGTCCCCCATCAACCTGGCCGAATACCCCGAGGTGGCGATCACGAACTTCCGGGTGGAAGAGGAGCGCCCCGCCTTCGACATCAGCCATGAGCTCGTCGACGACCTGGCGTTCGAGTTGGGCCGGGAATACAAGGGAAACGTCACGATCCGGACCGTCGCCTGGGACAGGGACGGGCTCCTCGAGGACAAGGCGTTCTGGAAAGACCTGGGAGCGGGAGCGGAGAAGGCCCTGTTCCTGACGGGCGGTGTTCGCTACACCCAGGAGGTCCGCAAGGCCATGATCGACGGCGACATGAAGGAGATCGACGGCCCTTTCAAGACCGTCAAGAAGGGCCTCGCCGAGAGGAGGATCTTCAACCTGGTCCTCGATGTCTGCCTCATCCGGGCCGGCAGCGGCGAGATCGTGTTCCGGAAGGAGTACAAGGAGACGCGGACTTTTCCCAACCCCAACCAGCCCTTTTCGTTCGCCTTCTATGAGCTCCTGCCGCGGATCAAAAAGAAGTTCTTCCGGACGATCCTGGGCGAAGAGCGCGGCCAGGAACGCTACCTGATCTTGAAATGAAGAGGAGGCTTCCATGAGGCCGTGGATCCAGCGGGCCATCGTCCCGTCCCTGCTCCTGCTCGCCGCCGCCCCGGCTTTTGCCCAGTTCTATTATGTCCCTTATTACGGCAAGAACAAGGTCATCTACGAGAAGTTCAACTGGAAGAGCTATCCCACCGAGCATTTCAGGATATACTTCACCTCCGGCGGCGAAGGGGCGCTGAAGGACGTGGCGGGGATCGCGGAAAGCGCTTACCAGAGGATCAGCCACCTCCTCAAGCACCAGCTCGCCGAGCCCGTCCCCTTGATATACTACCGGACATTCACGGATTTCGAGCAGACCAACCTCTTCGAGGTGTCCGAGGGCGTCCTCGGGGTCTCCGAGCCCATCCTCCATCGGATAGGCATCCACGGCGACATGCCCCCGGACGAGCTCCAGACCCTGGTCGAGCACGAGCTGACCCATATCTTCGAATTCGACATCCTCTGGGGGGACCAGGCGGGCTCCATCTATTCCTTCAGCCAGCCGCCCCTGTGGGTCTTCGAAGGCCTGAGCGAGTTCACCACCCGGACCTGGTCGCCGTGGTCCTCGCTCATCGTCCGCGACGCCGTCCTCAACGACCGCATCCCCGAGTTCTCGGAGTCGGGGGAGATCTATTCCCGCTACCCCCTGCCGCGCGAGCCGGCCTACGATTTCGGTCACGCCGTCTACGAGTACGTCGAATCGAGGTTCGGCCTGAGCGCCATCCGGGAGTTCTGGCTGTCCTTGAAGACCGCCCCGACCGTCGGCAAGAGGGACCCGATCGAGCGGGCGTTCCACATGAAGACCCGGGAGTTCCAATACGAGTTCAAGAAGTACCTCCGCGACCGGAACAAGGACTTCCTCACCCGGGAGAACCCGGAGAACTACAGCATCACGCTGGGTCCGGAATTCCCGGTCAACCCCTACTACTTCGCCTTCTCCCACGCGCTCTCCCCGTCCGGGGACATCGTGGCCACCCTGACCTTCAACGTCAAGGACCTGGACCTGGATCTCGTCCTCATCTCCGCCAAGGACGGGTCGATCATCCGGAACATCACCCGCGGCTACACCCTCCGGTACGAGAACATCAAATACGACGCGGACCCCTCGATGGGCCCGGACCTGGCCTGGTCGCGTGACGGCGACAGGATCGCCTTCTTCGCACGCGACGGGCGAAAGCACGCCCTCGTCATCGTCGACCCCCTGACCGGAAAGACCCTGAAAAAGCTGAAGCTTCGCATCGATCAACCGTCCTCGCCGAGCTTCCTTCTCTCGGACGACGGCATTCTCTGCGCCGGTTTCGACCAGGGCCGCCGTGACCTCTTCTCCGTCCGCCTGGCCGACGGAGCCGTCGCCAATCTCACGAACGACGAAGCCTTCGAGAAGGCGCCGGCGGTCGCTCCGGACGGGAGGTCCGTGGCCTACACGATCCGGGTCGACGGCTATGACAAACTCTTCCTTTCGCCTCTCGGGGACCTTAAAAAAAGGACCCAGCTGACCTTCGGCAAAGGGAACACCATCGCCCCCCGCTTCTCGCCCGACTCGAAATCGCTCTACTTCTCCGGCGATGTCCGGGGGGCCTACAACATCTACGCGATCGGCTTCGAGACCCGTCAGCTCCTCCGCTACACGGACGTCCGGACGGGCAACTTCTTCCCGTCCCCCCTCCCCGGGAACCCGAAGATCGTGGTCTTTTCCTCCTTCAACAAGGGCGCCTTCCAGATCTTCAAGTCCGAGCTGGAGGGATCGGTGGAGGGGATGGTCGCCTTCGAGGAATTCCCCTCCGACCGGAAGGTCCCGAGGTTCGAGCCGGTCGTCGCCCTGGACATCAGCAAGGACAAGATCCGGGTCCACAAGGGGATCGGCAAGCTGTACCTCCTGTCGAGGCCCCCGATAGACGCCATCGTCTCGACGGACGGGTCGATCTACGGCGGCTCGTCGGTCGCCTTCAGCGACCTCCTGGGGGACCACGCCCTCATGTTCTCCGCCTACCAGGTCCGGACCTTCCGCTCCTACAATTTCGCCTACCTCAATCAAAAGCACCGTTTCCAGTACATGGCCAGCGCCTTCCAGTATTCGCTCTTCTATTATCCCGATTATTACTACTTCGACTCCGGATTCTACGGCAAGTATTTCACCTACCAGGACGCCATCGCGACCCGTAAGATCTCGGGGTTCAGCCTGGCGGGATATTACCCGCTGAACAAATACTACCGGGCCGAGGCCGGCCTCGGCTTTTACCGGTACGAAGAAGATTTCCTCGACAGCTACGCCTTCAATCCCGGCGCCCAGGCGGCCTATAATTACTTCTGGAACGGCAATGTCCTCCAGGCATCGCTGGCCCTTATCGGGGAGACGACCGTATTCAAGCGCTACGGTCCGGCGGCCGGGAATACCTTCCGGCTGGGCCTCGCTCAGGGCATCCCTGTTTCAAGCCGATTCTTCAGCAACACCAGCCTGGACGTGGACGCCCGACAATACCTTCCCCTTGGCGGGAACGCCCTCTTCGCTTTCAGGATCGAAGGGTTCGCCAGTCTCGGCAAGAACCCCTACTTCAACTATTTCGGCGGCAACAACCAGGTCCGGTCCTCGTATTACAACGGCATCATCGGGACCCAGGGCTGGTGGGCGAACGCGGAGCTCCGATTCCCGCTGGTCGAAATGGCCGACACGGTTCTCGGACTGGTCGGTCCGCTGCGGGGGGTCGTCTTCGCCGACCTGGCCCGGGCCAGGATCAAGGGCCGCCCGGCCGAGATCTGGCGTGTCCACCGGCAGGGCGACCAGGACGTTCTCAAGCCGTACGCGGCCATCGGCTCCTACGGATACGGGTTCGAGTTCTTCCTCTTCGGCTTCCCGATGCACATCGAATTCGTCAAGGGCTTCCACGTCCCGAACATGTCCAGGCCCTTCAAGTTCGACCGGGACAAGAATTTCGAGACGAACTTCTGGATCGGCTTCGATTTTTAAAAAAGCCTTGAATTCGGGCTTTGAGAATGCTATGATTTCCTGGCTTTCCCCGACCTTTCAGCGTTAAGGGCGGGCTTTTCCACAGATGTGGATAAATCTGTGGAAAACTCGGGGTCACTCATGGAACCTGAAGATAAAACTAATTCTTGGCTCCGAATCGTCCAGGCCGTCCAAAAAAAAGTCGACCCCAACAGCTTCGAGACATGGTTCGAGCCGACAAGCTTCATCGGAGAAGAGAGCGACGCTCTTTATATCAAGGTCCCCAACTCGTACTTCAGGGATTGGCTGTCCTTCCATTACTCGGGCTTGATCAACGAATGCGCCCAGGAACTCCTCGGCAAGGCGTTTGACATCAAATACATCTTCGACGAGACGCCGTCGTCGTTCATCCGGAGATCGCCCGACGAGAGAAAGACGAAGCAGGGCCTGCTCCTCAATCCGAACCTCAACCCGAACTATACGTTCGACAACTTCGTCGTCGGGTCCTGCAACCAGTTCGCCCAGGCGGCAGCGACGGCCGTCGCCAAGAACCCGGGCAAGTCGTACAATCCGCTGTATGTCTACGGCGGGGCCGGCCTGGGAAAAACGCACCTCATGAACGCCATCGGGCATTTCACCCTGATGAACAACCACCGGATGAAGGTCCTCTACATCACCACCGAAAAGTTCATGAACGAGCTCATCAACCACCTCCAGTACGGGAAGATCCTGGACTTCCGCGAGAAGTACAGGAGTGTCGACATCCTGCTCATCGACGACATCCACTACCTCGGCGGACGGGAGCGAACGAAGGAAGAGTTCTTTCACACCTTCAACCATCTCTACGACGGCCAGAAGCAGATCGTCATCTCGAGCGATTGCCCCCCAAAGGAGATCCCCCATCTTGAAGAGCGGTTCCGGTCCAGGTTCGAATGGGGGTTGATCGCCGACATCAAGCCGCCCGACATTGAAACCCGGATCGCCATCCTCCGGAAAAAGGCCGAGATGGAGGACGTCATCCTGAGCGAAAGCGTCGCCCTCTACATCGCTGACAAAGTCCACTCCAACATCCGGGAGCTCGAAGGCTACCTGCGCCGCGTCATCGCCTACTCCTCTCTTAAAGGCGAAAAGATCGATCTTGATCTTACGAAAGAAGCTCTCAAAGGACTTCTGGATTCGGCATCGACCATCGTCACCGTGGAAAGGATCCAACGGCTCATCTGTCATAAATTCAAGATCAAACCCTCCCAGATCAAGTCCAAGAACAACTCCCCGAAGATCGCCTTCCCTAGACAGGTCGCCATGTACCTGGCCAAAGAATTGACCAAGTCCTCTCTACCCGACATCGGAAAGAAGTTCGGTGGAAAGCACCACACGACGGTTATCCACAGCATCCGCAAGATCGAGAAGTTGCGCCACGAAGATCCCGAATTCAACAAGGAAATCAACAGCCTGATCAGCAGCATGCAATGAAGAAATCAGGGACTTGCGGTTTTTTTTCACATTTCCACGCCTCTTCTTATCCTATATTCCCTATTGCTATTTATATATTCAAGAAATATATTAATAGTCGTTGAAAGGTGGAAAAATGAGATTCACCATATCCAAAGAAAGCATCCTGGACGAACTGCAACTCCTTCAGGGCATCGTCGAAAAACGAAATACGATGCCCATCCTCGCCAATATCTTGATGAACGTTACAGAACATGAGGTTGAGCTCACGGGCACGGACCTCGAGGTTGGCTTGAAAACGCACGTTGCCGCCCGTATCGAAAAACCCGGCGCCACGACGATCAACGGGAAAAAGATCTTTGAGATCGTCAAATCGCTCCTGGACGGACAGGACGTCACCTTCGAAGAAAAGAACGACCAGATGGAGATCGTGGCCGGCGAGAGCGTCTTCAAGGTGCTCTGCCTGGGGAAGGAAGATTACCCGCAGGTCCCCGAGCCGAAGTTCGAGAAGAACATCCAGTTGCCTCTCGCTTATTTTAAGGACATGATCGACCGCGTCTATTACGCGATCACCCAGGAGCAGCGGTACTATCTCAACGGAGCCCTCATGTCTCTTAAGGACAGGACCCTTGAGCTCGTGAGCACGGACGGCCACCGGCTGTCCTATACGGCCTTGAAGGTCGAAGGGCTCAAGGTCGAGAAGGACATCAGCGTCATCGTGGCCAAAAAGACGCTGGCCGAAATCAGGAAGTTAGAGGACGAGACCATCGAGTTCGACCTGGACGACAACAACCTCTTCTTCAAGGTCGGCAACCGGACCTTGATATCAAGGGTCATCGACAGCAAGTTCCCGAACTACCGGGCCGTCATCCCCAAGGAGAACCCGAATCTCCTCCTGATCTCCCGCGAAGAACTGACCAACGCCACCAGGCGGGTCTCCCTGCTTTCGTCGGAGAGGTCGAAGGGCATCAAATTCTATATCGAGAAGAACAAAATGCGCCTTTTCTCGTCGAGCCCCGAGATCGGAGAGGCCAAGGACAGGCTGGACATCGAATACAAGGGTGACAACCTCGAGATCGGGTTCAACTCCCAATACCTGCTGGATTTCCTTCTGACGGTGAATTCAGAGCGAGTCGCTTTTGAGATCCGGGACGAGAACAGCGCCGTCCTTTTAAAGCCCGAGACCGAGGAAAACATCAAGAACATCTATGTTCTGATGCCGATGAAGATCTAAGGGAGTCGCCTTAAATTCTGGGGAGGGCATGGGGAAGGGCCTTGCTCCCGGCTCCGATAAAGAATCGCCTAAGACTCGCGTCCTTCTCGGCTCCTCAGGCCCAAGACTCCAGGCTAATCTAATGAGCTGAAGGATACCCATCCTTGGAGCCTTGGTCCCTCGGAGGCCTGCGGCTGCCCTCGTCGGACGCTCGTCTCAGGCTGATCTCCGCATGGTCGCTGCAGCCCTTCCCCATGCCCTCCCTGCACGGCCGTTAAACGCCCGGAAGACCCCGGCGGCGGGTCTTTGGGCGCAGCGCCGCCGTTAAAAAGTCCGCGACGGTTTTGACGGCGGTCTTGACGATGGGGGTGATGGGCGCGCCGAAGGACAGGTCCTTCGCCTGGATCCCGAGGACGGTCACCTTGCACCCGGTGCTCTGTTCCAGATACGAGATCAGGACCATGAGCGGGATCTTGTGGCTGGAGATCTCTTCGATCGCGATCTTCTCTTTTTCCAGGATGAAGACGTCCCCGGCCTTGAGGCCGGCCAGGGCGGCGTCGATGATGAGGATCCGGGCCGGCTTGAATTTCCGGATCTTACCGGTGTAGTTCTCCGGAACGTCGTAGGTCCGAAAGATCCTGACCCCCGGCCGGGCCCTGGCCGGAACGCTTTTCATGACCTGTTCGACGATGAGAAGGCCCGCTGCGTCATCCCCCTTCAGCGGGTTGCCGACGCCGAGGATCACCAGCCGCCCTTCTCCCTTGAGTCCCCGCCGGAGCTTTTGCTTCCAGTCCGAGTTCATCTTCTCTCTTCGTTTCGAACGCTCTCTTCCCCTCTAGTGTATGGGCATCGGGAAGGAAATATCAAGATAAAAGATTGACATTCCTGCGCGAGAAGATGCGGACCCGTGGGCGCCGACAGAGGTGCGGCGGGGGGAACCGCCGGGACTGGTTCCCGGGGTCGGGGGGCAAAGGGCGGCCGTCCGAACCCTTCAGGCCGGGGCTTCGGTCTTCGGGGCGGCCGGCGCGGCGGGGGCCGCCGGGGCCCGGGGCTTCTGGACGGCTCGCGTGAAGACCCACGAGGCCTTAAGGTCGTGACGGTCGAAGGCCGCGATCTCGAACTCGGCGTCCATGTCCATGGCCTTCTTCGGCGTCGTCGGGCAGGAGTCCACGCATTGGGCGCAGTGGATGCACCGGTCGTTGTGGATGACCATCTTGAACGTCTTCTCGACGTCGCCGACCGGCGTGATCTCGATAGCCTCGGCAGGGCAGTCCCTCTCGCAGGCGCGGCAGGCGATGCACAGCTCGGGATGGAGGAAGGGGGTCCCCCGGAAATCCTTGGGGACTTCCAGCTTCTTGAAGGGGTAATCGACGGTGGCCGGTTTCCGGACGAGGTGGCGGAGGAGCTCGGGCAGAAAGGCTGCGATCTTCATAATAGGAATCCCTTGATCAAGATGACGATGAGGAGCTGAACGACGGCCAGCGGGGCCAAGTATCTCCAGGCGAAGGAAACGACCTGGTCGACCCGGATCCTCGAGGTGAGGGCCCTCATCAGGGAGAGGAAGAAGATGATAACCAGCGTTTTGGCGACGAATTGAGCGAAGCCGAGGAGGGCGCCCCCCGGAAAGCCGCCCAGGAAGACCGTGGCCAGGAGCCCCGCCGACACGACCATCTCGATGTCCGTCATCAGGCGGAAGAAGGCCAGCTTTTTCCCCGAGTACTCGGTGAACGTCCCGCCGACGACCTCCGTTTCGGCGTGGGGGATGTCGAAGGGCGTCCGCTCGAGCTTGGCCTGGACCGCGATGAGGGCGACAACGAAGCCCAGGAGGTTGGGCAGGATGAGAAGCGGCTTCTGCTGGTAGAATCGGGCGATCTCGGCCAGGCGCCAGGAGCCGGCCAGGAGGGCCGGGCTGAGGACCGAGAGGAAGAGCGGCACTTCATATCCGAAGAGCATCGTCAAGACGCGGGTCGCGCCGATCGTCGAGAAAAAGCTCGTCGAGGACCAGCCGGCCAGGAAGAAGATCAGGGTCGGCAGGCTCAGGAGGTAGAGGAGGACGACGATGTCTCCGGGGAACGAGGTGAAGCCGGGGGCTGCGAGGTCGAAGTTCCAGACGGGAAGAAGCAGGCCGGCCGTGGAGACAATGGCCAGCCCGAAGATCGGCAGGAGCGTGAACAGGCGTTTGTCGGCCCGCTCCGGCACGATGTCCTCCTTGGACATCAGCTTGACGAAGTCGGCGATGGGCTGGAGGAGGCCCCAGCGGCCGGTGTGGGTCGGGCCCATCCGGTTCTGAAGGCGGGCGTAGACCTTGCGGTCGAACCATTCGGCAAACGTCGAGTAGGCGAAGAGGAAGAGGACCCCGGGATAGACCAGCAAATAGAGGATCGTTCTTAGAACGGCCATGCCGCATTCCTTTTCTGAGAGACTTTTTCGAAACGTCCCCGGGCTATCCGCCGCAGCTCGCTGAACCGGAGGGTTCTCTCCTCGCCGCTCCGGGCGTCAACGACCTCGACCGTCCGCTCCGCGCAGCAGATGCAGGGGTCGATGGCGGCAAAGATCAAGGGGATATCGGCGATGAACCCGTTCTTGAGCATCTTGACGGTCGCGGCGTAGTTGGCCAGCGTCGGGGCCCGGACCTTGAGCCTTTCCGGCTTGTCCGTGCCGTTGGACTTGATGTAGTGGATGTTCTCGCCCCGCGGCGCCTCGTATCGGCTGACGACCTCGTTGGGCTTGGCCTTGCGGGGCGCCTTGACGGCGATCGGCCCCTCGGGCAGGTTCTTCATCAGGAACTCGATGATGTTGTAGGACTGGAGGAGCTCCTTGACCCGGACGACGGTCCGGCCGAGGACGTCACAGCTGTCCGCGGTGCAAACCTCGAAGGGGACCTCGCCGTAGACCGCGTAGGGGTCGTCCTTCCGGACATCCCGGGCGACCCCCGAGGCCCGGGCCGTCGGGCCGACGGCACAGAGGGCGACGGCGTCCTCCTTCGAAAGGTAGCCGACACGGGACAAGCGGCCGACGAAGCTCGGCTCGTTGGCCCCGATCATCAGGTAGTATTCGGTCCTTTTCCTCAACGTGTCCAGGGAACCGAGGATCTTCGCCCGCTGGGCCTCGTCCACGTCCCGGCGGACGCCGCCGAGGGTGTTGATGGCGTAGTGGACGCGGTTGCCGGAGACGATCTCCAGGAGGTCCATGACGATCTCGCGGTCGCGCCAGGTGTACATGAAGAAGCTGTCGAAACCCGCCTCGTGGCCGGCGACACCGAGCCAGAGGAGGTGGCTGTGGACCCGTTCGAGCTCGGAAACGAGGTAGCGGATATACTGGCCGCGCCTGGGCGCTTCGATCTCCATGAGTTTCTCGACGCCCTGAACGAAGCAGGTGGCGTGGGAGTGGGAGCAGATCCCGCAGATGCGTTCGGTCAGGTAGATGTTCTGGATCCAGGTCTTCTCCTCGGCCAGCTTCTCCAGGCCGCGGTGGTTGTAGCCCAGCCGAAGGTCGGCGTCCTTGATGACCTCCCCGTCCACCGTCATGCGCAGGCTGATGGGCTCCTTGAGGGCCGGGTGCTGCGGGCCTATGGGGATCGTGACCTTCATGGTTTTCCTCCGGGGATCTTTTCCTCGGGCCGCTCGAACTTCCAATCCTTCCGCAGGGGGAAGTTCTCGGCCGGCCAGTCATCGGGAAGGACGAGGGGGCGCGGGTCGGGGATGTTTTCCACGATGATGCCGAACATGTCCTGGAGCTCCCGCTCGTAGAGGATGGCGCCCGGGATGACCGGCGTGATGGACGCGATACGGGGGGCGGCCTTCGGGATCCGCGTCCTCACGTTGAGGCACACGTGCTCGTTCCCGAAATGATAAAGGAGCTCGTAGTCGTCCTTGTCGTCCACCCCGCTGATGGTCGCCAGGTAAAGGAAGCCCATGTGGTCCCGCAGGGCCGTGACCGCGGCCGCCAGGTCCCCGGGGGCGACCGTGATGAAGATGCGCCGCAGGGACGGGTTGGCGACCTCGAGGGCCTTGCCTCCCAGGAGGGTCTTGGCTTTTTCGACGATCTCGGAATCTGTCATACTTTCCTCGAGAGCTACAATTTTCCCAGAAGCTTGACGACACCGTCCATGATGGCGTCCGGGCGGGACGGACAGCCGGGGACATAGGCGTCCACCGGGATGACCTGGTCGATGCCGCCCAAGATGTTGTAGGCGCCCCGGTAGACGCAGCCGGACATGGCGCAGGCGCCGACGGCCACGACGAACTTGGGGTCCGGGACCTGTTCGTAGATGCGGAGGATCCTGTCCTTGATCTGCCGGGTCACCGGACCGGTGCAGATGATCACGTCGGCGTGCCGGGGAGTCGCCTTGAGCAGGACGCCGAACCGCTCCAGGTCGAAGCGGGGCGTCAGGGCCGCGACGATCTCGATGTCGCAGGCGTTGCAAGCCCCGGAATTGAGATGAAGGATCCACGGCGACTTGATCCTCGACCAGCGCACCAATCTATTGAGCATGTCAACTCCTTGTCACGAGGGCCATGATGGAGAGAAAGATCATGGCGAGATAGATGACCGCGAAGAACACGATCTTCCCCGACGGGACGGTGGCGATGACGAGCGCCGCCACGTGCATCATGGTGAAGAACAGGGCGATGAAGAAGAAGAGCCGGTAGCCGAACTGGATCTTGAAGCCCGGCAGGTGCTCGCCGCAGGCGTAGGTCTCAAGCTTTCCCCCGACATTCCTGGGCTTGGGCGCCATCCTCTTCCCCAGGGCGAATAACAGGAATGCAAACCCCAGGAAGATGAGGAACGCTACGGGCGGTGAGAGCAGGAATTCCAGACCTTTCATGGTTTATCCCTTCAGCTTCGCGAGTTGCCGGATGTCCAGGCTCTTGGTCTTTCGGTAGATATTGATGATCAGGGCCAGGGCGACGGCGACCATGCAGACCTCGACGACGATGTAGGTGATGACGAGGCTCTGGGCCGCCAGGACGCTCTTTTTGGCCAAGCCCGTGGCGATGAGCGCCAGGCTCACGGCCTTGCCGATGACCCCGATGCCGATGAAGAGCTTGATCAGGTTCCTCATGGTCAGGAGGCAATAGATGCCCGTGAACAGGAGGACGGCCGTGAAGAACATATACAGGAACCAGGTGCTATTCATCTTTATTGTCCCCCTTGCGGAATAGGGCCAGGACGGCGAAGACGCCGGCGAAGATGACGGCGATCTGGCCGACGAGGTCCAGGGTGCGGGCGTTCCAGAGGACCTGGCCGAAGGTCGTCCCGGCCTCTTCCGGTCCCGGCAGAGCGGGGACCTTCTGGATGAGCTTTTTCATGATGATGGCGTCGATGACGATAAAGAGGACGAAAAAGGCCGGGAAGGCGAAGGACGCGGCCTTGGATTCGGCGGTTTCACCGCCTTTGGTCAGGGCGATGGTCAGCATGAAGAGGACGGTGATGAGGCCGGCCACGACCGAGATCTCGAAGACGCCCGCGTAAGGGGCGTTCATCCGGAAGAAGATGATGCCCAGAAGCAGGCTGGCGACGGCGAGCGAGATCGCGGCCCTCAGCAAGTCTTTGAGGAGGACCGCCAGGACCGAAAAGAGCACCAAACCGACGAGCAGTAGAATTTGAAGGACCATCGTTCACATTCCCCAAGAATCGAACGCTAACCGGACTCCCTGGGACAGAGCGTCCGCCGCCGGCCGGACCCAGGTTTTTATCGTCAGAGAAAAGAATATCCCGATGCCGATGCAGAGGAGGGCCAGAATGACGTTGGAGGCCAGCATCCAGAACGGCGCCTCCTTGACGTCCTTCCAGCGTTCGTTGAGCTTGCCGAAGAAGGCCTTGCGCTGGATGAGGAGGTAGTACCAGAGGGTGAGGACACTCGCCAGGACCGCGACCACGGCGAAGCCCATGTGTCCAGCTTGGACGAGGGCGATGATGATGATGAGCTTGCTCCAGAAGCCGTTGAGCGGCGGGACCCCCGCGATGGAGAGGGAGCCGACGAGGTTCGTGGCGGCGGTCACGGGCATCCGCTTGGCGAGCCCGCCCATCTCGTCCAGGTTCCTCGTCCCGGTGGCCTGCTGGATGGAGCCGGAATTCAAGAACAGGAGACCCTTGGCCAGGGCGTGGTTGATGAGGTGGAACAGCCCGCCGGCGATCCCGAGGGGCGTCCCCAGCGCCAGGCCGAGGACGATGGTGCCGACCTGGCTGATCGAGGAGTAGGCCAGCATCCGCTTGATGTCCTTTTGGCCGAGGGCCAGGAAGGCGGCCGCGACCATGGACAGTGTCGCCAGATACATGAGGACCGCGGAGAGCGCCGGGGTCAGGCCGAAGATGTTGAAGAAGATCCGGGTGAGGGCGTAAACACCCGAGACCTTGATCAGGAGGCCGGACAGCATGGCCGATATGGGCGCCGGGGCCGACGGGTGGGCGTCGGGCAGCCAGGCGTGGAAGGGCATGAGGGCCGCCTTCAGGCCGAAGCCCATGATGAACAGGGCCGCGCAGAAGCCGACCACGTATTTCGTATCCAGGTCCTGGAGCCCGCGGGCCACGGCCGGGAAGCTCAGGCTTCCGGTGACGCCGAAGATGACGGCGATCGCGATGACGATGAAGGCCGAGGCGACGACCGAAAGCATGAGATACTTGAAGGCCGCCTCGAGCTCGTCGGATTCGAGCCCGAAGGCGACGAGGGCGTAGGAGGCCACGGCCGCCACTTCGAGGAAGAGGTAGACATTGAACAGGTCGGTCGAGAGGACCAGGCCGTTCATCCCGGCGACCATGATCAGGAAGAGGGCCCAGTAGTTGGCCTTGGACCCATAATGTTCCATGTAGTCGATCGAAAAGATGCCGACGCAAAGCCCGACGAGGGACACCGCGAAGAGCATGAGCAGGCTGAAGCCGTCGAGGGCCAGGCGGAGGTTGACGGGCTCCCCGAGCCAGGAGAACTGCTGGACGAACGGGCCGGTCGCGGCCAGCTGTTTTCCCAAAAGGACCGACTCGACGAGGAGGAAAAGAAGGACGGCGTTGGCCAGCGCGTCCGGCAGGACCCTTTTCGAAACCTTCCCCAGAAGCGGCAGGACTCCGGCGACCACGAGCGGCAAAGCGATGAAGAGAAAAATCAACGGTCCTCTCCTCTATTTCAAAAGTAACGTGATGATCGAAGCCGCGACGACGAGCCCTCCGATCGACCAGGCCAGGTAGTTGGCGTACTGGCCGTTGTGGGCCTTGCTCAGGATGCCGGTGAAGCGCCGCCCCGCCGCCGTCACGATCTTTTCGA
>Ga0315274_10002988_pt1 | contig 25155 bp, 40 predicted proteins | sample YL17G02_20_MG_FD_203700 | JGI IMG/M metagenome (GOLD analysis project Ga0315274, IMG submission 203700) | Sediment microbial communities from Yellowstone Lake, YNP, Wyoming, USA - YL17G02_20 | ecosystem: Environmental > Aquatic > Freshwater > Lake > Sediment | place: USA: Wyoming | collected...
AACAACAACTACGACGAACGATACAAAATGCTCGTGTGCTACTGGATGGAACTAAGCAGCCTAGCAAAACCTAATCACCGACAACGCAATGCAGAACTATGGACTCAAACAAAAGAAGCACTCAAGAACATTACTATTGCTATTGCTAAGAAAGAGAAAACTATTCCAACAGCATGGATAGATAGCTTTGACGAATGGGAAGAGTTCCTCCGAAGCGTGCAACAAGATGTTGGTGTAGGAATGCCACGAAGTGATCCAAGATTCGTAATGGGAAAATAAATGGTAAGCACTAGACGATTACAAACAACACACAAGTGCAAGACATGTGGAGCAAAACTATACCTAACAAAACTAGGCAACCTATGGTGTGATAAATGTTGCGAAAGCAGAAACTACAAATACTTACCAATCAATAAGATAGGAATAAAGATGCGAACACGAGGATGATTAAATGATATTTGATTGGCCACAATATTATAAGTATGTAATATTTCCTTTAATGATGGTATGCTTTACTTGGATTGTTGTTCATTACATGGTTGAAATATACAAGGTTAGAAACAAATGAATGAAAAACATTTATATTGGATTATTCCATTGATTATGATTATAGGATTATTTTGTTATATGTTTAATTGGGATATAATATTTGGTCATGATTGTTATAATAGTGATGCAATACTTTATAATCAAAGAGTTGGACAATTAGAAGGTTGTTGTGATAATTGCTTGATATTAAATGTTAGTGAACAAGAATGTAGTTGTTATGGAGAGAATGGTTGTCATTTGTGGTTGCCTGAAGATAAGAAAAACAAAACTCTATATTTTTCTAGTGAGAATAAATTATTAAATATAAGTGATGGTGATTCTATAAGTATAAGTTGGTGTTGGATTAAAGATATAAAAGATTATAGGATAAGAGGAGTAATAAAACAATGATGTTTCACTGGAAAGATAAGGATTGGTATATAAATGATTTCTTAGCAACACAACTGGATAGCATCACTTACAACATTAAGAAGGACTGGGATTTCGTAATCATAATCACTGGTGACAGAATGGTAAGAGTTGGCAAATCAGTTCTTGCACAAATAGTATGTGCATACCTAGCATATCGTTTCGCAATGGTTAAGATACGAGATGAAACCATGCACTACTATCCATTGAATGAGGATGCTTACAACATGAGCAACTTATACTTTGACAATAAAAAAATGGTAGAAGAAAGTTTTAATAAACCAAAGTATAGTGTTATTCATTATGACGAGGGAAGGGAGGGATTAGCAGCGAACAAAGCAATGATGCAAGTTCAGAAAGATTTAGTGGATTTCTTTACAGAGTGTGGACAAATGAATCATTGCTTTGTTATTGTTGCACCAGACTTTTTTGACTTGAAAGAAATGATGGCAGTAGCAAGAAGTGAGATACTAATTAATGTATATCGTAAGAGTGATAATAAGATGATGGACATTTATAATGAAGGAAAAGAAATACCAGTCACAGTATTCTCACGAGGACACTTTGAGTTCTTCAGCAGAAAGAAGAAAGCAATTCTATACGACAACTATAGAACAACACATCGTAAATGGTATGGAAGTGTTAAGTGCGACTTCCTCGGCGACTTTTCTAATCAGTATCCACTCGGAGAAGAAGATTATAGGAAAGCAAAGGCCGATGCGTTATCCAGGTTTAAGGAAGCACACAAGAAAGAAACAGTAGGAGCAAAAGAAGGTAAGGACTTAGAAGCATTGAGGGAGTCTGCAAGGTATATGTATGAGGTAGAAAAGAAAACACAGGCTGAGATAGCAAAAATATACAATCGTTCTCAACATTGTATCTCAACTTGGCTTAAGAAAGAAGCAGAAGCCTCTATAAGTGCCACAGGTGAGGTTTAGAGAACCTTATAGTTTAGATTATTTTTATATAGGCATCAAGACGACGAAAACAAAAAATTTATATAGTAAAGCAACATATCTTTCTATGTTACTACATAATTAATGGTAATGGAGGTAATAATATGGCAACTAAAGGTGTTCAATGGAGTAGGCAAAGGGAACTTAAGAAACAAGATATACCCACACCTGAATCTATGATCAACACAGCTAACCAATTAGGCACCAGCAATGAGAGGGCTTTATTTGCCTTGTTATACCTTACTGGAGGCCGTTGCACAGAAGTAGTAAAGTGTCCTTTTATTAGAAAGAATCATTTTAGAAGAACACTTACAACAGGAAAGGATGGACTTCAAAGAAATAGTATAGTAAAGAACGAGTTTGGAACAGCAATGATAGAACGATATGATAAGATTATGATTAACTACCCTGGTATTTGTAAGAAAGATATAACCTTTGGCAGCTTTAAAGAAACACAAATAATGACAGTTTCTATGCAAAACAGGAAGAATAAGAAGTTTATTCGCAAAAACATACCAGTAACCATTAGTAAGGATCAAGGAATGGTAAGCATTGTAAAAGAATATCTTGAAACCTTATCAACACCTGAAACTCCATTATTTGATTTCGGAATCAGAAAGGCAGAATATATTATGGGAAAAACACAATTTAACCCACATTTCTTAAGAGATATCAGGCTTACCCACATGGTGATGCTATACAACTTTAATGCCTTCCAACTGGCCAAATTTGCAGGATGGAAGGACATCAAAAGTGCAGAAAGATATGTTAGATTAGGAGTAAATGATATAATATACTAGATAATATAGTTTCTAGTATATAATATTATATGATAGAATATATATTATTAACTATATGTGTTCTTCTACTATCTCTAATCTCTCTTTTAGATTTTGTAAACAGTCATAACAAACTGGCTGGGAACGCTTATTATAACCACTACATGGCGTAAAACCACATATTGAACATTTCAAGTGAACTATATCTTTGTGTGATTTTTGTGCTAATTGTGCAGAAAATACCACTTCATTCCCCATAGGTATGTGTGAGTTATGATTATTGGCACAATTAGCACAATTAGCTTTCCAATTTTCTTTTAATACAACAGTTTCAATCCAATATCCATTTTGGAATCCATCATTAATCTTCTTACTGGTTTTTCTAGAAAATAATCCTTCATTATTCAATGCTTCATAAAATTCTTTTCTTGATATTATCCTTTTCTTATTAATACTCAAAAAATAAGTATATGCCATATAAAATTCATTTAACTCAAGAAAATAATTAACTGATGTTCTTTCACAACACTTTTCTAAGAATATTGAGAATGGATTACTATGTTCTATAAATTTCTTCTTTCTTTCTTCTATATTGCCTTGATTTGTGAAATAACCATCTTTTAATATCTTTGGCAGTATTTTGCAGCATTTCTTAGCCAGATTTTGGTATTCTGTGTCTGGAATGTCTTTTGTTATATCTTTTCCTTCTGGAAAATCATTAGGAAACTCTATAATCAACCATCTTCTATAAAATCCCTCACTAGTATCTTCGCTTGTTGGCAAAGAGTTACTGCTAATGATGATTTTGGCATAATTAAGGCCATCAAAGGGCATCTTTCCTTTAAATTCATACCCAACCATGTCCTGCCCTGTTAATCGTTTAATTAGACTAGTTTTCGACATTACACCCCAATTTGTTTCTCCAAGTGTACATGCAAGTTTGCAATATAGTTTTCCACTCTCAAACCTACTACCAAGTAAATTATCTAGTTCTGTGCTACAAATGTTATCTTGACCTAAGAATTTGTTAAGGATTTTCATGAAACTACTCTTTCCATTTCTACCACAACCAATAAAACAGAATATTAAATGTATTGGATAATCTCTATAACAACAATAAGCCAAGATTTCATAAAGCATTGGAACATTATCCTTCCCTACCCATTCTGTGAAGAGCTTATCCATTAATGGAGTTTCTTCACTGGTGCCTAACTCATAAGGTATTGGATTAGTAAAGAAATAGTTTGGTTTCACATCATAAATTTCTCCAGAGTTCAAACTATAAGCTTTATCTTTGAATTGAACCCACTTAATTGGAGCTTCTTTTGGTATATTCCTTCTACCAACTCTTTTCATGCTTTCTAAAATTTCACTTTTTACTTTTCCAGAAGTAGTATTTGGTATGAAAGGAAGATTATCATTTATTTTATTCATTAAATCAGTATCATCAACTCTATCCCACTTTTTTAGTGTATCATTCCACAACCACCATAACTGGTTCTTATCATAAAAGAAAGGTTGAGTATTATAAAACTCATTAGCCATCTGAATAAAATCTATATTGAAACTACTCATTGCATCCTTAAAATTTCTTCCTGGTTCCATCAATATTCCTCTTTTACAATTTTTAATACTTTATTATATTCAATATTTGATAATTTTTTAACTTCTTTCTTAGTCACTCCATGATTTTTTGCTACATAAATCATAGCACTATAAGGGATAGGATCATCAATGGGTATCAATCCAATTCTTTTCGCTTCAAGCCAAGCACTAAATATTGCTCCTTTATCTCCTACAACTTTTGACCTTCCAGCACCACTTCCTTTGTGACCACTTCCAGCATCTAAACAACTCATGTAACCACTTTTAATAACAAGAAATTGTAGTGCATTAATACTAACATTGTGCCTCCAACAATGAGCAACTCCTTTTGATACACTGAAATTCATTCCAGTATCAGAATTATGTAATGGATGAGGTTCTCTTTTTGTTGGTGGTATTGATATAATATTATTTATTGTTAAATCAAATAGTGCAGAATGTTTATCACTTTTTTTAATCATAATAGGATTTATCTCTACTGGTTTTATTATTTCTTTTTGTTCTTCTAATCTAGTTCTAAAAAATTCTGGTAAATCTTTTTCTGAATCAATATAAAACATTCCTTTATCTGGAACTTTAAATATTGTGTAAACCCCTAAATCTTTATCTCTCTTGATTTCTTCTTGTAATTCTCTAGATATATTTTGGTTATCAATATCTTTTTCACTTGTTTCACAATACGAACCAGCAGCTACAACATATTGATCAACTGCTCTAACTTCTCCATATTCTTCTGTTGGAATATTTTTCTTTTGATAATTATTTGTTGCCCAACAAAAACCATGTAATCCACATCTTTTTCTACTTTTAATTATTAATGTATCCGGCATCTGGTTTGCATAATTCCACTCATCAATATCTATTATCACTAAAGGATCATATTTTCTTGCAGCAATTCCTACATTCATTCCAGCATTTAATCTTGTTAATGCTTGTTCAAATGTTAGTCTTGCTTGTTCTGATTTCCAACTACATCTAACATCTGGTGATTTGTTATGGATAATTAAAGGAAAATACCAAGGTGTGTATCCTCCTGGAGCATTTTGTATTAGAAGATTGTGAAATTTAATAAACTCTTCTGGCTTAGTCTTTATCAATTAAAACACCTCTTACAATATTTTTTGTCTATTCTGCCATTTAGGTTTGATTTGATGTTCCCATTGCATGTCAAACATTAATGGTTGTTCTTCACATTTGTTTAATATATTAGATAGTATAATTCCTATTCCAGGCTGTTCAGTTCTTGTTCTTTTCTTTCTCCAAGAACTCCATAATCCTCTTAAGTAATCCCTACTTCTTCTATACTCAAATAATGGTTCAAAATATAAGTTTCCAACACATATCTCATTATCATTATCAAACAGTTTTCCAAATATTGAATTGATTGTTGCTATACAAAAAGAAGATATTATTATTTCTTGTTCTTCAATAAAATATATTATTTTGTTTTGGTTATATTCTTCCCAGTATTCTATTATTTTACTTGCATCATGAATGTCTTTGGAAGAATTGCCAGGTTTTACTTCAATGGCAATATACTGATGTTGTTTTTGTGAGTATATTATCATGTCTGGTTTCTTTTGTGATAGTTTTGTTGTAAACTTGTTTTCACCAAAATTTAACCAACAATCTATATTATATCTGTTGAACCATTTTTTAAGTTCAATACAAACATTTTTTTCTGTTTGCATTATTCTTCTTTCTCTGCTTTTTGTATCATTACTTTTACTGTGTCGCCTTTTTTGAATCCTGCGAAGTCACACAGCTTTTTAGGGATGGTGATTTCTAGGGTTTCGTTTCCTTCTCTTATGTCTGCATAGAATGTTTCGTATTCCATATTTTGTAGCCTCCAAATGTTTTTATATGAGATTGTATTTTGTTAACTATTATATAAATCTTTCTATTTATTAATTACTTTATAATTATCTATTAAGTAGTAGTTAGTAAAGTTTAAATATTAGTTATACTTTACATCCTTCAACATTTAAATGGAGGGATAATATGGTATATGTTAAACAGGAAAGTGAATTAGGATTTTGGACACCAAACATTGGTGAAGTTTTGGAAGGTGAAGTGACCGAGATAACTACTGGAATGTATGGCAAACAATTATTGATTAAAACTTTGGAGAATAACACTATGAAAACTCCTAGCCATAAAGTGTTACAAGCAAAGCTTAACAAAGTAGTTGTTGGTGACAAAGTTAGGATCGTTTATGTCAAGGACGACTTGCCAACTTTGAAAGGTAATAATCCTACAAAAATTTATGATGTTTTCGTGGATAAGATTGTTGAGGAGCTTGTGAAATGAAGGATTCTTCCTTCTTTCCCGACATTCCTGGCAGATATTATTGTATGGAATGCGAAAAGTTTGTTAATGTGAATAAGAAATTAAGTGCTGGATCCTGTCACAAGTGTCCTAAGTGTGGTAGTTGTAAATTAATGAAGGAGTTGTGAAAACTATGAAAGATTTGAGTGTTGAGGATAAACTTGCGATGGCACACTTTTATAACCTTTCCTGCCTTTCTGATACTGAAAGGAAGCGTAAGCTTAAGGATCTTGTTAGTAAAGGTTTCAGTCTGGGTAAGCTTAGTGTTATGTTTAAGATTCCTAAAACCACCATTCATGGTTGGGTTAATCCTGATAAGAAGAAAGTGTATTACAAGAGTGAGTGTTCTGAACCTTCAGAAGTTCAGAATAAAGAAGTTCAGAATAAGACAAGGATTGATTATTCTCAAGTTCAAGAGTCTGGTTTTGATATAGCTTCTTGGATAAGTATTGGTATGAAAAATATTAAGGAAGTAAAGTTGAGTGATGCTAATAAGAAGCTTGTTGAAATGTTAATTCTTAAGCTTTCAAGAGTGAGAGGGATAAAATGAGAACTGATTTAGGAGATACTGTTAAGGAATTATTGAAAACAATACCAGCAGAGAAGAAAGAGGATGCTTTCAATCATTTTTTTAGAATTTATAATTCATATCATTCTTGTAAGAACTTGATAGGCACACCAGAATACTTTACTAAGATGAATGAGAAACTAACTCATGCTTACGAGGAGGCAATAAATGAAACAAGAACAATCCAGTTTTAAAAAAGGAGAGGAAGAATTTAGGAAAATTACTAGAAATACTGATAAAGATATCGGTGCTGTTACTCAGGCTATTAAGGTTGCTTTGGTAGATCATCAAGAAAAGATGTTGAGGTTGTTCAGGTTGAAGTGTCTTTGTAGGATTAGAGGATTAGAGACAGATATTGGTGTGAAGAGTAATCAGCCTAGTTTGTTGTTTTATCAAGGTGCACTGCAAGAGTATAATAAATTGCATTATCATCTATCTGATATTAAGTGGATTGTTGCTGATGTTGATTGTGCTATTAAATATCTTTCTGATGAGGAAAGAGCAGAGTTTGAGAAACTAAAGAAGGAGATGAAATAATGGATATTGTTGTTACTACCCCCAGGTCTGAGATACAGACTTCAACGAAGGAAGGAGAGCAAGTGCAGGAAGATTTCGGATAAGTGTTTGATTTTTATGAAGGATCCTTGGTTGTTTGGTAATAAGGGTTTGGAAGACCATTTTTTTATGAAGAAGGATTTGTTAATATTGGCTAAGGAGATGGCGTTGCGTAATGTTGTTATGGTGTTCCATAAGCGTTTTATTCAGGTTCCTTGGAAGGTTGATTTGCATTGGTTGTTGAGGTACAATTTTAGGAAGTTTGAGTTGAAGCAGGATGAGAGTTTGTTTATCAAGGATTGTGATGAGTTTTTTGTTTGGACTAGGTGGGATGAAGCGTTGGAGATGCTTGTTAAGATGTTTTGGAGATTGCCAGTGCTTATGTTAGGATTGATACTTTTTGGTGTAATATTTTTTACCACGGGTGGTTTTTGAATGGATGTTAGAAAGATTAATGCTTCAAGAAGGTTTAATACTTATAGTAAATTGGTTATGATTATTATCATTATTGTTTATGGATACGTGCTTTGTCAGGATAGAGTGGCGTTGGTTGCTGGTTTTAATCCGGAGAAGAACATTAGTGATTATAGCTGCAAGCAGATTGAGGATTTGAGTGCTAAGAATAAGGTTTTTGCGGATGAGAAGAATAAGACTAGGTTTACTTCGGATGCTGTTACAGTATATTATATGAAGAATTGTTTGGATAATGGTTTGGGTTTGACTTATTGGGCGTGCATGGATGGTTGTAGTAATATGCAGGAGATGTTGTTCAATTACACTTATGATAATGAGTCTATGAAGAATCTTCATGATAAGTGTACAGTCAGGTGTTGTCATCAATACTTTAGTGGTGAATGTTTGAATGGGTGAAGAAAAAGTTTTGGTTCAGGATTTGGAGTTCGTGGATAGTATTCATGAGCAGCGTGAGTTTTGCAAGATGATTATTCCTAAGAAGGGTTGTTGGGTTGAGATTGGTAATTTCACTCCTGTTATTGAGTCTTTTGATATTAAGGAGCGTTGGAAGTGTAAGACTATGATTGAGGATGAGAAGACTATCATTGTTGAATTGATTAAGTTAGATCATGTTAAGCAAAGGAATGATGCCAGGAAGATTATTGAGAAGATTATTGAGAAGCACGGTGTCGTTCTTAAGCAGAGTTTTTTGATGGCTTTAGCTAGGGGCATTCATAATAAGAAGGCCACGATTGAAAGGTTTCATGCTAGGATTAAGTTCAGGAAGGATAAGAAAGGTTTTGATTTGTGGGAGAGGCAGAAAGCTTTAAAGAGGGATATAGAGAAGCGTAAGGATGATATTAAAGCTTATGAAGAAGAATTAATCAAGTTGCAAAAGGAGGCTGGAGAACATGGAAGAGAAATTATTTCAGGAAGTGATGGAGTCAGAGTTGAAGAATCAGGGTTACAATGCGAGAGAGATAAAAACAATAATGACAAGATACAAAGAGGGCAAAACGCAGGTAGCAATGGTGAGAAAGATGCAGGAAGAAGACAAGAAGAAGGAAGCAGAAAAGGAGAAGAAGGCAAAGCTTAGGCATGGAACAACTTGTGTTGGAATAATTACTGATAAGAAGAGGATGGTGGAATTTTGATTGTTGCTAAAGATATGCTGGGGAAAGAATTCACTGTTGGTGGCATATTTGTTGATGGTGGATTGTCTGTTATTCCTAAAGATAGCAACCAGCAGCCTTTAGTAGTTACCAAAAGTTTTAGGAAGGGTCAGAAGTGGAAGTCTCCTAATTGTTTGGAGAACAATCTGCAAGTAATCAGGCCTGCATGGGAGCTGGTGAGCATAGAAGGTGATGATAAGAAGAAAAGTTTGATGTTTAATAAAAGAATTCAGCCAGAGCAGAAGAAGGAATATGAGAATCCGCAGGAGTTCAAGAGGATAATGACTGAGCTTGATATAAGCCAGGAAGCAATTATTGACATGATTAGGGACATGTTTTTGAATGTGTTCAAGGTTAGCATACTGAAAAAGTTGTTGGCTGCTGACAAGATAGAGTTCATAATTGATGAACAATGGATGTATTTAAAGCACGAAAACAAAGCGTACAGGGTGTAAATTATGGGCAGCGTGATTAAAGTTTGTGATATGTGTGGAGAGGAAGTTCCTAAGAAGGATCTTGTTGGTCTTGATGTGTGTAAGATGGAAGTAGATGGCACTATGGGTAGTTACATTTATTATGCAGAGATTTGCAAGAACTGCGCGAAAAAGTTGTTGAGAAGTTTCAAGAAGAAAGTGGATATCAGTACTGATAAGGATTGCAAAGGATACAGGCAAAAGGTGAAATGAATGGTTAATTTGGGTGAAGGTTTAGAGATTGATTTGCCGAAGCTTATTGATACTAGGGCTTTGATTTGTGCTAATTCAGGCGGTGGTAAGAGTTATGCTATCAGGAAGCTTTTGGAGGAGACTCATGGTCTTGTGCAGCATATTGTTCTTGATTTAGAGGGTGAGTTCAGGAGTTTGAGGGAGAAGTTTGATTATGTTTTGGTTGGTAAGGATGGTGATATCAATCTTAGTATCAAAGGCGCGGAGCTGTTAGCCAGGAAGATTTTAGAGTTGAATGTGTCTGCTATTATTGATTTGTACGAGTTAAAGTCGCAAGAAAGAAAGCATTTTGTTAAATTGTTCCTTGATTCATTAATGAGTGCGCCTAAAGATTTGTGGCATCCAGTTATTGTTATCGTTGATGAGGCTCATATCTTAGTTCCTGAGAAGGGTGAGAGTGAGGCTGCTAATTCAGTTATTGATTTGTGTTGCAGAGGACGCAAGCGCGGATTCTCGGCGATCCTTGGTTCGCAAAGGATTGCTAAGGTTAGTAAGGATGCTGTGGCTGAATTAAATAACGTTTGCATTGGGAGGACTGGTCTTGATATTGATATGAAGAGGGCTTCTGAGATTCTTGGTTTTACTGTTAAGTCTCAGATGTATGATCTTAGAACTTTGGAGGCTGGTGAGTTTTTCGTTTTTGGTCCTGCTATAAGTAATGTTGTTAAGAAAGTTAAGATTGGAATTGTTAAAACTAAACATATTGGTTCTGGTGCTGTGTCGAAAGAGTTGGTTATTAATAAGCAGGAGTCTAAAAAGATTAAGGAAGCATTGGTTAAGCTTATGGACATTCCTAAAGATGCTGAGAAGGAGTTGAAGGACAAACAGGATTTGTTGAACAGGATTAATGAATTGAAGCAGGAATTGAGAGTTGCTAAGTCGTCTCAGAAGACTGATGATTTGGCTGTTTCAAAAGCAAGGATGGAAGAGTCAAAGGAAGGTCTTAAGAATGTTAAGAACTTGGAGATTTTGTATAATAAGTCTTTGAGAAATTATGAGATTGATTTCAAGAAGCAGCTTAATGAGTCTAATGCTATCATTGTGAGGCTTAAGGGTTGTTTGAAGAATGTTGCGGAGCTTGCTGCAAGGGCTGCTGAGATAGAGATAAAGATAGGAACGCCTAAGTTTGTTGCTCCTATTGTTCCTGAAAAAAAAATATTATTCACTGAAAGAAATAATATTTCTAAAGAAGAAAATGTTGTTCAGGAAAAAAAGTTTCTCAGGGAAGAAATGAAGATGGACATGAATGTAGAGATGGATGGTTTGAGTGATAGTTTTAAAGTAAAATCATTGGATAAGTGTGCTAGGAGGGTCTATAATTTCCTTTATGTTAATCAGGGAAGAACTTTTACTAAGGCTCAGATTGGTTGCATGACTGGTTATTCTTTCACTTCTGGTGGTTTCAGTAATGCTTTAGGAGCTCTTAATTCTCGTGGTTTGATTAGTAAGAAGGGCAATGATATAGGTATTGGTGAATCTTTTGATGATTCAATAATTGAGGATGGTGAAGAGTTCAATATTTATTGTATCAAGAAGCATATTGATAAGTGCGGTAATGAAATCCTACAAGTTTTATTGGATGATCCTGATAAAGAGTTTAGTAAGGAAGAATTATCTCAGAGTACTAAGACAGCGTATTCCCATACTTCTGGAGGTTTTAGTAATTCTATTGGAAGATTGAATACTTTGGGCCTTATCACTAAAATAGATGGTAAGATTAAGCTGAATGAAGAAGTTTATGAATTAATGTGAGGTGGGGGAAGAGAAGATGATTACTATTCATACGTACGCGGATTTGAAGCATTTCATTAAGGCTTTTAAGAATGATTCTTTTGATTTGTTAATCTTGATTAGTGAGGGTGGTCTTGGTAAGACTTACAATACTAGGAAGATCCTTAATAGTAAGGCGCACTGCATCAATAGCCATATTACGCCTTTAGAGTTGTACTTGCAGGCGTTTGAGTTTAAGGATAAGAAGTTGTGGTTGGATGATGTTGAGGACATGTTCAATAATGACAAATTAGTAGGTTTACTAAAGCAGTTGTGTGAGACGCAGGAAATTAAAGATATACAGTATGGTACGAGCTGGGATATTGATAAGACTAGAAAGGTTCCTAAGAATTTTGAGACTAACTCGCAAGTTATCATGACCGTGAATTCTATTAACAGGATCCAGAACAAAGGCATAATGGCATTGCTTGATAGAGGCATTATTGTTAATTTTAAGCCGTCAAATAATGAGATAACAACTTATGTTAAAGAAAACTTTGAGCGTTACGATAAGGAAGTCTTGCAGTTCTTGAATGAGTCACCAAGCTTCAGCTTAAGGAGCTACATCAAGTGCTGCCAGTTAAAAGGTGCTGGTTTCAAGAACTGGAAGGAATTGATGACTAAGAAGCCGGAACAAATAGCTGGTGAAGTTCATGGGTAGGAAGGCAGGAACAAGAAATGTTGCATGGTTTCAAACAGTGACCGAACTGAAAAAGGTTAAACAACCACATAACTTTGACGAATGGGAATGTCCAAGGTGTTTGCAGCACAAATGCGGCAAATGTGTTAAGCAGCACAAGGTTGAGTTCGAAGTTATGGATTCAAAAGAAGGTAGTAAGAAACAGATTCAATGGAAGGGACTGATAGTGTGTCCTTGGTGTTATAATCAACTCGTAGAAAAGGTGGAAAAATGAAATGTCCAAATTGCAAAGAAGAATTAACAGAGAAAAAAGGAATGCATAAAGTAACAATCCAATTAGATGATAAATCTGGTCTGGAAGTTGTAAAAGATAAGGATAAATGTATAAGCAAAGAAGGAATAGTCTACAATGCAAGAAGGTTATGGTATCTGGTGATAGCTCTGGCTATGACGATGGCTCTGGGTGTGGCGATGGGGATGGCGGTGGCTATGGCTCTGGCTAAATAAAAAGTTTGAGGAGTTGATGTAATATGAAAGATGAACAAAATAATCAGAATTGCAAGGGATGTATAGGTTGTAATAACTCAACTTGGTGTGATAACTCAACTGGGTGTAATAACTCAACTTGGTGTGATAACTCAACTTGGTGTAATAACTCAACTTTGTGTGATAACTCAACTGGGTGTAATAACTCAACTGGGTGTAATAACTCAACTGGGTGTAATAACTCAACTGGGTGTAATAACTCAAGTGGGTGTGATAACTCAACTGGGTGTGATAACTCAACTTTGTGTGATAACTCAGCTTATTGTCTGTATTGTTCTGATTTAGTTTTAGAAAAGTTTATGGTATTTAATAAACCAGTAAAAACAAAAGATGTATTCAATAAAATAAAAGAAAAGATACAAAACCAGTTAGGATATTATAAACACCCAAAAGATTTAAGCAAAGAAGATATTGGTTGGCTGAAAAAGAACATCAAGCAATTTGACCAAAATGTTTTAGAAAAAATAATCAAAGATAGTATCAAAAGTGATAAACCAAGAGTTTGAGGAGTTGTGAGACTATGAGATTTGATTTCCTTGATAGGCTTACTGTTTGGGTTAATAATGTTAATCTTAAGGTTCAGCAGAAAGGAATGCAGATGGCTTTCGGAACTTCTGAAATTTCAGAAAACAAGAAGAGATGGTATAGTGGTTGGTTTAAGAAAAAGGAGAAGTGATTTGTATGATTGATTGGCTTACATTAGTTGTTGGTGTAATAATTGGTTGGTTTTGTAGGATGTGGGTGAACAAATGAAAGGTCATGCTAGAAAGAAATCTTATATGAAACAGTGCAGGAGATGCCTAAAGATTTTTTATTCTACAGCAAGAAAAGGAAAGATTTGTGATAATTGCAATCTTAGTCGTAACATGATTAAGAGGGAGGTAATAAAATGAAAGAAAACGATGTTGAACCAGAACAAGTGCCTGTTGAAGGAATAATTATTGCTCATGAATTGTTGGAAGGTGGAACCAGGTTAGTAATTGTTGTTGAAGGCATCATGGATAATGTGCCAAGAAAGGTTAAGATTATATGGTGAAGAACTTAGGTTTTTGGTTATTGTTTGGCATATACCTATTAGGCCTTATTGCTGATATAACAACCACTTTTATGGTGCGTAATCGTGAAGTATTAGAAAGTAACCCTGTTTATCATACCATAGGTTTTACTGGGATCATATTAATCAACTTGTTTGTTGCTTGGTTGCTGTGGTGGCTTTACTCCAGGCCGAGTGCTACACCAGCAACCAGGTTTATTTTGTTAATGAGCATGTTAATGATTGTTGCAGTAAGAGTTTATGCTGTGCAAAACGCTTGGTATTTTATTACTAACCCAGTAACTTTGCAGGAAGCTGTACTAATAGCTACTCCTCAAGCACTGGCTGCAACAACACAAAGGGTTGTGCAAATAGCTTACCCACCATTCATTATGGGAATTATAGGATATTGTATTTGGAGGATTGACCACTATGCCAGAAGAAAAGATATTAGTTGAAACCGAACCTGACAATTCGGAAGAGTTTGATAAGGAAGCTGAAGCAATTGATTGTGCAGAAAGACAAGCTGATGAAGAGGAAGATTCTAGAAGGAAATGGTTAATTGCAATACTTGGCTTGTGCATCATTGTATTACTCATAATTGGTGCTTACACTCTAAGATAAAAAAAATAAAAAAATGAGGAGTTTTTAATTCCTCTTAAAATCTTTGTTTCTTTAGATCTTATCTTCTAAACATCATGACCATACCAATCAGTATGCTACCGATTGCTGTAATCACGATAATAGGAACCCAACCTGGCACTTGTGCTGTTGCATTAGTCAAAGTTGTTGAAGCATTCCATGCCGTACTATGGCCTGTTACTACTCCTAATATTTGACAACTATCATTTCCTGGATAGTATGTGTTGCTGCTATTGTCACACATTTGTGCCGAACCACCTGCTATCAAATTAGTTTTTGATTGTGCCATTATCATAAATGCCACAACTAAGATGATACAAAGTGTTGCTATTCCTATACCTAAAGCACCAAGATTATCCATTACTTGACCTTTCTTGTGCATTTTCATGATATTTATCTCCTAAACATCATGACCATACCAATTAACAATGCTCCTATTGCTGTTATTACAACGATTGGAACCCAGTTTGGTATAGTTGCTGCTGCTGTAGTTAATGTGTTTACTGCTGCTGTTGCGTTTGCGTCTGCTGCTACTGTTGTGTTTGCTTTGACTTGTGCTAGTATTAAGAATACAACTACTAGTGTTATTACTAGTGCTGCGATTCCGATTCCTAATGCACCAAGTTGGTCAAAGACTTGTCCTTTTCTACTTGAAAACATCTTCATTTGATTTCACCTAGTTTTTTTATATATTGGATACACCAATTAAGGGTATCAAATACAATTAATGTTTTCGTAATATATATGCTTTTGTCTACGAAAAGTCTTAAGAATTCCTGAAAGTGAGTGCTATAACACAAGCAGTGGTTATTAAGCAAATAAACATTGTCATATCATTAACTAAACCTACTGCACGAAGTAGTATGCTTAGGCCAAAGCAAAGGAATGCTGCTGCGCCAAGACTCCTTGCAGTATCATTAGTTCTATACATGAAGTGCATGAAGAACACAGTGCCTAAAGCAAACAATATCATAATACCAAGCCATCCGAAAGTGAGTGTGTCATTTACTCCTTGCGTCATGCCAAGCAATCCATGCCCGTTGGTTGAAATATTGGATAAATTATATGACATTTTTGTCTCACCTATGGTTTAAATCTAAAAACTAAGTAAATTATTGCCATGCTTAGTATTATCATGAATGCTATTATTCCGACATTAATAAATATTGTTGGTATTCCTATTACATTACCTATATCATTGATGAGTCCACCAACTATTCCAAACATGTTAGCAAATGTTTTTAGTGCAGCAAATGCTCCTTTAAACATACTGTTTTCTGTGGTATCACTTGCTATGTCTGCATCTACTACTTGTGTCTTAGCACTTAGGCCAGTATCATAAGTGCTGTTGTATGCTGCATTAGCTCTTAGTATGGTAGTATTGAATGCTCCCTCGTTGCCCATGCTTACATTGTAATTGGTATTAACATCACTAATTATTCCTACTCCTGCAATGATTACTGCTACAAATATTAGGAAGCTTAACAAATAGTTTTCAAGCCTTAAATCTGCCATTATGACTGCCTCATCTTATACATTACTATACCGCCAAGTATTATGAAACCTATAAGCCATACCTTGCTCATGTGGAACCATCCTATAATGTTTAATAAGAATATTCCACCACACATTAGTGCTACTGCAACAGCAGGGTTCCAAAGGCCTACAGTTATTAAGAATACTAGCATTAGGAAGCTTAAGAATAATGTTTCGGTTCCATAATCTTTGAAACCTAAATCAAATGTTACACTTACTGGATTGCTGCAAACAAACCTATCACTATCAATATAAACAACTCCTCTTCCTTCATAAGTGTTAGTTCCTAAAGGTGGAGGGATTATAAGATTAACACTTCCACTTGTTCCTGTTGTGCAACTGCTATTAACAAGTGTTTCTCCTTTGTTTGAAATCCTATAAATTTCTAAGCATCCTTGTGTAACATTGCCACTAGTATCTAGGAAAGTGTAAGAGTAAGTTGTTGAAGCATTAGTGTAAGTAAGACTGCAACTCGTGTCACTAAATATGTGATCGTAATTGTTGAAGTAAGTATTACCACCACTCAAAGTAAAACTGTAAGTATCAAGCAAGATATATGTTTCGCTTGTTTCAAGAACTATATCACCAAGATAAACTAGCACGAACTTGTAAAGTTGAGTATTCTTTATTATGTTTCCTACTGCTTGACCATTACTATCTGTTTTAATAATCTCCGTAGTTGTTGCTGTTGCTGTGCCTACATCATACTTTTGAATATAAATATAAACATCAGGTAATAATACTTTGTATTGATTATATACTGTGAATGTTACTTGTGTTGTTGCACTATCACAATAAAGATTAGTGTTCTGGTTACTATTAGAGAAGTCTGTGCTTAAATAATAGTTTCGTGTTCCACAACCAGGAACTATGAAACTGTATTGTGAACTTTCAGCAATGGTTTCATTAGGAAACAAACAGATTCTTGCTGTGGTGTTAGAATTGAATGTTAAGTTAAAGCTTCCATAAATATTTGTTGCTACATGTCCTGTCATTGTTGCATTAGTAACAACATTACTTCCTCCACTTACATTAAAGAAACTGAATGTTACTGCTGGAGTGAAATAATCTGTGCAATTATCTAATACTACATGATGTATGTGTGACAAAGTTAATGGTGTGTAATAGTTTGTTCCATTAATTGTGTAATTGAATTGGTAACTTACATTAACATCAACATTTAAGTAAGGTGTTACAACACTTGTTGTGAACAAAGTATAAGTTGAAGCATTAGTTGTTTGGCTTGTTGCATAACTTGTTCCATTCCAAGTGAATACTACATTGCTAATGTTAAGGTTTCCTTGTCCACCATGATTGATTGTTAGATTAAAGTATTCAGTTGCTTGTTCAGTAACATTATCTAAAACACTTATGCTATCATTGAAAGTATAAAAGCTTGTGTTATAATACACTTCATTAAGACTACCTATTGAGTTGAAACAGAACTCTTTTGTTGCCTCATCTTGTGCTACAGAAATCATGTTACCATTAACTAATACACTATTTTTTCCTTCAAAATCCATCCACTTCTTTGTTTCTGGACAAACAAACCATCCTTTGTATAAATCCTCTCTATTTTGGTAATAACAACCTTTTGGTATTTCAATAGTTAATAACTTTGTTTCCGTGCTTGGTTTGGCACAAAAAGTGTATCTATCAATCTTCTTTTCATAAGTCCAACCACTAAGTGGAGTATCAGTTTTTATTTGAACACTATCAAAACTTATCGCTTGTTTTGTTGGAACAACATTAAAGGATGTTATTGTTGCAGCAGTGTGTGCATCAGCAAACCATGTTGTTACATTTTGTTTTCCTGGAGTGTAGTTCTTTCCATATATTGTTCCATTAAATTGGTATGCTGATACTTGAATATTACTTGTTGTTGTTACATTAATCCCATTAATGCTGATGTTGAAACCCCAAAGCATAAGGTTATCTGCGAAATTAAACTTGTAAGTATTATTGTTTTGGAATCTAACAATTTGGTTAGTTAAATTATTTGTCTGCGTAGGAACTGTGCTATCTACATAAAAAGTATATGAAGCAGTTGTTTCATTCTGACTTGTATCATTAGCTTGTACTGCATATAAATAATAATAGTAAGAACCATCTGCATAACTATTAGAGAATGATATTGCTTGGTCAATTCCTGCTCCTCCAATCTGATAAGTTCCTGATATTGTTCCATTAATGTATAAAGAATAATTGAAGTTGTAAGTGCTATTTACTGAAGCATTAATATTAATTGTTGATGTACTAAAAAAACTACTTGTTGCTGGTTGAGGAGTTGATATATTAATGTAATCTGCTGCTGATGAAGCATAAGGATTAAGTCCTGCACCACTATTGAATAAAGTTTGTATTTCAGCAACACTCAAACTCCTATTCCAAACACCAAACTCATCAATATTACCCCAAAACAACCTACCAGCACCACCATTACCTATTGCATATTTAGTAACTGCTTGATGATTAACACTAGAATATGAAGCTTCTTGAGTACCATTAATGTAAAGAGTAACATTACTACTAATCCTAACCCATGTAAGCATTGTCCAAGTTCTATTAGGTACAGTACTTGTTCCTGTTGTCCAAGAATCAAGGTTATGGTCTATTATTGCATACTTTGAAGAAGGATATTGTGAAGAACCACCAGCATATTCATCTGAATAACCTGAATGAAACTGTCTTACTGCACTAGTTCCAGTTTGACCACCATCTTGTGAATAAAACCATAAGTTGTAAGCCCAACTCGTATTAGTAGCATAAGTATAATTATCATAACTAGCTTTATTATAGAAATGACTAGCACCACCAAGTTTAGAAACAGTAGTATTTAATGAAGTTCCACTCATAATACAATCATTATTATTTACTGAACTATCATTACAATCAGCATCAAAAGGATAATATGCTATGATGTTATCAGTCAAAGCACCATAAGAAAAACTACTAACTAAGACAATCATCAACAATAACAATAATAGTTTAGTTTTCATGGCAGTCCATCCTCGTAACTTTTATACATAATCACACACAATAAAGTTCCTACTACTGCCACGAATAATGGAAGGAATGTCATGACCTTATCTATCATTACTAATTGACTGCTTAGTGCTGTGAACTCTGCACTGTCTGCCATCTCTTGATATATGTTGCTGAATATTCCTGCAAAGAATACCACGAACACGAGTCCAACAATGTAGAGTGCAATAAATATTGGGTGGATCCTAACCATTGCTGCAAGTATTAACACACCAATACTGAGTCCTACAAAGAAGAATAAGAAACCATAATCAAGACTGCCAGTATATTCTCCAAGCAAACTAGAACTTGCAGTTTTGGCTTCAACAGGAATGTCTGCCATGCCTTGCACTTGAGTATTTATTTCAGTAGTAATCTTGAAACCTATAAGTATCATGAACGCAAAAACTAAACAAAACACTCCAATAAATATTAAGTCCAGGATGCTACCCTTCTTATTTTTTAGTAACTTTCTTCCACTGATTCTTTCCATAAATAAAACTTCCAAGTCCATTAACTCCTGCTTGAACTTTGCAGTAATAATCAAAAGCGTTAGCAACCCTATCACTATCGCTGCCAACATTAGGGAACTCGTTGCGTAATCCATTAAGTAAGCTTACTCTTACCCTAACCATTCTAGTTGGTTCTTTCTTTGGCCTTCCTATCATTCTGGAATCTCCGTAACCTTTTTGTTTCTCATTTTCTTTCTTATATTAATAATGTCAAACAATGTCATCAGTACCAGGAATGCTGCTGATAAATATCCTGCCCAACCAAACCATGTCATTAAAAAAATCATTTGGTTCTTCAAAATATCTAAGTGAGCATAACTTACTATATTAAGTAATAATGTAGAAGTGAACATGGCCAACATTATTGAGCCAGTTATTAATCCTCTCTTGATTACTAGATTAACTACTTCATTAACATCATTGAATGTTCCAAAAATGCCTAACAAGAAAAGTCCTAGCACTAATAGTATCATGAATATTGTTACGCTCAAACCACTACTCGTATCTGTTGGTGTGTCATTAAATCCATCATTAGTTATCTTGAATGTTTCACTTCTGAAACCTCCATAACTTGATGAGTTACAATAAATAATCCAGGAATATATCCCTGTTTGAGAGAAGTTTCCATTACTCATATAAACTTCCCACTCATTATCTGCTGTAGAAAAAGGTAGCTTAGGATTTTTTAGTATGTGATTACCAGATTGGTCATAAACATGAAGTTCGCAATTAATAGAAGCATTACTTAAAGGCTTACCATCACTCAAGTTGAATACATGAAAGTTTGCTGTGAAGTTCTGATTAAGTTTCATGTAAGTATATGGTGTTGTTTCTATTTGATAACCAAGACTGCCTATGTTTGTTATTACAGTTCCTGGAGCAGTAACAGTTAAGCTGAGTAAAACTATTAGAAAGAGTCCTAAAATACCATATTTGGATGCCTTGTTTAACATAATTGGTCTGCCTATTTGTTCAATACTTGCTCTTTTTCCTTCTAGGTAACAAGCTCATTCCTATTCCTGCTGTTGTTGCTATCGGAACCATTCCTGCCATTGCACTAAATCCACCCATCATGCTCGGGGTTCCTGCTGGTGCCATGCTCTGAACTCCTGCACCAACTCCACTTATAACTCCCAACTTAACTATGCCTATTGCGTTGTCTTGCATCACATCAAATGTGTTATATCTTCTTTTGTATCTCATGGTTAAAACCTCAAGTTTGTTCCTAATATATCATGCTGAACTTGTTGTGAATTATTACTTGTTTTGCCTTGAGTTCCTGTCTTAATCGTTTTATAAGTTGTTCTTTTAACATAGTGCTTGCCTTTCTTTACATAGCTAACTACAGCTTTTCTCTTAGTTGTTGTTGGTGAAGTTCCAAAGTTAGTTCTTTGACCAGTTGTTGTTCCAAGCATGCTATTACTGAAATTTGTTAGTCCTGAAGCAAAACCACTACCACTCTTACTTGGAGCATACCTTGCTTTAATTCTAGCTCTTTCAGCTGTTGCTCTTTGTTGAGCTTCATATCTTCCTGTAATCTTTGCTTGGTTATATCTTTCTTTTTCTGCTGATTCTTTTCTTAAGAATGATTCTACTTCTCTTCTTTTTCCTTCTTCCACTCTTTCTTGTTTAAACTCTCCAACCTTTGTAACAACTTTCTCTTTCAAGTCATGAACCCATCCTTGTTTATTCTTATTGTAAGGTTGACAATCTAATATGTTTGGCACTTTGTCTCCATCACTATCTCTTGCTGCATTCCCTAAACTCTTCTTTCCAACTATCTGATTAAAAGTGTTCTCGTTCATTTTTATTCCTCCTTATTTTCCTGCTATGCTTCCAAAATTTTGTAGTGCAGTGCTTAATGTTTGTGCTGCCTGAACTCCACCAGTGCTAAACTTATATGTGAAATAAACAGTTACTCCACAAAGCACACAACATATCAATACTGATACTACGCCCATGATAAAGTATTTGTTATCCTCCCAAAAGTTGTGCATGGCAAACTCCATTGCATTCTTTTTGTGAGCTAAGCTTTGCCAATTCCTAACATAGTAAGGCACTGGATTGATTTCGCATCTCAATTGTTGTTCTGTTTTATTAACATTAATCCTTCCAGGTGTCCACTCACCATTCAAAGTGAACGCATATATTTGGTTGCCTGGATAAATGTATTCAGTATCAAAAGGTTCTCTTTCAATCTTGTTAAACAATGGCCAAAAGCTTCTCCAAGCAGTACGCTTGTTAATCCACTTAACCTTGTTCTTCTTAGGCTTTCCTACAGCAAACACTCCATCAGTTCCAGAACCAAACAATGGGTATTCTAAAACCTTTATTCTGAATGTTGTGTAGTTATAAATGAACCACAATACTGTCATACTAACTATGCTGCCTAGTATTACTCCTGTCCAATACATAATTTGACTTATGTATCCTCCGAAGTTCGCTGTGAACCCTTCCATTCCTGGAATCAATGCCATTGTTTATACCTCTTACTGTGTCTGCTTCTTCTTCGTCAAACATCAGTGTTCCAATTGTTTTCCAGGCCATGAATATCAAACTTATTTAATAACTTTAATCTTTCCTTCTTTTGTATGATAATGTTGTGCACCAATTAATTTACCTAATAACTTTCTACCTTTATTTGTTTTATTTGCATTACTAATTATTTTTTCTAAATGTTTTGGTTAACCCATGTTCTCACCTTATTTTTTGAATACGCTTAGTATTCCTTTCTTATCCTTGTCGGGATTATCACTACTTTGTTCTACTCTTCTAATGATTGTGCTGTCTATTTTTTTCGTCCACCCGCGCAATGCTCTGAATGCTCCAGGCTTAATAACATTCTTTATGTTTCTCATAATAATATCATTGTTGGTGAACTCTATACCATAAGTATCATAGTGATCACACATTGCATCCACTATATCATCGCAAGTGTTGCGTAAGCTGTTAAGTATTTCTACTTCTTCATACCAAGTATTGATTATGTTTCTATCCAAGAATGGTGTGCATTGAGGAATAACTACTTCACTAATGAAGTTATCATTGCACATAGGAACTGCTTTAACAAACTTGCCATCCTTCCAATAAGTTCTAGGAGTCCACTTACCTTCTACTTGCTGAAATCCTTTAAGTGTCATGATAAGCTTTGCAAGTTCTGGTTCCATATCCTGCTGCCACTTCAACAAGTCAGTTCTTTCTTCTTGCATATTCAAAGCAGTCTGATCATCTGCTGCTGTCATACGATTAATTTCTGATTGCTGCTGCTGCTTTCTATCAATACTGTTTTGTTCTTTCTGAAACTCCAGTTCTGGATTCTTAGAAGGAAAAGGGAACATTAAGAACTTACCTCACTACAATATTTCTTATTCATTCTTATCCTATAATTTTTATTAAAGTGATACATTAATAATATGAATGGCAAAGCTATTATTGTTGTAACTAAACTAATACATCCTACTATTATTTGTATTATTAATTTGAACACTTCACCATATATACTAATCCATTCTTTAACTAATTGTTTTAACATTATGCTCCACCTGCGTATCCTTTCTTTCTTTTAGAAGTTCCAAGTATTGGCCTGATGTTAAAGCCCGACATTATTTCAGGCTGCTTACCTCTTATATTAAATGCTGTAGCAACAAGACTAGGAGTGTAAGCACCCTTTACTCTACCACCAAAGAAGTTCCTACCCCAACCCCTTCCAGCACCACCACCAGGAGGAAGAATGAAAGGGAAAGGATAAGCTATAACTGAAACAGGAACATCAGTAACAACAGGAACTTCAACATTAGTATTAGTTCTAATAATTACAGGAACTTGTGGTTTAACTGGATTCATAATATCAGTAATTGGTTTAATTGATACTATACTATTTGGTTTAATTACTGGCCTAATATCAGTTGGAGTCTTAATAACATTAAGGTTTTGAAAGTTTGTAACACCACTAACTCTTCCACCACCACTTGGAATGGTTGGCATAACTATTCTAGTTGTTGTAGGAAGTTTAGAAACATAATAAGGAGTGACATTCTTTGTATTACTCTTAGGAACATTCTTTGTAACACTAACACTACCTTGTTTGAAAGAAGGAATAGGACTAGGTGCATTTCCAAAACCTTTAATGAAACTTGATGCACCAGTAAAAGAAGGAACAACAACTTTGGTATTGAAAGTATTAACTGAAGCTTTCACTCCACCTCTGAATACATAATTAAAACTTTTCTGTGCAGCACTCGCACTCCAATCACCAATAGATTCACCAGGAAAATCTGCTGCTTCTGCAACTCCTGAAATAACTTTACTTTTACCAGGACTAACTAATGATGTTGTAACAATCTTTCTTTCAATAGCAGAAGCAATACTACCACCACCAAAAGTTATAGCAGCAGTTCTTATAGGATTCCACTTAAGTATTCCTGCTTGTGAACTTGTTATATCAATAGATGCTGCTTCACCCATTCCACCAATAGCAGTAAGGCCTGCAACATTATTAACCAATCGTTTTCCAACCTTACCAACAGCAGGAAGTGCTGAAGCATAAGTTCTTACAAACAATTCACTACCCATCTCACCACTAACTATTGCACCAGCATAACCTAATCCTGAATAAGCTCTCTTTGATTGAAGCATGCCAACTCCTTCCTCAATGTTTCCAGAGTAACCACTTTGTTTTAATGATTCTCTTGCTGCTGCTGATCCAACATTCTTAGCAGTCTGTGTATAAATACCAAAGTTTTTAGCAACACTAGGACTTGTTATATCAAACTTTACATTACTTATTGCTAACTGTTGTGCCTTCTCTGCCTTACTAAATATTGCTTTATTAGAATAATAACTTGCTCTTTGTTCTTTACTAAAACTTAATGGAGCAATAACTTTACTGCCTTGATACACTGCTGTGCCACCACCAATTATTGAACCAACACCTAATATTGTAGTAACGGGTTTTGCTCCTGCAACTTGTAATGTTGTAAGCCCTCCTTTAATAAGTGCAGGAACAGCATAATAAGTTGCTGCTGCTCCAGTAACTATTGCTGAACTAATCACAGCTTTCTTTCTGTAACTAAGTTGTTCAACTTGTTTAGGTGAAGCAACCAAGTATTCCTTTTGCATAACTATCCTCGCTTCTTCTTTACTTGCACCACCAGGAAGTATTCCACCAATACCAATATCACCAAGTCTAACATCTGCTTGATACCAAAGATTGCCAAAGAATCCTCGTTTTTGTTCTATAGCAGTTCCTTGTCTTTCAAAAACTGTTGCAGTCTTTCCCGTAGTTGGATTCTTGTAAGTAGAAGAATAAACTGGTTGCTCAATCATTCCAGGTCTTTGGCTTTCAAAACCTTTAG